>Ga0335075_10002899_pt1 | contig 27450 bp, 26 predicted proteins | sample Lox_Sample_24_FD_206723 | JGI IMG/M metagenome (GOLD analysis project Ga0335075, IMG submission 206723) | Soil microbial communities from Loxahatchee National Wildlife Refuge, Florida, United States - Lox_Sample_2.4 | ecosystem: Environmental > Terrestrial > Soil > Wetlands | place: USA...
TTCGGCACAGGTCACGGGCGATGTCCTCTGAGCAACCCGCGCGTCCGGCGCTGCTGGTCTTCGCCGATTCGCTGGCCTACTACGGACCGACCGGTGGCGTACCCGCAGACGACCCACGTATCTGGCCTAACATTGTTGCCGCCCAGCTAGATTGGGATTTAGAGCTCATCGGCCGCATCGGCTGGACATGTCGGGATGTGTGGTGGGCGGCCACCCAGGATCCGCGGGCCTGGGCGGCGCTGCCCCGCGCCGGCGCGGTGATCTTCGCGACCGGCGGAATGGATTCACTGCCGTCGCCGTTGCCGACGGTGTTGCGTGAATCCATTCGCTACGTGCGACCACCGTGGCTGCGGCGATGGGTCCGCGACGGCTACGGGTGGCTGCAGCCGCGGCTGTCTCCGGTGGCCAGAGCTGCGCTGCCACCGCACCTGTCCGCCGAATACCTCGAACAGACCCGCGGCGCAATCGATTTCAATCGGCCCGGCATCCCGATCGTCGCGTCGCTGCCGTCGGTGCACATCGCCGAGACTTACCGGAAGGCCCATCATGGCCGGGCCGGCACCGTCGCGGCGATCACCCAATGGGCCCAGCAGCACGATATTCCGCTGGTTGACCTGAAATCCGCGGTCGCCGAACACGTTATGAGTGGTCGTGGCAACCCCGACGGTATCCACTGGAACTTCGAAGCTCACCAGGCGGTCGCGGAGTTGATGCTCAAGGCGTTGGTCGAGGCTGGCGTGACAAGCAACCCAACCGAGAATCCGCGCGGCTGAGTTCATATGCCTGTAGTAGTGGTCACTGACTCGTCAGCGCGCCTTCCCGCGGATCTGCGCGCACAGTGGGGCATTCGGCAGGTGCCCCTGCACATCCTGATCGACGGCATGGACCTGCGGGACGGCGTGGACGAGGTTCCGGACGACATTCACAACTTCGGGCAGGCCACCACCGCCGCCGCCACGCCGGCAGAACTCGACGAGGCTTACCGGCTAGCCCTGGCCGACAGCGGTGGCGATGGGGTAGTGGCGGTGCATCTTTCGGCGGCGCTATCGGGGACGTTCGGCGCTGCCGAGACCACTGCGGCCGAGATAGGTCCAAAGATTCGGGTAGTCGACTCGAAATCGACTGCGATGAATACCGGTTTCATCGCGCTGGCCGCCGCCCGGGCAGCGGCCGACGGTGCCGATCTGGACACGGTTGCGGAAGCCGCGGCCGGTGCCGTGAACCGCAATCACGGTTTCATCGTCGTACACCAGCTGGACAACTTGCGGCGAAGCGGACGTATCGGTGGTGCCGGCGCCTGGCTGGGCACCAAGCTCTCGCTCAAGCCGCTGCTGCGCATCGATGATGGCAAACTCGTTCTGGCGCAACGGGTCCGCACCGCCAGCAAGGCGGTCGCGACGATGATCGACAGGGTGTGTGACGTCGTCGGGGAGCGTTCGGCGGCCATCGCGGTGCATCATGTCGCCAACGCAGACGGAGCGGCCGACCTGGTCGCCGCACTGACGGAGCGGTTGCCGACGTGCGAGCCGGCGATCGTCACCGACCTGGGCCCGGTGCTTGCATTACACGTCGGCGCCGGCGCGCTCGCGGTGTGCGTCGAGGTGGACGACTAAGGCGCGATCTCTTCCCGGAAAGTCAACAAAACGGCGAGGTCCCGCACGCCTAGTGGGTAGTATCACGGGCCAATAAACCTGATCTCACCGGAGGGTGAGATCGTCGATTCTGTCGGAGGCACCGTGTCTGAGAGCCCGCCCAGCCCGCCACCGGACGACAGCCATTTGCCGCCGCCACCGGACTACAGCCAGCTGCCGCCGCCACCACCTCGCGATTCCGACTTCCCGCCCGTGCCGGTAAGTGTCAGTGGAACCAATCAATATGCGAAGGTTGCGTTATTGCTTGGTTCGGTTGGCTGGTTAGTCTGTGGCCTCGGTTCAATAGGGGGGGTGTATTACGGAGTCAAGGCACTCGCCGAGATCAAGTCGACCGGTCAGAAGGGCCGCGGAATGGCGATAGCCGGCATAGTCATCGGACTCTTTATGTTCGTGTCTGGCGTCCTCATTATCATCGGGAAGGTCAACTCATAAGCCTGGCCGATCAATTGGATGAAACTCTGACCCCTATGCCTCGGGTGTAGCTGACCATTGAGCACGTCGGGAACCTAATCGAAAGGGCGTAGAGATGACCGATGCGTCGCCAGGGCCAGGTTATTGGATGGCGTCAGACGGCAACTGGTATCCCCCCAAGTGGGAGTACAACTGGATCTCGAAGTACGACCGAGATTCGGGCGCGGCGATGCGCTGGATCGGGGAACGGGCCGACCAGCTTGGCCAACAGGGTTGGGAGATGGTGAATTACACGCAGCAAGGAATGCCGGCCCAGGGCGGATTCACTCATCTGGTCACCGCCTTTTTCCGGCGGCGCCTCATTAATTAGCCCGCCGCGTAACACGGTAGGCGACTAAGTCACGACCTCTGCACCGCCAATGGTGCGGTGTTGTCCTCCTCGGCGGGTGGTACCGGTCGAGGCTTTGGTTTGCCGTGGTCACCGCGGGGATGGACAACCAGGGGCCACCAGAACCAGCGGCCCAGCATGGTGGCCAGTGACGGCATGAACAGCGTGCGCACCACCAAGGTGTCGAGCAGCAGGCCGATGCAGACCGTCGAGCCGAACTGGCCCAGCACTGTCAGGTCGCTGCCCAGCATTGCCGCCATGGTGAAGGCGAACACCAGGCCCGCCGATGTCACCACCGCGCCGGTGCCGGCCATGGACCGGATGTATCCGGTCTTGAGTCCGGCGTGAATTTCTTCCTTGAACCTTGAGACCAGCAGCAGGTTGTAGTCGGAGCCGACGGCCAACAGGATGATCACCGAAAGCGCCGCGACGATCCAGTGCAGGTGCATACCGAACAGGTCCTGCCAGATCAGCACCGACAGTCCAACGGATGCGGCGATCGAACTGCTCGCGGTACCGACGATGACCAGCGCTGCCACCACGCTGCGGGTCAGCAGCAGCATGATCATGAAGATCAGCGTCAACGCCGAAACCACCGCGATCATCAAGTCGTACTTCTCGCCGTCGGCCATATCGCGGAAGGTCGCGGCGGTTCCGCCGAGATACACCTTGGCGTCGGACAGCGAGGACTGCTTGAGTCCCTCCTGGGCGGCGGTTCGCTCCGCGGACACTCGGGCGATTCCCTCGGGCGACATCGGATCACCCTGGTGAGTGATGAAGAAGCGCACCGACTTTCCGTCGGGGGAGAAGAACAACTTCACGCCGCGAATGAATTCCGGGTTTGTGAACGCCTCCGGTGGCAGATAGAAGAAGTCGTCGTTCTGCGACTTGTCGAAGCTCTGCCCCATCACGATGGAGGTGTTGCTCATCGCCTCCATCTGGTCGATCATCGCTTTGAACGTCTGGTACATGGTCAGCGTCAGACCGTGCGTCGTCTTCAACGTGTCGAGCATGATCGGGATCAGCTGTTCCAGCTCGTGTGAGGCCGTGGCGGTGCGCCCGATCTCGCCGGAGAGCACATGGAACTTCTCCGCGAGCTGGTCGAAGCCGTCGATCGAGTCGAACAACGACCGGAACGACCAGCAGATCGGAATGTCGAAACAGTGCTTGTCCCAGTAGAAGTAGCTGCGGATCGGCCGGTAGAAGTCGTCGAAGTCTGCGATATGGTCGCGCAGGCTGTCGGTGATTTCCGACGTTTCCGCAGTGGTCCTGGCGCTGTCGGCCGCGGCAGTGGCCAGATCATGGGTGACCTGCGCCTGGCGTGCCGTCACGTCGATCATGATCTGCATCTCGTCGGCCATCTTCAGAATGTCTTTCATTCTGTCTTTCAGAAAGTCCATGTTCTGCATGGTCGTCTGGGCTTGAATGCTGTTCTGAAAGGGAATTGAGCTGTGCTGGATAGGAATTCCCAGGGGCCGGGTGATGTCCTGGATCATCGCGATACCGACAGTGCGGATCTCGTTTTTGGCGACCTTGTCCAACACCAGCATGTCGGCCGGATTGCGCATGTCGTGGTCGGCCTCGATCATTAACATGTCCGGATTCATCCGGGCTTCGGAGAAATGCCGGTCGGCCGCGGCATACCCGACGTTGGATGCTGCCGATTCGGGCAGGTAGTGGCGGTCGTTGTAGCTCGGTTTGTAACCAGGCAACGCGACCATGCCGACCAGGACAACCGCGGCGCTCGTCGCGAAAACCGCTGCGGGCCAACGCACAACCGCGGTACCGACTCGCCGCCACAGCCGGCCACGGGACTGCTTCTTCCTCTCGAACAGCCCGAACCGGCTGCCCAGGAAAACCACCGCCGGGCCCAACGTCAGGCCGGCCGCCACCACGACGAGCATGCCGATGGCCACCGGTTCGCCCATCGTGTGGAACCAGGGCAACCGGCAGAAAAACAGGCAGAACGTCGCGCCGGCGATGGTAAGCCCGGACCCCAGCACGACGGGGGCGACCCCGCGAAATGTGGTGTAGTAGGCCGTCTCTCGGTCTTCGCCGGCGGCGCGCGCTTCTTGATACCGGCCGATGAGGAAGATCCCGTAGTCGGTCCCGGCGGCGATCGCCAGCATCGTCAGGATGTTCGCGGCGAACGTGGTGAGACCGAACGCGTTGTTGTAGCCCAGCACCGCGACGATTCCGCGTGCACAGGCCAGCGCGACGAACGTCATGAACAGCTGTATCAAGGTGGTGACGATCGAGCGGTAGACCAGCAGCAGCATGATCGCGATCGCGGCCAAGGTGAACAACGTGATTTTGGCCAGGCTGGCATTGCCGATCACGTGCATGTCGTCCGAGAGCGCCGCCGACCCGGTGACGTGCGCCTTGACCCCGGGCGGCGCGGGTTCCCTGTCGACAACCTTTCGGACGGCCTCGACGGATTCGTTGGCCTGCGTCGTGCCCTGGTTACCGGCGATGTTGACCTGGACATAGGAGGCCTTGGCGTCTGAGCTCTGCGCGCCCGCGGCGGTGAACCGGTCTCCCCAGAAGTCCTGGATGTGCTGGACGTGTTCCCGGTCCTGCCGCAGCTTACGGACGATGTCGTCGTAGTAGCGGTGCGCGGCATCGCCAAGTGGCTGCTGGCTTTCCACCACCACCATCACCGTGCTGTTGGAACTGAACTCCTTGAAGTTGTGTCCCATCCGCATCATCGCCTGGTTCGACGGCGCTTCCAAGGGCGCCATGGGCGCCGAATGGTTTTCGCCGACGATTTCCAGGCTCGGGACGGCGACGTTGACCACGACGGTCAGTGCGATCCAGGCCAAAATGATGGGAATCGCGAAGATACGGATGAAGTGCGGGATGAAGGGGTGGTGCCGGTGCCCGGATTTGGTGCGCTCGGTGGTGGCCGTGCCGGTCATGCGGACTTCACCAGGCAGTAGGTCTGGGCGTTGTGGCCGTTCGCGCTCTGCTGCTCGCGCAGGACGCCGTCGACGGTGATGCGGCAGCCGATGTGGTTGGCGTCGGTTTGGGCCATGATGTTGGCGCTCACCGCGGGCAGGGTGGTGGAAATGGTGTACGACCAGGGCAGCGGTGCCCGGTTGACCTGGTGCGTGTTGGCGTCGGCGTCCCAGTAGTTGATGTTCGCGACGCTGCCGGGCGGCCCGTCAATCTCGTACTTCACGACCTTCGGGTTGAACTGGACGATCTTGATCCCGGCGCCCGCGGTTGCGTTGAGGTCCTGCGAGCCGAACACCTTGTGCAGGCGCGAGACGACAAGTGCGGAAACCGCCAGCACGACCACCAGAAGCAACGGTATCCACCAGCGTTTGAGCAGACCGCCAACCGGAATCGCCCTCACTCGGTCTCCTCCCGCCGGCCCGTCGGCAATCTTCTAGGCGAACCGATCAAGCCGCAGATCAATTCCGTGCGCCGCCGTTGGCGTCTTCACTTTGCCCAATGAACCGGTCCAATCGGTAGTCGTCGCCGATGCCAATAGAACCTTCGCTCGGCTAACTATGCTAGCTGGTAGGGCACGGCCGCGTTCCGTTAGGTCCCTCGATGTGTCCGGGCTTTCACGGCCAGGCTGCGGCACGGCCGGTGATGGGCGGCAGCTCGGCCAGCGTCACGATCCCCGGCCGCGCCGCGACGACCGCGGGCACCGCGTTGGTGACCGGCATCGCGGTGTAGATCATCCCCAGACCCATGAATCCCGGCTCGGTCCAATCCTTCGGTGGCAGGCAATGAATCACCGTGCGCATGTTGGGCAGGCCGAACACTTGAATGACGTGGCCGTGCTCGAGTGGCTTCGGCGGCACCACATGATTGCCCATGGTCCAGTTGAATCCCACGCTGACCACGTTGCGGTCGCCGACCCAGCCGCGGTGGTAGCCGTACACACTGCCCACCGTTCCGGCCGGGATCTTCATGAAACCCAGGTCGGTGTCGGCGGTGGCTGCGGTGAACGTGACGTCGAACGTGACCTTGTCCAGCGTGGCGCCGATCGCGTCGGCCATCATCGCGGCCGACTCGGCGAAGACTTCGCTTTCGCGCTGCACGTTCTCGGCCAGCCCCGGCGTATCGGGATCCTGTGAGAAGCCCATCGCGGTCTGAGTCTCCGCGGACTCGTAGGTGGAGCAGTCCACTGATTCGGTGATTCGGATTTCGTCGACGCGTTCGCAGGACCCGCTGAGCGCCATGGCGACCAGGTTCGTCATCCCCGGATGTGCACCGCTGCCGAAGATCGTCGACCCCCCTCGCTCGCAGGCGTCGAGGATCCGCTGCCGGTCCTGCGGGGTCTGCTTGCCACCGGTGATCCAGGCCGCGCTCGTGCATACGTTAACGCCGGATTCGAGTAGCCGCACGAGTTCGTCGACGCCTGCCCACAACGGGTTATAGCAACACGCGTCGGGCCGCAGTGCCAGCAGCGCGTCGATGTCGTTGGTGGCCTTCACTCCCGTCGGCTCAGGCCAGCCGGAGAGCTCGGCGGCGTCCACGCCCACTTTGTCCTTGCCGTGCGCGTAGACACCGACGAGTTCCATATCCGGTCTGCCGATGATGGCATGCAGCGATCGTCGTCCGATGTTGCCGGTCGTCCATTGGATCATGCGCAGCGGCCGGTCGGTGGATTCGGTCATGGCGTTCCTTCCTCCTCGCGAGCAAACGCAAAATCCCCCAAAATCGCTAATTTTGAGGCGTTTTTGCCTCTGCTCGGCCTGCTTCGTCGGCGATATTGAACGCGGAGATGACCTTGGTCGGCCGGACCCGCACCACCAGCTCGCCGGGCACCGCGTTGCGCTGGCCGAATTCTTTCGCGCGATGGGCGCCCATGTACCGCCCGCCGATCCGGGTCGCGATCTCGAGCAGGTCCTCGGCACCGTCCTCTGCGGACGCCGTGCCCTGCACCTGCACGAACGAATAGGGCGGATGGGGGTCGTCGACGCAAATGACGACACGTGAATCCCGTTCCAGCGCGTGACCTTTCGCGGTATTGCGACCGGTGTTGAACACCAGCTCGCCGTTGTCGACGATAAACCACACCGGAGCGACCAGTGGCCGTCCGTCGGGCCCGACATAGCCGAGCATCCCGGTCCGGGTGCCCGCCGACAAGAATCGCGCGACTTCGCCGGAGATTTCGGTCATCGGAGTCTCCCGACCTAGAGCGTTACGATTTCGTAGTCGCTGATCTGATCGACCAGGACATGCAACTGGTCCGCCGACGATCCGAAGGTGCGTTCGATCGCGGTCAGCCGCGCCGCATAGTGGCCGACTGGATACTCTGCGGTCATCCCGATTCCGCCGTGTAACTGGATCGCCTCCTGACCGATGTGGCGCCCCGACCGGCAGATCTGCAGTTTGGCCCGCGCCGCGACCACCGGGTCGAGATTTCCGTCGGCGATCGACATCGCGGCGTAAAGGTTCATGCTGCGTGCCAGTTCCAGCGACACGTACATATCGGCGGCGCGCTGGGTCAGCGTCTGGAAGGTGTTCAGTGTGACCCCGAACTGCTTGCGCGTCTTGAGGTAATCGGTGGTCAACCGAAGCGCCTCTTCCATGGCGCCGACCGCCTCCGCGCACAGCGCGGACTGGATGCGGACGACGGCGTTGCGGATGGCCGCGGCAGCGTCCACCGCATCGCCGAGCGGTTCGCCCGGCGCCTGGTCCAAGTCGATCTGGGCACCGCGCTGGCCGTCGAAGGTGCGGTATGGGTGGCGAGCGACGGCTTCGCCGTCGACCAGGAACAACCCGGTCCCGCCGCCAGGTAAGCCGGCGCTGACCACCAGGGTGTTAGCGCAGTCGCCGGCAAGCACGGGGTTCTTCCGCCCGCTGAGCACCCACGAATCACCTTGCTGCACAGCGGTCGTCGCCAGAGCGTCGGTGGACGGTGCACGCATCCCGGGCTCGAGGTGTGCGAACGCCAGCAACCGCTGTCCGGAGGCGACCTCGTCCAGCAGCTCCTGCTGGGCGTCGCTGCCCACCTCGGCGATGATGGCTCCCGGTCCGAGCGCTGCATTCACGATGGGTTCGGGTGCCAGCCGGCGCCCGACTTCGGTGAGTACAACCATCACCTCGAGCTGGCCGGCCTCGGCCGGATCGAAGCCCAGCCCGAGAATCCCGGTGTCGGCCAGTTGACTCCACACGTCGCGGCTCCAACCCAGCTCACTGCCGAGGATCTTGTTGCGGCTCTCCGGGTCATAGCTGCGGGACAGCAACTCGCGGGTGGTGTCGCGGAGCAGAACCTGTTCGTCGCTCAACTGAAAGTCCATGGCTTTACCTCACGCTTCTGTGTCTACAAGCCGAGAATGGTGGACGCGACGATGGTGCGCTGTATCTCATTGCTGCCCCCGTAGATGGATGTCTTGCGATAGTTGAGGTAGTGCGGCGTGCTGCGTTGCGCCCACCCTGGTGAGGCGATTTCGTCGCCGGCATCGAACGGCAGGGCATCCGGGCCGGCCACTTCGACGAACAATTCGGTTGCGGCCTGCTGCAACTGGCTGCCCCGAAGTTTGAGCACCGACGACGCCGGATTGGGCTTACCGGCCGACGATCCGGACGCGACCCGCATCTGGGTGAGCTCCAATGCCAGCAAGTCGTTTTCGGCTTCGGCGAGCCGGGCGGCGAATAGCGGATCGTCGAGCACGCCGGTCTCGGCGGCACACCGTTTGACCTCGGCGAGACGCACCTTGGTGCGGCCCACCCCCGCGATGCCGGTCCGCTCGTTACCCAACAGGAACTTCGCGTAGGTCCAGCCCTGATTTTCTTCTCCGACAAGCTGATCGGCGGGGACCCGGACGTCTTCGAAGAACACTTCGTTGACCTCGAAGCTGCCATCGATCAACTTGATGGGCCGCATCGTGATCCCCGGAGTGTCCAGATCGATGAGCAGAAACGAGATGCCGGCCTGCTTTTTGGGCGCCTGCGGGTCGGTGCGTACCAGACAGAAAATCCAGTCGGCGTATTGGCCCAGTGTCGTCCAGGTCTTCTGCCCGTTGACGACATAGCTGTCGCCGTCCCGCAGGGCGGTGGTACGCAGCGACGCCAAATCCGAGCCGGCTTCGGGCTCGGAGAAGCCTTGGCACCACCAGATGTCGAGGCTGGCCGTTGGTGGCAGGAATCGCTCCTTGGTCTGCTGGGAGCCGAACTCGGCGATCACCGGTCCAACCATCTTCGCGTTGAAGTTCAGTGGTTCCGGCACCGAGGCCAGTTGCATCTCGTCGAGCCAGATCTGGTGCTGCGCGGGCGTCCAGTCTTTGCCGCCCCATTCGACGGGCCAGTTGGGCACCGCCAGGCCGTGATCATTGAGGATCTTGTGGCTGGTGAGGAAGTCGTCCTTCTCGAGTGGCAACCCCAGGCGAGTTTTCTCGCGGAGCGCGGCCGGGATATTCGTCGTGTAGAAGGTGCGCAGCTCGTCACGGAAGGCGGCTTCGTCCGGCGTGAGTGCCAGTTGCATGGCAGTCTCCTCTGGTGGATCCGACGTTCCTGCCGTGCACGTTATCCGCATCGCCAACGACCGAGTCCGGCGGCTGGCCTGATGGCCGGTCGTGCACAGTCGGCACTTCGTCCACAGCCGGTGTCGGCAGGCGCCGCGACGGCCTTGCCGCGACAGCCGGTGCCCCTACGGTCGGCGTATGCGCACAGAACTGCCCGGCGAGCGCCTGAATCGACGGCTCGGCGCCCAGCCGGACACCGAAGCTGACGACACCGATGCCGACGCCGACCCGAACTCTCTGCTGCCGCGTTGGCTTCCGGACGGTTCCGGGCAGTCTGGTGCTGGCTGGCTCGCCAAGGTGCGCGCCGACCCGGGCCGGGCGGGCGCCATCGCACTGGCCACGATTGCCGCCATCGCGGTGCTGGTCACCATCTTCACCCTGATGCGTGATCAGCGCGCACCGGTGATGTCGGCGAAACTGCCGCCGGTCGACACGGTGTCGTCGGCGAGCCGCGGCCCGAGTTCAAGCCCGACGGCCAAGCCGGACCAACCGGTGGTGGTCAGTGTGGTGGGCCTGGTACACACGCCCGGGCTGGTCACCTTGGCGCCGGGCGCGCGGATCGCCGACGCACTGAATGCGGCCGGGGGCACGACGGACGGCGCCGACACCATCGGGTTGAATATGGCCCGCCAGGTTGGCGACGGCGAACAAATCGTCGTCGGGATCGCACCCGTCAAGGGGCAGCCGCCCGTGTTGGGCAGTTCGATCAGCTCCGGTACGGCCACACCGGGCGCGCCGGGCACTTCGTCTCGTTCGGCCAAACCCGCACCGGCTGAGGTGCTCAACCTGAACACCGCGACAGTGCAGCAGTTGGACGCCCTGCCCGGGGTCGGGCCGGTGACGGCGGCTGCCATCGTGGCCTGGCGGGACGCCAACGGCAAGTTCGCCAGCGTCGACCAGCTCGCCGAGGTTGACGGCATCGGCCCCGCGCGTCTGGAAAAGCTGCGCCCGCTGGTCCGTGTCTAAGACCGGTGCAGCAGCCCTCCGGCGGCGAAGCCGCGACGACTCAGTCATCGCGCCGCTCCTCCTCGTCGCTGCCTTCCCCTCGCCGCTGCTCGGCTGGGGGTGCCCCCACTGCATCGTCGACGGCGCGGCTGGATGCGCGTCTGGTGCCGGCGGCATTGGCCAGCTGGGCGGTCACTGCGGCGGGCATCGTGTGGCCGATCGGCGTCGTCGTCGGCTCGGTGTGTGCGGCAGCGAGTGTGTGCGGTGTTCTGCTGTGGCGCGCCGGGCATCGAAGTTCGCGGATGCAGGCCATCGGCATCGGGGTGGTCGCCGTTGGTGTGGTCGGGGCAGGGTTCGGGTTTGCGATCGCCTTGCGCGCCAACGCGGTCGCTCACCACCCCGTCACCGCGGCGTTCGGTACGACCGCGCAGGTGGTGGTCACCCCCACCGAAAGCCCGCTGTCGGCGGGCTCAAGGGGTTCGGGCCGGCTGATGTTCCGTGCCACGCTGCAGCAAGTGGAACACGACAAGATCTCGGGTCGAGTTGTTGTTTTCGCGCCGGCGCGCGACTTCAGCGCAGTCATGGTCGGTCAGCCATTACGCTTCCGCGCCAAAATCACTCGCCCTACCAGACATGACCTGACGGTGGCGGTCGTGAACGCGGTAGGTCAACCGACGATAGGTCGTGCCGGGCTGGTGCATCGCGCCGCGCATGCAGTCCGAGCGGCGTTCGCTGCCACAGCCCGCCAAGTGCTGCCCGCAGACCAGGCCGCGATGCTGCCCGCGCTGGTGCTCGGCGACACGTCGACGGTCAGCACGGTGACCAGCCGAGAATTCCGTGCGGCGGGTTTGACGCACCTCACAGCGGTATCCGGGGCCAATGTCACGATCGTGTGTGGAGCGGTGCTGTTCTCGTCGCGGCTGATCGGCCCGCGGGCGGCGGTGGGCCTGGCCGGCACCGCCCTGGTGTTGTTCGTGATCGTCGTACAGCCCACGGCCAGTGTGCTGCGCGCGGCGGTGATGGGCGCGATAGCGCTGGTGGGTGTGTTGTCTTCGCGGCGGCGGCAAGCGATTCCGGCTCTCGCGGCGACCGTGCTGCTGCTGATGGTCGGCACCCCTCAGCTGGCCGTCGATGTGGGTCTCGCTCTGTCGGTGGTGGCGACGGCGGCGCTGGTGGTCATTGCGCCGATCTGGTCGCGACGCCTGGTGGCGGGCGGCTGGCCCAAGCCGCTGGCGGACGCCGTCTGCGTCGCGTGCGCCGCACAGTTGGTGACGGCTCCACTGATCGCCGGCATCTCGGGCCGGGTGAGCCTGGTCGGGGCTGCCGCCAATCTCGCGGTGGCGGCGCTGATCGCGCCGATCACCGTGCTCGGTAGCGCGGCGGGTGCGCTGTGCTTGTTCTGGCCGGCCGCGGCACAACTGCTGATCCGGTTTACCGGACCCGAACTGTGGTGGGTGCTGCGCATCGCGCATTGGGCGGCCGGTGTGCCCTCCGCCAACGTGCCGGTGCCGTCCGGGATTGCCGGTGTCCTGGCGGTTGGTGCTGCTGCGGTGCTGGCCGCGGTGTTGTGGCGGTGGCGATGGTTTCGGGCCGGGATGGCGGTCGCGGCCGCTGGGGTAGTCGCCTGGTCGTTGTCGGGTCTGCTGGTGGGGGCCGGCGGGTCTGTCGGCAACACATGACACGATCGAAAGGTGAGCCAGCAGGTTTCGGCATTGCATCTCGTACTGGGCGACGAAGAGCTGCTGGTCGAGCGCGCCGTCGCGGAGGTGCTGCGTTCTGCGCGCCGGCGCGCCGGCGCTGACGACGTCCCGGTGAACCGGGTGCGGGCCGGCGACGTCGGTGTCTACGAGCTGGCCGAATTGCTGAGCCCATCACTGTTCGCCGATCAGCGGGTCGTTGTCCTGGAAGCTGCCGGTGAGGCAGGCAAGGAAGCCGCGGAAGTGATAGCCAACGCCGCCACCGACATCCCGCCGGGCACCGAGCTCGTGGTCGTGCATTCAGGCGGCGGGCGTGCCAAGGCGCTGGCCAGCCAGCTGCAGGCTCTCGACGCGCAGGTACATATCTGCGCGCGGATCACCAAGGCCGGGGAACGCTTTGCCTTCGTGCGCAACGAATTTCGCTCGCTGAACGTCAAGATCGACGACGACACGGTCAGTGCGTTGCTGGACGCGGTGGGCTCCGATGTACGCGAACTCGCCTCGGCCTGTTCACAATTGGTCGCCGACACCGGCGGCCGCGTCGATGTCGCAGCGGTGCGGCGCTACCACAGCGGCAAGGCCGAGGTAAAGGGGTTCGACATCGCCGACAAGGCTGTGGTCGGTGATGTCGAAGGGGCTGTCGAGGCGCTGCGCTGGGCGATGCTGCGCGGCGAGCCGCACGTGGTTTTGGCCGACGCATTGGCCGAGGCCGTGCACACCATCGGCCGGGTGGGGCCGCTATCCGGTGACCCCTACCGTTTGGCGGCCGAAGTTGGGTTGCCGCCCTGGCGGGTGCAGAAGGCGCAGAAGCAGGCCCGGCGCTGGTCCCGGGACATGGTGGCTACCGCGATGCGATTGGTGGCGGCGCTGAATGCCGACGTCAAGGGCGCGGCCGCCGACGCGGACTACGCGCTGGAAGCAGCGGTACGAAAAGTCGCCGAGCTAGCGGCGGGTGACGCGGGTCGCTGAGCTCAGAGCTTGTTGAGGGTGTGCGCCAGCGCTGACTTCTTGTTCGCCGCCTGGTTCTTGTGGATCACGCCCTTGCTGGCCGCCTTGTCCAACTTGCGATTGGTGGAAACCAGCAGTTCGGCGGCTTTCTCCTGCTCGCCGGCAGCGGCGGCCTCGCGGAACGCGCGGACAGCCGTGCGAACTGACGACTTCACCGACTTGTTGCGCAGTCGGGCGCGCTCGTTGGTGCGGTTGCGCTTTTGCTGCGACTTGATGTTGGCCACGCGTTAATTCCTTCGACGTACATTTTGGGCGGCTTTTGCTGTCACGGGTTGCCGCAGCGTTGCATCGCTTAGGCGGCGACTGCTCAGGATATCAGTGCGCCGTGCATTCCCCCAAAAAGCGGACACTCTTGGCCTGCGGAAACGGCGTTTGTGATGCAGCATGGCACAGTGGCCCTTCGAACCGTGCCCGTCGAGACGAGGCGCCAGCAGCGCGGCAAGTCGCCGCCGTCAAAGCACTATGAGCGCATCTTCGACGGCTACAACAGCCCCAGCAGCTACGTGGACGCCTTCGATGAGATGTTCGACGCTCAAGGCAATATTCGCGGCCCGTATAAAGGCATCTACGCCGAGCTCGCGCCGTCGGATGCCTCCGACCTCGAGGCTCGCGCCGAGGCGCTGAGCCGGGCATTCAGCGATCAGGGCATCACGTTTTCGCTGTCCGGCCAGGAGCGGCCGTTTCCGCTGGACCTCGTCCCACGGGTGATCTCCGCCGCCGAGTGGACCCGGTTGGAGCGCGGCATCACCCAGCGCGTCAAGGCCCTCGAGTGCTACCTCGATGACGTCTACGGCGATCAGGAGATCCTGAACGACCGAGTCATCCCGCGCCGGCTGGTGACTTCCTGTGAGCACTTCTACCGCCAGGCCGCCGGCATCGTGCCGCCCAACGGCGTGCGCATTCACGTCGCCGGTATCGACCTGATCCGCGACGAGAAGGGAAACTTCCGAGTCCTCGAGGACAACCTGCGCTCGCCGTCTGGGGTGTCCTATGTGATGGAGAACCGGCGCACGATGGCGCGGGTGTTTCCCAACTTGTTCGCCACTCACCGGGTGCGCGCCGTCGACGACTATGCGGCGCACCTGCTACGCGCCTTGCGCAAGTCGGCGGCCACCAATGAGGCCGACCCGACCGTCGTCGTGCTGACCCCGGGTGTGGCCAACTCCGCCTACTTCGAGCATTCGCTGCTGGCCCGTCAGATGGGCGTCGAGCTGGTCGAAGGTCGCGATCTGTTCTGCCGCGACAACCAGGTGTACATGCGGACCACCCAGGGAGAACGTCAGGTCGACGTCATCTACCGGCGGATCGACGACGCGTTTCTGGACCCGATGCAATTCCGCCCCGATTCGGTGCTGGGCGTAGCCGGCCTGCTCAACGCCGCCCGAGCGGGGAACGTGGTGATCTCCAGCGCCGTCGGCAACGGGGTGGGCGACGACAAACTCGTCTACACTTACGTGCCGACGATCATCGAGTACTACCTCGGCGAGAAACCATTGCTGGCCAACGTTGACACCTTCCGTTGCTGGTTGGACGACGAACGCGAGGAAGTGCTCGACCGGGTCGGTGAGCTGGTCATCAAGCCGGTGGAGGGGTCCGGCGGTTACGGCATCGTTTTCGGCCCGGAAGCCTCCAACAAGGAGTTGACCGCGATAAGCAAGAAGATCCGCGACGACCCTCGCGGCTGGATCGCGCAACCGATGATGCAGTTGTCGACGGTCCCGACGCAGATCGACGACAAGCTGACACCCCGCTATGTCGACTTGCGGCCTTTCGCGGTCAACGACGGCGATGACGTGTGGGTGTTGCCTGGCGGCCTGACCCGGGTGGCGCTCGTCGAAGGATCGCGGGTGGTGAACTCCAGCCAGGGCGGCGGTTCCAAGGACACCTGGGTGCTGGCATCCCGCACCTCACTGGCCGACCGCGAGCTCGGCGCCGCCCAGATCGTGCGGTCGCTGCCTAAACCGGTCACAACATCCAACGGTGACCCGGAGGCCGAAAAGTCCTCCCAGCAACAACAACAGTCGCAGCTGCGGTCGACGCAGGAGCAGCAGCCCGCCCAGCAGCAACAGCAAAGGGCGGTGATTCACTGATGCTGGCCCGCAACGCCGAAGCGCTGTATTGGATCGGCCGCTACGTCGAACGCGCCGACGACACGGCGCGCATCCTCGACGTCACCGTGCACCAACTGCTGGAGGATTCCAGCGTCGATCCCGACCACACATCCCGAGTACTGTTGCACGTGTTGGGAATTGAGCCGCCGGACTCCCAGTTGGACGTTTGGTCGCTGACCGACCTGGTGGCGTTTCGCCGCAACACCGCAGGCGGCTGTTCCATCGTCGACGCCATCTCAGCCGCGCGGGAAAATGCGAGGTCGGCTCGGGAGGTGACGTCCACCGAGACTTGGGAATGCCTCAACACCACCTACAACGCCCTGGGTGAACGTGAACGTGCCGCGAAACGCCTGGGCCCGCACGAATTTTTGTCTTTTATCGAGGGCCGCGCCGCGATGTTCGCCGGCCTCGCCGACTCGACGCTGTCGCGCGACGACGGGTATCGCTTTATGATGCTGGGCCGTGCGATCGAGCGGGTCGACATGACGGTGCGGCTGTTGTTGTCACGGGTGGGGGACAGCGCGTCCTCGCCGGCATGGGTGACGGTACTGCGCTCGGCGGGCGCGCACGACACCTATCTGCGCACCTATCGCGGTGTGTTGGACGCTAACCGGGTCGTCGAGTTCATCCTGCTGGACCGGCTGTTTCCGAGGTCGGTGTTCTATTCGTTGAAGATGGCCGAACACAACCTCGACGAACTGCTGCACCATCCGCACAGTCGCATCGGTGCTACCGCCGAAGCGCAGCGGTTGCTCGGCCGAGCCCGCAGTGAACTCGAGTTCGTCGAACCCGGGGTGTTGCTCGAATCGTTGGAGATGCGGCTCGCCAGCTTGCAGAAGTCGTGTTATGACCTCGGAGAAGCGTTGGCGGTACAGTACTTTCACGCCGTCCCATGGGTCGCCTGGTCCGATGCCGCCCGGCGTGACCCGCTGCCGACCCGGCCGGGGAAGAACTGATGTGGCGACTGCGGGTGCTGCATGCCACCGGATATGTGTATCCGTCGCCGGCGACGGCCTCCTACAACGAAGCCCGGCTCACGCCGCGATCGGATACCCGGCAAAACGTCGTTCTCAACCGTATCGAAACCGTCCCGGCCACCCGGTCATACCGGTACATCGATTATTGGGGGACCGCGGTGACGGCATTCGACTTGCATGCACCGCACACCGAGTTGACCGTCACGTCCTCGTCGGTTGTCGAGACCGATCGAGCTGAACCGCAAACCGAAAAGGTCACCTGGGCCGACTTGCACACCGGATCGGTGATCGACCGGTTCGATGAGGTGCTTCGCCCCACCGAATACACCCCGGTCAGCAAACGTGTTGCGGCCGTGGGCAAGCGGATTGCGAAATATCACGAACCTGCCGAAGCCGTCGCCGCGGCCGCGGAGTGGGTACGCAGCGAACTGGACTACGTTCGGGGCACCACCGGTGTCCATTCGTCGGGGTTGGATGCGTTGCGCGAGGGCAAGGGTGTCTGCCAGGATTTTGTGCACCTGTCGTTGATCGTGTTGCGCAGCATGGGTATTCCCGCGCGCTACGTGTCCGGCTATCACCACCCCAACTCTGACGCGGTGGTGGGGGACACCGTCGACGGGCAGAGCCATTCCTGGATCCAGGCATGGACCGGAGGTTGGTGGGACCTCGACCCCACCAACGACAGCGAGATCACTGAGCAGTACATCAGCGTGGGCGTCGGCCGCGACTACTCTGACGTGTCTCCACTGAAGGGCATCTACTCCGGACAGGGCGCGACCGACTTGGACGTCGTCGTCGAAATCACCCGACTGGCATAGCTTTCATCGTCCAGCTATGAATGATCCGCCTGAACACCCGCCAGGCGGGCCGTCATTGCGGCTGGTCGCCTCGATCTGCATCGGGCTGCTCTTCGGTGGCCTGGCGATCGGGGTGGCGCTGGGCGGCGTGATGCCGCTCCCATATGGGCCGGCCGCCGCCGTCCAGCAGTACGTCCGCGCCGAGCCGCGGGCGGTGCAGGTCATGGCCGTCGCGGTGTTCGGATCGTCGGTGCCGCTGGCAATCTACGCGGCCACTGCCAGTGCCCGGTTACGCCAACTCGGGGTCACCGCGCCGGGAGCGACGATCGCGTTGGCCGGCGGAATCTTGGCGGCCGGCGCGTTGGGTCTGGCGGGCTTGGCGGGCTGGACATTGTCGCGGCCGGAGCTCAGCGGTGACATCGCGTTGGTCCGGGCGCTGTATTTCCTGGTGTTTCTGCTCGGTGGCGTCGGGCATATCGTGGCGCTGGGCCTGCTTGTCGCGGGCATGTCGGTGCCCAGCCTCGTCCTCGGGCTGTTACCCCGGCCGCTGGCCTTCACGGGTCTGGCGGTCGCCGGGCTTTCCGAACTGACGACGCTGGTGCTGATCTGGCCGATGCTGGGGCCGGTCCTGCCGGTCGCACGGGTTTCGGCGCTGGCCTGGCTGCTGGTGGCCGGCGCACGGCTGCCGCTGCGGCGCAACGATATCCGGGCGCGGTGAGTCACCCGCGTGGTGCACCTCGACCGGGTGCAGGTCGTCGCCGAGCTTCAATCCGCTAATTCCGCCGGCTCGCAACGTGGCTGTGTTCCAGGGCATGACCGATATGTTGTGCACCGCGATCGCAGGCCACAGCCGGGCAGTGAGATTACGGACGCGAATGTCGACGGTCGTCCTCGGCAGCAGGACTCGACGAGGTCGAGGCCGCCGCACTGGTCGGCGCCTTTGTCGGCGCGGTCAACGGCGCCCTCCAGGTGCTCTATGGCGATGGCGTAAGCGACGGCACTGGTCGCGAGCAGCTGCGGCGGCGACTGCATCACGCAACCACCATCGCCTTGCGGCCGTGGTCTTGACCTCGACGTTGGTCTCATTTCGACCAGCAGCTTTCACGAAGGCCGATCTCGCCGTAGCCTGATGTGAACCGGATCACAATCGGCGGGAGGGCCTGATGCGGATTGCGGATGTGCTGCGGAGCAAGGGTGGCGCGGTGGTCACGATCGATCCCGACGCGACGGTGACCGAGCTGCTTGCCGGGCTCGCCGGTCACAATATCGGCGCCATGGTGGTGGTCGGCCCGGACGGCGTCATCGGCATCGTCTCCGAGCGTGACGTCGTACGGCAGCTGCACGCCCACGGCGCGTCGGTGCTCTCGCGACCGGTCTCGAAAATCATGACGCAGGTGGTCTCGACCTGCAGTAAGTCCGACACAGTGGACAGCCTCACCATGCTGATGACCGAAAACCGGGTGCGGCACGTACCGGTACTCGACAACGGAGAGCTGATCGGCATCGTCAGCATCGGTGACGTCGTGAAAACGCGGATGGAGGAGCTGGAGGCCGAGCACGAGCAGCTGCAGTCCTACATCACCCAGGGCTGACGGCCGATAGCTCGACTGGCGCGGAGTAACTCAGCTCCAGGAGTAGTCGCTGCGCAGGCGGGCGGCCACCACGTCGAAGATCGCGCGTTCCAGGATTGCGCCCTCGCGCCGGATGCCCTCTTCGGGGACGTCGAGCACTCGGTCCAGTCGCACCCAACTGGGTCTGCCGCCGTCATCCCAGCTGCCGCTGCCGATTCCCACCCAGTCCCGGTCGGCGGCGTGGCGCTCCTGACTGGACATCATCAACCCGAGCAGCGTGTGGTGGTCGCGGCCAACGACCAGCACCGGGCGGTCCTTGCCGCGGGTGGGGTCGTCCTCGTATGTCACCCACGTCCACACGATTTCGCCGGGATCGGCCCGACCGTCCAAGTGGGGGGAGTAGACCAGCCTGCGGGCCCGATGCGCAGTGGGGGCGCTGTTGCTGGTCACCGGACGACCCGCGGTGATCTCGGCCGGCGGTTCGGACGCGGCGCCGACGATCACATCCATGCCGATCTTGATGCCCCGCTGCACGGTCGGCGACTGTTGCAGCTGCCGGATCAACTTTGGTGCCTCGTTGAACACCAGATTCTCTAGGTTTCTCTGAAACCGCTGCAACGTCCTCCACTGTGACGCCATGTTCGCAGCATAAGACGGCCCGGCGCGATTGTGTCCCGACGAGGCTGTCTCGATACCCTGTAGGCAGCTCAGAGCGCCTAAGCATCCGCCGCTTCGCCGCACGTCGACCAGGAGATTCCCATCAGCAGTTTCGCCGACCAAACCTTCACCGCGCCGGCGCAGATTCGGAATTTCTGCATCATCGCCCACATCGACCACGGCAAGTCCACGCTGGCGGATCGGATGCTGCAGCTCACCGGCGTCGTCGACGAACGGTCGATGCGGGCTCAATACCTCGATCGGATGGATATTGAGCGCGAACGCGGGATCACGATCAAGGCGCAAAACGTGCGGCTGCCCTGGCGAGTGGGCGACACCGATCACGTCCTGCATCTGATCGACACCCCGGGCCACGTCGACTTCACCTATGAGGTATCTCGGGCGCTGGCCGCCTGCGAGGGAGCGGTGCTGTTGGTCGACGCCGCGCAGGGCATCGAGGCGCAGACGCTGGCCAACCTGTACCTGGCGCTGGACCGCGATCTGGTGATCATCCCGGTGCTCAACAAGATCGACCTGCCCGCCGCTGACCCCGAGCGCTACGCCGCGGAGATCGCGCACATCATCGGCTGCGAGCCCGACCAGGTGCTGCGGGTGTCCGGTAAGACCGGCGAAGGCGTGCCCGAACTTCTCGACGAAGTCGTCAGGCATGTGCCACCGCCCAAGGGGGACCCCGAGGCGCCCACCCGCGCAATGATTTTCGACTCCGTCTACGACATCTACCGCGGCGTGGTCACCTACGTGCGCGTGGTCGACGGCAAGATCACCCCGCGCGAGCGCATCGCGATGATGTCCACCGGTGCGACACACGAACTTCTCGAGGTCGGCATCGTCTCGCCCGAACCCAAGGCCAGCGAGGGCCTCGGTGTGGGCGAGGTCGGCTATTTGATCACCGGCGTCAAGGACGTTCGCCAGTCCAAGGTCGGCGACACCGTCACGACCGCGCGCCACGGCGCCACCAAATCCCTGACCGGCTACCGCGAACCCAAGCCGATGGTGTACTCGGGTTTGTATCCCGTCGATGGCTCCGAGTACCCGAACCTGCGCGACGCGCTGGACCGATTGCAGCTCAACGACGCAGCGCTCACCTACGAACCGGAGACCTCGGTGGCGCTGGGATTCGGGTTCCGGTGCGGGTTTCTGGGTCTGCTGCACATGGAGATCACCCGGGAGCGCTTGGAACGCGAATTCGACCTCGACCTGATCTCGACCTCACCCAACGTGGTCTACCGAGTGGTCAAAGAAGACGAGACAGAGGTTCGAGTAACCAACCCGTCGGACTGGCCGTCGGGCAAGATCGCCAGCGTCTACGAGCCCGTCGTCAAGACCACCATCATCGCGCCCAGCGAATTCATCGGCACCATCATGGAACTCTGCCAATCCCGCCGCGGCGAACTCGGCGGGATGGACTATCTGTCACCCGAACGGGTCGAGTTGCGCTACACCATGCCGCTGGGCGAGATCATCTTCGACTTCTTCGACTCGCTGAAATCGCGCACCCGCGGCTACGCCAGCCTTGATTACGAAGAAGCCGGCGAGCAGGAGGCCGCGCTGGTCAAGGTCGACATCCTGCTGCAGGGAGAGGCCGTCGACGCATTCAGCGCCATCGTGCACAAGGATGCCGCAGCGGCCTATGGCAACAAGATGACCACCAAACTCAAAGAGCTCATCCCACGCCAGCAGTTCGAGGTGCCGGTGCAGGCGGCAATCGGATCCAAAATTATTGCGCGCGAGAACATTCGCGCGATTCGCAAGGACGTGCTGTCGAAGTGCTACGGCGGCGACATCACCCGCAAGCGCAAACTGCTGGAGAAGCAGAAGGAAGGCAAGAAGCGGATGAAGACGATCGGCCGGGTCGACGTGCCGCAGGAGGCATTCGTCGCCGCGCTGTCGGCGGACACGGCCGGCGATAAAGCCAAGAAGTAGTGGCCAGTCATCGTGTCGGGCGGATTGTGCTTCCGCTGTTGGTCGTGCTCCTTGCCGCGGCGTGTACCCGGGTGGTGGACGGTACTGTCCGGCCAGCGCGAGGGCTCTCACCGCGCCCGCTCAACGGACAAACCGTCAGGCAAGTGCTGCTTGACGATACCGAGCTTTTCAAACTAATCGGCCAGCGCTTCAAGTCCAAGGCGGAGCTCCCACCGCGTTTCGGAGGCCGTGAGCTGCTTTTCGGCTTGGACGCCTCACCGAGTGAGTGCGCGGGAGTGGTTTTTGCGCTGGACAAAAGCAGCTACGGGACCGCCGATGTCAGCACCGTCGCGCAGGAAAGCTGGTGGACCGTTGGCGTCCGAGGCGCGAAGGTGATCTCCGTATCGGAGTCGGTGGTGGCGCTCCCCACGGCGGTCGCCGCCGGTGCGCTGTTCGCGAAGTTCACCCAGGAATGGAACCGATGCAACGGTGCGACGGTCACTGCACACTTCCCGAGCGGCGGTGGTCCATCGGCGACCATCAGCGATGTGCGAGCCGCCGACTCCGTACTCGCCGCCACCGTGGAATCCTCCTATACGATTACCAGCGCGCGGGCCGTCGGGGCCCGGGTGAATTGCCTTGTGGAAGTTGATGTCGCCTTCTTCATCGACCACCATCCCGACGGCACCGCCGCCGACGTCGCACATCGAATGATGGACAAGGTCAGCGGTCTCAGCTGACTGGATACGGCTACCCGTGCGCGTTGACGTGTCGCAGGTGGCCTTCGCCGCCGACAAAGGTAAAAAGAAGCCATGCGGATGGTTGGATCCGCGACGGCTTTGGTAGTGGTCGCCGCGTTGGCAATGGGTTGTGGTGCGGTTGTCGATGGCACGGCGAAGCCGGCGCCGCATCTGAAGCCCCGACCTCTGACCGGGACAATCATCAGGCAGGTGCCTCTCGACGACGTCGCATTGTCGGGGATGCTCGGCCAGCCGTTTGTGGCCCGGATGCCGCCCGAGTTCGGCGGCCCGGACACGCTCTTCCAGCTTGACAGTCAGGTTTCGCCAGCCGGGTGCCTAGGCGTCACGGGGATGCTGCAGAAAAGCGTCTACGAGCCTGCCGAGGTCAAAGATGTCGCGTCGGAGTCGTGGTGGAACAACGGTGAGCCGGCGCAGGTGATCAGTGTTATGGAGGGCGTGGTCACCTTGCCCACGGCCGCGCAAGCCGGGGCGCTGTTCGCTAAATTCTCGGAGCAGTGGCAGCGATGCAACGGCACGACGACAACGGAACAAACCGGCCCGATCAGCACGACAACCGCCATCAGCGACATCCGCATCACCAATAGCGTTGTCGCGGCTACAAATAGCGCGACCGCGGTATTGCCCAACATGCCGCCCCTGCTGCCCACCCCACAAGCACGTGCCATCGGTGTGCAGCTGAACTGCCTCGTCGAGGTCGAGGTGGTGTTCTTCGGCGATCGGCGCCCGTCCGATCCCGGTTCGGCCAACCTGGATACCAGTGCCGTCGACATCGCTCACGCGATGATGGATAAAGTCGACGCTTTGAGCTGATCGCCCCTACACGGGCGCGTTGGCGGGCTGAAAGACCCCGGTGCTGTCGGCTTCTTCCTCGGCCCGGATCACGTGCACCACAGCGTTGATCAGCGCCAGGTGGGTGAAGGCCTGCGGGAAATTTCCCAGATGCCGGCCCGTGCGCGGCTCGATCTCCTCGGCGTAGAGGTGCAGCGGGCTGGCGAACGACAGCAACCGCTCACACAGATGTTTGGCGCGGCTCACTTCGCCGATCTCGACCAAAGCCGAAACCAGCCAAAACGAGCAGATCGTGAATGTGCCTTCTTCGCCGACAAGTCCGTCGTCGGTCTCGTCGACGCGGTACCGCAGTACCAGACCCTGTTCGGTGAGTTCGTCCGCGATGGCGAGCACCGTGGCCCGCACCCGCGGGTCATCGGGCGGCAGGAACCGAGTCAACACCACCTGCAGCAGTGAGGCGTCGAGTGCGTCGCTGCCGTAGCGCTGGGTGAACACGCCCTTGACGTTCACGCCCTTTTCCAGAATGTCGGCTTTGATCGCCTCGGCGATTGCGCGCCACTGCTGTGCGTAGTCCTTCTCGCCTTGCCGCTCAGCCAGTTTCGCTCCGCGGTCGACTGCCACCCAGCACATGATCTTCGACGATGTGAAGTGCTGAGGTTCCCCCCGCACCTCCCAGATGCCACGGTCGGGTTCACGCCAGTGCTTGACGGCCTCTTCCACCTGGTTCTTCAGCACCGGCCACAGCGTGCCCGGAACCTGCTCACGTGACTTGGCGTGCAGGTAGAAGGAATCGAGGATGGCACCCCAGATATCGTGCTGGTTCTGGTTGTAGGCGCCGTTGCCGATGCGTACCGGACGGGCGTGGTCGTAGCCGGACAGATGAGGTAGTTCCTCTTCCACCAGCTTGCGTTCGCCGCCAACGCCGTACATCACCTGCAGCAGTTGTCTTTCACCATTATTGGCGCCGGAGACATCGGCGATAAACGAGAAGAAATCGTCGGCCTCGCGGTCGAGTCCCAGGGTGTAGAGCCCCCACAACGCGAACGTCGAGTCGCGCACCCAGGCATAGCGGTAATCCCAATTGCGCTCGCCCTGCGGCGTTTCGGGAAGCGATGTGGTGCTGGCAGCCAGCAGCGCGCCGGTCGGCGAATATGTCAGCCCCTTCAGGGTAAGCGCGCTGCGTTGCAGATACACCCGCCACGGGTGGTCGGGGAAGTTGCCGATATTGATCCATTGCCGCCAGCATTCGGTGGTGTTCCACATCTTGTCGGCGGCCTCTTTGTAGGTCGGCGGCGCCGGGTGCCTGGACCAACTCAAGGCGACGAAGGCGTCATCGCCTTCTTTCATCCGGGTGCGCGCCCGCGCTTCTCTGCCCTCCAAACCGATCCGCAGGTTGGTGGTCAACCGCAGCGTCGGATGAGTGTCGGGATTGGTGTTGGCCCGCGCAACTACCTGGCTATAGCCGCCTGCCGAGTACTCCCAGGTTGCGCTGACGCGGTGGTAGTCGAACGCCGGCTCACAGCTCATCACCAATTCGACTGTTCCGCTGACGCATCGGATGGTGCGCAGCAGGATGTGCTCGGCATCCCAGTCCATCGGGGTGCGGCGATGAGTCCGTGACCGTCGTTCGATGTCGTGCCAGGGTCCCATCACCAACGCGTCGCGCACGATCAGCCAGCCGGTGGGGGTTTGCCACGTGGTCTCCATGATCAGGCTGCCGGGCAGGTAGCGTCGTGCCGAAGGCACCGATACGCCATAGGGTCCCAGCCGGAAATGGCCGGCACTGCGGTCCAGGATCGCCCCGAACACACTGGGCGAATCTGGCCTCGGCACACACAGCCACTCCACCGAGCCCGCCGGCGAGATCAGGCAGGTCGTCTCGCAGTCGGACAAAAAGGCGTAATCGGCGATCGGTGGGAACGGGTTTCGCAGCTGCCCGCTGGACGCAAGCGCCACCGGGTGCGCGATGCCAAACGATGCGGACTCGGCCTCCTTCGCGGCCTCATTGGCAGGCTGCGCGTGAAGAACCATCCCGACATCATGGTCCGCCGACCTGCCCGGCGTCTACCGCCGCGCGTACTTCGGTGCACGCTCGGACAGCGGACCGATTGCCACCAGGTACCCGGCCAGCCGTCGCAACAACGGTGTGCGGGCTACTCGTTGCAACCGAGACGACGGCTTGTCGTCCACAACTTCATCGGCCACCGCGGCCGCGATCACTTTGGCGTGGATCATCCGTTGCAGCGCTTGCAGAATCGCGGTCGGGATCCAGCGGCGCACCTGAACCCGTGCCAACTGCCATCTGGAAGGCCGCCCGGTTCGCAGTGGTCCGGCCAGGATCCGCGCGGCGGCAACCGCATCGGCGACCGCCAGGTTGATACCGACACCTCCGACCGGGGACATCGCGTGCGTCGCATCACCGATGCACAACAGCCCGTCGCAGTACCAGCGGCGCAGCCGATTGAGTTGCACATCAAGTAGTTTCACGTCGTCGAACGATTTCGACGCGTCGACCCGGTCGGCCAGCCAGGGCACCATGGTCACCAACTTGCGGTGCAGCGCATCGATTCCCTGCGCCCGCATTTCGGTATCGGATCCTTTGGGGATGACGTAGGCGATTTGGCAGTAATCGCCTCTGTCGATCGTGATGGTGGCCGGTCCGGTGCCCAGCACGCCGGCAAGGCCGGGCGGGTCGTCGGTGCGGCGCGGCACCCGGAACCACCACACGTCCATCGGTGCGCCGAAGCCGTGCGGGACCAGACCCGTCGCCGCACGCAGCGTCGAGGACCGACAGTCGCATGCGACCGTCAGCGCGGCGCGCATCTCGTGGGTCTGCCGTCGGCGTCGCGATAGGACGACCCGATCCTTCTGCCGGATCAGGCCAACCACTTCGCTGCTGCGCAGCAATCGGAAGCTTGGCTCGGCTTCGGCGGCGGCAGCCAGCATCTCCAGGAAATCCCACTGAGGCACCAGCGCCACATGCTTGTGCGCGCCGGGGATCCGGCCAAAATCGATGTCGATCGGGACACCCGGCACCTGCATGCGGGCCGAGTCGATAAGGCGATGCGGAAGTTCGTCGAACTGCCGCGCCAGGCCGAGTTCGTCGAGCAGACGCAGCGCGCTGGCACGCAGGCGCATTCGTCGGGTACGGAATTCATGCCCGCCGCTCCTCGATCCCGGCTGCGCCGGCACCATCGTCGCCGGCGCGGGGCATGCGCCGATCTTGACATGTTGGCTTCGTTGGCCGCGCGGAATAGGGTGAGCCGGGTGAACGGGTTCCTCAGTTGGTGGGACGGCGTCGAGTTGTGGCTGTCGGGGCTCGGGTTCGTCTTGCAGACCGTCCTGGTGATGCCGGTAGTGCTGGCGTTGGCCTACCTCACCGCGGTTGTGCTGGACGCTTTGCTGGGCCGGGGCATAAAGGGCATCCGGCTAATGAGGCGCATTCAACACAGCGACGAAGAACCCGGATGACCAGAAAGACGGGCATGCCGCGATCACAGGTGACGTTCGTATTGGCCATATTGGTGGTACTGGTAATCGTCACCTGGCTGCTGACCCACTGAGGTGCGTCAATCAACGTGGCAGTTCGGCGGATTCTGTTAGGCTTCCGCCATGCACGCGGTTTCCGACAATAACGAGTGCCATATCTTGGCGCTCATTGCCGTGGGTATTTGCGCTGTCGCCGACGTGGACTGTTCTAGCTGACTTTCGCCCCGCGTGCGGTCGGATGTCGGCGGGATTCGGCAAGTACTGACCCTCAACTTTCCGTAGCGACGGGACCGGTTATCTGTTAACCCTGCCACCGAAAGGTCGACCATTGCTCGACGACGCAAAGGGTGCCGCGGGTTGGCGCCATGGTGTCGGGTTGATCGTCGCCGCGAGCGTCATCGCGGCGTGTCACGGCGGCGCCAGCGACGTCATTGGCGGTGGCGGGCCGTCCAACGCTCACACCAGCATCACGCTGGTCGCCTATTCGGCCCCAGAACCGGGCTGGAGCAAGGTGATTCCAGCGTTCAATGCCTCACCAGAAGGCAAGGGTGTGCAGGTGATCGCCTCCTACGGCGCATCGGGTGACCAGTCACGTGGCGTCGTGGACGGCAAGCCCGCCGATATCGTCAACTTCTCCGTCGAGCCCGACATCGCTCGACTCGTCAAGGCCGGCAAGGTTTCCAAGGAATGGGACAAAGACGCCACAAAAGGTATTCCGTTCGGATCGGTGGTAAGCCTGGTGGTGCGGCCGGGGAATCCGAAGAACATCAAAGACTGGGACGACCTG
>Ga0335075_10002900_pt1 | contig 27449 bp, 21 predicted proteins | sample Lox_Sample_24_FD_206723 | JGI IMG/M metagenome (GOLD analysis project Ga0335075, IMG submission 206723) | Soil microbial communities from Loxahatchee National Wildlife Refuge, Florida, United States - Lox_Sample_2.4 | ecosystem: Environmental > Terrestrial > Soil > Wetlands | place: USA...
CCCGCTGAATAACAATCCGCCCCGGGGGGCGCCGCCGGCCGCCGTGGGCGCCCACGAGGAGCACTGAAGGCCCGAGCCTCAGCCCCGCGAGGAGATGCTGCTGACCTGGCGGGCGAACTCGGGCTTCGTGGCCATGAGGATGTCGAAGGCGGCCTTGCGGTCGGCCGCCGGGCGAGCGCCGTAGGGCGCCCCGGGGTCGCCCGCCTGCAGGATCTGCGCGAGCCTCGCGTAGACGTGCTCGCGCACGAACAGCGGCAGCGCATCGAAGCCCTCGGAATAGATCAGGAAACTCAGCGGATAGCGGAACACCTGCGTCTTCAGGTCAAGCTGGCGCAGGGAGCGGCCCTGCGGATCGGCCGGCCCGCGGGTCTGGAACCGCGCCGCGTAGCCGCTGCTGCCCCGGATCGGGTGGGGCAGCGGTGCGGCATCGGCCAGTACCAGTGCGTCCACCAGCGGCCTGAGCATCGCCTCGAAGCGCGTCTGCAGTTGCGGCGTCAGCTGCGCCCAGTGCGTCGTGGCAGGATCGCTGCCCTGCTGGTTGCGCTCGAGCAGCACCCGCGATTTGTAGTTCGCATGGATGATCTCATTGTGGACCGTGACCTGGTGTTCCAGGACCAGCAGCGCCACGATGTCGCTGGTCCTGCGCAGGTAGGGCGAGGTGTCCAGCAGCGAATCCAGTGTGTCGAGACTGCCACGCCTGACCTTCTCCAGGTTGACGGGGTTGCGGGTCGGGGGCGGCTGGATGTTGCCGAGGTTGAAGCTGCCGCCGTCCTTGCCGGTGACGTACCAGCCTCCCCAGCGCTGCGCGATGGGCGTGGCGTCCGTCGTCTCGCGGGCCACCGCGTCCGGAATCAGCTCGCCGTGCTGCACGTCGTAGGTGGACTCGAACAGGAAGTGCGGCACGCCACCGCCCATTTCGGCGAAGGTGTCGTGGCAGGTCAGGCAGCGCAGCGTCTCACGGGTGATCTGCGCAGTCGGATCGGAGGCCTGCATGGTGTAGAAGACCGGACCGCGATCGGCATCCATGGTCACGATCTCGAGCATGCCGGTTTGCTGTACCCATGCGACATAGGTGTCATCGTTGAAATAGATGGCGCGCGGAGTTGCCGCGCTGATTGCATCGATCTGCAGGCTGGTCTTGGAGAACACCAGGATCTGCGAGTCCGGATCGATATCGAGCGCCTTCAGCACCGACTCGAGGTAGCCGTGCTGGGGGGTGGCGGTCAGCTTCACCGAACCGTCGTCGATCCGCTTCTGCAGCCGCGCGATCTCGTTGTGGACCGGGGGATCGGAGTAGTGGATGAAGGGGTAGTCGCGGTCATAGATCACCCCGACGGCGCCCGGTGGCGGCGGTGCGCGCGGATCCGGCGCAGGCTCTGCCAGCGCCGCGGCGGCGCTGGCGATCACGGCCATGCCAAAGATCAGCCGGGCCACCCGGCGCAGCGCACTCAGGCCGCTCACGGACGGACACCGCTCAGCGGTGGCGCGGCGCCGCCAAACAGCCGCTGCAGCTGCTGCCGGCGGGTCATCGCATCGGCCAGGGTGTATTGGTCCAGCACCGCCAGAAACGCCTTCGTGGCCTGGTCGAACACGTTCGTGACCACGCAGGCCGGTGCGATCAGGCAATCCGAGCATTGCACGACGTCGAAGTGCTTCTCGGTATGGCGCACGAGCGCGCCCAGGTTGATGTCGCGGGGCGCCTTGCGCAGCCTGATGCCGCCCTTGCGGCCGCGGACGGTTTCGAGATAGCCCGCCTGTCCCAGGTCCTGCACCACTTTCATCAAATGGCTCTGCGAGATATTGAAGGCGCGCGCGATCTCGGCGATGCACGACAGCCGGTCGGGATAGGTCGACAGGTGCGTCAGCACGCGGATGGAATAGTCCGTGTAGCGGGTCAGCTGCATGGGCCGAATAATATTCATTTCAGATGAATGTTTTCAAGGCAAACTGCTTTAACGTCGGGGAAACTCACTGCCGGGAGAATCGCCCGCAGGCCTGAAAAGCCGCTGCGGCGGCCGCGGCACCGCATGTTGCAGTGCTAAGATGGTGGCTCGAGGTTATGTAACGCTCACCGCTCAAGCTCAAGGGGTTGGACATGAAGATCACGCGCACGGGTTCGGCTGTCTGGCAGGGAGGACTGAAGGACGGGAAAGGTTCCATCTCAACCGAGAGCGGCGCGCTGAAGGCCTACCCGTATGGATTCGCCACGCGCTTCGAAGGCGCGCGCGGCAGCAATCCCGAAGAACTGATCGCGGCGGCGCACGCCAGCTGCTTCACCATGGCGCTGTCGCTGATCCTCGGCAATGCCGGCTTTGTCGCCGAGCAGATGGATACCAAGGCGGCCGTCACCATCGCCCAGGTCGGCGAAGGCTTCGAGATCAGCAGTTCCCACCTGACGCTGCGCGCCAGGATCCCGAATATCGACCAGGCCCGGTTCGCCGAACTTGCAGGCATGGCAAAGGCCGGCTGCCCGGTATCCAAGGTGCTGAAGACCGAGATCTCACTCGACGCGAGCCTCGTATGATCAACCCGAAGCATGCCGTGCTTGCCGTCGCAGTGCTGATCGCAGGACTGGCCGCGGCGATTCCGGCCGGCGCGGCGCAGGACTACCAGATCTGGGTTTCCAACGAGAAATCCGGGGACATCAGCATCATCGATGGCAAATCGCTGAAGGTGATCGGCACCGTGACCGCCGGCAAGCGACCGCGCGGCATCCATACCAGCCCCGACGGGCGCACGGTGTACGTGGCGCTGAGCGGCACGCCCATCGAGGCGCCGCCGGAGCTGGACGCGGCCGGCAATCCGATCTTCAAGAAGGGCCATGGCAAGGATGACGATGACGACGATGACAATGCCCCGGCGGACAAATCCGCGGACGGCATCGGCGTCATCGATGTCGCCAGCCGCAAGCTCACCGGCAAGATCAAGGTGGGATCGGATCCGGAGGAGTTCGCGCTCAGTCCCGATGGCAGGAAACTGTACGTTTCCAACGAGGACGTGAAGACGGCGAGCGTCGTGGACATCGCCTCGGCGAAGGTGCAGCACATCATCCTCGTGGGCCAGGAGCCCGAGGGCGTGGGCGTCACGCCGGACGGCAAGCGCATCTACGTGACCTGCGAGACCGGCGGCGACATCATCGTGTTCGATGCCCAGGACTACAAGACCCTGGCCCACTTCAACGTGCCGCCGCGACCGCGCAGCGTGGATTTCCGAACCGACGCCGCCATCGGCTTCATTCCCTCGGAGTCCGCAGGCGTGCTCAACGTCATCGACACTGCCGCGTCGCGCCTGATCAAGTCCGTCCCGCTGCCGAAAGGCTCGCGGCCGATGCGCGTGCGCGTGAGCCCCGACAACGCCACGGTTTACGTCAGTGACGGACGCGCCGGTTCGGTCACGGCGCTCGATGCCCGTACCTACAACGTCGAGACGACCATCAAGGTCGGCAAGCGCCCCTGGGGCATCGTGCTGTCACCCGACGGCAAGTACCTGTACTCGGCCAACGGGCCGTCGAATGACGTGTCGGTGGTGGATCTGGCCCAGCGCAAGCAGATCGCGCGCATCAAGGCCGGCGACAGCCCCTGGGGCGTGACCATCGTGCCGACTACTGCTGGCCCACGATGAAGACCGATTCGGCGGTGATGCTGCGGGTCATCCCGTCCTTGTAGGCGCGGGCCCGCACGACCGTGGGGCCGGTCAGTCGGATCGGCGCCGTGTACAGCATGTCCTGGGTACCCGGGGCGCTGCCATCCAGCGTGTAGCGGATCTGCGCCCCGGCGTCCGCGCTGGAGAGCGTGACGGTCACCGCCTGGCCGAAGGTGCCGCCATCGGGACTGATCTTCGGCGGCACCAGCACATCCTTGCCGGGCATGCTGTTGATCCAGTCCCGCAGCAGCTGCACGCCGTGCTCATCGATGGTCTCGCGTGCGATCGGCGGCATGCGCACGTCGCCATTGGTATCCACGCGCATGAAGGCGATGGAACGCCAGATGTCATGGGGTGAGATCACGTGCGGCCGGTCGATGCCCTCGTTGATGAGGACGGGCCCGTCGACGATTTCCTGTTTCGCGGGCGGTGTGTCGTAGCGCGCATCGAAGTACGCGACCGTGCCGCCCGGACGGTGGCAGTGCCCGCAGTTCGCATCCAGGTAGGACCGGGCGCGGTCCTCGATGCTGCGGGAGGTATCGTCCATCGCGGCCAGCGTCGGCAGTGCCGCAAGGTCCGCTGCCGTGGGGGCGGGCGTGAGCAGGTGCAGATGATCGAGCGTCGAGATTTCGTTGGCGGTGACCCCGGAGGGGTAGAGCAGCGTGCGGTTCAGCTGCCGTGCCTTCGGACCCAGGATCCCCGTGGTGTGGGCGTTGTGGCAGGTGAGGCAGTTTTCGCGGCTGGGGTAGTACCAGGTCTGTTCGCGCACGCTGCCGTCACGTTCCCGGACCGGGATCTTTTCGGTCAGCGAGGAGGCGGGGAGCAGGTCGGCGTCGGAATTGTCGGCGCGCCATTTGTAGACCACGCCATACACGCCGCCCTTGTCGTCCCGGACCAGCAGCCGGGTCTCCAGCCGCCGCGTGATGTCCGGGTGGGCCTCGTCGGTGGGCAGCTCGAAGGTCTTCACCATCACCGTGCCGGCCGGAAACGTCCAGTCGCCGTCCGCCGTGTAGCCGATCTGCGTGCCCTTCGGAATCGCCATGTAGCGCGACTTGACGGCGCCGTCGGACCAGAACGGCACGATCAGATCGTAGGGAATGAGCCCCTTCGTCGGCACCATGCGGGCGGTGTCGCTGAACGCACCCGTCTGCGACAGCAGCTTCGGCAACGGGCCAGCGATGGTCGGCGGCATGTGCAGGTACGCCTCCGGCGCCAGCCAGGAGCTGATTCCGGTGACCCTGGCGGCGGAAGGGCTCTGGGCCTGGCTGACGGGGGCGACGGTGGCGAGGGCACACAGCGCGGATCCCAGCAATACGGATTTCAAGTACTTCAACCGTCAACCTCGACAAATCACAGGTCCGCCGCCCCTCGCCGGGCGCGGGCTGGCGCTAGCATGTCAGACCGCCGCCGGGCCTGAAAGATCCCGGCGGCGGCCACCCGTGACGCTCCGGGTGCGCGCCCGCAACGGTCGGGAAAATATCCCGGATCGTATTCGGTAGGCTGCGCGCGCTGCCTCTGAAGGCAAATGGGAGCCGCTCGATGGACAACAGGAGTCGCGCAGCCTGGCGCTGTGTACCGTGCGCAACGATCGCCCTGGTGCTTGGCGCCCCGGTCTGGGCGCAGACGGCAGATCTGCCCACGGTCACCGTCACCGCAACCCCGCTTCCGGGCGCGGAGGTCGACATCGACAAGGTGCCGGGCAACGTCCAGGTCGTCACCGCCGAGGACATCCGGCGGGACGGTTCGGCGGACCTGACCGGTGCCCTCAACTCCAAGCTCAGCAGCATCAGCATCAACGACGATATCGACGATCCCTTCCAGCCCGACATCCTCTACCGGGGCTTCGAGGCCTCCCCGGTGCTGGGCACTCCGGAAGGACTCGCGGTCTACCAGAACGGTGTCCGCATCAACGAGGCCTTCGGCGACAACGTCAACTGGGACCTGTTCCCGGATGTCGCCATCGACAAGGTGACGCTGGTGAGTTCCAGCCCCATCTACGGCCGCAATGCCCTCGGTGGCGCGGTCTCGGTCACCATGAAGAACGGCTTCACCTACCAGGGTGGCGATGTGGAACTCGAAGGCGGTTCGTTCGGGCGGCGCTCCGCGACCGGCCAGTTCGGCATCAATTCGGGCATGTTCGGTTTCTACGTTGCCAGCCGGGCCCTGGACTGGGATGGCTGGCGGCAGTTCTCCAATGACCGCATGCGGGATGTCTTTGCCGCCCTGAGCCTGCACAGCGACCGGCTGACCCTGGATCTGAGCTACACCCGCTCGAACAACCAGATGGACGGGCAGGGGCCGGCTCCCGTGCAGGAGCTCGCCGTCAATCGCTCGCTGGTGTTCACGGGACCGCAGGCGAACGTCAACAGCCTGAATTTCTTCACCCTCAACGGCACGGTGAAGATCTCCGATACCTGGTCGGCCCAGGGCGTGCTGTATTACCGCCAGTACCACCAGTTCGTCTCCAATGGCAACACGACGGACTACATGGCCTGCACGAATACACCCGGAATCCTGTGCCAGCCCGATGGCGTCACGCCTTTGACCGACGCCACCGGCGCGGCGCTGCCGGACATATCCGACGGCGGAGCCAATGCCATCGGCGAGAACGATTTCGAATACATCAGTGCCTGGAGCCGCGGCGCCTCTTTCCAGGTGACCAATTCGGATGCGCTGTTCGGCTTTGCGAACCAGTTCACCGCCGGTGCCGCGCTCGACTATGCCGCGAACAGCTATTACACGGGCGCGCAGATCGGCCTGCTCGATGCGGCGCTGATCGTCGAGCCCTCGGACCTGCTGGCGTACACCGCGGAGGATTCGGATGCGGCGGACGCGAACGGGGATCCGACGCCGATCGACGTGGACTCCACCAACAAGAGTCTCGGGATCTACGTCGCCGATACCTTCAATGTGACGCCGGATCTGGCTCTCACGGCCAGCGGCCGCTACAACATCTCCAACATCAACCTGTACGATCGGCTGGGCACGGACCTCAACGGCTACAACCGCTTCGTGCATTTCAACCCGGCCATCGGCGCCACCTACAGGCTGCTGCCGACCGTGACGCTGTACGGCGGACTGGCGAACAACACCCGTACTCCCACCGCGAGCGAGATCGAATGCTCCGATCCGCTCACCCCCTGCCTGCTGCCGACGGATCTGGCGGGTGACCCGCCGCTGAAGCAGGTGGTGTCCCACACCGGCGAACTGGGCCTGCGCGGGACCATCGCCGATGTCATGGACGGCGAGGTGGCCTGGAACCTGAGCGCCTTCCGCACGCTGCTCGAGAACGACATCTTCGGTATCGCCACTTCGGTCAGTCAGGGGTTCTTCCAGAACATCGGCGACACGCGCCGCCAGGGCTTCGAGGCGGGGCTGAGTTATCACGGCGAGCGCTGGTCGGCCTACGCCAACTACAGCTATGTTCAGGCCAGCTTCGAATCGGCCCTGACGGTCGCCTCGCCTTCGAATCCCTTCCAGGATGTCAACGGCGATATTGCGGTCACGCCCGGGGATCGCATGCCCGGCATTCCCGAAAGCCGCCTGAAAGTCGGTGCGGACTTCAGCATCCTTCCGCAGTGGACCGTGGGCGCAACGGTGAACCTCGTCGGCAGCGTCTACTACGTGGGCGATGAGTCCAATCAGCTGGCACCCCTCGGCGGCTACACGACGGTGAACCTGCACGCCGCGTACAGGCCCTTCGCACACTTCGAAGTGTTCGCCTCGGTCGACAATCTCCTCAATCGCAAGTACTCGACCTGGGGCATCCTCAGCGATCCCACGGGCATCGGTGCGCCGGGCATTCCGGCGGACGGTGTGACCAACGGGCCCGGCGTGGACAATCGCTTCCAGAGTCCGGCCGCGCCGCTGGAAGTATTCGGTGGCTTCCGGTTTTCCTTCTAGGGACCGGTCCAGGATTGGTGGATAATCCTGCCCCGGGTGGTTCCGGGGCGCGAAGTGCAAATAGCAGCTAAGGCAGCAGGACTGGCCGCCGCCGGTCTGTGGTGTGTGGGACTGGCGGGATGCGCGCAGACGCGCGTGGAAGCGCCCGCCGTGCCCGCCGCCGCACCGGCAGTGCAGCCGCCCCCGGCCGCAGTGGCCGCGGCGCCGGCGAGCGCACCGGCACCCGCCATGGCCTCCGCGCCGCCGCGTAAAGCGCCGGCCGCGGCGGCCACCCGCAGGCAGCCCCCCTCCAGCGCGCCCGCCAGGACCGCGAAGGCCCCCGGACCGCAGGCCGCGCCGCAGCCGCCGTCCCGGACTGCGCCGGCGGCGAGTCCCGCCGCAGCGCCGGCTGCCGCGGTGCCCGCGCTCGACCTGGCCTCCCTGGAGCAGCGGCTCCGGGACACCAAGGCCATCGGCGTCTTCACCAAGCTGTCACTCAAGAACCAGGTCGACGACCTGCTGACGCGTTTCCAGGATTTCTACGCCAGGAAGGGCACCGCAACCCTGGCGCAGCTGCGCCAGCAGTACGATCTGCTGCTCCTCAAAGTGCTCAGCGTGCTGCAGGATGGGGACCCGGCGCTGGCCGCGACCATCTCGCAGTCGCGAGAAGCGATCTGGGGCATCCTTGCGGACCCGGTCAAATTCAGCAAACTCAAGCCCTAGACTTCCAGGAGGCATCCTCATGAGCCGCCGCAGTCGCATTCTGATTTCCACGCTGGCCGTGGCCGGCACGGCTTCCTCCGCGGCCCTCGCGGCGGATGACTCGGGCATGGGCAAGGACCTCGCGGCAACCATCGCCCTGCAGGGCATGCCCTGCGACAAGGTCGTCGAGTCCAAACGCAATGGCGACAGTGACTACACCGCCACCTGCAAGGACGGCAACCGCTACCACGTGTACGTCGATCGCTCCGGCAGGGTCGTGGTGCAAAAACTCTAGGTACCCCGGTCGGCCAGCTTCTTGCATGGTCCCGGGTAACATGAAACCGATCACCCAGAATGCGGACATTCGCTATCTCGGCAAGCTTCTGGGTGATGTGATCCGGGCCTACGGCGGGCCCGAACTCTTCGAGCGCATCGAATACATCCGCGCGCGTTCGGTGGATCGGCATCGCGGCATCGCGGATGCCGCGGCGATGGATCGCGGACTCGAGGCGCTCAGCCTGGATGACACGCTGGCCTTCGTCCGCAGCTTCATGCTGTTCTCGATGCTGGCGAACCTCGCCGAGGACCGCCAGGGCAGCGGCAGCCGTCCCGGGGAGGACGTGGCGGCGGCGCTACAGCGCCTGGCCGCCAAGGGCATCGGCGCCGGGGAAGTCGCCGCGCTGCTGGACCGCACCCTGATCGTTCCGGTGCTGACGGCCCATCCCACCGAGGTCATGCGCAAGAGCATGATCGATCATCGTAACCGGATCGCGGAGCTGATGCGGCTGAAGGACCAGGGCCAGTCGCAGGCCGCGGGCGGGGACGACATCGAACAGGCGCTGCTGCGCCAGATCGCGCTGTTGTGGCAGACGCGGCCGCTGCGCCGTGAGCGCATCATCGTCGCCGACGAGGTGGAGATCGCGCTCGCCTACCTGCGCGACATCTTCCTGCCGGTGCTGCCGATGCTGTATGCGCGCTGGGAGCGCGGGCTGCCGCACCGTCCCCGCAGCTTCCTGCGCCTGGGCAGCTGGATCGGCGGTGACCGGGACGGCAATCCCAATGTCAATGCCGACACGCTCGACTATGCACTGTCCCGGTCGGCCGGCGCGGTGCTCGACAGCTACCTGCAGCAGCTCAATGCCCTGGGCGCGGAACTGTCCATTTCCAGCGAACTGGCCGCGCCCACCGAAGCGCTCATGGCGCTCGCGGACCGGAGCGGGGATCAGAGCCCGGCGCGCCGCGATGAACCCTATCGCCGCGCCCTGAGCGGCTGCTACGCGCGACTCGCGGCAACCTATGAGCAGATCACGGGGCGCGCACCGGCGCGGCGGCCGTCGGTGCCCGGCAGCGCCTACCGCAGCCCCGAGGAACTGCGCACCGATCTGGTCGTCATCGCCCATGCGCTGGCCCAAAAGGGTGCAGGACTGCTGGCGACCGGGGGTGCCCTGGGACGGCTGATCCGCGCCGTCGACAGCTTCGGGTTTCACCTGGCGACGCTGGACCTGCGGCAGAACTCCGATGTGCATGCGCGCGTCGTCGCGGAGCTGCTCGGCGTCGCCGGAGTGCAGACTCGCTATGCCGAGCTCGACGAGGCGGCACGCGTGACGTTGCTGCGGCATGAGCTGGCCAGCGAGCGGCTGCTGTGGAGCCCGTACTCGAAGTACTCCGAGGAGACCCAGTCGGAACTGGCGATCGTGCGGGCGGCCGCACGGGCCCATGAGCGCTTCGGTGCGGCCTGCATCACGACCTACAACATCTCCAAGTGCGAGAGCGTCTCGGACATGCTCGAGGTCAACCTGCTGCTGAAGGAGGCCGGACTGTACCGTGCGGCGGATCCCGCCGCGGCGCCCATCATGGTCGTGCCGCTGTTCGAGACCATCGAGGATCTGAGGAATGCGCCGCAGGTGATGCGAAGGTGGTTCGAGCTGCCGGAGATCCACCAGGCCGCCAGCCGCCGCGGTTACCAGGAAGTCATGGTGGGTTACTCCGATTCGAACAAGGACGGCGGTTACCTGACCTCGGTGTGGAGCCTCAACCGGGCCATCAGCGCCCTGTCCCGGGTATTCGCCGCAGCGCAGATCCGGATGCAGATCTTTCACGGTCGCGGCGGCGCGGTGGGCCGCGGTGGCGGCTCCTCGTTCGGCGCCATCCGCGCGCAGCCGCCCGGCACCGTCCAGGGACGCATCCGCATTACCGAGCAGGGCGAAGTCATCGCGGCCAAGTACGGCACCGCGGAGAGCGCGGTGGCCAACCTCGAGGCCATCACGGCCGCGACCCTGCTCACCTCGCTCGAACCGGCTTCGGCCTCCGAGGAGGCGACGGTCGCGCGCTTCGGCGCGGCCATGGACGAGATCTCGGGCACGGCCTTCAAGGACTATCGCGCCCTCGTCTACGAAACCGCGGGCTTCAGGACCTTCTTCCGGCAGATGACGCCGCTGACGGAGATCGCGGAACTGAAGATCGGATCGCGGCCGGCCTCGCGCACCCGGTCGGATCGCATCGAGGACCTGCGGGCCATTCCCTGGGTGTTCAGCTGGGCGCAGGCCCGGGTGATGCTCCCGGGCTGGTACGGCGCCGGACAGGCGCTGCAGGCCTATCCGGATCGGGGGTTGTTGCGCGAGATGGCGGCGAGCTGGCCCTTCTTCCAGTCCATGCTCGACAATATGGAGATGGTGCTCGCCAAGTCCGACATGTCCATCGCGCGCCGCTACGCCACGCTGGTGACGGACCGGGCCCTCGCCGACACGCTCTTCAATCGCATCGACAGCGCGTGGCACACGGCCCATGACACGCTGCTGGCCATTACCGGGCAGACACGGCTGCTGGAGAAGAATCCGGCGCTGGATGCCTCCATCCGCCTGCGCCTGCCCTATATCGAGCCGCTGAACCTGCTGCAAGTGGAGCTGCTGAAACGGCACCGCGCCGGTGAGTCGGACGCGCGGGTCCGCGAAGGCATCCAGCTGTCCATCAATGCCGTGGCGACCGCACTGCGCAACAGCGGCTGACGGCCACTTCCACATTCGCTGCCGCTGCCGGAGAATGATCCCAAGCGGACACCGGTACGATCCGCATCGAGGGGGTTTATGCGCACACTGACCAGAATCGCGACGCCCGGTGTCGCAGCCGCTGCCTGGATATTGTTGGCAGCACCCGCCGGCGCCGACCCGTCGGCGCCGCAGGCGGACGCCTCGTTCTGCAACCGCGACTGCCTGCGTGCCGTGGCGGAGACCTACCTGACCGCGATGGCGGCGCACGATCCATCGAAGGCGCCACTCGCCCGCAATGCCCGCTATACCGAGAACGGCGTCGAGCTGACCCTGCCGGATGGGCTGTGGCGGACCCTCGGCAAGGTGGGTACCTACCGGCTGACGGTTGCGGATCCGGAGGACCGGTCGATCGGGTTCCTGGCCAAGGGCCTGGAAAACTCGGCGCCGGTGCTGATCGGGACGCGGCTGCGGGTCATCAACCATCAGATCACGGAAATCGAGAGCGTGGTCGCGCGACTGAGCAACACCACCGGCGGCTCCGCCTTCGGGACTCCCAAGGATGCGAGCATCGACGGCACGCCGCGGCAGCAGTTCCTGACCGACCTGCCGGTGGCGGCGCGGCGCACGCCGGCGCAGCTCGCGGCGATCGTCGATGGCTACTTCACCGGCCTCGAGGGCAACACGGGCGACAAGCCGCCGGCGTTCGCCGCCGACTGCCAGCGCCTTGAAAACGAGACGCCCACGACCAACGTGCCGGTGGCCTCCGGTGCGCAGCCCGGCGCGCTCAACATGCCCTGCGCCAAGGCATTCGGGCTCGGCTACTACCGGGAAGACACGCGGCTGCGCGACCGGCGCATCCTGGCGGTCGATACCGAACGCGGCCTGGTCTACACCGGCGTGTTCTTCGATCACGACGCCACGGTGCGCGACTACAAACTCAGGGACGGGCGCGAAAACAAGGTCCGCAATACGGGTCCATGGACCTGGATGATCCAGGAACTGTTCGAGGTGAACGCCGAGGGCAAGATCAGCCAGGTCGAGGCGGTACTGCTGTCGGTGCCCTACGGCATGCGGCCGGGATGGGTGACCGGGACGCATCTGCCCAGCCCACAGGCCAAGCTCGATCACTTCCGCGAGTACTGAGGCGCCATGCCGGCGCCCGCCGTATGCAGACTCGACGCCACTGAGGGTAGCGGCGAGGAGTATTTCCTGCCGCCGGAGCGGCTGCTCGAGGGCAATCCCCGGCAGACCGTCTGGATGCACTACACCGAGGGTGCCGGACGGTTCATGGCCGGCATCTGGCACAGCGAGCGGGGGCGCTGGAGGATCCGCTACACCGAGCAGGAGTACTGCCGGGTGCTGGAGGGGGTGAGCGTGATCACCGATGAGGCCGGCGTCGCGGTCACCGTGCGCGCCGGGGAGGAATTCGTGATCCCGGCCGGGTTCGAGGGTACCTGGGAAGTGGTCCAGCCGACCCGCAAGCGCTTCGTCATCTATGAACCGGGTGATGGATCGCCGTCGCCTGAGGCCTTCAAAAAATAGCGGCGCGGCCTTGAGCCGCGCCGCTGCAAAGACGCCCGGTGGCGTCGGGGGAACTCGATCAGGGTGTGAGGCTGAGGAAGGCGACCTGAGCCGCGCCGCCCGCGGCGGGTCTGGCCGCGCCCATCACTTTGACGCCCGGCTTCAGCATCGAGGGCGTGCCGGCATCGATCCGGGTGATGTGGGTGTCCGGGCCGACCTGGATGGTCTGCTCGCCCCCCTTGTAGGTGACCTTCAGCGTGGCGCTGGCGCCACTGCCGGTGGCGGAGGACACCTTGCCGTTGGCGATGGTCGCGACATTGCCGTTGGTCATGGTGGTATTGGGCGGACCCATGGGGTTATGGCCTTCACCCATGCCCCGCATGCTCTCCGGGAAGATATGACACTCGGTGGCATGCAGCGGGCCATCGCCGCGCTGCACCGCCGTGCAGCCCACGAACTTGCCGGCACCCAGATCCGACACGGTGCCCTTGTGACTGACCATGATGTTGACCTCTGCCGGCAGGGTCAGCTTCATGTCACCCTGCGCCGAATGCACCACGAATGTGCTGCCGCTGGCGCTGGACACGGTGCCGTCGAACCGGACCATGCCGGCAAAGGGATTGGGGGGCGCCGACTGGGCGAGCGCCAGGGTTGAACCCATTCCCAGACCCGCGACCGACAGCAGCAGCGCGCGGGCCGCGATCCTGGCTTTCCTGTGCATCGACGCTCTCCTTTCGGGTGCTGCAATGCGCACCGCGTTTCGTTGGTGTATATGTGCAGACCGATGCGACAGGTATTTCATTACATCCGGGGTCGACGCGAACCGGGGCAGGGTGGCCGGCAGGGGCCGGTGTTCGACCCGGCGGCGGGGCGGGTCCAGGCCCAGGTGCCGCTGGGCGGCGTCGCGGAAGTCGAGCAGGCCGTGCAGGCCGCGCTCGGCGCGCAGCCGGCGTGGGCCGCGATCAGCGCCCAGCGCCGCTCGCAGGTGCTGTTCCGGTTCAAGGCATTGATCGAACAGCACCTGGCCCCGCTGGCGAAACTGCTGGCCAGCGAACACGGCAAGGTGCTCGCCGATGCCCGTGGCGATCTGCAGCGCGGCCTGGAGGTGATCGACTTCGTCTGCGGTGCGCCGCAGCTGCTCAAGGGGGAGTTTTCACAGGGCGTGGGTCCGGGGATCGATGTCTGGTCCATGCGCCAGCCCCTGGGTGTGGTCGCGGGCATCACCCCGTTCAATTTCCCCGCGATGATTCCGCTGTGGATGCTCGGGCCGGCGCTCGCCGCCGGCAATGCCTTCATCCTGAAACCCTCCGAGCGGACCCCCTCGGTGGCGGTGGAGCTGGCGGTGTTGCTGGAGGAGGCGGGCGCCCCGGCCGGCATCCTGAACGTCCTGCAGGGTGACCATGAACTGGTGGAGGCGATCCTGGCGGCACCGGCCATCAAGGCCGTGAGCTTCGTCGGCTCCTCGGAGGTGGCACAGCACGTCTATGCGACGGCCGCCGCGGCCGGCAAGCGGGTCCAGGCCATGGGCGGCGCCAAGAACCATGGACTGGTGCTGCCCGATGCGGACCTGGACCTGGCGGTCGAAAGCATCGTCGGCGCGGCCTTCGGTTCGGCCGGTGAGCGCTGCATGGCCCTGCCGGTGGTGGTGGCCGTGGGCGAGGACACCGCCGCGGCCCTGCGCCATCGGCTCGTCGCCGCGATCGCCGAACTGCGCGTCGGTGCCCCCGAAGCGCCGCATGCGGACTACGGGCCCGTGGTCACGGCGGCCCACCAGCAGCGCATCGAAGCCCACATCGCGCTCGGCATTGCCGAGGGGGCCGAACTGGTCGTCGATGGACGCGGGCTGCGCGTGCCGGGCCACGAACAGGGTTTCTTTCTCGGGCCCTCGCTGTTCGACCACGTACGGCCGGGCATGCGCAGTTACCAGGAGGAAATCTTCGGGCCGGTCCTGCAGATGATGCGGGTCGGTACCCTGGAGGAGGGCATCCGGCTCATCTGCGCGCACCCCTGCGGCAACGGGGTGGCGCTCTTCACCCGCTCCGGAGAAGCCGCGCGGCGCTTTGCCGAGCAGGTCGAAGTCGGGATGGTCGGCATCAACGTCCCCATTCCGGTGCCGGTGGCGCACCACGGGTTCGGCGGCTGGAAGCGCTCCGCCTTCGGTGATCTCAATCAGTACGGCACCGACAGCATCCGGTTCTTCACGCGAACCAAGATCGTGACGCAGCGCTGGTCGGGGGCCGGCACCCGAGCCTCGAGTTTCCTGATTCCGACGGGCAGGGCCGACTGAGGAGCGCCGCTCACCACATCAGGTCGTCGGGCACCACGAAGTCCTTGTAGGCCTCCTCCACCACTTCGGAACTGGCGGCGCTCTGACCGGTCGTGATGACGGCACGGGCATCGCGCTCGCGGATCTTCTCACCGATCGCCGGCGGCACCAGTTCATAACGCCCTTCGCAGCGCACCAGCACCACTTCGCCGCGCGCAATGCGTTCGCGCAGCGGGCCATCCGCGCGGATGCGGCGGACCTTGCCGCCGTCGATGAAGCTGTAGGTTTCCTCCACGTCCGGCCGGGCGATGCGATTCTGCGTGACCAGCTCGCGGATCTGGGCGTACAGCGCCTTGCGCTGCGCCTTCTCCTGCTGCTTGCGATTCAGTTCCTGGTCGCGTGCGGCCTTGGCCTCGGCCTGCTTTTTCGCCGCAATCTCCTGGGGCGTCGGTCCGCTGCGCTGGGCGCGCGGCTGCTGCTTCTGCCCCTGGTACTGCTTGCGCTGTACCTGGCGCTCGGCATCCTTGACCTGCTGTTCGTTGACGAGACCGGCCTTGAGCAGCTGCTCACGCAGGGAAAGTGAACTCATTGACGATACCCGGCCGGTTCAGGCGAACCAGCCGGCCTCTTCGAAGGTAAGACGCGGATTGCGCGGGTAAAGATTCTCTTCGGTGCCATGCCCGATGCTGCACAGGAAGTTGGAGCGGATGTGCGTATTGGCAAAGAACTCGCGGTCGACCGCCGCGTTGTCGAATCCCGACATCGGCCCGCAGTCCAGCCCCAGGGCGCGCGCCGCGACGATCAGGTAGGCGCCCTGCATGCTGCTGTTGCGGAACGCCGTGGATTCGGCGATCTGTGGGGCGCCGGCGAACATGGCCTTCATGGCCTCGCCGCGCGCCGGAAACAGTTTCGGCATCTGCTCGCCGAAATGCAGATCGTAGCCCACGATGACGGTGAGTGGCGCGGCGAGGATCTTCGGTCGATTGCCCTCGGAGGCCACGGCGGCCAGTCTTGCCTTGCCCTCGGCGGAGCGTACCCATACGAAGCGCGCCGGACTGCCGTTGCCCGAGGTGGGACCCCACTTCATCAGGTCGTAAAGCTCGCGGATCACAGTGTCGCTGATCGCGATCGGGCTCCACCCGTTGCGGGTGCGGGCGGTACGGAACAGGGCGTCGAGGGCAGGGCCGTCCAGTTGGGGATGCATGCGATATCCTGATGTCTGGCCGGGATGTTACACCGCGGCCCCGCGCGGGCGAAGGCCACAGGAGGACTCATGACCGATGACAGTCTGGAGGCGCTGACCGAGCTGGCCCTTGACTTGCGGTCGGCGTGGGATCATGGGGCGGAGCGGCTGTGGCGGCATCTGGATGAGCCGCTGTGGGAGTTCACGCGCAATCCCTGGACCGTGCTGCAGACCGGCTCGCAGCAGGCGATCGGCAAGGCCCTGGCGGATCCGAAGTTCCGCGCCGACGTGGACCGCGTTGCAGGCGCGCGCCGCGCCGCCCTGTCGGCGCCGGCCTGGTTCCATACGGCGCACCCGAACAGCGTCCTGACGCAGGTGGCCTACTTCAGCATGGAGTTCATGCTGAGCGAGGCCCTGCCCATCTACTCGGGCGGCCTCGGCAACGTGGCCGGCGATCAGCTGAAGTCCGCGAGCGACCTCGGCGTGCCGGTGATCGGCGTCGGACTGCTTTACAGCCAGGGATATTTCCGGCAGATCATAGACCGCGCGGGCGGCCAGCAGGCCATCTATCCCTACAACTCACCGGACCAGTTACCGATCACGCCGCTGCGCACCGCGAACGGCGAATGGCTGCGGCTGCAGATCGACCTGCCCGGGATGCCGGTGTGGCTGCGCACCTGGCAGGCCCGGGTGGGCCGCACGAGACTGCTGCTGCTGGACAGCAACGACCCGGCGAATTTTCCGGCCTGGCGCGGCATCACGAGCGAGCTCTATGGCGGTGGCCCGGAACTGCGGCTGCGCCAGGAGCTGATCCTGGGCATCGGCGGCTGGCGGCTGCTGTCGGCCCTGGGGATTCACCCGGAGGTGTGTCATCTGAACGAGGGGCATGCCGCGTTCGCGGTGCTGGAACGGGCGCGGGCCTGGATGCGAGAGTCCGGCCAGGACTTTGCGACGGCCCTCGCCGCCACGCGCGCCGGCAACCTGTTCACCACCCATACCGCCGTGGCGGCAGGCTTCGATCGTTTCGCCCCCGAACTCATCGGGCAATACCTCGGTGCCTACGCCCGCGATGGGCTCGGCATCGACACCGAAGCGCTGCTGGCCCTGGGTCGGGCCAATGCCGGTGACCGCTCCGAGAGTTTCAACATGGCCTATCTCGCGATCCGCGGCAGCGGCGCCGTGAGCGCCGTCAGCCGCCTGCACGGCGAGGTCAGCCGCGAGATCTTCAGCGGCCTCTTCCCGCGCTGGCCGCAGGACGAGGTGCCCGTGGCGCATGTCACCAATGGTGTCCACGTGCCCAGCTGGGACTCCGCGCAGGCGGAGAAACTGTGGGCCGGTGCCTGCACTGCGGATTGCTGGCAGTCGCCCGATGGCGCCGCCGCCGTCGGCATCCGCCGCCTGAGCGATGCCGACCTGTGGCGATTCCGCAATGAGTCGCGTGCGGCCCTGATCGAAGCCGCGCGCGAACACCTGGCACGGATGCTGCGGGTGTCGGGCGAGAGCGGCGACGTTGCCGGCGCCGCCGCGCAGCTGCTCGATCCGCAGGTGCTGACCCTGGGCTTCGCGCGGCGGTTCGCAACCTACAAACGGCCGAACCTGCTGCTGCGGGATGCGCCGCGGCTGCTGCGGCTGCTGTCCAATGCGCAATGCCCCGTGCAGCTGATCATCGCGGGCAAGGCCCATCCGGCCGATGAACCCGGCCAGGAGCTGATCCGACAGTGGCTGCAGTTCATCCGCGGCACGGCCGCGCGCAATCATGTGATCTTCCTCGCCGACTACGACATGGCCGTGGCCGAACAGCTCGTGCACGGGGTGGATGTCTGGATCAACACCCCGCGCAGGCCCTGGGAAGCCTGCGGCACCAGCGGCATGAAGGTGCTCGTGAACGGCGGCCTCAACCTGTCGCAGCTCGATGGCTGGTGGGCCGAAGCCTACGCGCCGGCGGTCGGCTGGGCGATCGGGGATGCCCGGACCCACGGCGACGAGGGGGCCTGGGACGATCGGGACGCCGCCGCGCTGTTCGATGTCCTGGAACGCGAGGTCGTGCCCTCGTTCTACGGCCGCGACGCGGCCGGCGTTCCCACCGCCTGGGTGGCGCGCATGCGCGAAAGCATGGCGACGCTGACTGCGCAGTTCTCCAGCAGCCGTGCCGTCCACGACTATACCCAGCGGTACTACCTGCCCGGCGCGCAGGAGTGGCTGCGGCGCAAGGCGCAATGGGGAGCGGTCGGGCGCGAGGTGCTGCAGTGGGGAGGGCGGCTGGATGCCGCCTGGCCCCGGCTGCGGTTCGAAGGCGTGGCGATGAGCACTACGGCGCGCGGGTTCGAGTTCGAGGTCCAGCTGTTCCTCGCGGGGCTCCCGTCCCAGGATCTGGCGGTGCAGTTGTACGCCAATGGTATCGACGGCGGCGGCCCGCAGGTGTATGACATGACCCTGCAGGGTCAGCCGGGGTCCGGCGCCGCCCCCGGTTGCGCGCGGTACCGGGCCGCGGTGCCTGCGAACCGGCCTGCCGGTGACTACACCGCCCGCGTCGTGCCGCGTCTGGCGGGCGCCTCGGTACCGCTGGAGGCGAACCATATTCTGTGGCAGCGATAGGCTCAAGGAGTGATACATGGCGAGCGAAACCCCCACCCGTTCCGACGCACCCCGCAAGCTGAACGAGCTGGGGCAGAGCCTGTGGCTGGACAACATCACGCGGGACATGCTGAACAACGGCACCCTCGGGCGCTACATCACGGGTCTTTCCGTCACCGGGCTGACCTCCAACCCCACCATTTTCGATCACGCCATCGGCAAGAGCAGCGCCTACGATGCCGACATCGGCGCGCTGGCGAAGAAGGGACTGTCGAGCGAGGAGCTGTTCTTCGAACTGGCGATCGCCGATCTCAGGCGTGCGGCGGACCTGTTCAAGACCGTGCATGAGCGCACCGCGACCGTCGACGGCTACGTGTCGCTGGAAGTCTCGCCGCTGCTGGCCTACGACACCGCGAAGACCCTGGCGGCCGCCAAGACGCTGCACGACAAGGCCCAGCGGCCCAACCTGTTCATCAAGATCCCGGGCACCCCCGAGGGGATTCCCGCCATCGAGGAAGCCATCTTCGAGGGCGTGCCGGTCAATGTCACGCTGCTGTTCTCCACGGCGCAGTACCAGGCTGCCGCCGAGGCCTACCTGCGGGGCCTGGAGCGGCGGGTGACCGCCGGACTGAGCGCGGACGTACGTTCGGTGGCGTCCCTGTTCGTGAGCCGCTGGGACAAGGCGACCCTGGAGCGTCTGCCGGCGCCGCTGCGCAATACCCTGGGCATCGCCGTGGGCCAGCAATCCTATCGGGCCTACCGGCAGCTGCTCGCGAGCGACCGCTGGCAGCGCCTGGAGAACCTGGGCGCGCGGGCGCAACGGCTGCTGTTTGCCAGCACCGGCGTCAAGGATCCCTCGGCGCCGGACACGCTGTATGTCGCGGGGCTCGCGGCGCCGAACACCGTGGACACCATGCCCGAGGAAACGCTGCTGGCTCTCGGGGATCACGGTGCCCTCAAGGGCACGCTGCCGCCCGATGGCGGCAACTGCGAGCAGGCACTGGCGGCCATCACCCAGGCGGGAGTGGACCTGGGGGCGCTGGCCACCCAGCTGCAGAAGGATGGCGCCGAGTCCTTCAATACCTCGTGGAGGAATCTCCTGAAATCCATCGAGTCCAAGAGCAAGGCCCTGAAGTAGACGAGTCGCCCCGATGGAGCTTGCGCAGCACGAAGTGCTGATGCTCGGGCTGGCCATCTTCATCCAGGCGATCGGGCTGCCCGTGCCGGCGGCAGTGGCACTCATCCTCGCAGGCACCGGCTGTGCCAGGGGCCATCTGCCCACCGGTGCCGTCCTCGCCGTATCACTGGCCGCAATGCTCTGTGCCGATGCGGTGATGTACCTGCTGGGCCGCAAGACCGGCTGGTGGCTGCTCGGCACCCTGTGCCGCATCTCGCTGAATCCGGAGTCCTGCGTCGTCACCTCCGCCGATACCTTCCACCGGCGGGGCCGCTCGCTGCTCGTCGTCTCGAAGTTCCTGCCCGGCATCAACACCATGGCGCCGCCGCTCGCCGGCAGCATGCACCTGCGCTGGTTCTCGTTTCTGTGGCTGGATGCGGCCGGCGCGATGCTCTACATCGGCGTCTATTTCGCCGTCGGCTACCTGTGCAGCGATGCCGTCGCCGGCGTGATCCATTTCTATGAGCGCTTCGGGCACCTGACGACGGCGCTGGTGCTGGTGCTGGTCACCGCCTACGGCCTGTGGTTGCTGTGGAGTACCTGGAAGGCGCGGGGGCTGGGCAAGCTCGTGCCGCATGCGCCTGCCCGGATCGTCGCGCAGGAACTCGCCTCGGGCGATGCGGTCGTGTTCGACGTGCGCAGCCACGGCTACTTCGACCCCGGCGCGGTGCACATCCCGGGCTCCGTCCGCGTGGATCCGAACGCACTGCGCGCCCATCTCCAGAAGCTGCCGAAGGACCGGCAGATCTATCTCTACTGCACCTGTCAGCGGCAGGCCACGAGCGTGCGCGTCGCGCGCGAACTTCTCAAACTGGGACTGAAGGTCGCGGTGATCGAGGATGGCCTGCGGGGCTGGCGCGCGGCCGGTCTGGAGCTGGAAAGGGTGCCCCCTCAGGATGTGGCGGCACTTCCGTTCTTCACCTAGGCCGCGGCGATCACCGACTGGCTCTTGTGGCGCAGCGTCACCCGGGCGAATCCCGCGCACAGCACGGCACACAACGCGATGCCGGCGATCATCGGCAGCGGTGCGCCATTGGCGAACGTGCCCGAGAAGGCCATCACCACCGACCCCAGACCGAACTGCAGCGTCCCGATGAGGGAGGAGGCGGTGCCCGCGATCGACCCGTGATCATCGAGCGCGAGGATCGAGGAGGTGGGGACGGTCATCCCCAGGCAGGCATAGGCGCAGCACAGCAGCGCTACCATCACCACCAGATGGTCCACGCCCGCGGCGAACAGGCCGAGCAGCAGCAGCATCGCGAGCGCGAAGCCGGTCGAGGCCCGGCGCACCAGGTTCCGCAGGCCGATGCGCGTGGCGAGCGTGCCGTTGAACTGGGCCGCCACGAAGAACGAGGCCGCGTTCACCGAAAACAGCAGGCTGAAACCGCGCGGACTGAGGTGGTAATGCTCGATCATCACGTACGGCGAGTTCGACAGGTACAGGAAGAAGCTGGCCATGCCACAGGTACCGATCAACACCGTGCCCATGAAGTGCCGGTCGAGCAGCAGCTGTCGGTAGGAGTGGAACGCACTGATGAGGCTGCTGCCGGCGCGTGCCGCCGGTGGCCGCGACTCCTTGAGGGTGGTCAGGATGCCGAAGCCGATGACCGCCGCGCCCAGCACCATCCAGAAGACACCGCGCCAGCCGGCGACCTGGATCACGAAGCTGCCGGTGAGCGGCGCCAGCAGCGGCGAGATGCTGAACACCAGCATGAGCAGCGACATGAGGCGCGTGGCCTCGACGCCGGAATGCAGGTCCCGCACCACGGCCCGGGGGATCACCATGCCGCCGCAGGCGCCCAGCCCCTGGATGAAGCGGCCCAGCAGGAACAGCTCGGCGTTGGGAGCGAGGGCACAGGCGAGGCTGCCGCAGCAGAACAGGAACAGTCCCACGTACAGGGGCAGCTTGCGGCCGAACATGTCCGACAGCGGGCCGTACAGCAGCTGGCCGCCCCCGACGGCGACGAAGAACACGGTCAGGCTCAACTGCACCGTGGCCGCATCGGCATTCAGGCTGCGCCCGATGGAGGGCAGGGCGGGCAGGTACATGTCGATGGCGAAGGGACCGATCGCCGACAGCAGCCCCAGGATGATGCCTTCGCGTAAGTAACTCTTGTGCATGAAAAAAGTCCGTAAAGCCCAGGCCGCCGTATGCCGGCGCCCGAGGATCCCGAAGGTCTCAGAATAAGGAGTGGATGATCCGGGGAAGAGGTGAACCCGTATCCACGCATAGCTGTCGCAAATGCGACAATTGCCGAAATGGTCGCCTGCGCCGGCCGCCTGCGCAAGTGAAAACTGCGAAATCTGGAGAAAAGAGCACATGACACTCAACCCGATGGCAGGCAAGCCGGCACCGGCATCGATGCTGGTCAATGTCCCGCGGCTGATCGCGGCCTACTACTCGGACGCGCCGGATCCGGCGGTGCCCGACCAGAAGGTCTCCTTCGGCACCTCCGGCCATCGGGGCAGCTCGTTCCTGCACTCCTTCAACGAAGCCCACATCCTGGCCATCACCCAGGCCATCGTCCTGTACCGCACGCAGCAGGGCATCGCCGGTCCGCTGTTCCTGGGAATGGACACGCACGCGCTTTCCGAACCCGCCTACGTGAGCGCCCTGGAGGTGCTGGGCGGCAACGGGGTGACCGTCATGATTCCGGATGAGCATACGGACTACACGCCGACCCCGGTCATCTCGCACGCCATCCTGACCTACAACCGCGGCCGGACCGGCGGCCTCGCCGACGGTATCGTGATCACCCCCTCCCACAATCCCCCCGACAGCGGCGGCTTCAAATACAACCCGCCCAACGGCGGTCCCGCCGATACCCAGGTGACCTCGTGGATCGAGAACAAGGCCAACGAGCTCCTGGCGAACAAGCTCGAGGGCGTGCGCCGCATGCCGTTCCGGCAGGCCTGTGCCCTCGACAGCACGCACAAGCACGATTACCTGGGCCGCTACGTCGATGACCTGCCCTCGGTGATCGACCTGGACACGATCCGCGCCTCCGGATTGCATATGGGGGTCGATCCCCTCGGCGGCGCCGGGGTGCACTACTGGCCGCGCATCGCCGAACAGTACAAGCTCGACCTGACCATCACCAACGATGCCGTCGATCCGACCTTCCGTTTCATGACTCTGGACTGGGACGGCAGGATCCGCATGGATCCCTCCTCGCCCAACGCCATGCAGCGCCTGATCGCCCTGAAGGAGCGTTTCGACATTGCATTTGCCTGCGACACCGACCATGACCGCCACGGCATCGTCACGCGCAGCGCCGGACTGATGCCCCCGAACCATTACCTGACTTCGGCGGCGCATTACCTGTTCACCAATCGCCCCAAATGGAACCCCAGGGCCACCGTCGGCAAGACCGTCGTCACCAGCATGATGCTCGACCGCGTCGCCGAGCAGCTCGGTCGCAAGAGCTACGAGACGCCGGTGGGATTCAAATGGTTCGTCGACGGTCTCATGGACGGCTCGCTCGGTTTCGTCTGCGAGGAAAGCGCCGGCGGGTCGCTGCTGCGCCAGGACGGCAGCGTCTGGACGACGGACAAGGATGGCATGACGCTCGCGCTGCTGGCCGCCGAAATCACCGCGCGCACGGGCAAGGATCCGGCCCAGCTGTATGGTGAACTCACGGGCAAGCTCGGCAATCCCGCCTACGAGCGCGTCGATGCGCCGGCGGATGCGGCGCAGCGCAAGGCGCTCTCGCGGCTCTCCCAGGAGCAGATCACGAGTGCAACCCTGGCCGGTGAGAAGATCGAAGCGGTGCTCACCCGGGCACCCGGCAATGGCGCGGCGATCGGCGGCGTCAAAGTGGTCACGGCCAGCGGCTGGTTCGCCGCGCGGCCCTCGGGGACCGAGAGCATCTACAAGATCTACGCCGAAAGTATCCGTGGACCCGAGCAGCTGAAGCAGATATTCAAGGAAGCCGAGCAGATCGTGGGGACTGCGCTGGCCGCGGCGGCCAAGGGCGCCTGATCGCACCGGGTCGAAGCGTCGAACAACAAACGGGGGGAAGTGATGTCGCTCATCAAGCGCGGGGTCGGAGTGTGCCTGATCGTCTGGGGGAGCGCGGCGGGCTGGGCTCACGCCCAGGCGAGTGCCGCGCTGTCCTACACGCACCGGCAGGCGGAGGCGGGACGAGCCGCCTATACCACCTACTGCGTGTCCTGCCATGGCCCGCACCTGAACGACGGCACCCAGGGTGCGCCGCTCAAGGGTCCGGCATTCATGAAGAAGTACGGCGATCGCAGTGTGCTCGACCTGTACCGGATCGCCCGCACCACGATGCCCACCGCCAACCCGGGTTCGCTCCCGCCTGCGACCTACGCGGCGCTGGTCGCCTACCTGCTGCAGGAAAACGCCATCGTCGCCGGGGAAACCGAACTGCCCGCCGATGCGCACGCGCTGGCGGCGATGATGCTGCCGGCAAGCGGCTTCAGCATCATGGCGTTTTCGCCGTATACCGCGCAGCACACCGTCTCGTTGCCGAACCCCCTCGAGCATTTCACCGCGGTCGGCGCTGCGGATCTTGCCCATCCGCCGGATCAGGACTGGCTCACCTGGCGGCGGGGCTGGAACGGACACGGCTTCAGTCCCCTCGACCAGATCAACGCCGCAAACGCCGGGCGACTGCGCCTGGTGTGGAGCTGGACGCTGCCCGCGGGCTCCACCGAGGGGGTGCCGCTGGTGCGCGACGGGACGCTGTTCATCCAGGGCTTCGGCGATACGGTGCAGGCGCTCAACGCCGCGACCGGGGATCTGCTGTGGCAGTACAGTCCCCTTCTCGAAGAGGGAGTGGCGCCCTTCCAGAAGCGCGGCATCGCGCTCTGGGGCGACAAACTCTACATCGGTACGTCCGACGTGCACGTCGTCGCCCTGAACGTGCATACGGGCAAGGTCGTATGGGATACCAAGATCGGCAACAACAAGATCCGCGAACAGCTCAACGGCGGTCCGTTGCTGGTCGACGGCAGGGTGCTGGTCGGCACCGCCGGAACCGGCGTCGGCGCGAAGCCGGGCGGACCACAGCTGGTGGGACTGGACGCCGCCACCGGCCGCGAACTGTGGCGCCTGGGTACGATCGCGAAGCCCGGTGAACCCGGTGGCGACAGCTGGAACGGCATTCCGTTCATGTCGCGCAGCGGCGCATCGATCTGGACGCCGGGCAGCTACGACCCGGCGACCGGGCTCGCCTATTTCGGCACCGGCAATACCTACGACACCGGTCCGCTGCTGCCGCTGAAGAGGATGCCGGGCATCAGCAACGATGCGCTGTACACCAATTCGACCCTCGCGGTGGATCCCGCCAGCGGCAAACTCGTCTGGTATTTCCAGCATTTCCCGAATGACCAGTGGGATCTGGACTGGGCCTTCGAGCGGCAGCTCGTGGATCTCACCCTCGAGGGCAAGCCGCGCCGGGTGCTGATCACCTCCGGCAAGATCGGCATCTACGACGCCCTGGACGCCAGGACCGGACAGTACCTGTTCTCCATCGACCTGGGCCTGCAGAACATCGTGCGCGCCATCGACCCGGCCACGGGCCGCAAGCAGGTGAACACGGACCTGTATCCCGGCGACGGCAAGGTCAAGCTCGTCTGCCCGCACGGCGCCGGTGCCAAGAACTATCTGCCGGCATCCTGGAACCCGCGCAGCGGCATCCTGGTGATGCCGCTCAACGAGGCGTGCATGGACATCTTTCCCGTGCCCGGCGGCGGCCCCGGCCTGGCGCTCTCCTCGGGTGTCAATTGGGGCATCCGGCCGCGACCCGGGAGCGACGGCAAGTACGGTCGCCTGGAGGCCCTCGATCTGGCGACCCGCAAGGTCGTCTGGATGGTGCGCGGGCGCGCGCCGATCACCTCCGGCGTGCTGACGACGGCGGGCGGCGTGGCCTTCGATGCGACGTTCGATCGCGAGTTTCATGCCTATGACAGTGCCAACGGCAAGGAGCTGTGGCACACCCGGCTCAACGATGTGTCCAGTTCGAGTCCGATTTCGTTCTCGGTCCAGGGCCGGCAATACATCGCGCTGGTGGTCGGAGCCGGCGGTTTCCACGCCCGCAGTTTCGCGCCGCTGGTGCCGGAGCTGCCGAGTCCCGACAACCGGGGAGCGACGGTCTGGGTTTTCGCGCTGCCCTGAGGGCGCCGGCCCCGGCAGGCATGGAGTACACTGCGACGTGAATCGGGGGAGGGTGCAATGCCAGTGCGATATCTGACGCCGCTTGGACTTCGGCTGCTGGCCGGTATCGGTCTGGCCTCCTGTTACCCTCCGGTCCACGCGCAACAGCCGGCGCTGGGGATCGAGCCGGTCGCGCTCACCCAGTCGGAGTACATCTTCGATACCGCGGAGCAGCACAAGGTGCGGGTGGTCGTCGCCGTGCGCGGGCTGCGTCATCCCTTCGCGGTCGCACTGCTGCCCTCCGGGGACGCGCTGATTGCCGAGCGGGGCGCGGGCCTGCGTCTGGTCCATGATGCCGCCGGCACGGCGCAACTGGATCCCGCTCCCATCGACGGCCTGCCGCCGACGCCGGCCTATCGCAATGGCGGACTGCAGGATGTCGCCCTGCATCCGGACTTCGCGCACAACCACCTGGTCTATTTCACCTTCAACCAGGCGGGCAATCCGCCGCCTGCGGATGCCAAGCCACCGGTGCGTCCCGAAAGCAGGGTCTCGCTGTTTCGCGGTGAGCTGGTGGGCCACTCCCTCACGCATGTGAAGCTGCTGTTCGCCGGCGGCTCCGGCAGCACCAGCGGTTCGCGGCTGGCCTTCGACGGACACGGCATGGTCTACATGACCACCGGTGGACCGTTCGATGATTCACCCCAGCGCCTCGACACCGTGTACGGCAAGGTGCTGCGGCTCGATGACGACGGCACCATCCCCCGGGACAATCCCTTCGTCGGACGCGAAGGCGCGCGTGGCGAGATCTTCTCCATGGGACACCGGGATCACCTCGGGCTCACCGTCAGCCCCACCGGCGTCGTGATCGATGCGGAAGAGGGTCCCAACGGTGGCGACAAGCTCGACGTGATCCTGCCCGGGCACAACTACGGCTGGCCCAAGGTGAGCTTCGGGCGCGACTACGCCGGGCCGCGGATTTCCGAATCCCCGGTCGCCGAGGGCATCGATCAGCCACTGGTGGTGTGGCTGCCTTCCATCGCACCGGGCAATCTGACCTTCTACACCGGCAGCCGCTTCCCGGCCTGGGCGGGCAACGTGTTCGTGACCAGCGCCCGGCGCGGCGAGATCCCGCGCACCGGCGGCCTGGAACGCGTCGTCTTCAATCCGAAGCTCGAGGAACTGCGCCGTGAGACGCTGTTCACCGAACTGCATCAGCGCTTCCGGGACGTGCGCCAGGGGCCGGACGGCCTGCTGTATGCCGTGACGGACGAGGATGACGGCGCGCTGCTGCGCATCGAGCCTGTGGCCGCCACGGCGGTGGCCGCCGGCGCCGTGGTGCAGGTGCCGGAGCCGCAGATCCGGCTCACGCCCGAGGACATCAAGGCACTCGG
>Ga0335075_10002901_pt1 | contig 27444 bp, 20 predicted proteins | sample Lox_Sample_24_FD_206723 | JGI IMG/M metagenome (GOLD analysis project Ga0335075, IMG submission 206723) | Soil microbial communities from Loxahatchee National Wildlife Refuge, Florida, United States - Lox_Sample_2.4 | ecosystem: Environmental > Terrestrial > Soil > Wetlands | place: USA...
TGAGCGGCCTTCTTGCCATGGCCCACTCCGACGGTGACAGTTCGTTCGCACGGCACCATGTCGCCGCCGGCGAATACCCCGGGGCAGCCGGTCATCAGCGACGACGACACCCGCACCGAACCATCGTCATCGAACTCCACCCCCGGCAGGCTCCGCATGAACGCCGACTCGGTCTTCTGGCCCAAGGCCATGATCACCGTGTCGGCGGCGAGCGTCTCGAATCGACCGGTCGGCATCGGGCGGCCCGATTCGTCGAGCCGCATCACCTCCACCTGCAGCTCGGGCCCGTCGAAGGCGGTGATGGTGCGCAACCAGTTGATCCGCACGCCCTCCCGCTTGGCCTCTTGCACCTCTTGCTCGTGAGCCGGCATGTAAGCCTCGGCGCGACGGTAGATGATCACGGTGTCCTCGGCGCCCAACCGGCGGGCGACCCGGGCGGCGTCGATCGCGGTGTCGCCGCCCCCATACACCGCGACGTGACGGCCGAGATTGGGTCGTTCACCGGAGGCGACACCGCGCAGGAACGACACTGCGTCCAGCAGCGAGCCGGCGTCGGCTGACGGGATGTCGACCCGTTTGGCGAGGTGGGCACCCACGGCCACGAACACCGCGTCGAACCTTTTCGCTTCGCGTTCTGCGGCGAGGTCTTCGACCTGGTGTCCGCACGTCAACTGCACCCCCAGCGCGGCGATACGTGCCACCTCATCGTCCAAGACGTCGCGGGGTAGCCGATAGTTCGGGATGCCGTAACGCATCATTCCGCCCGGCTCCGCCCCCGCGTCACGCACTTCGACCTGATGTCCGAGCCGCGCCAGGTGGTAGGCGGCGGACAACCCACTGGGGCCGGCACCAATGACGAGCACCCGTTTTCCGGTGGGCTCCGGCGGTGCCGCGAACTGCCAACCTTGGTCGCGGGCAGTGTCGCCGAGGAATCGCTCCACCGCGTGAACCGAGACGGCATCATCGAGATGTGCTCGGTTGCAGACTGATTCGCAAGGGTGATAGCAGACTCGACCGTGGATAGCGGCAAAGGGGTTGTCGGCGACCAACTGGCGCCAGGCCTGCTCATGGCGGCCGGCCTTGGCGTGGGCAAGCCATGCCTGGATGTTCTCCCCCGCCGGGCACGCGGCGTTACACGGCGGCAGCAGATCGACGTAAAGCGGGCGGCGGTCCCGCTCCGGGCCCGCGCGAGGCAGACCATGCAGCAAATCCGGCAGGGCCGTCACGTCGCCACGCAGCGCGCCATGCTCGCTCACCTGCCTTACGCTACGACGGGTCTCGTCGGCTTTGCAGCGTCCTTCGGCCCCTAAGTCGAGGACTTCCGACCCTGCTCACAGCCGCCACAGGAAGGCACCGTGTGGTAATGGAGCACTTGTCAGCACTCGATGCCAGTTTCCTGGAGGCCGAGGACTCCGATCCTCATGTGAATCTGGCAATTGCGGGGGTATCGATCGTTGCCGGGCCGGTTCCGCGGCAAGACGAGCTTGTTGCCGCCTTCGCTGAACGCGTCGCTGAAGTTCCGCGCTGCATGCAAGTTCTGCGCATCCATCACCTCGATCTCGGCTCACCTGAATGGGTGGACGACCCGCACTTTGACATCTCCCATCACGTGCACCGCGTCGCGCTACCCGAGCCAGGCGATGACGCCGAGCTGTTCAACCTGATAGCAACCGTCATGCAGCCTCGGCTCGACCGTGAGCGCCCGCTGTGGGAATGCTGGATTATCGAAGGCCTCACCGACAACAGGTGGGCCATCCTGATGAAACTTCATCATTGCATTGCCGACGGCATCGCCACCACCCAACTGCTGGCGAAGCTCAGCGACAGTCGAGGCGGCGATACGTTCGCGAAAAAGATTCGAGCCGCCAAGGATTCGGACGGACCTCAGCTGCACCTGCCCTCGATGAGCACCAACCCACTGACCTGGGTGGGCGGCCTGTGGCGCACCGTGATCGCCGCGGCCAACGCTGCCGAGCAGACCGCCGTGGGCGCCGCCGAGCTGACAGCTGGCCTGCTGAGCTCGCGACCTGAATCATCGCTCACCGGGCCGGTGACAACGATGCGACGCTACACTGCTGCCAGGGTCAGACTCGCTGACCTGCAGAAGGTGTCCCGAGTCTTTGATGTGACGCTCAACGACGTGGCACTGGCCGCGATCACCGACAGCTACCGCCGCCTCCTGCTGAGCCGCGGCGAACAGCCCCACCACGATTCGCTGCGCACCTTGGTTCCGGTATCGGTCCGGTCGATGAAGGACTTCCACCGAACCGACAACCAGGTCTCGGCAATGCTGCCGCTACTGCCCATCGACGAAGCCGACCCGGTTAAGCAATTGGAACTGGTGCACTCGCGGCTGACGACGGCCAAAGCCAGTGGCCAGCGTGAAGGCGCCACCGCATTCCTGGCGGCGTTCAACAGCGTCCCGTTCACGCTCTCGGCGTGGACCATGCGAATGCTGATCCGTTTGCCGCAGCATGCCGTCACTGCTTTGGCAACCAACGTTCCCGGACCGCGTAGTCGCCAACGGCTGATGGGTCGTGAAGTGCTGGAAGTCCTTCCGGTACCGCCGATTGCGCTCCAGCTGCGCACCGGCATCGCGATGGTGAGCTACGCCGACAGCTTCGTTTTCGGCATTACCGGCGACCACGACGCCGCGCCCGACCTAGACCGACTCGCTGCAGGCATCGAGCATGCGGTGGCGCAGCTGGTTGTCGCCAGTCGAACGCACCGGCGCAAAGCCCGCCGAACCAAGGCAGTTCAGAGCGCATAGGTACTTTCGGCGACGACTCCACCGCCCGGTTGTTCAGCCAACAACAGATGACCTTGTTCTCCAGCCGAATGACCTTGGCCTCTCGTCGACTCAACCGGCCGGCCGAAGAATAAGTCAGTGGAGCATACCGAGGCCGTCTCGGCTGCCCCGGAAAGGACTTGTCGATGGCTGAGCTGACGTCACCGCTCTCATTTTCCACCTGGCGCAAGATCGCCATGGCCACTTGGCGCCCCCGAAAAGACCCGATGATTTGGGCCACAGCAGATATCGAAGCTTCCCGGCTAATGGAATACATCGACCAAGTTCGTCACGCCACCGGACAGCACGTCACCCCGGCCCACTTGGTTGGCCGGGCCGCCGGCAAGGTGTTCGAGGCCCTGCCGGGACTCAACGGCCGCGTGGCGTTCGGCAGCTTTCTGCCGTCGCCCACCATTGACTGCTTCTTTGTCATATCGCTGCGGACAGATCCGGTCGCCGGCGCCGACGCAGTCGGCACCGACCTTTCCGGCGCCGTCGTGCGTCGTGTTAATGAAAAGGCGCCGTGGATCATTGCCAAAGAGCTGGCCGACCGTGCCTTACGCATCCGCCATGACGATGACCCGCAGTTCAAGCGCGCCAAAGCGATGGTCAAGGGGCTGCCGCCGATCGTGCTCCGCACAGTGCTCGACGCGCTCGGTTTCGTCACCGAAACCCTGCAGTTGCCGCTGCCCTTCTTGGGGGTGGAGGCCCGGCCCTATGGCTCCATCCTGGTCAGCAATCTGGGCACATACGGGCTGGACTCGGTATCGGCGCCGGTACCCACCTTTTGCCACGTGCCGTTCTCGATCGTGACCGGCGCGGTGACCGACAAGGTGCTGGCCCGAGACGGTCAAGCCGTCATCCGACCGATCCTGCCGCTGACGATCGGCTTGGATCACCGGTTCATCGACGGCTATCAAGCCGCGACGATGGCCGGCGTCTTCCGCGAATACCTGGAAGACCCCGGCGCTTTCGACCCGGTGCCCGTATTGAATGCCGCACGCCCAAGGACGAGAGGGTCGGCGACAGCGCGGATGCACGCGGCATCCAAACCGTCATCGTCCGAACCGGTCCGCTCAAGCGGTCGGCGGCCCGAGCCGAAGAGGGCACGGTGACGACCGCGCAGTTTGCCGAATGGTCATGCCCGGTAGGGGTTTCGACATGCTAGGGCCAGACGAGACCCCGTCGAGTCGATGGGAGCTGCCTCCGACAGTCACTGCCAGTGGGGAGTACTTCGGACCCCGCCGTCGTCCTCATCCCGGTCGCGCCGACCCTGGCGGCTGGCATCTGGGGATGCCCTACGGTCCGGAGGCGTGGAACAACTACCGGCGAGGGACTTCGCGCAGCTGAGTACCCGTCAAGGAGCACGAAATGCAGGAGATAGCATGAGCGACAGGAATATCGACGGTTCGGAACTCGCGAAGTGGGATCCTGCATTCACCGCGCAGGCGAAAAAGCTGGCTGCACCGATCATCAATCGATGGTTCCGGGTGGAGGTGCGAGGCCTGGAATCCATCCCGCCGGCCGGTGGGGTGCTGGTGGTATCCAACCACTCCGGCGGAGCGCTGACCCCTGATCCGCTTGTGTTCGGCCCGGCCTTCTACGACAAGTTCGGGTACGACCGTCCGCTCTACATCCTCGCCCACTACGGCGTGTTCTTGACGCCATTGCGCGGCTACTTAGGCCGCATCGGCACCATCCACGCCAGTCCGGAAAACGCCGCCAAGGCATTACAATCCGGTGCGGTTGTGCTGGTTTATCCCGGCGGCGATTACGACGCGTACCGGCCGACGCTGAGTCAGAATGCCGTCGACTTCAACGGCCGCACCGGATACGTCAGGATCGCCATCGAAACTGGCGTGCCGATCGTCCCCGTGGTGTCGATCGGCGCCCAGGAAACCCAACTGTTCGTGTCCCGCGGCGATCGGCTGGCAAAGCGATTGGGCCTGCACCGGATCCGGCTCGACATCCTCCCGGTCACAGTTGGTTTGCCGTTCGGTATGACGATGTTTTTCCCGGCTAATTTCCCATTACCCACCAAGATTGTCGATCAGGTGCTCGAGCCGATCGACATCGTCGCCCGGTTCGGAAAGAATCCCGACGTCGCCGAAGTCGACTCCTACGTCCGCTCGGTGATGCAGAACACCCTTGACCGGCTTGCCCGCGAGCGTCGGTTCCCGGTGCTCGGCTGACCAGCCAACGGACCAAAACCTTTGCGGTAATGCGCATCCGGTTTCTCGCGGCGCAGGGTCGACTAACCCGTCTTCGCCGCGCTCCGTGGGGCGCGCCCCAACCGCTGCTCGAGCTCTAGCACCTGTTTGGTGGTTTTGAGCACTGTGTCGGGGTTGAGGCTAATCGAGTCGATGCCGATCTCGACGAGGAATTCGGCCATATCCGGGTAGTCGGAGGGTGCCTGCCCGCACAGTCCGGAGTGGGTGCCGTTGCGGCGGCAACCGTCCACGGCCAGCCGGATCATCTGCTTGACACCCTCGTCGCGCTCATCGAAATCGAACGCAACGATCTCGCTGTCCCGATCGACGCCCAGGGTGAGCTGGGTGAGATCGTTTGAGCCGATGGAGAAACCGTCGAAGTGCTTGGAGAATTCGTCGATCAGCAACACGTTGTTGGGGATCTCGCACATCGCGTAGATCTTGAGGCCGTTGTCGTCTCGCCGGAGCCCGAGTTCGGCCATCCGGTCGAGCACCTGCTCGGCCTCGGCGACTCGACGCACGAACGGCAGCATCAGGATGACGTTGGTGAGCCCCATCTCCGCCCGGACCCGCTTCATCGCCTGGCACTCGAGCGCAAAGCCCTCGGCATAGGCGGGGTGGGCGTAGCGGGAGGCTCCGCGGAAGCCGAGCATCGGGTTGTTCTCGTTGGGCTCGAAGTCTGCGCCGCCGATGAGGCTGGCGTACTCGTTGGTCTTGAAGTCCGACATCCGCACCACGACGGGCTTGGGCCAAAAGGCCGCGGCGATGGTGCCGATCCCTTCGGAGAGCCGCTGCACGAAGAAGCTCGCCCCGTCGGGATAGCCACGGGTTATCCGCGCCACCTCGGCGCGCGCCTCGGGGTCGCTGACCTTATCCGGGTGCAGCAGCGCGAGCGGGTGGCCCTTGATCGACTCGCTGATGATGAACTCCATCCGCGCCAAGCCGACGCCGTCGTTGGGCAAAAACGAAGTCTTGAACGCCAAGTCCGGATTGCCGAGGTTGACCATGATCTCGGTGGCTGGCCGGCAAAGAGCGGTGATTTCGGCCTGCTCAACCGAAAACGCGACTTCTCCGGCGTAGACGCGCCCGGTCTCGCCCTCGGCGCAGGACACCGTCACCCGCTGGCCGCTGGCCACACGCATGGTCGCGTTACCGGACCCCACCACTGCGGGAACCCCGAGTTCGCGAGCGATGATCGCGGCGTGACAGGTGCGCCCACCCCGGTTGGTGATGATCGCCGCCGCGGTCTTCATCACCGGCTCCCAGTCGGGCGTGGTGGTATCGGCCACCAGCACCTCCCCGGGCCTGAACTCGCTGAGGTGAGCCAGATTTTCGATCATGTGGGCCGTGCCCGAGGCGATTTTCTCGCCCACCGAACGGCCCTCGACAAGCACCTCAGCGGAGCCTTTCAGCGCATAGCTCTCCACGGTGGTCACCGTGCGCTGGGAGGCGACCGTCTCCGGTCGGGCCTGCACGATGTAGAGCCGTCCGTCGACGCCGTCTTTCGCCCACTCCATATCCATCGGCCGCCGGTAGTGACGCTCGATCTTGATCGCGTAATCGGCCAGCTCCAAGACGTCTTCGTCAGTGAGGCAGAAGTGTTCGCGGTCGGCCTTGGGTGTCGGGATGTTGCGGGTCGTCTGCTTGGCCGAGCCCTCGACGAAGATCATCTTCACCGCCTTGTCGCCGAGCATGCGCCGCAACACGGCACGGTGTCCCGCCGTGAAAGTGGGCTTGTGCACATAGAATTCGTCCGGGTCGACCGCGCCCTGTACGACGTTCTCGCCAAGGCCGTAGGCGCCGGTCACCAACACGACGTCGCGAAAACCGGATTCGGTGTCGAGGGAGAACATCACGCCCGACGACGCAAGGTCCGAGCGGACCATCTTCATCACACCAATCGACAGGGCGACCTTGAAGTGGTCGAAGCCCTGGTCGATCCGGTAATGAATGGCCCGGTCGGTGAACAGGCTTGCGAAGCAACGCCGGCAGGCGTCCAGCAGCGTCTGCTCGCCGCGAATGTTCAGAAAGGTGTCCTGCTGGCCCGCGAAGCTGGCCGTCGGCAGGTCCTCTGCGGTCGCTGAGCTGCGCACCGCCAGACTCACATCTTGGCCATACTCGTTTTGCAACCGCCGGTATCCGGCGAGCACTTCGGCCGCGACATCGTCGGGCAGGCCGGCGCCATAGACGATCTCGCGGGCCTGCTTGCCGCGGCGCGCCAGGTCGGCGACGTCGCTGGGATCGAGGCCGTCGAGGGCAGCACGCAGCGGCTGCGAAGCACCCTTCGCCTCGAGCATCCGCCAGTAGGCGTCGGCGGTGATGGCGAAGCCGTTCGGTACCAGCACCCCCTCGTCGGAGAGCTTGCAGTACATCTCGCCGAGCGAGGCGTTCTTTCCGCCCACCGACGGAACGTCTTCGATCCCGAATTCCTCGAAGAACCGTACGTATTTGGGCATGTTCATGTTTACTCCATCTCTAGCCGGTTGAGCAGGGCAACAGCTTGGAGGCCAATCCAGGTGGCCTGCAATGCCGAGATCGCGCGGTGGCGCGCGCCGAGGCCGCCGTCCGGGCGCTGAAGCAAGACGAGTTGTTGTTCGATAGCACCCAGGTAGCGAGGGCGTCGATGCAGGGCATCGGCGAGCGCGAGTCCGCCCCAGAGCGCCCCGACCCCGGTGGTTCGCGCATCGGGGGCCATGCGCAGCCCGAGAAGTTCGTCCTCGCAGCGACCCAGGAAGGTCGCCAGGGGTGGATCGGGCTGCCAGTGCGGGTTGACCAGCCGGGCCAGACGCAAGCCCATTGCCGTCGTCTCCAAATCCGCGCCCGGTGAAGCCCATCCTCCGTCGGCGGCACGCGCTGCATCCAGCAACCTGGCAATACTGTCACCCGCTGATCCACCAAGCGCGTTGTGGCGCAGCCGCGTTAATTCGCACAAGTGCACCGCGTCTATGATGGCCGCGCGCCAGTCTCGCGGCCCGTCGCGATGACAGAAAGCCTTAAGCCGGTCACGCAGCCACTGATCCGGTGACAACTTCGGTTGCGCGGTGAGTACGTCGAGCGCGCGAAGCGCAGCCCAGCCGATCGTCAAGGTTGGGTATCCGCCACTTTCGGCCTGCAGGGCGCGTAGCCAGTCGCTCGTCTGCTGGGGCATGGGAATGTCGGCGTCGAGCAGCGTGAGCGACTCGAGAGCGGCCAATGTATCAAGAGCGTTCGGCTCCTCGACGGCCCATTGCGGCGTGCGGTAGAAGCAGTAACCCCCTTCCGGGGTGCGCCGCCCCAGCACGTACCGCCGGATCGCCGCTCGGTCGATGCACCTAGGGCCCATGCGAGTATCGTCCTCTACTGGAATTGCCTCGAGACTCGTCATTCGCAGCCTCACTACCAGAATTCGACGATGTGGCCGGGTATGAGCCGCTCGACCCGGCCACCGCACTCGATGTCGATCGCGTTGCTTTGCTCGGATTCCGAGCTGACCCTTGCCCGGCGGCCGTAGACTTCCAGGTGCAGGCGATGACCGCGGTACCTGAAGGGAAACGCCAATCTGCCAAGCTCTTCGGGCCACAACGGAGCAAGTACGATGCGGTCGGCGCGAAATTCCAGCCCAGTGAAACAGCGCTGCAGCAAATCGACGCTACCCGCCATCGCCGCCAGGTGAATGCCCTCGAAGGTAGTGCCTTCCTGGAGGTCTGCGACGTCAGACCACAGAACCTGCCGAAAATACTTCAGCGCGCGATCCCGGTCGCCGCGGGCCAAGACCCACGAGTGCACGATGGCACTCAGGGTGGATCCGTGCGAGGTGCGGGATCGATAGTAGTCAATGGTTTTCGGGATCTGTTCGGGGGCAAACCGATAGCCGAGCCGATCGAAGAGCTCACGCAGTTCGTCGGAGGAAAGCAGATAGAACAGCATTAGCGCATCGGCCTGCTTCGACGCTTTGTAGTTGTTGACGTTGTCGTCCTCAGCCTCCAGGATGCGGTCCAGCCGCTGAATGTTCCCGTATCGCTGGCGATAAGCATGCCAATCGAGCTCAGCCAATTGCTCGTACCCCTCGAACTGGCTTATCACTCCGTCATGGAACGGCACAAACATGCGTCGGCTTAAGTCCTCCCACCGGTCAAGTTCCGGACCGTCTAATTCGAGTCTTTCCAGCAGATCGATCCGGTACGACAAAGGCAGCAACTCAAGGGCTTCCATCGCTCGCATGATCACCCAGACCGCCATCACGTTGGTGTAGGCGTTGTTGTCGATGCCGTCGTAGACGCGGCCAGGATAGCCCGAGTGAAACTCGTCAGGCCCGATGACGCCGCGGATGACATATCGTTCGCGTGCGGTGTCGAAGCTGGCCAAACTCACCCAGAAGCGGGCGATCTCGGCCAGCATTTCGGCTCCGTAGTCAACTAGGTAGTCGACGTCGCCACTGACCTGGTAGTACTGCCATACGTTATAGGCCACGGCGATACCGCTGTGGTGGGCACGGGCGCTGGGATCGGGGTTCCACCTACCCGAACGTGGATTCAGGTGCAGCTGCGGGCTTTCCTCACGACCGTCACTACCGGATTGCCAGGGATACATTGCACCGGTGTAACCGGCTTCCAGCGCAGCGCGACGCGCCTCCGGCAAACGCCGATAGCGATACTGCAACAAAGATCGCGTCACCTTCGGGAGGTGTATGTTCAAGACCGGAAACACAAACAACTCATCCCAAAAGATGTGGCCCCGGTAGGCTTCGCCGTGCAGGCCCCGCGCGGGCACTCCGACATCCAAAGCAGCGGTGTTCGGTGACAGCGTTTGCAACAGATGCAGGAGATGCAGTCGCACGATTCGCAATTCGTCTGGGTTGTCGCCAATGTCGATGTTGAATCGTTCCCACAACTGTGCCCAGATGAGCGTATGGTCGCGCAGTAGTTGGTCGAACCGGCCGAGGGGATGCAGCTCGCGCTCAGCCTCGTCCGCCGGTTCGGATACCGCGGAATCGTGGCCGGTGACGATTGTCACGACCTTTTCCAGCCTGAGCGCTTGCCCGACTGCCAGATCGACCGTTATATCGTGACCAATGCGGGCCGCATCCTGTACAAGCCGATATTCCGCCTGAACAGGAACGTCAACACGCCACACGCAGTGACGTGCCGCCACCGCAACCGGTATCTGTGAATCGACCGTGACAACATCCAAAAGCACCGAATCATTGGATATCTCGCATCCTCGCGACACCCTAAGATGTCTACTGGACAGCTCGCGGTAACGTTTTACCAGTCGATTTTCGATGTCGCCGTGTATGGCAGATCTAAATTCGATTGTGCCCGACCAATTTTCGGCCTTTACGGTTGCCTCCATGACCGCTACATGAGGTAGATGCATCGACACGAATCTGCGTTGAGTCACTGCGGTGGTGCGCCCGACAGCGTCACGAAATCGAAACTCCCGAGTCAACACCGCCCGACGCAAATCCAGGGTTTGTGTATACGACAACAACTCGACCTCATCAATGTCGAACCACGCTCCGGCTTCGATCCGGAATGTCAGCGGCAGCCAGTTCGGCAGGTTCACGATGCTTTCATTGGTGACTGTGCTGCCATCGATTCGATCGGTGAGCCGGTTGTAGATGCCCGCGGCGTATGTGCCCGGATAATGGACGTCACCCGCCGTTGACTCGGGCGCACAGCCGCGAGTGGCGAAATATCCGTTGCCCAGGGTGCACAGCGCTTCGCGCAGCGGTTCAACTTGCGGGTCGTATCCACCGAAGGTGAGCGACCATGGATTGCTGGGTTCATCGTGCTCAGCTGCCATTTCCCGAGCCAATCGCTCGATGAATTCGCAGACAGCGACGGGACCGTCAAGAGCGAACCGGGCAGCAGTCGGGCGGTCCCCGTCCTCGCCATGCCGCACGACGATGCCGATGCCGTGGCGTCGCACCGCGTCGAAGGCGTCCTCATCGCTGAGGTCATCGCCAATGTAGATGGGCAACAATGGATCCGGTCCATCGATTTGGTGCAAGATCCACTGCAGCATCTTCCCCTTGCCCCACGCGATGTCGGGCCGCAGTTCGATGAGTTTGCGTCCCGTGGTGACCCGAAGTTCACGCTGTTGGCCGATGGTGTGGACGGTGGCAGTCACCTGGCGCACTGCCTCAGCCGTGGCATTGCGATAGTGGATCGCGACGGCGAATCGCTTGTGCTCGACGTGAACACCATCGAGGGCTTCGAACCGGTCCCGCAATTCGGCTGCCGTCCCTTCGAGCACGTCGACAGCCGATGCGGCGGTTTCGTTGCGCTGGCAGGTGCCGTCGGGCGCCGTCAGCTCGAAGCCATGGCCGCCTGCGTACCAGATGCCTGGCAGCCCGATGCGTGGCAGTACATCGGCCAGGTCGCGTCCGCTGACCACGGCGACATCGCACTGAACAGCCAACGCCTTCAACGCATCGGCGGCTCCATCGACCAGCGTGGCGGCGTCGGGCTCGTTGACAATCGCGGACAGCGTGCCGTCGAAGTCGAGCAGCACCGCAGGTCGTCGAGCGGCGACCACCGCTGCGATTTGGGTGTAAGACTGCAGCGCATCGGGAAGCGTTGACATCCGGCGGTCGCCGAAGCGGACCCTGACCTCGGCGAGGTCGGCCACCACCGCGTCGGCGCCGTTGCGGCGCAGCTTGCCGGCATCCGCCGTTGGATCGAGAGCGACGACGAGCCCGAATCCGGCGGCACGGCCGGCGACCGCGCCCGCTTCGGAGTCGACGATGACGACGCACCGATCGGGCCGCGCTCCTAGTCGTGTGGCGATCTCCGATGAATCGGTGAGCTCTGGCGTGCCGGGTGCATCCCGATGACCGAGTTCGCCGAAGCCCTCCGCGGCCAAAACCCGTTGGCAGTCAACACTTGACGAGCAAACACCTGTGCAAACCCCGGCATCGTGCAATTTCGCCACCAGCGCCAATGTGGGGCCAGCCAGTCGCCCAGTTCCGGCATCCGCCGCGACATCGTCCAGATCGAAGATCACCGCGTCGTAGCAGCGCGGATCGATCGTTACCGGCACAATCGTGACCAGCGTTGCAGATTTCATCGACTACCGGATTTCCAGGACGTTGTCGACCGGCCATCGTGGTGTCGCCGCGGGCAGGACCTCCATGGGTGGTGCGATGCCGACCCGGATCAGCACCTGCGGCTCGCCGCGTTCACCGATGAGCTTTCGGATGATGCCGCGGCTGTCGTCCAGCTCGATCAGATGGGTGAGTGTGCAGGTCGCCATCCCAGCCATCGTGCACTCCAACAGCACGGTGGATAGCGCTTCGCCGCAGCGCAACAACTCGGCTCGGGTATCCGCCTCGGTAGAAAGCAGCAGAATCTTCGACAGGTCCACCGCCATCTCGGTGCGACGGTCGCTTACGGCGCGGGATGGGAAGTGTCGCGCCACATCGACCCGCTGCTGCTCTGCGGCCGAGGCCAGTGCATCCGGCGGCACGCCCTCGTAGAGCACGAAATCGGATGTCCACCACTGTAGTTCGGCATGATATGTGGCATCGTCGCGGCGTAGTGCCTCACTCAGCTGGGAGGCTCGAGCCAGTTGTGGTCGCATCTCATCGGGTAGCACATCGAGCATCGCGGCGCTTTCGTCGATGCTGTTGAGTAGCACCGGTTCGAACGATTCCCAGTGCGTCGGACGACCCAGCGGAAGCCGGTCGGTTCGCCGCTGCAGGATCGCCTCGGCGCGCCGGCGCTGCGCTTCGGTGACGAATTCGACTGGTCTGAATTCCATCGACGCCAGATGATATGTATTGTTCGGATTGGGAAAACGATCGATGTGCGCCTGCCAACCGGCGGCCAGCATGGCGATGCGAAGATGGTCGAGAACCGTCCCGCAGCTGATGATCGCTTCCCGGCCGGACCGATCCGCATGGTGCATCCGCCGAAGCGGGTCGACGAAGAGCTGCAACACCGAACCCTCGGATACCCAGCGCCAAGGCTGGCTATTGTGCACTGACGGAGCGCGGCATGCCAGCAGCACCGCCGCCTTAATCACCCCGCTGTCCAGCATCGTTTGCGGCATCGCGTCCTCCGTTTTCCGGCCTGAAACGGACCCTAAGAATCACTGGGCGCGCTCCCTAGAGTCGTTGGTCCCGAGGCTGTCGCCATTGGCCCCACGTGCGCTGAGCACCCTCGCCGTGGTAGCGATACGGCTTTTTTCACAGGGCCCAACGACCATTCGGTTAAGGACTAACGCCCCGTGATCTGCGACTTGTCTCGGCCTAGTGTTCCTCTTGACCGGAAGAGAGCGGAAATGTCAGCACACGCCAAGGGCTACGGCATCATCGTCGGCGCCGATGGATCACCAGCATCAGATGCCGCCGTCGGTTGGGCCGCGCACGATGCGGTCCTGCACCACCTTCCGCTGACGGTGGTTCACGTGGTGAATCCCGTGGCGACCGCGTGGCCGTACAGCCCGCTGCCGGATGGGGTTGCACTATGGCAGGAAAACGAGGGGCGCCGGATCCTCGCTGAGGCGGTAAAACTTGCCCGAGACGTCGCTAAAGAAGATCCACGGGTATCGATCGAGAGCGAGTTGATCTTTTCGGCTACCGCTGCAACGCTCGTTGATCTGTCGAAAGAAGCCGAGCTAATGGTCGTCGGTACCTACGGGCGCGGAGCACTGGCGCGCGGTCTGCTCGGTTCAGTCAGTTCGAGCCTGCTGCGCCACGCACATTGCCCCGTCGCCGTGATCCGGGACGAGGAGCCGCGAATGCCGCACCCCGCCCAAGCTCCTGTGCTGGTAGGAATCGACGGCTCGCCGGCCTCAGAGCTCGCTATCCAGATCGCATTCGACGAAGCGTCGCGGCGCCATGTCAACTTGGTCGCAGTGCACGCCTGGAGTGACACGGAGATTTTCGAGCTTCCGGGTCTGGATTGGTCGGCGGTGAAGGGCGAAGAGGAGCGGATCCTGGCCGAAGGGCTGGCGGGCTGGCAAGAACGCTACCCAGATGTGACTGTGCACCGGCTCCTGGTTTGTGACCGACCGGCGCGGGTGCTCGTCGAAACCTCTGAAACCGCGCAGCTTGTCGTTCTCGGGAGTCATGGCCGTGGTCTCACCGGGATGCTCTTAGGTTCGGTCAGCAACGCCGTCGTGCAATCCGTGCGCATGCCAGTGATCGTGGCCAGGCGCTCGTAACCACTGACGAACGGCCCGAGTTGCCGGGACTTCAGTCCCTACCGGCGAGCTTTGCCCAATGGTCGGATAACTCTGGGAGATCAAAAGATCTCACCAAACGTTGTCAGCCGCAGCTGATGGCGCCAGCTGGAGGTAGCGGAATGAGCTCTTCTCACCAGCCGCAGATCAGGACGCGCATGTTCGCCCGGGTGCTGGGGCCATTCTTCGTCATTGTTTGTGCGACCGCCGGGGCTCGCGCCTCGGAGATGTCCGCGCTGATGAAAGAATTCGCGGCGAACGCGTTGTGGTCATGGGTCGCAGGCTCGTTTGTGCTCATAGGTGGCCTCGTCATGATCGCCCTTCACTCGTATTGGCGCGACCCCGCAGCCATCGTGGTGTCCATTTTGGGTTGGCTTGTGGTGCTGCGTGGGCTATTGCTGCTGGCTTTCCCCACAGCCTTCATATCGATGGCTAACTCGGTGATCGCCACGGGTGATCTGTGGCGCGGAATCTGCATTGGCTTCGCCATGGTCGGCCTCTATCTCACCTACGTCGGCTGGATGCCTCGATCCGGCCGGTCGGCGCCACGAGCGGTAAGCGCAAACTCGGATCTGCCACGCGCTGCATGACCTCGAAGCATGGATCGGAGATGTCATTATGAACCACAACGCAATATTTGCAACAACTTTCGTACTGCTCGCGGTAGTTGTGTTGTTGATCGCCTCGATCCGGGTGGTGTGGCAGTATGAGCGAGGCGTGCACTTTCGCCTCGGTCGCGTCGTCGCGGTGCGCGAACCCGGCCTGCGGTTGATCGTTCCGGTCATCGACCGCTTGTGGCGAGTCTCGATGCGCATCGTGACAATGCCGATTCAGTCGCAGGGCATCATCACCCGCGACAACGTCAGCGTCGATATCGCGGCGGTCGCCTACTTCCGCGTCATCGATGCCCGCAAATCGGTCGTCGTGATCGAAAACGTCCGTGCCGCCATTGATCAGATCGCCCAGACCACCTTGCGCAATGTTGTCGGGCAACATTCTCTCGACGAGGTGCTCGCTCAGACCGAAAAGATCAATGCCAGCATCCGCCAGATCCTCGACACCACCACCGTGGAATGGGGTGTGGAGGTCACCTTGGTCGAACTGAAGGACATCCAGCTTCCGGACAGCATGAAACGGGCGATGGCCCGGGAGGCTGAGGCCGAACGTGAGAAGCGGGCCAAAATCATTGCCGCCGAGGGTGAAGCACGCGCCGCCGCGGCGCTCGGGGACGCATCCGACACCATGATGCAGCACCCGCTTGCCTTGCAACTGCGAAATCTGCAGACACTGGTCGAACTCGGGGTGGAGAAGAACACTACAATCGTCTTTCCCGCACCGCTGATGAGCGCAATCGGAGAACTCACCGGCTTCCTGACCCGCGAGTCGAGCGCTTCACAGTCCACCCAGCCCAACGGTCTGGCGCATGAGGTGCTCACCCATGCCGCGCCGCGCTGAAGGCCGGCTACTGACCGGCCGCAGGTGAAGAGCTGTCATGAACGAGACGGCGAGCATAGCCAAGGCCGGCATCCGTGACCGCGTAATGGTCAGCTCCGAGTCACAACGAGCGCGCCGGATTGGCATGCTGGCGCTGGTCGGCGCCTTCGGACTGCTGATCATGCTGCTGGCGCGCAACGACTACGCTCCCGACTGGTACACGGCGAGGCGACTGACGTGGTCGCTGTCACTCGCGCTGGCGGTGATGTTGGCCGCCCGCGGAATTCTGTTGGGTCGTCCCGTGACTATGGGCCACGCCACCGCGGCAACGGTGATGTTAGTGGCCGGGCTGGTCACGCACGTGCTGTCGTTTCAGTTGCTCGGCGACGGACTCGTCGCAGGCACCGGCGTGGTGCTGATGTGGCCGGTGCCGTCACGGCGAGACGCCACCGCGCTGGCGCGAGTATGGGCGCTGATCGAAGCGACCCATGGTGATCCGCTTGCGCCGTTCGCGATGCAATCGCTGAAAAGCTACTACTTCAATATTGAAGGCACCGCGGCGATCGCCTACTGCGCGCGGCTGGGCCTGGCGGTAGTCAGCGGTGACCCCATTGGGCAGCTCAGCGATTTTCCGAAGCTCGTGAGCGACTTCGCCGCGATGTGTCGCAGCCGTGGCTGGCGCATCGTCGTGCTGGGCTGCGGTGAGCAATGGCTTGAGCTATGGGGTAATCGCGCTCTGATCGGTCAATCGCTGCGGCCGGTTCCCATCGGGCGCGACGTCGTCATCGATGTGCGCCGCTTTAATATGGCTGGGCGCAAATACCGCAACCTCCGCCAGGCAGTGCAGCGCACCCACAACATCGGAATCACCACCGAGGTGGTGTCAGAGCAGCAACTCGACGATACGCTGGTGGACGAGCTGGCAGAGGTGCTGTATGCCTCGCACCGCGGGGCGCGTGTCGAACGCGGGTTTTCGATGATTCTTGACCATGCACTCGAGGGCCGTTACCCAGGTGTCAGCCTGATCATCGCGCGAGATAGTCGCGGGCGAGTACAGGGCTTCCAGCGGTACGCAACGGCTGGTGGGGGCACCGACGTGACCCTTGACGTGCCATGGCGCCGCCCGGGGGCACCAAACGGGATCGACGAGCGAATGAGCGTCGACATGATCGAGGACTGCAAAAAGTCTGGTGGACAGCGGCTTTCGCTGGCATTTGGCGCGTTTCCAGAAATCTTTGACAACGAGAACCGCAACCTCGTCGAGGGCAGCTACTACGCGCTCATTCACCTGGGGCGTTCGCTGATCAAACTGGAGTCGCTGTACCGGTACCTCCGTAAGTTCCACGCGTTCGGCCATCGCCGCTACGTGCTGCTCTCGATGCGGCACATACCTGCCGCACTCGTCGTCCTACTGTCGCTGGAGTTCATCCCACGCCGACGACATCTGCGGATTCCGTCGCACTTGCAGCAAGACGTCAGTCGGTGATTTCTGCCATGTGCCCGCGGCCGCACATCACCGCACGACGCGCCGATCTCTATGAGATCACCGTGGCGCAGGCCTACGTGGCCTAGCTCTGGGAACCTTGCGGCAATGGCTGTCACCGAATCCCGTGAGGTCCTTATTGAGGCAACGCCGGACCAGATCATGGAAGTACTGTTCGACCTTGAGTCGTTGACCGAATGGTCCTCAGCCCATAAGAAGGTCGAGATTCTCGAACGAGATGACCAGGGGCGCCCGAGCAAGTCTCGGCAGGTCGTCAAAATTGTGGGCATTAGCGATGAGCAGGTGCTGGCCTACTCTGTGCACGACGACGGCGTGAGCTGGAAACTGGTCAGCGCCAGACAGCAACGTGCCCAGCGGGCCCGCTATACGTTGACGCCCGAGGGCGATTCCACCCGGGTCCACTTCGAGCTCACCGTTGACCCTCTGATGCCGCTGCCAGGATTTCTGATCAAAAAAGGGGCCAATGGTCTGATGGAGACAGCAACCGAAGGCCTACGTAAGCGGGTGCTAGAGGTCACGAAGCGCGACCCTTAGCCTCAGCCAACGGCACTGCCGGCCTGCATGTTTAGCGGACAATGCCGCCCGAGTTTAAAGATGTACTTTGGTGGCGGGTTTGCGGGTGGCGGCTTCAATATCTGTGACGGTGAGCTCAAGCATCTGGTGCGCCAAATCAGCCAATGCCCGAGCGAGCGCCAGCTCGTCGCCGATGCTGGCCACTGGTGCATCCGCTGGATCGAGTCGGGCCAGACCAACACCGACCAACTCATGGCCTTGCCACAACAGGCGCACTTTTGCCCGGGTGCGCTCTTCGTGCTCATCGACTACCGCGTCAAGGTGCCAGGCCTTGACACCGCGATCGTCGTCCGTCATCGTCGTGCTTCCTCTCTCCGTCTGGCCGGCGACGGCTGGTTAACAGAACTCCGATGTTGCGAGGTCGTTAGTCGGCCGCGGCACCCGCCGTTTGATACCAAGCAGTACTCGTCGCGTCATCAGCGCGATTGCGGGTCTGGCCAGCTCTACGGCGAACACCTCACCAGGGTGCCGCAAGCCAATCCGGGCCCGCGCGAGGAGCCGGGTATGGTTAGCCCAATGCGGCTGAAGGTGGAATGACCACAGTGCCTTTGGCAAATTCGGCGAAATGGGCCGAAGCACGATGCTCCGCTCGGGCATGATCGCCTCAACCCGCAACGACAGCCCATCTCGCAGGCCCATCCAGCCTTTTGGTTTAAGGCGCAAGACATCCCCCATCGCGAGTTGCTGCCATTCCCGATGAACTCGATCGCCGTTCTCAGTCCGAAGACCGATCGGGGCGTCGCAGTCCTGACCCATCTGCATCAGCCACGGCCAGACGGCCGATGGCGGAGCATCGATCCACGCGGCTTCGGTCACCTGGATGACCGGGTCGGCGACCAACTCATCACCCGGCAACCGCACCTGACACTCCTCTTTAGTGGTGCCCCAGTTGCGGTAGTACCGTCGTGCGGCGTACAGGGCTGCGATGGGCGCCGCGAGCTGTGTGATTCGTTTTGCGGCAGGTTTCATTAACCCAGTCTGCGGAGCGAGCGAGCCGTGTCGCCAGGGCCATTGGTCCTCGGCAGCACTCCAATCAGCCGACGCCGACCGGCCGAAAAGGAACAATGGACCTTCAAGCGAGGACTATCGCCTCCTGATCATTTGCGCTGCACGTAATAGCGTTCCCAATAGTGGTTTCTGCACCGTCGACGCCTGGGAGCGCAGATGTTCGAGAATTTTCCACCGCGGTCGGTGGTCGTTGGGATCGATGGGTCGCCAGCTGCTGTTCGGGCCGCGCTGTGGGCCGTTGACGAGGTTGCCGGCACAGATATTCCGTTGCGGCTGCTCTGCATCAGGGAATTGAGTCCCACTGCCGCCCGTGACGAAACTCAGGCAGCCACGGCGACAGCGGAAGAGGCGGTCTACGACGCGTACCACGCCATTACTGCCGTGGGGAAGCCGGTGAAGGTCGAGATGGAGATCGTCGAGGGCCGCTCGGTGCCGGCGTTGATCCAGGCTTCCGAGTCGACCCCGCTGCTATGCGTTGGGGATATCGGCTCCGGCCAATCCTCCCCCGCCGGGTTCGGTTCTACTGCCACCGAGTTGGTGCATTCTGCGCATTGCTCGGTGGCCGTCGTCCGTGGAGACCGCAACGGAGCATTGCTCGACCGTCGGCTGATTGTGGCCCATGTCGCTGGGTCAGCCGACGACGATAACGTCCTAGAGTTTGCTTTCGCGGAGGCCAACCGGAGAAACGCTCCGCTAGTGGTGATGACGGCGTGGCGGTCTAAATTCGATGACCTTCAGAATGACCGCCTGATCATCGACCACGAGCGCCGAACGCTCGCCATACTCGATCGCCATGTTGCGCTTTGCACGCCACACTACCCTGACGTCGATGTGCGCACCATTGCCCCATTCGGTACGTTTATCGACTACCTCAACGAACACGCGAAAGCCATTCAGTTGGTGGTCGTCGGCGCTACCCAGGCCAGTGAGGTGCAGCAACTTGTCGGTCCAAATGGGGACCCTGCGTTGCAGCACGGCGATTTTGCTTTGCTAGTCGTCCGCTAGCGGTCCCGGGATACACATCCGCCCACCGCAAGGTCGCGCGCGGTACTTCCGCGGCGGGAACCTGTCGCAGGTCAGCGCATCGACAAAAGTCCCTTAAGACCGGGACCTTGGCATGACCGAACCGGGGACCGAGGCACTTCCCTATCCATGCTGTTCGCCCCTATAGCCGGCCCAGCTGAAGTGGTCGGATTGGGGAGGTAAGACGCAATAGGGAGGCCATGATGAAATCAGCGGCGTATTTGACCCGGATGCTGGGGGGATCTGTGGGCGGTTTGCAAAACGCAGTCGCGCTGAGCAATCGGGTGTCCACCATACCCATACCCGCTTCGCAGTCGTTGACAGGGTCATTCATCAAGGACGGCAACCATTTCGGGCGACGCCGGATGAACCAGCGGCCACGCCGGGGTATGCGGCCGATTACCATCTATCAGCTAACCGATCGACTGCACGACGGACAGGTCGCACGCGTTTCGGGTAGCGAGATCGCTGCCACAGTGTCGTCCTGGTTGGCGAACCTGGGCGCTCATAGTCCACTGGTTAACGAGCTTGCCCGCGCCGTACAAGATCGCGACTGGCCCGCAGCCTACGCTATCGGCGAAACCCTGTCCGTCGATGTCGCCATTGCCGGCTGACTTAGCACGTCGTCACCTCTCGCGAACGTCACTAGGCATAGAAGGAGTCGAGAAGCTCTTTATTCCGCTCGGCGACTACGGCGCGTTTGACCTTCAGTGACGGTGTGAGTTCGCCGCCTTCAACGGTTAAGTCGCGTTCGAGGAAGGCCCACTTCTTGATCGTTTCCCACCTGTTCAAGTCGATATTGAGCTTGCGGACGTGCTCGTCGATCAAGTCGTGAACCGCTTGCGCCCTGACCAATTCGTCGTAAGAGTTGCCTGTCACCCCTTGTTCGGCCGCCCAGCCAGCGGTCACGTCGGCATCCAGAGCCACGAGTGCGACACAGAAATTACGAGCCTCGCCGAAAACCAGGAACTGGCTGGCATATGGGCACAAGGCAACGAACTTCTCCTCGATCGCCGGCGGCACAATATATTTGCCACCTGAGGTTTTGAACATGTCCTTGATGCGGCCGGTGATACTGAGAAAGCCCTCATCATCCAGATGGCCCTCGTCTCCGGTGCGCAGCCACCCATCGCCAGTGAGAGCAGCTGCGGTGGCTTCCGGCATGTGGTGATAGCCCGCCATGACGTTGGGGCTGCGAACCTGGACTTCCCCGCCGGCGCCGATGCGCACCTCGGTTCCCTCGAAGGGCAGGCCGACCGTACCGAGCTTGAAGTGATCCGGTCGATTGATAAAGCCGCCGCCCGCGGTTTCGGTGAGTCCGTAGCCCTCCAGGATGAGCAGTCCCGCGGCGTGAAACCACTCGGCAATCTGACGGTTCAGCGGCGCCGAGCCGGACACGAAGAACCTGATCCGACCGCCGAAAACCTGCCGGACCTTGCTGAACACCAGACGGTCAAACAGCCTGTGCTGCAGGTTCATTAGCGGCCCTGAACGATCGCCCGTTCGTCGGCGCCGGTCCACGTCGAGTCCGACTGCGAAGCCCTTTTCGAACACCTTGCCCTTGATCCCGCCTTGCTGCCGCGCCGTGGTGACGATGCGTGCATGAGCCTTCTCGAAGATCCGCGGCGCTGCGGCCATGAAAGTCGGTTTCACTTCCGCAGCGTTATCGACGATTTTGTCGACTCGGCCGTCCACTGCGCTGACGAAACCGCAAGCGAGCTGGGCAACCAACAGTACCTTCCCGAACGAGTGGGCCAACGGCAACCACAACAGTTGCAGGTCGTCCTCGCCGATCACATCAAGAGCGGCCACCGCCGCGCCTTCATACACCCAGGCTTTGTGGTCCAGCCGAACACCCTTGGGCCGGCCGGTAGTTCCGGAGGTATAAATCAGCGTCGCCAACCGCTCTGGGGTGATGGCAGCGACGGTTCGGCGCACGCAATTTGGTTGGTCGGCCAGATACTTCTCACCAAGCTCGGCGAGCTCATCGAAGGTCAGCACCCATTCCCCGTCGGCTGGACCGTCGAACATCACCACCTTGGTCAAAGCCGGCAGATCCGCGCGGCATGCCGTCAGCTTGGCCAGCTGCGCAGCGTCTTCGGCGAAAACGATCCGGGATTCGGAGTCGGCCAGGATGTAGGCGGTGTCAGTCGCTTTGGTGTTCGCATAGACGGTGGTGGTCGCTGCGCCGGCGGACATGATTGCCAGATCCGCCAAGATCCACTCATATCTGGTGCTCGATGCGATACCGACCCGCTGTTCTGGCTGGATGCCCAGGGCCAGCAGACCGGCGGCCAACGCCTCTACCCGGAGGGCGGTGTCTCGCCAGGTGACCGAGAACCACTCACCGTGGTCCGGGTAGCGAAATGCTTCCTTGTCCGGCGTGGCCTCGACCCGATCGGTGAACAGCGCAGCGAAGTTCGTTGCACCGCTGGCTAGTTGCACATTGGTGGAAGTCATTGAGACCCTCCATGGCTACAGACTGTGGTCGATGCCTAACACGGCCAACGCGGTGCGGACCATCTGATTGGTGAATCCCCACTCGTTGTCATACCAGGCCATGATCTTGACAAGGGTGCCATCTACGGCGCGGGTCATCGCCGCGTCGATCACAGCGGCCCGCGGGTCACCGACGATGTCGGCCGACACAATCGGATCCTCTGCGACCCCGACGATCCCGCGATAACGATCGCCACCAGCCTCGTTACGAAAGATGTCGTTGATCTCGCCCACGCTGGTGGGCCGGGTGGTGACCGCGACAATGTCGGCGATCGAGCCGACCGGGATGGGTACGCGCACCGCCACACCGTCGAACCGCTCGGCCAAGTCAGGTAACACCCGGGTGGTGGCCAGTGCGGCGCCGGTGGAGGCGGGCACCATGTTCAGCGCTCCCGCCCGCCCGCGCCGCATGTCCTTGCTCGGCCCATCGATCAACTGCTGACTTGCCGTGTAGGCGTGCACCGTCGTCATCACCGCGCGGGCCACGCCAATGCGGCGCTGCAGGATCTCCATCACCGGGGTGATGCAATTGGTGGTGCAGCTGGCGCAGGAGATGATCTGTTGATCGTTGGCCGCGGGGCTGGTGCCGTGCACAACCGTGGCGACGCTCTCGGTTTTCGCTGGCGCGGAGAGCAGCACGTACTTGGCGCCTGCCGTCAGGTGTGCGGCGAGCTCGGGCTCGCGGCGGAAGACACCCGTGCACTCGAAGACAAGGTCGACACCAAGCTCAGACCACGGCAGTTCGGCGGGATTGCGGCTGGAGTACACCGGGATTCGCTGACCGTTGAGCACCAGGGCGTTGTCCTCGGCGGACACTGGCCGAGGGTAGCGGCCGTAGACGCTGTCGTACCGCAGCAGGTAAGCCAGGTTGTCGACGGAAACCACATCGTTGACAGCAGCAACCCGGATGCCATCGAGCTCGGTCAGGACTTTCAGCGTGGCCCGGCCGATGCGACCCAGACCGTTAATAGCTACCACCGCCATAATGCACTCCTTTAAAAAGCCGACTTACCCGTCGATTCGTTGCTCATGACCATCAGCCGGCAGGCCAGATCAGCCCGTAGTGTCCGTCGTAACGGTGATAGAGCACACCGGCCCGGCCCTGGGCCACATCAACAAAGAACAAGAACGGCAGCCCGAGGAGCGAGAGCCGCTCTTTCGCACGCCCGAGCGTGAGCCGCGGTGCCGGCTGTGAACTGATCGTCAGAGGTAGCTCGTATGGCGCGAGGTCCTCGGGCACTGGTTTAACCTGGGCTAGCCGGTATCCGCCCGCTTCGGTGCGGTACAGGACACTGGCCTGTCCTGTTCCTTTTTCGGTAAACAAGTGAAAGTCGTAGTCGAGGAGCTCCATTTCCTGCGCAGCCTCGTCGACCGTGCGGGCGCCCAGCGTGAAAGACTTGCGCCGAATGATTCGACGTTGTTCGGATGGCCGAGGGAAATAGCTCGGTCGATGTGCAGGCTCAAACTGAGCACGCCATTCATGCAGGTCGGCTTGAGACGTATTGCCGCGTTTGGCTTCCCATAGTTCGGCAACGCGTTCGAGCCGATGCCGCAGTCGCGCCTCGAGTCGATCGACCGCTTCACGGGCGGTCTCGCCCTGCACCTGGGCGCGGACGAGCCGACCGTTGACATCTAGGTTGGCCTGAGCGGCCACCGGCTGGGCCATCGCCGGATCGGCATGCCTGCTGAGTCTGACGCGGGCATGTAGCACGGGTCGGTGCGCAAGCCGGCTGAGCCCACCGATCTTTTCCTGCACGTAACCGTCGATGCCGGGCAGCTGACCGTTCGTTGTCACATCGACGTGGATAGCCGCCGGTAATTCGGTTCTGTGTCGCATAGTTTCGTTGTTACGCCGCCGCAAATCGACCTCGTAGGGCCGAAGGTCACCGGGACGGCGGTCGACCGTCATCGAGCGTTGAGCGTCTGTGCCAGCGGCGTAGCAAGTACCGACGGATTTCGTCGGCACCCCACACGACGATTGGGAAAGGCAACAACACCAGCAGATCCGTGGGCGACACCGACTCGGTGCCCAGGAGGGATTGGAAAAGCGGGACGTAGACGAATACTGCGGCCAGGGCAATCTCGGCGGCGATACCGGCCAGCAGGTATCGGTTGCTGAAGACCCCGACAGACCACAGCGAGGCCCGCTGCGTCCGCACCGCGAACGCGGTGCCGATCTGGCCGGCGATCATACCGAGAAAAGTCATTGTGGTCGCTTGCCGGTAAGCGTGATACAGCGGCGTGCCTACCTCGACCGACACCCCAGGCCGCCATCCTGCTTTGAGCAAAACGTAAAAGTAACCAACCGCTGCCAAACCCGCGACCATCAGTCCGAGAAAAAGCCACGCGCGCAACAGCATCGGTACGCGAATGACTCCCTCATCGCGTGGCCGCGGTGGACGGTGCATGGTGCCCGGCTCGGCTGGGTCACGACTAAGCGACAGCGCCGGCAGCGTCTCACTGCCGACATCGAATGCCAGAAGTTGCATGATCGTCAGCGGTAACGGGATAGCGCCGCCGCTTAGCGCAAAAAATAAGAACGGAACCACCTCCGGCACGGCATGCGCGAAGATGTAGACAATGAATTTTCGGACGTTGTCGTAGATGCGACGGCCAGCCTGCACTGCGATGACAATCGAGCCGAAGTCATCGTTGGTGAGGACCATCGTCGCCGCCTCCCGTGCGACGTCCGTCCCGGAGAGCCCCATAGCGACACCGATATCTGCACGACGCAACGCCGGGGCGTCATTGACGCCGTCGCCGGTCATTGCGACCACATGCCCGTCGCGGCGCAGCGCCTCGGCGATGTGCAGCTTGGCCTCCGGCGAGGCGCGGGCGAAGATCACCTCCGGCTGATCACGGATGAGTTCGGCGAGCTGGTTTTCATCGAGTTGCTCGAAGTCTTGAGCGGTGACGACTTTCGGATGTGGGCCAGTGATGCCGATGCGCTCCGCGGTCGCCGCAGCGGTCAGCGGGTGATCGCCGGTGATTACGATGACACGGATGCCCGCAGTGCGACATTTCGCAACGGCCTCAACGACGCCCGTCCTCGGTGGATCGAGCATGGCGATCAGGCCGACAAAGCACAGGTCCTGCTCAGCAGTGGCTCGACGATGCGGTGCTCGCTTTTTGGCTGGCAGCTGACGTTCAGCAAACCCCAGCACGCGCAAGCCCTGCGCGGCAAAGGAGTTGACGGCATCTTCGACGCGGTGCCGTTGTGGTTGGTCGAGCGGTAGCGATTGACCGTCGGCATCGAGGATGTGGCTGCATCGCGTCAACAGCGCCTCCGGAGCGCCTTTGGTATGCACGACGGGTGAACCGTTGTCGGACCGGTCGATCGTCGACATCAGTTTCAGCTCGGGGTCGAAATGAAATTGCCAGCGCCGATTCGCTTCTCGGGTTGCGACATCGGTCTCGGCCCCCAGAATCCGAGCGGCTGTCAACACCGCGATCTCGGTGGGATCACCCACTGCGCCCGCGGGATCATTCAATCGGGCATTGTTGCAGCGCGCGGCGATGCGGCCGAGCGATCCAAGTGGTGAAGCCCAGGGCGGCCGCTCCGGGAGGCTGTCGGGATGCTGGGGATCGATGTCGGTTTGGCCGGCAGCGGTCCATACGGCGACGGGCGTCATGCGGTTTTGGGTAAGGGTGCCGGTTTTGTCGGTGCAGATCACATCGGTGGAACCAAGGGTTTCGACCGCGGACAGTCGTTTCACCAGCGCGCCACGACTTGCCAATTCCCGTACCGCCACCGCCAGCGCGAGGGTGATCACCGGCAACAATCCCTCGGGAACCATGCCGGCCAACAGCCCTGCTGCGAAAATCAACGAATTGATCAGGGTGAGATGGGCCGCCAGCGTGGCCACCGGGATGAACGACAACCCGAGCATCACCGATACGGCGGCGATCAGCCAGGCCGCCCGCCTGACTTGCAGCTCCAATGGGCTGGGGTCAGGTTTGACGCGTTCGGACAGGGCAGCGATCCGGCCGATCTCGGTGCCCATCCCGGTAGCGAACGCGACTCCGCGAGCCTGCCCGCCGGTGCAGCTGGTCCCGCTGAATACCAGATCGTGTGCACTGAGCAACGGCACATCGACATCGACCATCGCGGCCGAACGCAGCACCGGCACCGATTCCCCGGTGAGCGCCGACATATCCACCTCGATGGCACCGGCCAGAAGCCTGATGTCGGCGGCGACGCGATCGCCCTCCCCGATGACCACTAAGTCACCGGGCACCAGCCGCGATGCATCGATTTCGGTGACGACGCCGTCACGCTCGACGTTGACCCGTTGCGGCAAGTATTTGGCCAGGGCTTCCACGGCCCGCTCGGCCTGCAGTTCCTGGACGAAAGAGAACGCCGCGTTCAGCATGATGATCAACACCACCGCCGTCGCAACCACATGCGAGCCGACGATCACCAGCAGCGCCGCCGCCAGCCATAGCAGCAATGCGAGCGGATGAGTCAGCTGGCGAAATAATGCCTTCGGCCACTGCGGGCCCCCGCGCCGCTGCAGCTCATTCGGCCCGTACTGCAGCAGGCGCCGCGCCCCCTCGGTTGCCGACAGGCCCTCGCGGCCACTGCGCAAATCGCGCAAGAGCCGATCAGCGGCCTCTTCGGGATCGAGTGCAGGCGGCGACACCCAATCGCGATGTTGGCTTCGCACTTCGTCATAGTGACGATTCTCCGACCGATCCGATAGGAGCCGACGGAACCGGTGCTGAGGGACCTTTGGCCCTACGATCGATCTACCTCCGCGCTGAGAGACTGAAGTCGTCAAGCAAAATCCGCGGAAGGGGGCAAGCAACCGTCTGAGCGGGGACCCAAAACCTTATGGCCGACGAGTCGACGCTGCATTAACGTTCTCGCTGACGAAAGGAGATCAAATGGTCTCAACGACAAAGCGTTACGGCATCATCGTCGGCATCGACGGATCGCCGGTATCAGATGCCGCCGTTAGTTGGGCCGCGCGCGACGCGGCCATCCGCGGCTTACCGCTCACCCTTGTGCACGTGGAGAACCCCGCCGCTCCGACGTGGTCGCAGGCCCCCATGCTCGAAGAATCACCCGCAGAGCAAGTAGCCGAAGGTCGCAGCCTCCTTGCAAACGCGTCGAAGATCGCCCGCGACGCCATCGCCGATACCCCGCAGATACACATCAATGGCGAAGTGCTGTCTGCAGCCCCCGTCCCGGCGCTCGTCGACCAATCCAACGACGCCGAACTGATCGTCGTCGG
>Ga0335075_10002902_pt1 | contig 27440 bp, 24 predicted proteins | sample Lox_Sample_24_FD_206723 | JGI IMG/M metagenome (GOLD analysis project Ga0335075, IMG submission 206723) | Soil microbial communities from Loxahatchee National Wildlife Refuge, Florida, United States - Lox_Sample_2.4 | ecosystem: Environmental > Terrestrial > Soil > Wetlands | place: USA...
ACCGCGAGCGACTTATTACAGCATCTCCAGGTCATGTGGGACTGCTCGAGGCGCTTAGGTCACTGGCTCTCGTTCGTCTCCGCCCGGAAAGGCGTTTTCACACGGTCTGCTTGATCTTCGCGCGTATGCTTCATGCTACCGGGACAGAGCCTCGATGAGCGGACAACCCACATGCCGCGAAATGCCAGTTGAGGCTCCGGGCCTCCCAGTCTCCCAGTCGCCAGAACTGGCTGAAATGGAAGCCGCGGATGATCACGTCGGCGTCGTAGATGCCCCAGCCGGCGGTGATCATGACGAGCATGGCGACGGCGTGCATGATCCTGACAGGCAATGGATGCAAACGCCGTCCCGCGCACAGGCGGGGCAGAGACACGAGACGATTCTTTCGCTGCCTGGTTCATGGACTCAATCTCACTGTGAACGCTGATGCGGGGTGGGTGAGACATGGATGCCGAAATCGGGACCTGAGCAGCATGGCGAGAGGCTGCATTGTCACCATCGCGACAGCCGCATCAGAATAGCCCGTCCCAGTATCGTCACGATCGAGCAGCCGACCGTGTACCAGACCGCAACGTAGAGAGGATCGTCCGACGGACAGGCGAAGACGAAGACGAAGGCACCCCAGGCCGCAGATGAAAGTCCTGCGGCAAGCGCCGTCCCTGCGCGGTCGGTGGGTGCGCCACGTCGCACCAGCACACCAAGTGCGATGGCTGGAGGAATCGATAACACCCCCATCTTCCAGACGCATTGCAAGCCTTGCGTCCAATCGAGACGATGGACCAGACTCGCTACTCCGTTACTTGCCGCATCGATCAGCCAGCCACTGGCGAAGATCGCGACGATGCAAACGAGAATCCAACGCAGGCCGCGACGAGGCGAGCGGACGGGATCAGCCGACAGGATCGCGACACCGGCGCCGAGAACGGCGATGAGCCCCAAGCTGCCAAGTTTCCACCAAAAAGAGGGCGCTTCCGTCGCCACCGTCATATCCGGGCGCATGAAACCCATGCAGAAGAAGGCCGTGACCTCGACAACACCAAGGAGCAGCAGAAGCAGTGTCTCCCGCACGATGCTCCGTCGCCGCACCGGGCGAAGATCCTGGCTGAGACGATCGATCAGGGACTCAGTCCGCATCGCCAGCGGCCTTGATAAGATTGGCGAGACGCTTGATGCCGCGGTGGATATTCACCTTGATGAGCGAGATCGACTGGCCCGTCGCTCGCGAAGCCTCTTCGACGCTGTAGCCCTCGAGCTTCACCAACCGGATCGCTTCGGCCTGGCGGGGCCTCAATTCGGCCAGCAGTTGTCGAAAGGTCGATCCGGCGATGACAGTATCTCCATGGTCGGGAACCGCGATGTTCTCGTCCAGCGGTTCGGCCGCTTCCGTCTTGAGCGAACGCAGCCTGTCGATCCATTTGTACCGAGCAATGGCGGCGAGCCAAGGCCCGAAAGGACGCGCCGGGTCGTAGGTGTGGCGCTTCTCGTGGATCGCCAGCAGAACGTCCTGGACCGCGTCCTCCGTCATGGCGGGCGGTAGGCGCCTCGCGTAGTATCGGCGCAACCACGGAGCCAGTTCGGCGAGTAGGGTTCTATACGCATTGGCATCTCCCCGCTGCGCCGCGGCCATCATCCGATCCCAGTTCTGACCGGGCGTATCGCCGGCCTTGCCGCTCACGATCGGGGCCATATCGGATGAACCCGGTTCAGAGGCGGCCGTTGCGCTCGACGCGTGCTCGTCCCGCCGGACTCGAATGCCATGTTCGGCACCGTTTTGAGCCCGGTTACACGCGTGGACGACACGCCGCCGGAAACCCAGCTTGTGGGAAGCGGCCGGATCAAGACGGATCGCGGCGTAAGGAGCCTGCGGGGACTGTTCATCAGAGCGCCAAATCGCGATCGTCCTGGCATTGGGACATTCCGGCATGCGCCCACGATTCTGTGCCTCTGTGCTGACAACGCAGACCCAATCCGCGTCCTTCGATCGAGGGGAGTTGAGACGCGGGCTGCAGGGAGGAGCAGCTGTCGGGCATTTTAGAATACGCGAACTAGAATAGCCAGCCTTGCGGCCGGACACGGCCCCAAACAATGGCCTGCTCCCGGACAATCGCTTAGGCGTCCATCGTATTCCCAGTGATGAGGCGAGTGCCGCGCTGGTAGGTCAGGTAGGCCCAGAGCCAGTTCAGCACCACGGTGGCGCGGTTGCGTCCACCCGTGAGAAGGAACACGTGGGCAAGGCCCCAAAGCCACCAGGCGGGCGCTCCCCATAACCGAAGCCGGCGCACCTCCACCACCGCGGCCAGGCGCCCGATCGTCGCGAGATTGCCGTAATGCCGGTACCGGAAGGCACCCGGCATCGGATATCCCTCGATTGCCGCCCGGATCACGTGTGCGACATGCCGTCCCTGCTGCTTGGCGGCGGGCGCGAGCCCAGGGACCGCAGCGCCTGCCCACCCGTCCGAGGCGGCCGTGTCGCCGATCGCGAAGACCCCTGGGCAGCCACGCACCGAAAGATTGCCGTCGACGAGGACACGGCCGGATTTGTCCCTGGCCTGTCGGAGCCACTCCGCGGCCGGCGACGCCGCCACCCCGGCTGCCCAGAACGTCGTCCTGGCGGCGATGCGGCTGCCGTCGATCTCGACACCCTCGTGGTCGATATGGGTCACCTTGGCGTCCGTACAGACCTCTACACCAAGCTCCCGCAGCGATCGCTCGGCGTGAGCCGACAGAACGGCGGAGAACGCGGGCAAGACGCGCTGTGCGGCGTGCACCAGAATAACTCTCGTCGTGGCCGGGTCGATCGCCCGATACTCCTGCTCGAGCCCCGTGCGAGCGAACTCGGCCAATGCACCAGCCAGCTCGACCCCGGTTGGCCCCCCTCCGACGACAACGAAGGTCAGCCAGGCTGCACGTTTGGCAGGATTTTCTTCGCCCTCCGCCTGCTCGAACGCGAGCAGCATGCGGCTGCGCATCGCCGTCGCATCCTCGATGCTCTTGAGCCCGGGTGCATGAACTGCCCACTCATCTTGCCCGAAATAACTGTGCTGAGCGCCGGTGGCGAGGATGAGGTAATCGAACGGAATGCGCTCCTCAGGCAGCAGGACCTCGCGCGCAACGTTGTCCACGCCGACGACCTCGCCGAGGCGGACGGCTACGTTTCGCTGGTCTCGCAGGATGCTGCGGATGGGGATTGCGATATCCGCAGGTGACAGGGCCGCGGTCGCTACCTGGTAGAGGAGCGGCTGGAACAGGTAGTGGTTGCGCCGGTCGATGAGGGTGATCCGGCAGGCAGTCCGTCGGAGCGTGCGCACGGCCGCAATTCCGCCGAAGCCCCCGCCCACCACGACGATGTGCGGGACCGCCTCGCCCGCCTGGGCCGGCCCCCGCAGGCCGCTACCAGCCCATCGGGCAGCCAGGCCATCGAGCGAAAGCCACCCCGCCCCCTTCGCCGCGAGCAGCAGCAGTAGCAGCAGCAGCGCGACCTCGAACCGTACGGGCACCGCGCCAGTGAGGACGACCGGCGGGGCCAGTCCGCACAAGAGCAGTGCCACGGGCCGCGTCGCCAAGCCGAGCAAGAGCGCCCAGCATAGGAGGATCGTCCACCACGGTGCGGTTACCAGTTCACCAGTGAGCGGCACAGGCCACTTGGCGAAACCGGTGCCGCCGGCGATCGCGAGTGCAAGATAGAGGCGCGTCCCAAGCGGGAGCACGAGGTCGGCGAGGCCATCGCCCCATCTGTAAAGCCGGCTCGTCGCTCTCACCGCCCAGACTGGCACCCGTGTGAGCCCGCTTCGCAGCAGAAAATCGACTGAGAGTGGGCCCGCGCCGCGCATCAGCAGCCAGAGAAGGAGGATCGCCCGAGGCCCGGTCAGACGCGTCGCGTCGAGGTCTTGCCCGATGCCAAGAATCAGGAGCAAGGCCACCGGGCGAGTCGCCAGGCCCGTCGCGAGGAGGAGCGGTGCCACGCCTTGTATCAGCGTAGCCCCCGCTGAGGGTGCCTCCGCGAAACCGTTGGCACGCATCATCATCATGATCTGGTGGACGAATATTGCCTGGCTAAGCCAAATCCGCGCCACCAGGAGGAGAACGGCGTGGACGACGTTTCCGGCGATCGCAACACTGCGCCCGACCGCCGCCCAACCGTCGAGGGCTGCCGAAATCTGCTCTACGAGTGACGCCCGCGCTCCCCGGAGGTCCGCTTTTTCAGCGGCCTCCGAGACCGAGGGGCGGTCGAGACGGATCGATCGCCGTTCATCTACGTGGCAAGAGTGATAGCGCGAGCGACCAGCCCGTCGTAACGGAGGCCGGGAACAAGGCGCTTGGCCAGGAGATTGTCGAGGCCAAGGCTGCGGCCGGCCTGCGCCGCTGCGAACATGCCATGGGTGCAGATGATCCCGACGTAGGTCCACGGCCACTCGGTAGGATCGTTGTACAGCCCAATCAGCAGGTTGAGAGTGAAAAGCGCACCCACCACACCGGCCAGCCGCACCATGAAACCCAGCATCAGCGCCACGCAGAAGGCCGTCTCCAGCAGAAAGACCAGCGGCTGGACTACTGCGATATGATCCAGGAACACCTGCATAATCGCCGCGTGTGCCTGGAATGAGCTGTACTTTACGGTCTGCGCGAGCCAATAGTGGAAGCCGGGAGACACCGGCAGCGGCAGCTTCCACAGTGTGCCCAGATACCACATCCCGGCGCTGACCAGCCGCATGGCGTAGATGCTGACATGCGTGACCGTGCGCTGCGTCGCATCCATCCGCCAGTTCGTATAGGCAATAGCGAGGCTTCCGATCAGAAGCGTCCAATAGAGCGCAACCATGAACCAGCGGAACTCGCCGAGGTGGAGCTGGTCCGGGATGTCGCCGGTCAGGACCTGAAAGAATGTGTGGATCGGATTGTCGCGCATGGCGGTAACCTCATCGGGCCTGTGGGTGGGATGCCCGTTGTTCGGCAATTTTCGAGGGCCGGTTACGAACGGGACACCCGCAGCCCAATTTTGTCCCCATGCCGCGCGGACGACCGCTGTCTCGCCGATGGGTGTAACCAGTGCCCTCGCCGTCCCGAAGTGAGGCGAGGAGAAGGGGCGGGGAGTCGCGGCCCGATGGTCCGTAAGGCATGCTGCCTCGCCGGTCGACGTCCAGCGCAACGGGGCACCAGCTTTCACAACCTGCCTGCCGGTTCCGAATGCGCCAAGCCCAATTCGAACTTGCTGGCGGGCCAGCGGGATCGCTCAACCTTCGCCAAGAACAGACCGCTTCGTCATCCGCGATCGAGCGCTGTGACGTCACCATCCACTTTGAGGAGGATCCAACGATGAAGAAAATGGCCGCACTCGCAGGCCTCAGCTTGATGATGGCAACGGGTGTATACGGTGCCGCGCACGCTGCGGCCGTACAGCCATACAAGCAGGCCGCTTTCCAAGCGGCCCAGAAGAACGGCGACCCGATTCTCATTTTCGTCGAGGCATCCTGGTGCCCGACCTGCGCGAAGGAGCGGCCGATTCTCGAGCAGCTCTACACCGCGCCGGAGTTCGCGCATCTCAAGGTCTTCGACGTTGATTTCGATACCAGCAAACCGCTTCTGCGGCAGTTAGGCGTGCAGATGCAGAGCACCTTGATCGTCTATCACGGCACCAAGGAAACCGGTCGCATGACAGGGGCCACCAACCCGACGGTGATTAAGCGACTGCTCGAAACCTCCGCAAGCTGAATTGTGCCGATTGCGAGCATAGGCGCGGGGTTGCTGGCCGGCATTCTGTCGACGCTTTCACCCTGCGTCTTCCCTCTCCTCCCACTCGTCGTGGGCGCAGCCACATCGACGCATCGATCGGGCGCCTTTTGGCTTGCAGGAGGTGTGGCAACGTCGTTTACAATTGCCGGCCTTTTCATCGCAACGATCGGTTTTGCCACCGGCCTCGACGACGATCTGCTCAGGACCGCCTCAGCAGTTCTTCTGGTGCTATTGGGCCTCGCACTTCTTAGTTCGACGATCCAAGGACACCTCGGCGCCGCCGCTGGCGGTCTCACCAGCGCGGGAGACCGTATTATCCGCCACTTATCATTGTCGAGCGCGGCTGGACAGTTCGTGGTTGGTGTTCTGCTCGGGCTGGTTTGGAGCCCGTGTGTTGGTCCCACACTCGAGGCCGCCTCGCTGCTGGCGGCACAGCGGAAAGACCTGGGGAGCGTCGCGGCGGTCATGTTCGCGTTCGGTGCGGGGACGACTCTGCCGATGCTCGCGGTCGCCGTACTCTCTCGGACGGCTATGCGCCGCTGGCGTCAGCGCATGCTCTCGGCGGGACATTTCGGCAAGGTTGCCATGGGTCTAAGCGCTATCGTGGTCGGCGCGATGATCGTGACTGGCGTTGACCGCAGCGTAGAAACCACCTTGGTCAGCGCGTCGCCGGCATGGTTGACCGATCTGACGACCCAGTTCTAGCCCGAACTTTGCCGCCTTTTTATGCTAAGTACCTGAGAAGCTCCAAAACTGGCCAAATCCGCGGCCATGCAGGACAGCAGATTTGACTTGATCCGACGCGGCTCGGCCTGATTCGGTGGATCCATGTATCTTGACTTTGATTCCCAACCGAGACGCTCCCCCGCGTCCTGCCGTGCGGGAGCTCCGCAAAGGTGGCAAGACCCGCAAACGTACGCTGGCGAACCTCGCTGCCCGAGCGGATCGACCAGTCGTGCGGACTATGTGCCAGACCCCAGCATCTGCGTCCATCTGCGTGCATCTGTGGTTCCATTCCCTTGCTGCCATGTCGATCAGCGCCGGTACGGCCTGGGGGAAATAGAAGTTTGGAACCACAGATGAACGCAGATGAAGTTGGGTGGCACGCAACAACGAGGATCGGTTCGGCGCGGCTCACGCCGGCCGTGGCCCCGATCATCGCCCGTGGGTTGCTTGCTCGGGCGATCAACGCGTGGACAGGTAGCCGTCCCCGAAAACCGGCTGCATCAACGACTTGCGCCTAAAGGTAGGTAAAGTTCGGTCTAGCACCAACCACGCCGACCGTTCGACGCTCGGTTCGGCATGAGTGGTGATAAGTCCTGTAGTCGTGACAAGAAGTCTGAGGAACGGTAACTGCTCCCCCGGGAGTTGGAGTTTGCACTATGGCGCGGCCGTACTAAAATGCGATCAGTGGTGGGAAGACCATCCCGCATTGAATGGACGGGATCAAGGAGCCTGGGGAATGTTGTAGCGCGATCCAGGTGAGCTACGAATCTGGAACCGGGAGCTACCAAGCCATGTCGCCTTTCGCTGACATCTTCGCGCTTGCGGCGGAGCGGAAAGGGGGCGCATCGGCGCTCGAGCGGGTCCTGGCGGCGACTGCGCCACGGCCCCCAGCCGAGATTGCATCGATACCTGACGATCGAATTCTGGCCGAGATGACGCGGCGCATCTTTTATGCCGGGTTCTCGTCAAGGGTTATCGACGACAAGTGGCCTGCCTTCGAGAAGGGCTTCGACGGCTTCGACCCAAATGCCTGCGCCTTCATGTCGGAAGAGCACTTTGACAGGTTGATGCAGGACCGTGGGATCGTGCGCAACGGGGCGAAGATCAAGTCGGTGCAAATCAACGCCAATTTCGTGCTCGCGTTGAAGACAGAGCACGGGAGTGCCGCCCGGTTCTTCGCGGACTGGCCGAACGCGGACTATGTGGGTCTGCTGGATCTCTTGAAGAAGCGCGCCAGTCATCTCGGGGGTGACGCCGCCGGCCGGTTCCTTCGGGCAATCGGCAAGCCGGCCTTCATCGCATCACCCGACATGGTGGCAGCGCTGATCCGGGCGGGTGCCATAGACCGGCCACCAAGCGGCAAGCGGGATCTTGCGGCCATACAGGCCGCATTCAACCACTGGTCCAGGGAGTCGGGCCGGGATTTGACCGCCATCAGCCGCGTCCTTGCCATGAGCATAGACTCGCAACAGGGCGCGGCTCGGGGCCGGCGGTCCGCACGGCAGCTCGCGTGATCAGCCGTCACGGGTTGGCCGCGTCAGCCGCGCTCGCGTCAGCCGCGCCGCCGCCCTCACTGGCGGCGCGGATCAGCACGGCGATGTGATCATTAAGATGCTGGTGGTCTGTGCGTTCCTGCGTCGAGTCACAGCGTCAGGCGCAGAGCATAGGGGATAGGCATGACCGCGGACGCTTTGGAAGGCATCGAGGGGATTCGCGACAAGTGGCCCTTCGTCGCCCGTTATGCGCGGGTCAATGGCTGGCGCATGCATTATGTCGACGAGGGCGCCGGCGATCCGATCCTGTTGCTGCACGGCAACCCGAGCTGGGGGTTCCTCTACCGGGACGTCATTCCGCCACTGGTGAAGTCGGGGCGGCGCGTCATCGTCCCCGACATGATCGGCTTCGGCCTGTCCGAAAAGCCCGCGCGCGAGCACGCGCACAGCCTGGACGGCCATATCGCGAACCTGACGGCTCTGGTCCGCCAGCTCGATCTACAGCGCCTGATGGTGGTCTGCCACGACTGGGGCGGTCCCACCGGCCTCGGCTTCGCGATGAGCAATCCCAATCGGGTGCGCGCGCTGACCGTCATGAGCACCTGGGCCTGGCCGACGCCGCCGGCCGAATTCCATACACGGCTGTTCCCATGGCGCACCATGCACGCGCCGCTGGTCGGCCCGTATCTGCTGGGCCGGCACAATATCCTGGCGCGACGTGGCGTGTACCTGTCGGTCGTCGGCCGTGACAAATTCCGGCGTGAGGCGCAGGCCGCATACGAAGCGGTCCTTCCAGATCCCGAGACACGCCTGCTGACCTGGGTTTGGCCCCGTTGGATACCGCTCGACGAGACGGCCCGCGCCCGGGCCCGTTTCGCGTGGCTGGAAGCGGAACTGGCGAAGTCGAAACTGCCGACGCTGATCATCTGGGGACGGGAGGACGAAGTGTTCGACGCCGCGACATTTGCCGAACGTTTCAAGCGCCTGATACCGCACGCCGATGGGCCGCACATGGTGACGGGCCGCCACTTCCTGCAGGAGGATTCCGGCCCCGAGATCGCCGCGCTGATTGCCGGCTTCCTCGACCGTCTCGACCAACAGGGAGTTGAGTGATGGCCGAGGTCACGATGATTGCCAGACCCGCAAGGGAAGACACACGCCAGGCGCTGGTGCTGACAGAAGACCGGCTGGGACATTATCCGGAATTTCGGGCCTTCTTTGTGCGGACCTTCGATCTCGACAGGGTGCGGCTGTCCGAACCAGGTTTTGTCCGCGCGCCATCGGGAATGGCCTATGCGCTGGTGTTCGTCGGGCGGAGCGGCGAGCCATTTCCGGCGGGGCTGGAAATCCACGCTATTGTCGACGCGCTGGAGCCGCTGGACGATGCCGTGGTCGACAAGGACCTGTGGGCGATCCTCGGTTGGATGATCGGTGGCGTAGGAGCACCGTGGACAGTGGAAGTACTGCAAGCAACGGGCCAGCTCTATCGCATCCCCGCATGCACGTGACGACGGTTTCATGCCAGATTGGGATGGACTGATCGGCTGGCCGCGGGCGCGATGCCGCTTGTCGGCAATTTGTAGCGGACGATGCGGTCGTTGGTCTCGGCGTAGAGGTAGCCGTGGTAAATTGCGATGCCGGTGCCGCCCGCGTTGCCCTCGGCATGGGTCGGCCCGAAGCGCACGACCCTGTCCGTACGGCCGTCATCGTGGCTGCTCTGCAGCGCGATCAGGAAGCCGCCAGGCGGCGGCGTGTCATCGTGGTAGTAACGGCCGCTCCAGGCGTTGGCATAGACCACCCCATCGGGCGCAACCACGAGGTGCCGCACGTGGCCGAGATGGTCGGCGAACGCGGTCGCGCAATAACCGGGCGAGAGCGTGATGCCCCCATTGTCGCCGGTACAGGCGGCAGGCTGGGCATCGGCGCCAGAGCGGTGACCGAGGCAGGTCGCTCCCAGGGAAGCAGCAACAGCCAATGGCAATAGACCTGCGGTGGTTCGCATCGGCAACGTCGAACGGATCGGAGGCTGGCACAACGCATATTGCGGCAAAAGGTGTCGCAGCATCGCAACAGCGTGTGCGTTATGCCGTTTTGACTACAGCAACGAGTGGTGACCGCCGCTCTCAGAGAAAGCCGATCCGGTCGAAACCGTTCTGGTTCAAAAAATGTGCAGAGCTTGTTGTGACTGATCGCAATAACAGACTGGCGCGGCGTCGCCTAGCTCTGTGCTCAAATGCCATCACCAGCGACGTCACGCCGGCGCCCACAGCGCATCACCCAAGCTGGCCTCACATGACAAATCTATTAAATAACCCTCATCCACCGCTATATACGGCATAACACAAACACCTTCGCGTCTCACTTGTCGCCGGTGGGAACGATGCGGGGCATCTATGAGACTCCGCCCTGCTCTGTCGTCGGCAGGCTGAGAGGAGACGACACCCCTCATGATCCTGTTCGTACTCGCTTACCTCGCCGGCATCCTCACCATCGCTAGCCCTTGCATCCTGCCTGTGCTGCCATTCGTGTTCGCCCGGGCCGGGCAGCCCTTCCTGCGGAGCGCACTGCCGCTGCTCGTGGGCATGGCGGCCACCTTCGCCGCGGTCGCGACCCTGGCTGCGGTGGGCGGCGGCTGGGCCGTACAGGCGAACGAATATGGCCGTAACGCCGCGTTAGTGCTGCTGGCCTTGTTCGGCGTCACGCTCCTGTTCCCTTCCCTCGCCGAACGGATAACCCGGCCGCTCGTCGCCGCGGGCTCGCGCCTCTCCGCATCCGCCGACCGGCACGCGGGAATGGGGGGATCGGGCGTGGGGCCGTCCCTGCTGTTGGGCGTCGCGACCGGGCTGCTTTGGGCGCCCTGTGCCGGCCCGATCCTGGGGCTGATCCTCACCGGCGCGGCGTTACACGGGGCGAGCGCCCGGACCTCGCTCCTGCTCGTTGCCTATGCCGCCGGCGCGGCGACGTCGCTGGCTCTTGCGCTGCTCGTCGGCGGCCGCGTCTTCGCGCTCATGAAGCAGTCGCTCGGCGTTGGGGAGTGGATCCGGCGCGGGCTGGGGGTCGCGGTACTCGCTGCGGTGCTGGTGATCGCCTGCGGGCTCGACACGAGCGTTCTGACGCAGGTGTCGGCTGCCAGCACGACCGCCCTCGAACAGGGTTTGCTCGACAGGTTCCGCTCCGGCGCTGGCGCGTCGCCGCACCCGACCGAGGTCGCAGCCGGCAACCAGACCATGAAGACCAGCAATCCGACTATGCCAATGAAGGCGGCGGACGATCTGCCGATTGAAGACGACTTGCCTTCACTGTCGGGCGCGGTGCAATGGCTGAACTCGCCACCGCTGACCGACGCCTCGCTGAAGGGCAAGGTGGTGCTGATCGACTTCTGGACCTATTCCTGCATCAACTGCCTGCGCGAACTGCCCTACGTCCGCGCTTGGGCCGAGAAATATAAGGACCATGGCCTGGTGGTGATCGGCGTCCATGCGCCCGAATTCGCGTTCGAACGTAACGTTGACAACGTGAAGAAAGCGGTCGCGAACCTTAAGCTCGGTTTCCCCATCGCGATCGACAACGATTATGCAATCTGGCGCGCCTTCGAGAACGAGTACTGGCCAGCAGAATATTTCGTCGACGCCCGGGGTCATATCCGCCACCACCAGTTCGGCGAGGGGGATTACGCGACTTCCGAGCGGATCATCCAGGAACTTCTGGCGGCGGCTGGTCAGACCAACGTGCCGACAGGGTTGGTTACGGTGAATGCGTCTGGCGCCCAGGCGGCGTCGGATGCGAAGGATGATCAGTCGCCGGAGACCTATATCGGCTATGCCCGCGCAGAACATTTCGCCTCTCCGGGCGGGCTCGTGCAGGGTGCCGCGCATGTTTATACGGTCGGCATGCCAGCGCTCAATCAATGGGGGCTGACCGGCGACTGGACCGTCGCCGGTGATAACGCGACGCTAGACAAGCAAGGCGGCAGCATCGTCTTTCGCTTTCACGCCCGCGACCTGCATCTCGTGCTAGGTCCGGCGCCGGACGGAGAGCCGATCCGGTTCCAGGTCACGATCGACGGCGCCCCGCCCGGCAACAGCCACGGCGTCGACATTGATGCCCAGGGGCAAGGCGTCGTGACGGGCCAGCGCCTCTACCAACTCATCCGCCAGGACGGCACGATCGCCGACCATACGTTCGCGATCCGGTTTCTCGATCCCGGCGTGCAGGCCTATTCATTCACCTTTGGCTGAATAATGGAGGCATCCATGTCCCGATCCCCCGGCAGGCCAGCAGCGGCTCCGTTTGTCCGCTGGGGCGTCCGTGCCCTCCTCGCCATGATGCTGCTGATGGCGGGCGTCGGTTTGTGGGCCGCGGCGTCAGCAGCGACGAACGAGCGACAGATCCCGGCGCCGCTGCTCGACGAGCCGGCGGGCCCACGGACATCCGAGGTCGCCGTGCTTGCCGGCGGCTGCTTTTGGGGCGTACAGGGCGTGTTCCAGCACGTTGTGGGCGTAACGAGCGCAGTCTCCGGTTATGCCGGGGGCAGCGAGGCAACGGCCCATTACGAGATCGTCAGCACCGACACGACCGGCCATGCGGAATCCGTGCGGATTACTTTTGATCCGCGGAAGATCAGCTACGGCCGTCTCCTGCAGATCTATTTCTCCGTGGTCCATGACCCGACAGAACTCGACCGTCAGGGGCCGGATGTCGGCACGCAGTATCGTTCGGCGATCTTCCCGCAAAGCCAGGAGCAGGCGCGCGTGGCGGCGGCCTATATCGCGCAGCTCGGCCAGGCGCACGTGTTTTCGGCGCCGATCGTCACCCGCATCGAGCCCGGCAAGGCGTTCTATCCGGCCGAGGCGTATCACCAGAACTACCTGACCGAGCACCCCGACAGCCTCTATATCGCCATCAACGACCTGCCGAAACTCGCCGCCCTCAAACGCGTCTTCCCCACGCTCTATCGGCCCGACCCGGTGTTGGTCGCGATGACGGATACAGCTCGCTGAGGGGGATTTTGAATGCGCGAAGGCGCCGAACTATAAAGGACCGATCCACATGAGGTTAATGACCAAGCGCCTGTTCCTCGCTTTCGCAGTGAGTATTCCGCTCGCGGGACACGCCCTCGCCGCCGGCGTGATGGTGCGGTTGCGCGGCAAGGTCGACGCGGTCTCGGGCGATACGCTTCACCTCACGCTCCGCGACGGCGACAAGGCCAGCGTCGTACTGCCCGCTAATGTGCGTGTGACCTGGCTTACCGCCGCGAAACCGGGCGACATCGAGAAGGGCAGCTATATCGGCACCGCTGCGATCCCGCAGCCCGACGGCACACTCCGGGCGCTGGAGGTGCAGGTGTTTCCACCTAGCATGCGTGGCGTCGGAGAAGGTTCGCGACCGTTCGACGTCGCGCCCGGCAGCACAATGACCAATGGCACGATCGGCAGCATGGTCTCCGCCAATGGCCGCACGCTGACCGTGACCTACAAGGGAGGCGAAAAGAAGGTCTTCGTCCCGGACGGCGTGCCCTTCGTCAGTTACGCGCCGGCTGACCGCAGCGCGTTGACCCCGAACGCCAACGTGCTCGTCAACGCGACCCGCGAGCCCGATGGAACCGTGACGGCGAACAGCGTCCTCGTGGGGCAGAATGGGCTCGTCCCCCCTATGTGACCGGGGGCAGACTATAGGAACTCAACCGGTTGGCGCATTCGTGGGGCGGGATGGCTGTGGTTTACCTATAGCTTCGCATCTGCAAGTGGAATAAGATACGGTCGTGCCGCCGCGGAGGATGGTTCGGCTTGCACCGCCGAAGCCAGCCGCCCCCAACCCCGCGTGTAGTGCCGACCCTTCAGGACCGGCGGCCAGTTATATCGGTCAGTTGCAGGCTTCCGGCCGCGCCAATCCGCGAAGATGGGTCAGTAGCTGGACCAACTTCTTGCCATTTCGAGCAACAACGTCCGGAGCCGCCGCCCGGCTACGAACTGCCCGTTTCGACCCTGGGAAGACGCGAACCCGCAAACCACCGCGTCAGCGCGGATTGCTCGTCCTCGGACAGGCGCAGGCCCAACTTGCTACGCCGCCATAACACGTCCTCGGCGGTGCGCGCCCACTCGGTGCGGATCAGCCAATTCACCTCCTGCTCGGTCAGATCAGCGCCAAAGCCCCGGCCGAGATCTCCAATACTCCGCGCATCGCCCAGCATGTCGGCGGCAAGCGTGCCGTAGCTGCGCACCAGCCGGCGCACGGTCGGTCCTGATAGGAAACCGTATCGACTCTGAAGTGCAGCGCGCAGAGCCCGCGCGCCTTCCGGCGGAAAGTCGCCGCCGGGCAGCGGCGTCGCGTGTGTCCACGCCGCGCCAAGGCCAGGAAAGAACGGCGCAAGGCGCGCCATCGCCGCCTCGGCCAACCGGCGAGACGTGGTGATCTTGCCGCCGAACACCGACAACAGCGGCGGCTCCCCCTTCAGGTCCAGCGCATAGTCCCGTGTCGCTTGCTGCGCGCTGCTCGCGCCATCGTCTTGCAACGAGCGCACCCCGGCGAACCGCCACACGATCTCCGACGACGTCACCGGCTGGCGGAAATAGTCGCTGACCGCCGCAAGCAGATACGTCTCCTCCTCCGGGGTGATCGAGACAGCAGCCGGATCGCCTACATAGTCCTCGTCGGTGGTGCCGATCAGGGTGAAATCGTTCTCGTACGGGATTGCGAAACAGATGCGGCCGTCGGCGTTCTGGAAGATGTAGCTGCGATCGTGCTCGAACAGCCGGCGTGTCACGAGATGGCTGCCCTTCACCAGACGGATGCGCCGCGGCTCGTTGTCGCCGATCACATCCTGAAGCACCTGCATGACCCACGGGCCGGCAGCGTTGACCAGCACCCGAGCCGCCGCCACTCGTGTGTGTCCGGTGGTCTGCAACGAAAGCTGCCACACCCCGTCGGCCCGCCGCGCCGCCGTGCACCGCGTGCGGGCGCAGACCTCTGCGCCGTGCGCCACCGCATCGCGGACGCACAGGACCACCAGCCGCGAGTCGTCCACCTGGCAGTCGGAATACTCGAAGGCACGCGTGTAGCGCGGCTGCAGCGGAGCGCCGGCCGGATCACGCCGCAGGTCCAGCGTGCGCGTCGGCGGCAGGATGCGCCGGCCGCCCAGATGATCGTACAAAAGCAGCCCGGCACGCAGCATCCACCAGGGCCGCAGCCCGGCATGGTGCGGCAGCACGAAGCGCAGCGGATGAATGATGTGCGGGGCGGCGCGCAGCAGCACCTCGCGCTCCGCCAGCGATTCGCGGACCAGCCGGAACTCGTGGTACTCCAGATAACGCAGCCCACCGTGAATCAGTTTGGTGGAAGCGGACGACGTGCCGCTGGCCAGATCGTTCTGCTCGACCAAAAGCACCGACAAACCACGCCCGGCAGCATCGCGCGCAATGCCGGCTCCATTCACGCCGCCGCCGATGACCGCAAGGTCATATGGCGCTGTCATGGTCGAAACAAGCGCGCCGGTTCAGGATGGACACAGAGATCACCGGTCATTGAGTTTCGATATCATAATGACCTGGATGACTGGGCCGCCTGACCTCTTTCGTACGGGAAGCGTCTCGGTGATCTTGCGTTCCCTCGGCGATCTCTGTGTCGAATCAAGGCCCCACAAGCCGCGCGGCATTACTGCGCCTTGGCCAGCCGGTCCAGACGCAGCCGCTGGCGGTCGTCGGTCAGGCGCGTCGCAGCCAGATAGACCACGGCGACGGCGGCAAGGCCGGCGCCGCCCGACAGCAGGAAGATAAGCAGGATCTGATATTTAGCGGCCTCCAATGGGTCCATCCCGGCCAGGATCTGCCCGGTCATGATCCCCGGCAGGGTCACCACGCCGGCGGCTGACATCTGATTGACGATCGGCAGCAGCGCGCGGCGAACCGAACTGCGGATCAGGCCTCGCATCGCCCCCCAGAAGGTTGCACCGAGCGCCAACTGCGCCTCGATCGCAGCCCGCTCGCGCACTACGCCGCCGAGCACTCCATCCAACCCCAGGCTGGCTCCGTTCAGCACGTTGCCGAGCACGATCCCGGCGAGCGGGATCGCATAGCGTGGATCGTACCACGGTGTCGGTCGGATAGCCGTTGTCAACGCCAGGATCGCAGTGAGGAAGGTAGCGAACGCCACAGCCGAGATACCGACAGTCAGATTCCCCAACCTCGTCAGCCATCGCTCGGGCCGCGCGGCGACCTCGCGCCCGGCGATCGCCACCATCACCACAACTACCAGCAGCGTCAGCGGTGGCGATGTGGCCGCGAACACCGCCCGCAGGATCAGCCCGACAGCAACGAGCTGCACCACCATACGCACCGCCGCCCAGGCGAGTTGGCGGTGCAGCCCCAGGCGCAGCCAGATCGACAGCACACCATCGACCAACAGCAGCACCGCCGCGATGCTGAGATCCGGCCAGGTGAGCAGGATCGGCGTCATGCGAACACCAGCCGTCGCGCCACCATCTGCGCATGACGCGAGCCGACGCGCCGCGCCTGGTCCGGGTTGTGCGTCACCATCAGGATGGCGGTGCCGCCGGCAAGACGCTCGGCCAGCATCTCCTCGACCAACGCAGTCGAGTCCTGATCGAGCGCGCCGGTCGGCTCGTCGAGCAGCAGCACAGGAGGTTCGACGGCGAGGGCTCGGATTAGCGCCATGCGCTGGCGCTCTCCGGTGGAGAGCTGCAGGACCGGCGCATCGAGCAGGCTGAGATGAAGATCGAGCAGTGGCACCAGCTCGCGGGCGCGGGCCAGGGACGGGCCGGGGAAGTGCTCGCGCACGCGGGCCGCCCACCAGCCGGGTTCGGCAGCGTTGTAAAGGACCTGCCGGCGCCATGCCGGCGGTGTCCAACTCTGTCTTTCGCGTCCGTTCAGCAGCACCTGACCGCTTCCCGGATCGAGGTCCGCGATCAGGCGGAGGAAAAGGCTCTTGCCGGCGCCGGATGCGCCGGTGACGGCGATGCATTCGCCGGCCTCGAGCCGCAGATCGAACGGGCCGGCGAGCCGGCTGCGAAGACCGATCAGCTCCAGCAGCGCCATCCGGCCGAACCTGACTCCGCGGGATTCACCCGCCGGCTGCGAATTTCGCCAAGAGCCGCACGTGCGAGCGGATACCGTGATGGAAGCAGCGCTGCTCGAACTTCTCATTGGGGCTGTGAACCCGATCGTCGTCCAGACCAAAGCCCATCAGCAGCGAGTCGATGCCGAGCACGTTCTTGAACGATGACACCACTGGGATCGACCCGCCACAACCAGCCAGCACCGGCGGCTTGCCGAACTCTTCGGCGAGCGCGGACTGCGCCGCCTTCAGCCAGGGCGAGTCAGCCGAGATCTCGATACCCGGGCTGCCGCTGAACGCCTCCACCTCGACTTTCGCGTCCGGCGGTACCCGTTCGGCAAGGAAACGGCGAAAACCTTCAACGATTTTGTTCGGGTCCTGGTTAGGGACCAGCCTGAACGACACTTTTGCCGACGCCTCGGCCGGGATCACGGTCTTCGAGCCAAGGCCGGTGTAGCCACCCCAGATGCCGTTGATATCCGCGGTCGGGCGGGCCCACAGACGCTGCAGCGCTGGCCGCCCGTGCTCGCCCACCGGCACGCGCAGGCCGATATCGCCAAGGAACGCGGCCTCGTCGAAGCCGAGCGCATCCCATTGAGCGGCCTGGGCGTTGGTGGGCTCCTTCACCGCGTCGTAGAAGCCGGGGAGCTGGATACGGCCGTGCTCGTCGTGCAACTCGCCGAGGGCATGACAGAGCGCATTGATCGGATTGAGCGCCGAGCCGCCGTACATGCCGGAGTGCAGGTCGCGGTTGGCCGCCCGCAAGGCGACCTGGGTGTAGGTCATGCCGCGCAGCCCGGTGGTGATCGCCGGAGTATCAATGTCCCACATGCCGGTATCGCTGATCAGCGCCAGGTCGGCACCGAGCTCATCGCGGTTGGCTCGAAGGAAGGGTTCGAGATTACGGCTGCCGACCTCTTCCTCGCCCTCGATCACGGCGGTGATGCGGGCGGGGATGCCGCCGGTGACGCTGTGCCAGGCGCGCAGGGCCTCGATGAAGGTCATGGTCTGGCCTTTGTCGTCCACCGCGCCGCGGGCGACGAAGCGCTCGCCTCGCGGGCCATCGACGAGCTGGGGCTCGAAAGGCGGGCTGGTCCACAGCTCCAGCGGTTCCGGCGGCTGCACGTCGTAATGGCCGTAGAACAGGATGTGCGGGCCGCGATATCCCTCCGGCCCCGGATGGTGGGCGACGACGACCGGGTGGCCCGGAGTGTCGCGAAGGTCCGCGGCAAAACCGAGGCGGGCGAGTTGGTCCTGCAGGAACTCCGCGGCGTGCCGGCAGTCCTGCCGGTGCGCGGGCTGGGCGCTGATCGAGGGGATACGCAGCAGGGCGAACAGGTTTTCGCGGGACTGGTCGAGCCCCGCATCCACTTGGCGCAGCACGGCTTCGAGGGAGTTCGGCGGGGTGGCTGGCATGCGGGACCCTTCCGGTGTCTGGGTGGTTTGCTTGGAGTGTCGCGCGGCTGGCGGGGTCGCCTCAAGGGAGGGAGCGCATGCGTGCGGTTGTTCGGCTATTTGGACCGGTCGAACCAACCGGTCCATGGATGCCATGCGCGAAATCCAGGCTTCGGATGCAAAAATCCATCTTCCCGAGGCGGCCCGACGTCAGGAGGAGATCGATCGGGCGATCGAGGGCATCAAACGGCTTCGCGCGCGCACCGGGCGGATCACCACCGAGGAACTTCTGTCTTCCCGTCATGAGGGACACAGATACTGATGCCGTTCGTACTCGATGCCTCGGTGGCTCTCTGCTGGGCATTCGAGGACGAGGACCATCCCGTAGCGGCCCTCGCGTTCCGCCGCATTCGCACTGATGACGCGGTTGTGCCGGATCCTGTGGTGGTACGAGCTGCGCAATGCGCTGAGCAGCAACGAAGGTCGCGGCCGGCTGACGGAGGCAGAGTGTGCGAGCTTTCTGCGCGATCTCTCGCGACTGCCGGTGACGGTGAACGCCGCGCCGGACGAGGCGGGCGTCCTTGGCATGGCCCGGCGGCATCGGCTGTCGGTTTATGATGCGAGCTATCTCGATCTGGCTCGACGAATGGGGCTGGCGTTGGCGACGCTCGACGCGGAGTTGACGCGCGCCGCGCAAAGGCAGCATGTGCGTTTGCTGGAACACGCGGTCGATTGAATTGCATTTAGATCAACGCCCGAACTGTTTCCAATTGCTCCGGCGCATCGAAGGGGCAGACCAGCAGCACATCGTCGAAGCCGAGTTGTTCCAGCCGTTGCAGCCGGCGGCGTGCCTCGGCCGGCGGGCAATACAATGAAATCTTCGCTTTCTCGGCGATGAGATTGGGGTGCGGCTCCGCCCGGAGGTCCGTGAAGACATTTGCCAGCACGGCGCGTTTGCCGCCGGCGGCGCGGTAGATATTCAGGCCCGCTTCCAGGTCGTCCCATTCCGAGAAGATGCCGGACGCGATCCAACCCTGGCAGGTCTCGGCGGCCAGTCGGATCCAGCGGGCATTGCGCCAGGCTCCCAGCAGGACGGGCGGCCCGCCTTCGGTGCCTGGCCAGGGCGTCAGGGCCGGGCCGAACACGGGCTCGCCGTTCCAGGTGCGGCGCATGATATCGAGATAGCGCGGCAGGGTTTTGAAGCGGGTGTCGTAATCGGCCTGCACCGCGTCGAAATCCGCCTTCGTCGAACCGGAGCCCACGCCGAAGCGAAGCCGGCCACCGGAGAGGAGGTGCAGCGATTGCACCCGGTGCGCGTGCTCGACCGGATGGCGCAGCGGGATTTGCACCACGCAGGTGCCGAGCTCGATCGCCTTTGTTTCCGCGCAGGCGGCGGCGAGAAGAACCAGCGGGTCCAGGGTGGGGCGACCGCGGGCGAAGGCATCGGTTACCCAAAGGCCGCTGAAGCGCAGTGCCTCGACCTGCTGGGCGAAGTCGATGACTCGGCCGAGTATGCTGCCGTCGTCCGTGGGGCGGGGGATCGTCACAATGCCGAGTCGCATGGTTGCCTCGTTGCCGGGTGGTTTCGTACGCATGGTAGCCGGAAACTGCCTCGGCCTCGCAAATCGGGTGGTGGACGCCGAGTTGCGTGAAGCTCGCACGGAGAAGGAATCCGCGTGCTTTGCACGGATGAATCTCCGGCGGCGCTGTTTGAATCGCACATTATTTGGGCTGCGGGGCTAGGTCATCCTCACGATTCAACTCCGTGAAGCTCCGTCTGGTCTCCGTGGAACTCCGTGTCCGCTTAATTGCTTATGGACGCCGCAAGCGAGCTCGATCAAAGGAAGAACACCGCCGTCAGCACCACGAACACCGGCACCAGCACTGCCGCCGCGATCGCCATGAAGCCGAAGAACCCCGGCATCCGCACGCCGCGATGCGCCGCCACGCCGCGCAGCATCATGTTCGGTGCATTGCCGATATAGGTAAGTCCGCCAAAGAATACCGCCCCGGCCGAGAGCGCCACCAACTCCCGCACCTGGTCCGGTTCGATCGAAGGCGGGTGCAACCCGGCGAGCTTGAAGAACACAAGATACGTCGGCGCATTGTCCAAAAACGCCGATAGGCCGCCGGCCAGCCAGAAATAGGCCGCCGGGCGGGGATCGCCAATACGGTCCAATGTCAGGCGAAGCAGCCAGGCAAACGGGCCGTGCAGTCCTGCTTCCAGCATTTGCAGGACCGGATTGATCGTAATGAAGATCGCCAGGAACAGCTTGCCGACTTCGATCATCGGCGCCCAGGTGAACTCGTTGGCTCGGCGGATTGCCCGCGGCGTGAAGATCGCCGACAGGATCGTCACTGCCAGGAAGGCACCGATCGCCGCCAGCCGCGTGATCGCGGCCGGTTGGCCGAACAGCGAGAGTTCACCCCCGGTGGTCGCGTTTTGCGCCAGCACGACCGCGCCGGTGAGCAGGATCAGCACAGCGTTCCCCCAGCCGCGGATCCGCAGCCGTGCGGCCGGCGGTGCTACGGGTTCCCCGCCCGCCAGTCGGCGATCAACAAGGTAGAATGCCACCAGCAGCGCGCCGACCAGCAGGAGCCAGGGTGCCAGCAGGTGCCGGGTCGTCCAGAAGAACGGCACACCCTGCAAGAAGCCAATGTAGAGCGGGGGATTGCCAATGGGGCTCAGCGCGCCGCTGGCATTGGCAACCAGCACAATCACGAACAGCACCAAATGGACCTTGCGCCGCCGGTGAGCATTGGCGTGCAGCAGCGGGTTGATCAGCACCATCGCCGCGCCCGCCTGGCCCATCACTATGCCGAGTGCCATCCCGGCCGCCAGCATCCCAGTGTTGCCGGCCGGGCTCCCGGCCGGGCCGCCGCGGATCAGGACCCCTCCTCCGGCGGCATAGAGGGCGAACAGCAGGGTGACAAAGGGCAGGTATTCGATCAGCACCGCGTGCCAGGCGGATCCGGCCGCCACCGCCGGACCGACCACGACCGCCTGGGGCAGCAGCAGCGAGGCGATCCAGAGCCCCGCCACCACTCCCACGCGCCGGTGCCAGAACCGCGGCGCCAGCGCCGGCAGCACGGCGACCGAGGCGAGCACGCCGAGAAACGGCGCAGCCCAGATCAGGCCAGGGGCTGCAATCTCGGCCGGTTGCATGGTGGAGACCCTGCAAGTAACGTCCGCCGCGCGCAACGGGGACCGCATGCGCATGGATATGTCCGTGTGCACTATGCTGATGCTGCGTCACGGCGAAACCCATGTTCTAAGGCTGCGGGCGGAGTTCGGGCTTACCCGCGGGCGCGACTGCTGCCGTTCTAGACGTAACGGAAGGTGGTGAACATTCCCGCTTCCAGATGGTACAGAAGATGGCAATGGAACGCCCACCATCCGGGGTTGTTGGCATCGAAAGCCATGACGACGCGACCTCTCGGCAGTACCAGCACTGTGTCCCGCACTGCTCCGGCGAAGCGTTGTCCGTCGATTTCCACCACCTGGAACTCGTGGCCGTGCAGATGCATCGGATGCGGCATCGGCGTCTTGTTCACCAGAACAAGCTCCACCCGCTCGCCCTTGGCGATCGGCAGCGGCGGCACATCCGGTGTCCACGGCACGTTGTTGATCGACCAGACATAGGTCGCCATGTCGCCGGTCATGTTCAGGGTGTGGACACGGTCGGCTGATCGCGGAGTGAGCGGTGCGACCGCCCGCAGCCTCCGCTCGAGATCCAGCGAAAGTCCCGGGGCGGGTTGGGCCGCCATGTCCGGGATGCGCGAGACTGGCGCTGCACCAGCCAGCAGCACGATTCCGGTCTGTCTCGCGCTGCCCTCGAGTACCGCACGCACTGGATAAGCTGCCGCGTTGCGCGGGAGCAAGAGCCGGATGTCCAGCCGTTGCGCCACTGCGATCGGGAATCGGCGTCCGGTCACCGGCACGACCCGGAATCCATCGACCGCGATCAACTCTCCGCTGAGCGAACCCAGATCGAGATGGAAATTGCTCATCGCCGAGCCGTTGATCACGCGCAGCAATATCCCGCCGCCTGGCTCGACCTTGATCACCTCGGGGTCGGCGAGCGTCCGGTCATTTGCCAGGAACGCATCGTAATTGACGTCGTTCAGGTCCGGCTTTGCCGCTTCGCCCGCCTTGGCTTGCGTGGCCATGCCTGCCATCTCGCGGGGCTTCCTCAGCTCTTCATAAATCTGCTCCGGCGGCGTGAAGCTGAAATCGGCCAGCATCAGCACCACTTCCTGCTGGCCTGGTAGGTCGCGCCCGTCGTGAATGATCAGCGGCGCCGTCATCAAAAGCTGTTCCTGTAAGCCCTCATGCGACTGCATCCAGAACGTGCCGCCGAACCGCAGCGGAAAGTCGTAATCCGCGCTCTTGCCGGGCGGTATCGGCGGCCCTGAGATCCCCGGCACCCCATCCTGCCGCCAGGGTGGCGTCAGGCCGTGCCAGTGGATCAGGCTCGGGGCGTCGATCTGGTTCTCGACCCGCACGCGGAAGGTCGCGCCGACCTTGGTCGTTAGTCCCATTGTCCCGTTCGGCTGACGGATGCCGAAGACCGAGGCGGATCGCCCGTTCACCTCGATGCTGCGCCGCCGCAGTTGCAGCACGGTGACCGGCGACACGTCCCCGGCGGCTCTCACCGGGCCTTGTCCGGCCAGCAAGGCGGCAGTCGAAGCGAACAAAGCACGACGGTTTACAACCATCGGCAACCACCTTTCACGGCCATTGTCCGAACAGGACCGCATCATAGCGACTGCTGACCGGATGCCTACTCATAAATGCCGCTGACTCTGGCGAACAAGATCGACCGAGCTGCGCAATGGCGAACCGGGGTGCCTGCGGCCCCCATCTGCAAGCGGAACAAACCTTAGCTGAACCAGTGGTTCGGATCCGAGTACTGATAAGTGTAGGTGGGGGGGTTCTTCGCCAGATCGGCATAGGTCTGGACCTTGGTCACCACGCACACGACTCGCCAGCAGCCGGCACCTGGATCGATGCTGCCGGTGTCCAGATATGGGCCATTAGGCGCGGCGTTGACATTGGCACATTTCAACAACTCCTGCACCCAGTAGCCTGCCGGCAGATTGGCCGGATTACCGGGCGTCGGATCGGGCAGATAGAACATGGCGAATGTGTAAGCGGCCACCACTTCCTGGAACCAGTTGGGATTCACCAGGTCGTTCTGCGCCACCACGGCTGGGTTGTCCGGCGAGCCCCAGTACGGCGGCCCCCAAGTGGTTGGTGGCGTGATGCCCCATTGCGACTGGTTGCTGGTGGTCCATTTCATGCCGCCGTCGCCATAGGCGCCCACTGACCAACTGCCCTGCCACTCGACACTGCTGACCAGCGGGATCCCCCCATCCATGCCCCAGGTCCAGCCCGCCGAAACAGACGCTGATAAGTTCCAGCTTTTTGTCGTCGTGCTGCCGCTGATGAACTGATAGGTGCCGCCCGTGGTGCGGCCGTTCGACCAGGAGAAAAGCATGTAAGGTTGCTGCTTTCCTGTCGCATCCATCAACGACTGCGCGGAGGGATAAATGATCTTCTCGAAGTAGTTCTCTTTTCCGGTGAGCTGCGCCATGCGTGAGTCGATGCGTTCCGGCGTGTAGGAGAGAAGGTCCCCCGGATCCACCATGTAGGCGACGAACGACGTCGCCGTCGCCGCGCTGGGATCCAGCACCGGAGCCACGCTCGCCTGAATCATGGCGGACGCGGTGTAGTCGGTGGCACTCAGGCTGCCGTTCGAGATGGTGGTGCCATTGCGGGCGGTGAAGGCAAAGTTGGTCAGGCTCATGCCGGCGACACCGGTCAGATAGACGCTCCCCTGATTTTGTGCGCCGAGCCCCTTCATGGAGCCCGAATCAACGTCCGCAAGCGAAGTGAGAGACGCGCTCTCTCCGGCGATTTGCTGTGTCGTGTTGCTCCAGTCCTTACCGCCACCGGCCTTGATCGCCGTGGAGAAGGTGAAGCCCGATTGCAAGTCCTCTTCATCAGGAATCCCTTCCACGGTGCCGACCGTCATCGAGTAGTTGAACGTACCACCCGCATCGAAGTAGTTCTCTGTCGTACTGGTGGACTGATAGTTGTAACCGTAGATGATCGGCATCAGGTCGTTGGTGGTGCTTTCGAACTGCCAGCCGTTGATGTTCGCGGCCGGCATCGGCGCCGGCGTATCGAAGATACCGACCGGAAACTGCGCGCCCGCGCCGGACGGGGCGGTGAGCGTAACAGGGTTAGCGAACTCGATGCTTTGCGCCGTGCCCCAGTTCAGAAGCTGCATGTACTGCCCGCCATACACCACGAGCAGCAGAATCGGGATCGTCGTGGTCGTGGTCGGTTGTCCGCTGGTGGCGTCCGTACCGCTGTCCGTCGACGTGTTGGCGGTATCGAAGACGCACAGCAACGCCGGCGGGTTCATGTTGTTGGCATTGTTGGTCGGCTGCGGATAGATCTGATTGCCGGCGCCGCCGGCGCCGGCCGGCAGGGTCGCGGTGCCCATCGCGTCCAGGAACACATAGTCGGCGGGATTGCCTTTCAGCCACGCCGGTTGGCGCCATGACTGGCCACTCTGGAAGCTGGAATACGCCGTGGCGACCTGGCCCGAGGGATCGGTGATCGCAACCACGTTCGACTTCGGCAGCCAACCGGCGATCCACATGTTCTGCGGCTTCGGTTGACCCGCGATGCCGTCCGGCTGAGCCACGCCATTCGCATCTAACGGCACGATGAAGGACATCGGCCACCAGAACCAATGGTCCACCCCGGTCTGTGTCATATAGACGGTCAGGAAGCACTGGGCGTTCAGGGCCGGCGTCGCATTGCCGCCATCGCCGGCCTGGGTAACCGAGGGCAGCACCACCACACTCGCGGTGTTGCCGGTATCTTTGATCTGCACCCCAGGCTGTTGATTGACGCCGCCCCACTGGGCGAGCTGATCGACAGGGATGATGACGGAACCATCGGCGTTCCACTTGCTGAAGGTGCCGGCGTTTGTAGTGACGCTCTCGGTGGTCTGCCCGGCCAACGAATAGGTGCCGAGGTATACCGCGCTCTGATTGCTATCGCTTGGGTAAAGGATCGGGAAGGCGACCAGGGCCTTCTGCAACCCGATCGACGCGGCGCTGATATCGCTGCCGTTCAGACCGCCGCTCTGTCGACGATTGCCGGTCGGTGTCAGCGTGTTGCCGTTGCTGTCGCACAACACATAGCCGTTGCCCCAGTTCGGCCAGCCCGAGGTGTCGGTGCCATCGGCGACGACGCCCATCATCCCGCCATCGGTCTGATTCCAGAAGAACAGCAGAGTCTGCGATGCCGAGGCGACGCTGGTGCCGCCGAGCCACAGCACGACGGCGGCCGGCATGTCGGCCGTTTCCGGCGCGAACGACTGGCCGATCACCAACTGCTGGGTCGCCCCCCAGGAATGGGGGTTGGTGATATATGCCTCCGAGTAACCGTTGTTGCAGTCGTAATTGCTACACCAAATCTTGTTGTTGTTCGATCCGATCACCTGGATGTAACCGAAGAACTGCGCCAGCGCGTTGCCGCACTGCCGGCCGCCGATGCCGGGAGCTTGGCGTCCGCTATGTGCTGGAAGGAAGCGTTCAGCGCTCGGAAAATCGGGTTCGTGTCAGCGCTCAGTTGATCGATGCCGAAACGGATGCGCATCTGTGGGCAGAGCGTTTCGCCGGGGACACCGCCGATCTATTTGGCCTGCAAGATGAGATTACCAGCCGGATCGCGGTCACGGTCGGCCTTGAGCTGGTGGCCGCCGAAGCTGCCCGACTGACCGAGCAGCCGGACGCGCTGGATTATATTCTGCGGGGACGCGCTGCACGGCTGGCGCCGGCGACAATCGAAAACCACACAGAGGCGATCCGGTTGTTCGAGCGCGCATTGGCCCTCGATTCGCAGTCCGTTGCGGCGCAGAGCTGGCTGACGAACGAGCTTACATCGCGCGCCCTCGACGCAATGAGCGGAACCGCCACGGCTGACATCGCGCGGGCGGAGGTCTTGGTGGAGCAAGCTCTGGCGTCGGCGCCCCGCAGCGCGCTTGCACATTTCGCGAAGGCCAACGTGCTGCGCGCTCGGAATCGCTTCGAAGAAGCGATCCCTGAATTCGAAACTGTAATCGCGGTCAACCGAAACTGGGCCAACGCACACTCCAATCTTGGCTGGTGCAGGTTTCTCGCTGGGGAGCTGGAGGCACTTATCCCAGCACAGGAGCGAGCCATCCGACTTAGCCCGCGTGACCCGTTTATTGGCATGTTCTACGGCCGGATCGGACGTGCACATTTGCTACAGTCGCGCACTGAAGAGGCCGTCGTCTGGCTCGAAAAGGCGCGCAACGCCAGTCCAGGTCACCCGATGTACCGCGCACTCCTTGCTTCAGCGTATGCGCTGAACGGCGATGCCGAGCGTGCCGCCGGCGAACTCGGTGAGGCGCGCAAGCTGGTTGCTGACGACCGCTATTCCAGCATCGCCGGGTCGCGACCTCTCGTCTATTCAGGTTGGGGTGCGCCGAAGATTCGCCCACTGGTTGAAGCGACCTATTTCGCCGGTCTGCGCAAGGCCGGGGTCCCGGAGGAGTGACGCCGGGGACAGTGCGCGGCTGGCATTGGCAACCAGCACGATCACGAACAGCACCAAATGGACTTTGCGCCGCCGGGGCATTGGCGTGCAGCAGCGGGGTTGATCAGCACCATCGCCGCGCCCGCCTGGCCCACCACTGTGCCAAGTGCCATCCCCGCCGGCCCGGGCGCGATCGCCTGGGGCAGCAACAGCGGGGCGAGCACGCCGAGAAACGGCGCAGCCCAGATCAGGCCAGGGGCTGCAATCCCGGCCGGTTGCATGGTGGAGACCCTGCAAGTAACGTCCGCCGCGCGCAACGGGGACCGCATACGCATGGATATGTCCGGTGAGCGGCGCATCCCGGCACCGCGTAAGGTGGTGTGGGATGCGCTGAATGATCCAGAAGTCCTGAAGACTTGCATTCCCGGCTGCGAGAAGCTGGA
>Ga0335075_10002903_pt1 | contig 27439 bp, 16 predicted proteins | sample Lox_Sample_24_FD_206723 | JGI IMG/M metagenome (GOLD analysis project Ga0335075, IMG submission 206723) | Soil microbial communities from Loxahatchee National Wildlife Refuge, Florida, United States - Lox_Sample_2.4 | ecosystem: Environmental > Terrestrial > Soil > Wetlands | place: USA...
TGCCGCGCTGCAGGAACTGTTCAAGCCGGCGTATCGCGCCCGAGGCCGCGTTGCCCGGCAGCAGTCGTCCCGCCGCGTTGCCCGCGCGCATGCCGAGCGAGGCGACGCGGTGCGCCAGCGTGTGCTCTGGATGCGCGGTGACGTTCTCCCGTGGGATCTCGGTGAGGATCCCCGGCGCGACGCCGAGGAAGGCGCAGATCCGGTCCAGGGTCGCGGCCGGCTCGTCGACGAGCTTGTGGTAGCGGAGCACGAGGACCGCCTCGCGCGGGAACACGGAGAACGCGTAGTCGAGTTGCTGGCCATACATGCCGAGCCTGGTGTAATGCCAGAACGACGCCCAGCCCGCGGCGATCCGACGTTCTTCCTCGCCGCAGGCGCGGACGAAGTCCCCGATCGGTTCCAGCCCCGCCGACCACAGGTGGGTCCAGTTGGAGTGCGCCCGCTCGACCGGGTCCCTGAGCACCACGATCAGCTTCGCCCCGGGGATCAGTTCCCGGATCCGGCGCAGCGCTACCCGGTCATACAGGTAGAGCGGCGTCGACTCGCCGCGCAGCGCGCCCGGCGGCGCCCCGGCGAACAACTCCTCGTACTCGTCGCGTCGCCAGACATGTTCGCGGTAGGTCAGCGCGTCCCCCGGGCCGCCCTTCGTGGGCGGCGGCCCGTCGGTCAGGAAGAACTTCGGTTCTTTGATGGGCGACATGTAGAGTCCCGGATGCTGGGACAGTGCCGCGTGCAGTGCGGTCGTCCCCGCCTTCGGAACACCGGCCACCAGGAAGTCAGGCAGTGCCACCGTAACTAACCTCTTCGCTCTCCTCACCCTGCGGGTAAGGCGGGCAATGACGACTTTTCTGATGATGTTAATCAGGATAGGGCGGCACCTCAACGCCGCCCTCTCCCGATCACCGGCCTTTCCCTACCCATGTACCCCGTTTCAACTCATGCCGTTTCTTGGCAGTCGGCCCGGGCGACTGCCCAAAGAAAAAGATCTTGGATCGAAAGTGTGGCGGCAGCCCACTGACGATCCAAGATCATTCGAAAACACTGTTCGGGTAACCAGGCGGGGGCCCGGTTACGTGCGGGCGCGGCTAGGAACCGCGGCTGGTGGTGGCCACGTCCGAGCCGGCCAGGGCCGCGTCGATGCCGGCCCGCGGGCTGCCCAGGCCGGTGATCTCGTCGTAGCCAGCCGTCGGGGTGCATCCGGCCGGGCAGAAGCCGTTCGCCGGCCCGGTGGTGACCGGCGCGATCAGCGACGACGGGAGCGAGTAAATCGCGTGCTGCACGGCGTCGCCGTCGGCGGTGAGCGGGGCCTTGCCGTCCGCGGCGCGAAGCTGGTCGGCGTCGGCGAGGATCGCCGACCAGGACGGCGCGCCGACGCTGGTGCCGCCGACCTCCCACCAGCCGCTCTGCCCCACAGACGGGATGCTGGCGTAGATGGCCACGCCCGTGCTGGGGTCCGCGTCGAAGGAGACGTCGGGCATCTCGCGCTTCCCGCTGTCCTGGACGCCGGCCTGGTAGCCGGGTTCCGGCTCGACCCAGCTCTGCCCGCCGCCGCTGCCCGACCACGCCAGCTCGGAGGTGACCGAGCCGTCGCTGGCGAGGTTGAGCGTGGTACCGCCGACGGCCAGCACCGACGGGTTGTAGGCGGGGTACCCGCCGGGGTTCCCGTAGTCACCGGACGACACGACACACACGGTGGACGTTACGGCGCAGAAGTGGTCGTAATAGGTCTCCTCAGAGAACTCTTCGTTGATTCCCCAGCTCATGGAGACCGCCGCGGGATGGCTGGCCGCCGCCGTGGACACGGCGCGGAACAACGACGCGAAGGTGGCGTCACTCGCCTCGAACAGTTCGATCGTGGCCCTGGGCGCGAGCGCGTGTGCCTCCTCCACGTCCAGCGACGTCTCCAGCGTCCAGTCCGCGTTGCTGCCCGCCGACGCGCTTTGTTGTTTCACGTCCAGCGTGAAGCAGTCGCCGGCGGTCCCGCCCGCGCCGCACACCCCGGGCAGGCCGAACTGCTGACTGTACGTCTCGGCGTCGGAGACGATGTCCGGGTCGTCGTAGGCGTCCACGATGGCGATCGTCTGCCCGGCACCGTCGCCGGTCAGGCCCAGGTATGCGGTCAACTGCGCCGGGGAGTACCCGGGCGGAGCGGTCGGGTCAGCGGCGGAGTCGGCCGTGTGCTTAGCCGGCAAAGATGACGCCATGCCCGGCTGCGCAGTGCCCGAGCGCTCGGGTTCCGGTGCCGGCACGCTCGAGCCCGGCTGGCCGGCCAGACGGCTGCCGGCCGGGAGGGCGGTCGACTCGGAGGACGCGGAACCCGGCTTCGGCGCCGCCAGGACCGGGTACCGGGCCGACGACGAGGTGCCGGACGCCGGCGTCGCGGCCGGCGCCTGCGCGGACGACGCGTCCGAATCGGTCAGCGTGAACACCGCCAGGCCCTGCTGCACGAGCGTGTCGTACGGCGGGAGGGAGAAGCCGGTCTCCCCGTTGACGATCTGGTAGGCGGTCCAGTCCGCGGGCATCCCTACCACCTGCTGGGTGCCGTTCCCCGCGAAGTCGCCGCTGACCAGCAAGCCGGAGTCGTAGGTGGATGATGAAGCCAGGGAAGAGGGGGAGGAGGTAGTGAAGATATCGGTGCTGAAGGCGTTCACGCCTGCGTCGGCGACAAGCAGCGCGGTATCGCCGGAGGAACTGGTCGCCAGCGCCGCTGACTGGCCCGCCGGGTAGCCGCTGGCTTGCGCGCCGGACGGGGTGATCTGGGCCGCCCCTGACGCGGAGACCCCCACCAGCCCGAGGCTCGGCGTGGCGAGGAACTGGGTGAACGGGAAGAGCTGCTGGGACGCGTCGCTGTACAGCAGCGCCCCGGTGGCGATGTTCCGCACGTCCACCTGCCCGTTCCCGTCGAGGTCCAGCCAGGCGAAGGCCACGCCGTCGCCGCCGGCCCCGGCGATGTCAGGGCTGGCGAAGGTGCCGTTCCACAGCTGGCCGCTTTGCACGACGGACGGGTCCGCGGCCTGGCTCCAGGCGACCTTCCCGGTCGCCGCGCTCAGCCCGACCGCCGCCATCTCGGTCGCGGGCTGGCCGCTTTCCCCGGTGCCGTTGCTGTACTCGGCAGCGACGACACCGTCGGCGTAGGCGGCGTCGGAGAACGAGGCGCCCGGCGGCGCCGCATAGGTCCATAGCGGGGCGCCGGTGGCCAGCGCGTACGCGGTCAGGCTGCTGCCCGGCACGACGACGGCCGGCGTGCCCCCGGCGGAGATCACGGTGACCGAGTAGGCGTACGTGCCCGGCACGGCGATCAGCGTGAGCACCTTGCCGGTTGTGGCGTCGAGCACGGCGACCGCGTTCGTCGCCGCGGCGACGAGCACTTCCCTGCCGTCGAGCGTGGCGCGGACGATCTGGTTGACCGGGCCGGGCAGGTGTGCCCGCCACAACACTTGTTCCGTTCCCGTGGACAGCGCGCGGCCGTCCAGCGCGTCCACGTCGCCGTCTTCGTTGCCCGCCACCAGGTCGGTGCTGTCCGCGGAGGCGACGCTCGCGGTGGCGGCGCTGATGAACTCGCCGGCACCGCCGCTGGTGCTCTCGGCCACGGAGCCGTCGGCGGCGTAAGTCTCGACGTCCTCGCGGCTGTTGACGGCCCGGACGAGGCCGGCGCCCTGGGATACCACGCTGAGCGACATCGGGTCGCCGGGGTCACCGGTGTGAGTCCAGACGGCCGTGGCCGTTCGGTAATTCAGGGAGACGACGCTATCCGCCTGCTCCAGCGGCGTGGCGGCAGTCGGGGTGACGGATCCCAGCCAGGATCCCACGATCACCTGTCCCCCGGTTATCGCGACGGCGCCCGGCGTCGGCTGCCCGTAGCTGGTGGCTGGCAGCGCCGCCGACCACAGCTGGCTGCCGGTCGCGGGGTCGGCGAGCGTCACCCGGCCGTCGCCGAAGTTGTAGTTCCCGTCCTGCAGGGTCGTGTCGACCGCGCCAACGGCCCATCCGTCGTCGGCGCCGCTGCCGACAGCGAGGGACAGCGGAATGTCGTCGGGCCGGGGCGCGCTGACCGCAACTGATCCGTTGCTGTAGCGCAGACCGGTGAGCGTGTAGCGCGCGGCCACCGTCGGGTCGGTCATCTGGACGACCGCCAGCTCACCCCGCTGGTCGTCGGCTGCGGCCAGCACGGGGTAGCCCGGCGTGCTGACCTGCCAGCGGACGGCGCCGGTGGCGGCGTCAAGCAGCAGCACGTGGCCGTCAGGCGGGCCGGGAACGCCCAGGCCGGTCGGGGTGTCACTCCAGGCGACCGCGATGCCGGGCTGTGCGCCGCCGGTGGTGGTGAGGTCAAGGAGGTGGGCCCAGGGGGCGCCGGTGGAGTATGTCCAGTCCTGATGGGCGGCGCCGGTCCCGGTGAGCGTGAGCGCGCGGACCGTGGTGACCGAGCCCCACTGGCCGGGGCCGTTCGGCGTCTGCGGGTCTCCGGTCTCGTTGCCGACGATCAGCCGCCCGCCGGTGATCGCGAGCTGGGTGACGTAGCCGGGGTCGAGCTCGTCGTAGACGAGCTTCCCGGTCCGCGCGTCCAGGACGGTGACGAACGTGCCGACGTGCAGGCTGGAGCCTGGCACGTTGAACGGCAACCCGGTGGTGAAAAGGAAGAAAGGTGACTCAGGGGTGATGAAGGTGCCGACCGTCTCGGCGACGGCCACGTCGACGTTGCCGTTCAGCTCACCGGCCGCGACCGGGTTTACGTCGTTGATCAGGCCGCTGTCCTCGCCAAAGAATTCCAGCGGGTTAAACGGGTCGGTGCCCCAGGCGAGCTCCGGGGTGTACGTGAAGCCGGGGCGTTGCCAGGTCAGGTCCCAGTCCTTGTAGAGGCTCCCGGTGCCGACCTGCCAGGCGGTCTTGCCGTCGGCCCCCACCATGGCGATCGTGCCGAACGCGTGGGCCACCACGTAACCGCCGCCGGGGACGTCGATCGTGCGTGCGGGCCCCGCGTCCGTCTCCTGCACGGGTGCGGCCGACAGCGACTCGGTCGTCGCGGCCTGCGCGCGGGTCGCCGCGGGCAGGCTCAGTCCCGCGGCCAGCACCGCCAGCATGGCGGGAACGACAAGGGCACGGCGCCAGCGCATACGCTCCTCCTGATCCTGGTACTTGAGGCTTGTCACGTTACGTGGGATTCGGCCTGGAATGATGTGTCTGAGCGGCCGGATTAGCGGCATGGCGTAAATGCGACAGGAGCGGAACCGTGCTCGACGGGCTCGGCCTTACCGGCGATCAGGAAGCCGTATACGTCGCGCTCGTGGAGGTCTCGTCGGCGACCGCGCAGGAGCTGGCCATCCGGTGCCCCGGTGTGGAGGTCGGACAGGTCATCCCGGCGCTGGAGCGGGCCGGCCTGGTGTCGCGGCTGGCCGGCATGCCCGGTGCCTACGCGGCCGCACCGCCGGACGTGGCCCTGGAACTGCTCGCGCGGTCCCGTGAGCAGGAACTGGCGAGGGCGCGGTTGTCGATGGCGCAGCTGTCCGCCCGGTACCGGCAGGCACGGGTGACCGCCGAGCCGCATGAGGCGATCGAGGTAGTGACCACCCGCGAGGGGACCGTGCGCCGGTGGGAACAGCTGCAGCGTTCGGCCCGCCAGCAGGTGCGGTGCTTCGACCGGCCGCCGTACCTGTCGCCGCCGCGTCCTGCCAACCCGGTTGAGGCGGAGATGCTGGCCGCCGGGATCGCCTACCGGGCCGTCTATCACTCGGCCGGATTCGCCGAGGCCGGACGACCCGCCGCCCTCCGTACGATGATCGCGGCCGGGGAACAGGCGAGAGTCACCGAGAGCGTGCCCGTGAAGCTGTTCATCGCCGACGACCAGCTGGGACTGATCCCGCTCGACGTGGGCGGCAGCGCCGAAGCGACCCTCGTGATCCGTGCCTCCTCGATGCTCGACACGCTCATCGCGTTGTTCGAGCTGGTGTGGGAGCGGGCGATCCCCGTCCACGCGGACGGGGATCTGCCGTCGTCCGGTGCTGGCCCCCGCGAGGACGAGGCCGCGCTGCTCGGCCTGCTCGCCGCTGGGCTGACCGACGCCGCGATCGCGCGCCACCTGGGGACGCACCCGCGCACCGTGCAGCGCCGGGTACATGAACTGCTCGGCCGGCTCGGCGCCGGCACCCGGTTCCAGGCCGGCCTGCAGGCGGTACGGCGCGGCTGGCTGTGAAGGGCTTCGTTACCGGGCCCGGCGGGCGGGACCTCGGGCGGCGGGACCTACTGCCGCGTCAGCCGATTGGCTGACCCGCCGCCGGCCCGTGCCCACAGGGCAGCTGAGCACTCGCCGAGCAGGGACTGCAGCGGCTCGAACTCCGCCCGCCGGTCCGGCACGTCCGGATCCCCGCACGCCCACGGACAGCCGGTCAGGCACACCTGGTCCAAGGCGGCCGCCAGGCGGCTGACCGGGCACAAGAGCTGCGCCACCGCTGTCGCGTCCATGCCGGGCAGTATCGCGTGCACCTGGGCGAGCAACGCCGGTACCGACTCAAGCAGGCGCGCTAGTTCGGCAGCGTCCCGCACGCACTCGCCGCCCGCTGGCCGCCCGAGCACACGGTCAACGGCATCGGCGAGCTCCACCGCCCGGCGCGCCACCGGGTTCGCGGGGTGCTTGCAGCACGTCCCCAGATCCAGGGCCAGGCACGGATTCACGCAGTCCGGGTGCAGCCACTCCGGACGCGGCCATTCGTCATCCTCACCGTCGTCACCGTCGTCACCGTCGTCACCGTCGTCACCGTCGTCACCGTCGTCACCGTAGAACTCATCAAACACATAATCGATCTCGTCCTTGTCGGACCCGTCGCCGAGCAGGAGCACCAGTAGCCTGGCTTCCTCGCTGGCGGACAACTTACGCCGTGCGGCCATCCTTGCCTCCTATAGCAGATCGAACTTATGTTCAAATCGTACGACGAGGGTCTGACAAAACCGGCGCGGGACGGCGGGCGCGGATATGGCGATATAGCCGAGAACGTCGGCACCGTCGCCTAACCTGCTGTCCATGACGGATGCCGGGCACCAGCAGCGGCTCAGCGGCTACGACGCCGAACTGCGGCGGCATAACGAGGTACTGCGCTGGGCCAGCGGCGTCCAGTTCCGCGACCACGTCCTCGACATCGGCTGCGGGACCGGGCAGACGACCCGGCAGGCCGCGCGCACGGCCCGGGCAGGTACTGCGCTCGGGGTCGACGTCTCCGCGCCCAAGATCGAGCGCGCCCGCGAGCTCGCCAGGGCAGAGCAGCTACGCAATGTCGCCTTCGAGCGCGCCGACGCGCAGGTCTACCGCTTTCCGCAAGAGCACTTCGACCTGGCGATCAGCAGGTTCGGCACGATGTTCTTCGACGATCCCGCCACCGCGTTCGCCAACATCGGGCGGGCGCTGCGCCCGGCCGGGCGGCTGGTAATGATGGCCTGGCAGGCCCACGAGCTCAACGAGTGGGAGGTGGCTATCCGCCAGTCCCTCGACGGACCCCGGTCGCCGACGGCCGTCGCTTCCGAGGGACCGGATGCATTCTCGCTCGCCGACCCGCCGACCGTGACGGAGATCCTGGAGGCCGCGGGGTTCGCCGACGTTACCTTCACCGACGTGCGCGAGCCCGTTTACTACGGCCCGGACGCGGCCGCCGCCCTCGACTGGGCCAGCGGCTTCAGATCCACCAGCGAAGCGCTGAAGCGGCTAGACCCCGCCGCCGCGGCACACGCGGTCCGACGCCTGCGCGAGGCGTTCGCCGCGCACACGAGCGACGACGGTGTCTGGTTCGACTCCCGTGCCTGGCTAATCACCGCTCGCCGCCACTGAGGCGGAACACATCCGCGCTCAGGAACGGGCACACGCCGCACCGGATCCACAACTGGCCGCTGACGGGGACCCGTGGAAACTGCCGCCGTGCGGGAGTAGGAACATCTGACCGGCTGCCGACTCTACGGGAGAAGTCTCCCCAGAACCGCAGTCGGACGGGCTCCGACGATGCCTGTGCACACCCGGCAGCACATTAGTGTCCGGGGGAACTGACCACCGTCGATGTAAGGGATTCCGCCGGTGATCTCTGCATTCACCCGCATTCCTGGGCGGACGTAGTCGATGGCCAGTGAGCGGGCAACCAGTCCCCCTCTGGGTCCGTGGTCTGCCCCACTTCGATCAGGTGACCGTCGGGATCGCGGATGTAGCAGCGTTTCTCGTACTGGTGCTGTTTCGGCGGCGTCAGGAATTGAGCACCCCGAGCGCTCCATTCGGCGTACACGGCCTCGATGTCTTTGACCCGGATATTGAGGAAGCTGCTGACCCGGTCGGGATCGCGTGGCGCCTCCAGGGTGACCGTCGGCTTGTCGTCGGTCGGGCCTCCACCGACATTGATGATGATCCAGCTGTTGGATAGCGCGACATAGGTCACCTCTCCGGCGAAGACCACCCTGCCGCCGAGTACTTCGGTGTAGAAGCGCCGAGAGCGCTCGACATCGTCCGAGACGATGAAGTGGGCCAGCGCAATTCCCTCGGGGGGTGGTGGGAGCTCGGTCATCTGGCACCTCCCCTGGTTGGGTCTGACGCCCTGCTTATACGGGGCCTGTACACAAGCCATGGTGTACCCGCGGAGCCACCTGGCACACGGACCAGGGAGCAGCCCCGGCGTTACCCGCAACCACCGGCGCCGCACGGCGCCGCGGGCGGCGTCGGGTCGATCGCGGTGCAGCTCGCCCGCGAGCTGGGCGCCCGCGAGCTGGGCGCCCGCGCCGGCGGCACGCTCGTCACGACCGTCGGACCGCCGAAGGTACGGCCTGCCGGCGGCCGGGCGATCTTCTTCGTCGTCGAGCCGGACCGGTTCCGGCTGGCAGACCTCGCCGGGCGGGTGCGGTCCGGGCGGCTGAACCCGATCAGGCGGGTGGAGTTCCCCCGGTTCGCGAAGAAGGGCCGCGACCGGGACCGGGTCACCTTCACCACCGGCGCCATCCGGGTTGAGCCTGACCGGCGGCACGTCACCCTCCCGCGGGTCGGGACTGTCCGGGTGCACGAGAACACCCGGCGGCTGGAACGGCTCCTGGCCAAGGGCCGGGCACGGATTCTCGCTGTCACGGTGTCCCGGAAGGGCGCCCGGCTGATGACAGCATTCCGGGTGCTCATCCAGCGCCTGGCAACAGCTTGCCGGCCCGGTTCCGGCCGGCCTCTCTCCGGAAGAGCTGAAGCGGCTGATCAGCCTTCAGGAGAGAATCGGCCAGCGGCTGAACCGCGAGCCCGGCGGCCCGGGCGACGGCGCCGGCTACTTCCCGGACCTCGTGGCCACCGCCCGGCTGCTCATCCTGGGCTGGCCGGAAGGCTCCGGCCTGGCCGGCTCGCAAGCGCTCGCATCGCTGATCGGCACCCATGCCGCACCAGCCCGGACAGCCCTCAGCTCCTCCCGCGACGGCACGGAAGGCCCCAGGCGGGCCAGGCGCGGCGTCAACATCTGGGGACCCCCAGGGCAGCCAGCGCAATGCGGGGCGCTCATCCTCGCCGCCGACGCCGTGATCAGCGGCAGCGACCCAGCCGGCCTCCGGGACCGGGTCCAGGAACTCGCGGGCGCTGCGGCCCGGTTCCACCAGAAGGGACTCTGGCATGTCCGGAACATGGACCTCTCGCCCGGCTACCGCCGCGCGATCGCGCCGCGCGGCCATGGCCTCCGCCACGTCGCGGTCCGCTCCTGGCAGCTTCCGCCCACGCGGGAATGCCTGTTCACCATCGAGGAGATCCCGCCGTTCCTTCCCCGGAAGTGGTACGACGATCGTTTCGCGGGCCTCACCGCCCGGATCGCCGGCCCCACGTCCTGGACCTCTCGCCACCTGCGCAGGCTTGCTTCCCTCAAGCTCGCGGAGATGACCGCCGGGGAACCTGGAAGCAGTGCTCGGAGCAGCTCGGCATCCCCGAGGGCGCTGCCGAGAGACCGATCGAGGTCCTGCGCCGGCAGTTCGGCCACGCCGGTCTCTGGGAAGACTTCGATGACATCGCCGAGCAGATCGCCCGCGCCCTTGACGCGGACCGGCACCGCGTCAACTACGCAGCTCGCCGCCGGATGCTGGAGCACTGGCAGATCCCCGATGGCCACTGGGCGGCAATATGCACTGACGCTGACCGCGCCGGATCCGGACGGCACACCTGTGACTGAGCACTGAGTTCGGCATCTCGGATGACTGCGATCTGGCGGTTTCAGCGAGCCTGGGCACGAAGGTCGGCACGTGCTGGACATGGCGAGTGGCAGCTGAGCAAGTACGACGCCGCCACGCCGAACAGACACGTCCGTGTTTGTTTCCTCCGCGTCGCCCTAGTTAGTTAACGCCACTGATCCGGGCTTGCCGGAAACAATTACCAAAATGGTCGGCGGTGTCGCGCGATAATGTATCGACCGAGATTCACGACCGACCACCGGAGGCAGGCATGGCCGACGGGACACCGACTGAGTGGCTGGATCTGGCCGACGCGCTGACCGCGCTGCGCGGTCAGCTGGCCGAGGCGCAGCAGCGAGCCTGGGACAGCCCGATCCATCTGTCGGTGGAGGAAGTGACCGTCGAGCTGGGGCTGGAGTTGCAACGGTCAGCCAGGGGAGACGGGGGACTCCGGTTCGGCGTGGTAAGCGCCGGCGGCTCGGGTGAGCGCTCGCGGCAGGCGACGCACAAGGTCAGCGTGCGCCTGAGCGCACACACCGACGATGGCGGGCCGGTCGACGTCAGCGACGAGGACAGTAACGAGTGATCCCTGCCGGCCCGGATCCAGCCCGCGTCGTCCAGGTACGGGCGAGGCCGTCGTTCGGCACCGGCTACCTGATCGGGCCGGGTCTGGTGCTCACCGCCGCCCATGTCGCGATGACCGGCGATGGTGCGCCCTCGGCCGCAGTCACCGTCCAGGTGCCCGGCGCGGCGGCAACCGACGGCGAGGTGGTGTGGTGGCGCCGGGATGAGCGGGCCGACGCCGCGTTGGTCCGGATCGCCGCGGCCGGCAGTGTGCCGTCACGGTCCGGGCCGGTGACCCGGTTCGGTTCGTTCGTCTCCGCAGAGCCGGACCAGCCGGTGGAGGCGATCGGTTTCCCGCGACAGCAGAAGCTCGACTCGGTGCGCGACCAAGAGCAGTTCACCGGATCGCTGAGCCCCCAGACCGGCGCGGTGTCCGGGCATTATGAGCTGATCAGCATGACGCCGTTGCCCGTGGCAGCGCCGGGCGACCCACGCACGCCGTGGGCAGGGATGTCCGGGTCGGCGGTGTTCAGCGCCGGCCTGCTCGTCGGAGTGCTGCGCGGCGACCGGCGGGCACGCTCCGGCGCACGGCTGACCGCGACGCCAGTGGCCGAACTCCTGGCTGATCAGGCATTTCGGCGCACTGTAAGTGAGGCGACCGGCTGGGATCCGTTGTGCGAACCTGTTGAGCTGTCCGGTTTCCTCGAGTCGCCCTATCCGAACGGGGACATCCGCTCCGTGTCATCGCTGCTGCGCGCGGACGCCGCGATCGTCGGGTTCCACGGGAGGGAAACCGAAATCGAGCAACTGTCGGCGTGGTGCTCGGAGCCGGAACCCCTCACGGTGCTGGTCGTCACCGGGCAGGGCGGCGAGGGCAAAAGCCGTCTGGCTCGGCAGTTCCTGGCCCGGCAGCGATCCCAGGGGTGGACGACCGGCATGCTGCGGGCGGCGGTGGCCGACGCCGCGGTCGGCGAGGACCGGTTTGCCCGGATCGCCAGGACTAGCGGACCGTTGCTGATCGCGGTCGATTACGCGGAGAACTATCCTCGGCAGGTGCGCGTCCTGTTGCGGCAGGCGCGTGCCGCAACAGGACCAGTCCGTGTGCTGCTGCTGGCCCGGGCCCGCGGCGACTGGGCGGAAGCGCGGGACGAGCCTGATGCCCAGGTACGAGACCTGCTGGCGGATGCTCCGGAACTCGCCCTTGATCCGCTCACCTCGACCACAGCCGACTGGGACGGTGCTTTCGGCCGTGCTGTGCGGGACATCGCCAGCGCGTTGCGGTCCGTGCCCGGCCACGAAGAACCCAACTGGCTGGCCATCGCGGAGCAGGTCGTCCCGCCGCCCGCCGAGACCGATCATCGGCCGGGCTCGGCGCTGGGGATCCAGATGACAGCGCTCACCCGGTTGCTGCAGCAGGTCATGCCAGTCGCGGCGGAGCCGGGTGAACCGGTCGAGCGAACCGTGCTGCGGCACGAGGAGGCGTACTGGACCCGGGCCGCGCTGCGCCACCGGCTGCGTAGCCTCGATCGCGCTACCATGCGCTGTGCCGTGGCCGCCTTGCCGCTGGTCGTCGCCGCGGATCGGGATCAGGCGATCCGGCTGCTCGGCGGGCTTGGTGTCAGGGACATCGACCACGCGCGGACCGCCGCGGGGTGGCTACGGGAGCTGTACCCGCATGGGGAGGAGCAATACCTCGGCCTAGTGCAGCCGGACCGGATCGCCGAGTTCCTGCTGGTCGAGGCATGTACGACCGAGCCGGAGCTGTTGACCAAGATCGTGTCCGTCGCGTCCGGCCTCGGTCATCAAGCGCAGCTGGCATACGTCGAGTCGGAATTCGGCGCCGGGTCAGCAGCCATGTTCGGCCAGATGTGGGCACTGCGGGAAGCGGTACGCGCGGCCCGATCGCAGGCGCATTTCGGCAATCCGGTCAAGCCTCTGCTGACGCAGATCGAACGCACGGCGAGCGGACCCGCGATCTCGGATGAGACGCTGGCGTGGACGATGGCGAACATGCGCTCACTGCCCGACGCGGGCAAACAGCAGGGAATCAAACAGAACCCAGACGGTAGCCAGACGATCACTAGCACGCTGGACGCGGCCTCGGCAGCCCTGGAGATCGCCGGTTACCGCCGCGGCACGCACACGATGGCCGCCAACGACGCACGCCAGCAGGGCTTCGTGCACATGCTCCATTCGTTGACCGCAGCTCAGCTCGGCAGGCATGAGGAGGCGCTGGAGCTAAGCGCCAGGGCGATCCAGTGCTTCAGGTCGGCGCCGGAAGCCGAGCAGGACCTAACCGACGAACTGCACCGGCAGGCGGAGTTGCTGTTGACGCTGGGCCGGGACGCGGAGGCGGTCGCGGCCCTGCGCGAGGAGGTCGCCCTGCGCACCACCTCCCGCCCGGACCGGCTCTCACCGGCCCTGGACATGCTAATTGACGCCTTGTACCGGACCGGCCAGCTCGTCGAGGCGGGTCGGTGCGCACAGCAGGAAACCGAACTGCTGCGACCGCGATCGCCTGCGCCGACTCTGGACAACGCCCGGTCCTACGCGCATGCGCTGGGCCGCTACGTGGAGATCCTCGCAGACATGGGAGATCACGCATCCGCGCTGGACCACAGCACGCGGGCCGAGGACTTCCTCGCGAGCCTGTCGACCAGCACCGCCGAGAGCCTCGGCGGCCATCGCGCCATGCTGGCCGACGTGCGAGCCCGTATTCTTGCCGACGTGGGCGACGTCGCGGGCAGCGTGGCCGCCTGGCAAGAAAGCGCCGCCGCTTGGCAGCGCATCGAGGGGCCACACCTGGGCCAGGACCCGGTGGTGCGGGCCGTCGGGAGCCTGAACAACGCAGCGGTCGGGTACGCCGACCTGGGCGACCACGCCCATGCGCTGGAGGCCATCCGCGCAGCCGTCGAGCTGGCGCTGGGAGAGCAAGGCGAGTCGCTGCGTCGCAACCATCCCGACCGGTACGAGCTGGTACACGCCACCTATGTCGGCTACCTGGTCCGCGCTGGGCGTGCCGCGGACGCGCTCCGGGAAGCCGAGCGGTTGTGCGGCCGCCCATTCCCATCAGCCACCCCGCTGCCGCCGTCGTTCGCTAACAGTATGCGGGAGGCGTCACTGGCGCTGGCTCAGGCGGGACGGCCAGCCGATGCGGTGCGGGCGAGCCGGATCGCGGTGGCTACACTGCGGGCGGCCGATGCGTCCGAACACGATCAGAACTTCTCGATCCTGCTGGCCGCTACTCTCGCCGACCACTCGGCGAACCTCGCCGAAACCGGCGGCGTCGTCGAAGGCGCGCAGGCTGGCGCGCAGGCGGCGGACGTGTGGCGGCAAGTATGCGCGACCCAGCCGCAGCTTCGGATCAACCTGGTCACCGCGCTTGCCAACCAGGCCGAATGCCTCCGGCTTGACACGCGATACGCCGATGCTGGTGACGTCTTCACCGAGGCTGCCCGTGAACTGCGGGCGGTGCCCGGCGACGGCACCGAACACCGCGCGATGCTAGCCCAGCTACTGAACGGTGCGGCGCACTGCCGGTTCGCGATTAAAGACTATCAGTCGGCAGCGCAGGCGCGTTCCGAGGAGGTGGCGGCCCGCATCGCGCTGTGGCACACGGACCCTTCGGCTGGCCCAGCGCTTGCCACCGCCTACGCCGAACTCGGGGTGGCGTGCGAACAAATCGGCAGGTTCCCCGACGCCCTAGCCGCGGCGGAACAGGCGCTGGGCATCTTCCAACATGTTTACGGGGAGGAGATGGGCGCAGGCTGGTGGGAGGCAATCCGGGCGCTATTGGTCCGCGGCAGCGTGCTGTTCCAGACGGATCAGCCGGTGGCCGCCGTGGCGCCATTCGCTCAGGGCCTGGCCGCCGCCTTGCGCCATGGCGACAACGACATGGCGCATTCCTGCCAAGCTGGCCTCTTCCTCGCTCACAACGCCGACCCGGTCGGCGTAACCGCGGAGTGGCGCCGACTGACCGGACTCCCCTTTCCCGGGGATCCGCCCGTACCCACTGGCTATAACGGCTGAGACGCGGTGCTGCGCCTGTGGCGGGGCACGATATTTGTCACCAGCGCGGGGCGCCGACCAGGATCCGTGGCTTGTTCTGGCCGGGGTAACCGTCACAGGCTGGCCAAGATAGTTGTCACTAGTCGTGAGTTGCCAGCGTGGTTGTCACCAGTTCGCGCGTCGAGCGCCTGCGCCACTGAGAACGCATTCCCGGCGGGCGGAGTGGGGGCGAGCGCTCATCATAACGAAATGCCTCCTGCGTGTCCGCGCGTCGCCCGGCGTCGCAGGACCTGCGGATGGGCCAGGAGGTGGAGAAGATACAGGTAGGCAAGGTCGGGCAGGTCGATGGGGATGCCGCCGTCATGGGCCATCAGGAGGATCCCGTCGGCTGGTGCGGCACGACCGCCGAACGCGTGCCCGCCGTTGCGGAGTACGCGAAGGTAAGCACCGGCAGCAGCCTCAAGGCTCATCACCCTCTCGCCGTTGCCGTTTTTATTCAGGACCCGCAGTCCGCCTCCCTTCAGCCGCGACGGCGCGAAGAACCCGTTCTGTAGTTGCTGGAGTGCTGCCACGGCCTGCTTGGCGTGCGGGAGGAGGGCGCGCCCCGCTTCCGGGCTCAGCAGGCTGGTGACCTCGTCGAGCACTCGCTGCGCGTAGGCCAGCTCGCACATCTTGGCGAAGTCCGGCTTCCGGAGCCCTTCGAGCATGTCGAGGGTGTCGAATAGGAGAGTTCGGCGTACGTGGTTATCGCGGGCCTGGGCTGACAGCGACTGGACGTTCCTGAAGACCTGCTCCACGCTGAGCAGCGCCTCGAAGTTCTCCTTCACGGAGTACTGCGCGTCGTTCCCGACGTATTGAGCCGGGTCGGTGACCTCGGTGAAGAGATGATCTAGTGCCTCCGTCCACCAGTTCAGCGCGGCGTGGATATCGGCGGGGGAGATCTGGGGCTTCGGGCCGCTCTGCGGCATCCCCTCGGGGAAGAAGAGCTGCAGGAGTTCGGACGCCTCGCTGCGCCGCCCTGCTGCCAGACAGCCGAATGTGTAGATGACGACGCCGCCAGGTCGCTTCGCGGGTGCCGCCCACGCCCACGGGGCGAGCGCTAGGAAGAGCGGCGCGAGATAGGCATCCAGTCCAAGGCTGGTGTCGCTGAAAAGCCACCGCGCTGAGTTGAAGAGGGGCTCGCCCGCCCGCCCAGCCGACGGCCGTAGGAACATAGTCTCATCGTCTTGCGCCTGATGCAGGAGGCGGACCAACCCGTAGCGCCTGCCCAGGGCCAAATCGATCTCAACCAGGTAGGCGGCCGCGTCGGGGAGGACTGGGAGGAGGAAGTCCCGCAGTACCTGCCGGACGATCTCTGCGAGTTGGTCTGGTGCGGCCGTCCCCGTCGCCAGGGTGACCCTGTACATCAGCGCGGCCAAGTCATCGGGGCGCTGCTGGCCCAGCCGGTTAAGCTCCGACTGGACGTGTGCATAGTTCACGTCCTCGAACAAGGTCGCCTCGCGCGGCAGGCGATTCAAGCGAGAGTAGACGCCCGTCTTGTCCGCGTTGCTCCTTGTCGCCAGGCGATTCACCTCTACAAGGCGCCCGGGCTTGCGCTTCACGCGTTCGTCAAGTCTGATATCCCACTCGCGGCCAGCCGGGTTGGTGGGCGACATACGCCACCCGAGCGTCTGGCCGAACCCTTGAAGGTCGCCGCCTGCCAGCCATCCTGGCAGGCGAATTCTCGCCGACCGCTGCGCCAGCTCGGCATCACCCGGCAACCCCGTCGTGACTGTCACTAGGCCCGCCTCTCGCACCCGCGTACGATGGCCCTCCTGGGCCACCAGGACCTCGCCGGGGAGATTACCGCTAATCACCCGGAAGCCAAACGGGTTTCGGGACGAGGGACCGATGACGTATAGCTTGCCTATGTGACAACTATCGTGCCTGTGAACACAGGCGCGAACGAACCCGATGCAACCCAGGTGACAGATTGGCCAGGTGACACCTATCGTGGCCCGTCACAGCGCCATTTCCGCGGCGCAATCGGAGCGGATATCAAACTCGATACCCAAATGCCAATCATCGTGCAAGGTCACAGGACGCCCTCCGCCCGGAAAGGCAGCCACCTCATCATCCTGAACCGCATTGAGAAGTATGCCGCGCTGCTCGCCAGGCAATGCGACGACCACGCCGGCACGAACACCGACATCGAGACATTGCTCCCCTGGGACGAAGCATGAACACCGCCTGCAGCGCCGGTTACATTGGCCATCGTGAGCAACGAATCCCCTTCACCTTACCGGCGTGCTTTCGTTGCCGAACGGCGCTGGGCCAGCACCTACCGGTTCGACACGCTGCACAGCCCGCACTACGACGAGAACTGGGGCACGATCAGCCCGTCGCACTCGGCGTTCGTCTCCCGGCTGGCCACGCGCATCCGGCCGGGCGGGGACGTTCTCGACGCGGCATGCGGCACCGGGAAATACTGGCCGGCCCTGCTCGCCGCGGGCCTGCAGGTCACCGGGACAGACCAGTCAGCCGGCATGCTCGCGCAGGCCCGGAACAAGCACCCGGAAGTCCCCTCCAGGGTCCTCTGCCTGCAGGACCTCAAGGAAGCCGAAGACCTTCAGGGCCGGTTCGACGGGCTGCTATGCGTGGACGCACTGGAGAACGTCACGCCAGAGGACTGGCCCGCTGCGGCCGCCGGCAAGAGGCTGATTACTACCAGCACTTCCTCCTCGAACGCCGCTGAAGGCCGTCCGGAACACCCGCCACCCAGGAATAAAGCCTCAATTCTGTTGAAAATTGGGCATCCGCCAACTGCCAGTCACATTCGCCAACTATCGGTCAAGGTCACAATCAGACAGTCCCACCGAACCGCGTCCACTCGGCAAGGTGTGTCGCGCAGAGCAGTCGGATCTGCGCCTTGGCGCGGCCTGGGTCACAAGAGGCCGGCGAGTTCGGTAATGGACGACACGGACAGGTCCCACCGCATGGTGGCAACGCCGGCCCCGGGAATCCCGGGCCCTCGCTCCAGGGGCCTGGAGATGAATGCCGCGGCCAGGCCCGCCTCGCGGGCGGCTGCGAGGTCGGCCTCGTGCGCTGCGGCCAGCATGATTTCCCCTGGCTCAAGCCCGAGGATGGCGGCCGGCCGCAGGTACGCCTCCATGGCCGGCTTGTAGGCCTTTGACACGTCCGAGCCGAGGATCAGGTCCCAGGGCAGTCCGCCCGCTTTCGCCATGTCGAGCAGCAGGGAAGTGTTTCCGTTCGACAGCGGTCCCACTATGTAATCCCGCTTCAGCGCGGTGATCCCCGGGACGCTGTCGGGCCAGGGCGGCAGCAGGTGCCAGGCGCGGTTGAGTTCGTTAAGCGCCGCGGGGCCGAAGCGTGCCGGATTAAGACCGAGGTCCGCAAGCACGCCGTCGAGGTTCTCCCGGTGCAGCACGTCCAACGGGACAAACGGCCGTTCTCCGGTGATGACCCGTCGCATCGCCGGCACGTACCGTGACCGCCAGGCATCGGCGAACGCGTCGGCGTCGAGTTCGAGGCCGTGCTCGCCGGCGAAGCGGCGGACGGCCGCGGCGACCCCGGCCCGCCAGTCGACCACGGTGCCGAACACATCGAACAACACGACCTTTACGGTCCGGGCGGTAGACACAGGGGTGAATGCCACGGTGTCAGCATCTCATCATCAGGTGAGATCCAGCTGCCGCGGCCGGGCGGAACGAATGCCTCTTCGCGCGGGCGTGCGAAGACTCCGGCTGCTCTCCGCCGCAGGCCTCCCCGTTAGCCCCCGTCCTCGGCCGGCACAGTTTCGCGGCTGCCGCCCGGTCATCACGGCATGGCCAACGTCTCGCCCGTGTCCGTGGCGGCGACCTGCCCGCGGCACGAGAGCGCGTTTCCGCCTACGCGTGACCCCACATAACCAGGGATCGACGTCCTGTCTGCGGCAATTGAGGACGTTCGCCCACAGTGCCGCCGGGAATTATGCGCCATCGCAGGCGTTATCATGGGCGGTGCCCGAGAACCGGGCCGCTCGTCCGACGACGACATTCCCGTGCCGGGGTCACAAGTCCGCCCGTCGACGGCTCAGGTTCGGGTAAAGGCCTGCCGAGGCCCGCCGCGTCGATCCCGGAGATCCGCAAGTCGGCTCGGCGTTCGACACCAGGCCCTCTGCTCGGGACGTTCCACGCCCCGGCCGCGGGACTGTGCGGCATGCTGTCGCGGCCACCGTGCCCGGCATTCCAGAGGAGGAGTCTTTGGCTCGACCAGGCCAGCGCCAGACGGGCGCTCGCCATACCGCCGCGCGGCAGCAGCGACGCGTCCGCCCCCGCGGGGACGTGGTCTCGGTACTCGCCCGAGCCGTCCGTGAGGTTGAGGCGGCTGCCCGGCGCGGCCGCGTGACGCCTGCCGTGCGCACGAAGTTCCAGGCCGTCGCCCTGCTGCTGCGGGACGAGCGCGCCCGCGTCCGGGCGGCGCCCGGAAGCGACAGTCATCGTGCCGAGCAGCTCAAGCGCCTGGATGGCGTCGCGGCCATCCTCGCGACGACCGCCGTACAAGACGCTGGGCTACTGGCGCTGCTTGCCGAGGACTCCGACGTCTCCGACGCGGCCCGGTTGCTCAAGCGGGAGATGCTGCGGGACCTCGGCATCGAGCCGGCGCCCGAAGAGATCGCTCCGGCGGAGACCGCTACAGCGTCCCCCGGCACGGAGCGGCGGGTCGTGCCGCAGTCGGTGATCTCCCGGCAGCTGGCGAACCCCTTTCTCGCCCCCGATTTTTCTGCCGCTCCCCGACTCACTTCCCGCCCGCGCCGCCTGGCCGGCTGGGAGCTGCTCGGCCCGCTGCTGAGTTCCTTCGAGCGTGCCGGCGGGGGAGCCCCGGCGTGCATGACGCTCCCGGCGCCGACGGCACGGTTCACCCCGGCGGCCCTGGAACTGATGCCGCATCAGGGGCAACTGGTCGCCGCGGCCGCTGCCGGTCACCGGACGTTCTTGCTCGCCGATGAGCCGGGTCTGGGTAAGACGGCTCAGGCGCTGCTTGCCGCGGAAGCGGCGAACGCCTACCCGCTGCTGGTCGTCGTGCCGAACGTCGTCAAGACCAACTGGGCCCGCGAGGCGGCCCGCTGGACTCCCCACCGCCCGGCCACCGTGGTACAGGGCGACGGCGAGGCCGTCGACGGCTTCGCCGATATCGTCGTGCTCAACTACGAGGTGCTCGACCGTCACATGGGCTGGCTCAGCGACTTCGGCTTCCGCGGCATGGTCGTGGACGAGGCTCACTTCATCAAGAACAAGACCTCGCAGCGCTCGCAGCACGTCCTGGCGCTCTCCGACCGCATCCGGTCCCGCACGGACCGGCCCCTGCTGATGGCGCTGACCGGCACCCCGCTGATCAACGACATCGAGGACTTCCGGGCGATCTGGCAGTTCCTCGGCTGGATCGACGACAGCGAGCCCCTCGGCGAGCTAATGGACGCGCTTGAGGACACCGGCCTGACACCCGCCGACCGGGGCTTCTCCGCCGCGGCGCGCCAGTGTGTGATCGACCTGGGCATCGTGCGCCGCCGCAAGCTCGACGTGGCCGCCGACATCCCCGCCCGCCGCATCGCCGACCTCCCCGTCGAGCTGGATGAACGAGCCGGCCGGTCGATCCGGGCGGCAGAGCGCGACCTCGCCGTCCGGATGGTGGCGCGGTACCAGACCGCGCTCGCGAACCGATCCTCCGATGCCGGCGTCGAAGGCATCGACCACGACCTCATCCGCCTAGTGGCCCGGTCGGAGCTGAAGGAGGCAGCGACCGCCCAATCCGGCGAGAACGTGTTCACCATGATGCGACGCATCGGCCAGGCGAAGGCCGAGCTGGCCGCAGACTACACGGTGCAGCTGGCCCGCAGCGCCGGCAAGGTCGTCTTCTTCGCCAAGCACCTCGACGTGATGGACGCCGCCGAAGAGATCTTCGCCCGGCAGGGGGTGCGCTTCTCGTCGATCCGTGGCGGCCAGACGTCCACGGCACGGCAGGCGAACGTCGACGCCTTCGTGAACGACCCGGACGTCACGGTCGCGGTGTGCTCGCTGACCGCGGCTGGCGTGGGCCTGAATCTGCAGGTCGCCTCGAACATCGTGCTGGCCGAGCTGTCCTGGACCGACGCGGAGCAGACCCAGGCCATCGACCGCAGCCACCGCATCGGGCAGGCCGAACCGGTCACCGCGTGGCGCATCATCGCCGCGCAGACCATCGACGCCCGGATCGCCGCGCTGATCGACGGCAAGGCGGGGCTTGCCGCCCGGGCGCTGGACGGATCGGACCAGGAGGCCTCCTCACCGGGCGACGTGCAGCTCGAGGCGCTGGTCGCCTTGCTGACCGATGCGCTGCGGGCGTCTTCCGGACATGGCGACGCCCCGGGGTCCTGACCGTCAAGATTCCCTAGGCGAGACTGTGTCGAAGGACCCGGGCCTGCCGATTGCGCACGCCGGTTCTATCGCCCTGACCATTGCCATTGTTCTTGATGGTGGCTGCCTGGGCGATGGCCTGGCAGGTGCCGCATGGCCGGCGGTCGCACTGGCCGGCTCCTATGAGCTGCTCATGATGAGCATCGGCCCCGCCGCTGACCTCCTGAGCGATCAGCGCAGCCCCGCGAGACGCACGACTTGCGGCAGAGGGTGTCTCGGTCAGCAGTTGGGCCATGGCGTGGCCGGACACAGATCACACGGTTCGGCGTGGCGCAGGGCGGCGATGTCAGCAACCTGGCTGCCGAGCAGTAGGCGGGTCGGTGCGCGCGAGCCAGGAGCTGGACTAGTCACAGAAAGTAACGTTAAGCATCGACAGTCATGCGGCCGGATGGCCGAGTACGAGCGCGAGAGAAGGGAGCCTGGCCTAATAGCCGGCTACGCGTGCACCTGAAGGTTTCAAGTCCAGGGCTGCCGGGAGCGGGCCCTGCGCGGGGCCCATGTTTCCGCGGAAACGGCTTGTGAAATCCTGCACAAGCCTTCTTCCGGTTCCTGCCGAATAGGTGCGCCTCTGATACGACTCGAGTGGTACGGCGAGCACGCGCAGATGCACCAATTCTGCGGCTGTTCCGCCCTGGTATCGCCCGGGCGCGCTGGCGTTCCTGGAGAAGATCCGCGCGGACGGCGCTCAGGCATTTGTCTACTGATCGTCGACCCTTGAGGTGGACTGGACCTCGGAGTACTCTCTGCCGAATGGCCAAAATTACTCTTTCCGAGTACGATCCTGCCTGGCCTGGACTGTTCACGCAGTTCGGGAGCGTACTCCGGCAAACACTGCAGCCAATCCTGGGCGACCGGCTCAAGCGGATCGATCACATCGGATCGACCTCCGTACCCGGCCTCGCCGCCAAACCGATCATCGACGTGATGGTCAGCGTCGCCGACCTGCGCATCGGTCCCGAGCCGGAGGAGGACGCCGAATACGGCGCGCCACGTCCGAGCGGCTGGTGGGACGACATAGTCGCCGGCGTCGAAACCATCGGCTACAAGTGGTCCGGCGCCTGGTGCATGGACCGCCGCAAGCTGTTGTTCAATCACCCCGAACCCTGGTCCGGGTCGCTTCCCCACATCGGTTCCAACCTGCACATCCGCTGCGACGGTGAGTTCAGCCAGCAGGCCGCACTGCTGTTCCGCGACCAGCTCCGCTCCGACGGCTCCGCGCGCAAGCGCTACCAGGATGCCAAGCGGGAACTCGCCCGGCGGGAATGGGCCGGCGGCGTGACCGAATATGCCGACCACAAGTCCGACGTCGTGTGGGAGCTGATCCGGCAAGCCGACGGATGCGCCCAATACGGCTGGCGCCCCGGGCCTTCCGACGCCTGACGCACCGGCGTGTCGCCATCCGGCAGACCCAGGCGGGGCCAACTCCACCAACCGCGCCGATCGGCCGTCCCCGGACGCGACCGTCGGCCAGCGTTGATTACAGGATGTCGCCAACTGATCGTTCCGGCCTGCTGGGTGGGCGACTTAGACAGGTTCGTGGTGCTGCACTAGGCGTATCGTCCGCCTGGAGCCGGATTGCGCTGACCATGGTGTGATCACTGCTCTGACGAGCCTGGGTCAGCATCCGCCATAGCAACGCTGGCTGCCTCGGCTGACGCCGCTTCTGCAAGGTACCGGTCACCGTGGCTGACGGGGCTGACGGCAAACGACAGCGCGATCAGGGCGGTCAATACCCCCGTGGCGGCGTAGACGTCTGCTACGTTGCCGGACAGGCGGATGGCGGCCGCGCCGGCCAGGGCGCCGAGCGGGATGGCTGACCAGGCCAGGACGGTTGCGACGCTGATGACCCGCCCGTACATGTGGCTCGGCACGATGGCCTGGCGCAGCGACCCGGTGTTGATATTCAGCAGCAGGCCAAACCCCGACGACGCGGCCCACAGGACCACCGCGGCCGGGTACGAATCGATAAGGGCCATCGCGGTGACGGTGAGCCCGCTGACCACCAGAGCACCGAGAGCCGTCACCGCGAAGGACAGCCGCCGGCGGATCGGTGCCGCGGCCATGCTGACGATCACGATGCCTGCAGCCCCGGCCGCGAACAGCAGGGCCACCTGGGTGTCGGTGGCACCGAGCGCCCGCTTGGCGAACAGGACGAGCTGGCTGTTCTGCGTGCTCGCCACGAAGTTGATCAGGGCCATCATGATCGAGATGCTGCGCAGCACTGGGTGGGACCAGACGAACCGCAGCCCCTCGCGGACGTCCTCAAGCAGTCCGGCCACGCCTGCCGTGCGCGGCGCGGGCGGCTGGGCGGAGTTGAAGCTGCGACGGATGGCGGCCAGCGACGCGGCGGAGACCAGGAAGCTGGCGGCGTCGAAGAACAGTAGGTCGGCCGACGACATTAGCGTGACCAGGACTCCGGCGAGAATCGGCCCGACGATCTGGCCGGCTGAGTTGGTCGCCATGATCCGCCCGTTGGCGGCAACGAGGTCATCGCGCCCGACCAGGCTGGGGATCGCCGCGAACTCGCCACACTCGAACAAGATCCCCAGGGTGGACTGGACGAACGCCACCGCGTAGATGTCCGCCACCCGGAGCGCGCCGGACAGCGTTCCGGGACTCCGCCAGGCGATACAAGCGCTCGTGCGCTGCAGATTGATTCTTCCGCGTGGTGTTCGCGATCATGCCAGGAAACAGCTGACCGCGCCGAACACCGGCTTGGCGCGCGCCTGCGGCGCGCGGGCTGTTACGGACCGTTAGCGACCAGCGACCGCCATCGTCAGACGGACAGTGCTCCCAGCGCCCGGTCCACGTCCGCCTCCGTGGTGTACAGGTGGAAGGACAGCCGGGCCCGTCCAGCCCGGACCGACGCCCGCACCCCTGCCCTAGCCAGCCGTTCTGCCGCGCCGGGATGGGCCACGCTCACGATTGCGCTGTCGTGTGGCGGGAGCCCGAGCCCGGTCATGAACCGCCGGGCCAGCCGCACGTTGTGCGCGTGGATCGCCTCGATGCCGATCTCGTTGAGCAGTTCGATGGCGGGTGCCGCGCCGACGAAGCTGAACCACGCGGGCGAGGTGTCGAAACGCCGGGCCGAGTCGGCGAGCCGCAGCGGCGGGCCATAGTACGACTCGTGTACATCCTGCCCCGCATACCAGCCCGCTAGCAGCGGGCGCACCCGCTCCCGCAGCTCGGGCGCCAGGTAGCAGAACGCCGCGCCGCGCGGAGCCATCAGCCACTTGTAGGCGGCGCAGACGAGCACGTCGAAGCTGGCCGCCCCGATCGGATGCCAGCCGCACGCCTGGGTGGCGTCCACGCAGACCATGGCCCCGTGGCCGCGGGCGGCGGCGAGGATGTCATCGACCGGGGCGATCTCACCGGATGACGACTGGACCAGGCTGAAGGCGACCAATGTGGTGTCCGCGCCGATCGCGTCGGCCAGCCTGCGCAGCGGGACGGTATCGACGGTGACGCCGCGGTCGGTGTGCACCAGCCACGGGAACAGGTTCGAGGTGAATTCGATCTCGGGGACGATCACCCGGGCGCCGGCCGGGAGCGCGGCCGCGACTGGCGCGAGCAGCCCTGACACCGTGGCGCCGGTCGCGATGTCGGTGGGCGCGGTGCCGGTCATCCGGGCGAACGCGGCGCGCGCCCGCCCGGTGGACTCGTCCCACGGTTCCCAGCTCGTCCGTCCGGCCCTCCAATCGGCGAGCGTGGCCTGCAACGCGTCCCATGCCGGGAGCGGCGGCAGCCCGTAACTCGCTGTGTTCAGCCAGCCTGGCTCCGGATCCCACAGCCGTACCGCATCCGCAAGTTCCACAGTCCGCCCTACGCTTTCTGTCAGAGGCCTGACAACACGACGGGCCCGGTTACCGTCTTGGTGCACTTCTGCCAAGTTGGGCCGTCCCGGTGCTGGTACTGGTCTCCGGAATCCGGCTCTTACGCTCGCGAGAGACCGGAGGGCGTCAGTGCCCACCAGCAGGGCGAGCAACGTCAGCACGCACCCGAGACGAACGCCATTGCCCGCATGGTCCGGGGCGCTCCAGCACCTTTGCACGCAGCGCTGCCGCTGTCCAGCCGGCGGTGATGTCGCTGACTAGGCGGAAGAACTGGAATACCACGCCGAGCATCAGAAGCTGGAGGAACGGGTTGCCCGCGGAGCCAAGGAACTGGGGAGGAGGGCGGCGAAGAAACAGCGCGACCTTCGGGTTGGCCAGGTTGACCGTCAGGCTGCGCCGGAACGAGTGTGCTCCCTCGGCCGCGGCCCCGCTGTGCCCGGCCGACTGCCGGCTGTGTTTGAAGGTCAGGTAGGCGGGCCGGGCCAGGTAGAGCGCTTGTGCGGTTTTCAGCCCATAAAGGTCTCGACGGCTCGGATGAACCTCGCTGCGTCCTGGAACAAGAAGGCGTGGCCGGCATCGGCAAAGAGCAGCAGCTTCGCGCCGGGCACGCTGCCGGCTAGGAGCCGGCCGTTGACCGTCGCAATGAACTGATCCGCGGTTCCTTCGGCGACCAGCGTGGGCACCCGAATATCTCCCACCAGCCGGCCCGCTGCGTCCTGTCCTGCCAGCCATCGCTCAGCTGCGAGGTACTGGCTGTGAAATGTGGCGGCGGATACCTGGTAGAAGCCTGGGTACTGCTGGATGGCGTTGAGGTAAGCCCTGACTGCGGCGGCCTGATTCTTCGGGAAAAGCTTGGCCACTACCTTCGCGGGGCTCAGGCCGGACACGGTGGCGTAGGGGGGGAGGGGCACTGCCTTCCCGGTGCCTACTGCGGTAGCGGCCAGGATGAGCAGGCTTACCTGGGCCGGATGGCTGATAGCCAGGGCCTGCGCGATCATGCCTCCCATAGACCATCCGAGCACGGCCGGGCGGCGTAGCCGAAGCGCGGAGATCAGGGCGCTCGTCTGGCTGGCCATGGCTGTGATGCTCAGCAAAGCCGGCGCCGAGACCGCAGAGGTCCGGCCGACCCCAGCGTTGTCGAAGACCACAACTGTGTGATGGGCGGCCAGGGCGTCGACGAAACTCGGCGGCCAGCCGTCCATGGTTGCATCTGCTCCGGCGATGAGCAGCAGCGCGGGGCCGCTGCCCAGCTCGCGGTACGCGACCGTCCCGTCAGAGGTGCGGACGACGTGTATGGGTGCAGTCAGTACATCCGGGCCGCTGCTTTCAGACCCGCATCCCCCCAGAGCCGCCGCCGCGAAGCACACCGCCAGCATCGCGCTGACCGGGAACCTCATGTGCTCCACCCAGGCCGGCATAATGACTACCGACTTCCCGGGCGAGCAGCTTTGGCGGGGCTCTGGGGACCGTTCCCATGTCCGCGCCCGCGCTGCATCTGGCCGCGGGTGACCGGACCGGGCGGCACCCTTGGCGCGGCCAGTTCGCTAGCGGCTGCCAGCTCACGCCGCACGGGCCTGCTCACGGCCGGCATGTCCGCGGCCAGCTCGCACCGGGCGGCATCAGGACCAAACCCGAACAGCTCCGCCGCGTGCACGCCCAGCACCCGTTCCTGCACCGCATCGGTCGGCCCGGGATGGCCGTAGCGGTCCCTGCCGACCGCAGCCGCAGCCCGCTGCGGCACAACCTCCGTCGGCCGAACGTCGCCAGGGCTGGCCGCCGCCGATATGAACTCGCCGTTCGAAACCGGTCCGAAGAGCAGTGAAAGCTGAATCCGGCCATTATCACAAGGCAGTTAATTCACCGCCTTCCGGTAGTTCTCAGCTCAGTTAACCGCCTCCGGGGTGGATCTGTACAGCTGCCGATGGGGTGCGCAATGCGACGGCGGGATGACAATGGCGATACGTCCGGCCCACCGCTCCAGCGACAAGAACAAGCGCACCGTCTACACCAGCACCGCGCGCCGCGACAACGGCCAGTGGTACTCCGTCTTCTACCAGACCCCTTGGCACCCACTGACCAGCGCCGCCCCCATCGATGCAGAGCCGCCGACACGACACGACCGCGCCAGATTCCCTTTTATGCGGTCCCGAGCGACACATGAATCAGGCTGCCCAGGCCGCGCCGAACGGCTATGAGCGTCATGCCCGCGGCTGCGGCTAGCGGGCTGTCCAGCCGCCGTCGATCAGGATGGTCTCGCCGGTGATCAGCGAAGCGGCGGGGATGCCAGGAACACCACCACGCCAGCCACCTCGACGGGCTCGCCGATGCGGTGGAGGGCGGCGGTCCGCTCGATGACGTCTGCGCGGAACTGCGGGTCGGACAGGGCTGGCTCGGTGCCCGGGGTGCGGATGAACGTGGGGGCGACCGCGTTGTCTGATCATGACGCGCCCGGCGGCCTGG
>Ga0335075_10002904_pt1 | contig 27432 bp, 27 predicted proteins | sample Lox_Sample_24_FD_206723 | JGI IMG/M metagenome (GOLD analysis project Ga0335075, IMG submission 206723) | Soil microbial communities from Loxahatchee National Wildlife Refuge, Florida, United States - Lox_Sample_2.4 | ecosystem: Environmental > Terrestrial > Soil > Wetlands | place: USA...
CGGCAGCTCGATCGCCGTGTCCACCACGTTGGAGGAGGTCATCATCGCGTCGAACAAGTTGCGCAGCGAGATCGCGACCCAGTCGTTGGTGTGGAACGCCCGGTGCGTCCAGTCGTACTGCGCGTCCCTGCCCACGAACTCGTGCCCGAAGAACGTGGTGATCGCAGCGTGCCTGAGCTCGTCGAGCTGGCCGAACGTCGCCATGTTCCGCCACGACCCCGCTAGCCCGAACCGCGCCATCTTGAGCTCGGCCAGCACCGCGGCGTACTCGACGAGGGCGATGCCGCCGAAGTGCATCTTGGTCGCGGACTTCCACCCTTCTGGCAGGCTGTCGAACGCCGACGAGCGCTGCAGCGCGGCCTTCACCGCGTACACCGCCGTCTCCTTGTCTCGCTGGGTCGCGACGTACTCGGGGTAGCTGACCTTGTAGCTTTCCTCCCACGCCGCCCACGCCTCACGGGGCACCTTGCCGGTGCCGCTGAGCCATTCGGGGTAGACGGCCTCGTCGTCCACGTAGCGGTAGGTCCAGTCCACGTCGCGGACGAAGCCCTGCCATTCCTCTCGCTTGAGCAGTGCCATCGGATCGTCCCTTCAGTCGACTTCGTTGTGGCCGAGCTGCTGGCTGATGCCGGCGTCGTTCCAGTAGGCGGTGATGCTGTCGATCAGCAGATCCGGCCCGACGTGGAAGACGAACAGGTGCGGCTCGCTGTAATGCCGGCCGGCCGGGGCGATCAGTCCCCACGCGAGCTGCTGGGTGCCCTCGACGTCGACCTGGGCGACCACGTCGCCGTCGTCGTTGCTGGTGATGGTGTGCACGGTGTTCGACAGATTCGGGAACGAGGCGATCAGCCCGGTCCACAGCGGCTTGCCGATCGTGCGGACCTTGCCGTCGCCGCGCACGACTCGCTGCTTGCCCCATATCTCGACCGGGACATAGGAGAAGTCGGCGTTCATCGAGCACAGGTCCGTCATGCCGTCGACGTCGTGGACCCGGTAGCGGTCGAAGAACTCGGTCACGACCGCGGCCGCCGACTCGGCGGTGCGGGGACGCTCGGTTGTCTCTGTCATCCCGCCTCCTCAGGCGATCGCGATCTGGTCGTAACGCTTGACGGCGAGCCGCCGGTACAGCTGCGCCTGGCACCAGTAGGCGGTGACCTCGGTGATCAGGCCGCCGCCGGTCGCAAACCGCCAGGCCTGGTCGAGGTCCAGATGCTTCTCCTGGTTGATGGCGCCGGCGTAGTCGCCGGCCTGGGTCCCTTCTGTCTTGAACAGCGCGGTGACCACGTCGCCGGTGGTGATCACGCGTTGCACGGTCACCATCAGGTCGGGGAACGCGCCGGTGAGATCGGCCAGGACCTGCCGCAGCGCGGCCGCGCCGCTGGCCTCGACTCCGAGCGGGTGGACCCTGACTGAGACCTGCGGGTCGGCGAGGGCGATGGCGGCGTCCACGTCGTGCCGGGCGAACGCGTCCAGGAAGGCCTCCACGGTCTCGGTGGGTGTGCCGGCGATCACTTCACTGGTCATGCGGTACTCCTCAGGCGGCCTGGCGGGCGGGAGCCCGGAGCTTCTTGATGACCGCGTCGGCGGTCGCCTCGGTCGATCCCGGGTTCTGCCCCGTGATGAGGTTGCGGTCGGCGACGACGTGGGAGACCCACGCCGACGGGCCGTCGTCGAAGACGGCGCCGGCGTTCTTCAGCGCGGTGTCGAGATACCAGGCCATGCCGAGCAGGCCGGATTCGGTCTGGTCTTCCTCCTCGTCGGTGAAGGAGGTCATCCGGTACCCGTCGAACAGCCACAGCCCGTCGGCGCGTTCCGGCGCCGACAGCAGCACGGCCGGACCGTGGCACAGCGCGGCGATCGGGGCCTGCTTACGCTGGAGCACGGCCAGCAAGCGTCCGGCGTCGGGGTTGCCCGCCAGGTCGACCATCGGCCCGTGGCCGCCCGGCGTAAACATCGCGTCGAACTCGCCGAGGTCCGCGTCGGTCAGCGACGACAGCGCGACCGGGTGCTGGAAACCAGGGATGGCCTGCAGCTTCCTGAGCCGCTCGGCCGCCAGGCGCTCGCTGTCGGCCCGCTGGGCGTCCACCTCGGCCTGGATCTGGTCGCCGGTCAGGTGGTGGGAATCGTCCTCGGCCAGCACGCCGGCGAGCTGCCGGTCCTGCCGCCACGCGGTCTTCGCGGCCGCGCTGACGATCCGGTGGGCCTCCCCGGCGCTGTAGCCCTCGGCCTGCAAGAGCGCGGCCAGCCGACGAGAGGCCGCCAGCCCGAGCTCGGTGTTCTGATGCAGGGTCAGCCGGATGTCATCGACGTCGTGCGCGAAGGTGCGCACGACCGAGGCGAGGTAATCCTTGTCCTCCTCCGGATAGTGGAAGAACCAGGACAGCCCGTACGGGTCGGCGTACGGTGGCTGTCCGTCGGGCGTGATGACGGTGACGTCGAACCCGGCGGCGGTGAACCGCTCGTAGGGCTTGAGCGCCTCCTCGGCGAAGTAACCGGTGGTGTGCTGGGTTCCGTCCGCGAGCGTCATCTCGCGGGCACTGGTGACGAGGTACGCGATCCGGGTCATACCGCCTCCGCAGACGTTGCCGCCGGTCATGTTTCGTGATCGTTACGATGCCATCGCGACGGCGGAGGCAGCTAGGTCCAGCCATAACGTCTTCCTGCTGAACTGTTGCCCATTCCTGTTGGCCCGGACGGGACGATACGTCTAGCACTCTTGACGATGTGCGCTTCCCGAAGCGCGCGGAAGATAAGCCTTCATATGGAAGGTCTGCTCGATGAGGAGTCGCGCGCATGGCTCCGGTGCCTGGCCGATGGAGGCGGGGACAGCCGTAGCCGGATCGAGCGGGAACGCTGTCTCGCGCAGCTGCACGGGCTGCTCTTGCGGGCCGCACGGGCGGAGCTGAGCCGCCGCAGCGACTCAGCGCCCGTCGAGGGCAAGGAGCGAGAGGACCTCGCCTATCAGGCCGCTGATGACGCGATGCTGGCCATCATCAGGAAGCTCGGCCAGTTCCGCGGGGAGAGCCGCTTCACGACCTGGGCCTACAAGTTCGTGATGCTGGAGGTGTCGGCCCAGCTCGGCCGTCGCTTCCGGCGGCAGCCGGCCGTCCGGGTCGAGGATGAGGCGTGGGATCGGATACCTGACCGGCTCGGGATCGACCCGGCCCGGCACGCGGAGTCGGTCGAGCTCGCCGGGGCGCTTCGCGCGGCCGTCCTCGGGTCGCTGAGCGAGCGGCAGCGCCGCGTGTTCGTCGCGCTTGTCGTCGACGGAGTTCCTCTCGACGCGCTGGCCGACGAGCTTGGCTCGACGCGTAACGCGATCTACAAGACGATGTTCGACGCGCGCCGGAAGATCCGCGCGCATCTGATAGCTCACGGGTACCTGCGCGAGGAGTAAGCACGCGCCGGCGGCTCCGCTTGTCCGCGTGCGAAACCGCCGGCGCGTGACGGCCGTCCTCGGGTCAGCTGGCGGCGACGCCGGCCGCCCCGGCCGGGAGCGCCTGCGTCCCGACGGCGGCGAGCTGAGCGTCCCGGCCGACGCTGAACTCGACGAGGTCATCACCAGCGCGATTCAGAACGTACACGGCGTGACTGTCGGAGGAAACCGCGTTGTCGAGCGGGGCCGCGCCCGTCCCCACGCTGGTGTCGCGCAGGAACGTGAGCTGCCCGCCGGGCGAGACCTGGTAGGCGCCGACCGAGCCGCTGCCCGCGTTGTCGACGAACACGTCGCCGTTCCCGGCACGCGAGATCCAGCACGCCGCGGTCTGGCCGTCCGGCACGGCCGCCTGAGTGGCGTGCAGGGTGCCGTCGGACGCGATCCGGTAGGGGGAGACCGCGGAGGTCCCGGCGGAGCCGTCATCGGCCACGAGCAGCTCACCGGACGGAGTGAACACCTCGGCGAACGACAGCGGCGAGTCCGACGCGCTGGTGACGGCGGCGGCGAGCGTCCCGCCCCGGCCGACCGCGAAGGTGTCGATCGTGTCGGACAGCTTCTCGGTCACCACCACCTGCCTGCCGTCGGGGCTGATGGCGACGTCCTCGGGGCCGCTCGCCGTGGCGCTCAGCGGCTGGCTGCCGTCCGCGAGCGCGGAAAGGCCGCCGCCGGTCGCCCGGAACCCGGTCACGCTGGGCGTGCCGCCCGCGTTCAGCACCTCGACGAGACCGCCGTTGATCGCGACGCTGGTCGGCTCGGTGCCTCCGCTGGCGACCACATCCCGCAGCCGGAGGGCCCCCCCGGGCAGGACGGCGAAGTCTGAGACCTGGTTGGAACCGGCGTTCACGACCAGCAGAGTCCGGTGGTCAGGGGAAAGCGTGACGGCCCCCTGGGAGAAGCCGCCGGCGCCAGTGCCGGTGCCGCCGGTGTTGTAGGTCCCGGCCGGCGTGAGGGTGCCGTTGACCTGCCGGGCAAAGACTTCGACCTGGTTTCCGGCAGTGGCGTTGGTGCTGGTGTAGACCCATCCGGGCACGTATCCGCCATCGCTGCGCGGCGCGGCCGAGGCGCTAGCCGCGCCGGTGAGCGCCACGGCGAGCGCGCCGAGGGCGGTGCCGCTCAGCGCGATGCCGGCGGCCCGGCTTTTCCGACGGTGCATGGTGTTTCTCCTCTCCGGCCGCGGCGTCTTCCGCAGCCGGGTGATTAGCGCCCGCCCGCGCATAGTCCTTACCTGCGTCCGCTGGCAATTTGAGCGGTCGCCCCCCAGATGGCCCCGGTATCGTCTCCGCCTAGGTGCGCCAGGAGGGCCGCGGCGGACTGCTCGGGGGTGATCAGGGTGCCTTCGGCGAAGTCCCGGTTGAACCGCTCGTACGCCGCGGTTCCGATGCGTTCCGGATCCTGCCGCCGGATCCAGCCCTGCATGGCGGTGTCTACCCGGCCAGGCCGGAACACGTTCACGGTCACGCCGGTGCCGCGCAGTTCGGCCGCGAGGTTGACGGTGTGCGCCTCCAGCGCGGCCTTGGTGGCGGCGTAGGCGTTGAAGCGGACCATGGAATCCGGCCGTGCGGCGATCCCGCTGGAGACGTTGACGACGCGGCCCCAGCCGGCCTCCAGCATGCCGGGCAGGACGGCCGCGGTAAGAGCGGCGGGCGCGATGACGTTGAGCTCGAAGGCGTGGCGCAGCGCGGCGACCGGCACGGCGGCCGTGGGACCGAGCGGCTCGACGGTGCCCGCGTTGTTGATCAGGATGTCCACGCGGCCGACCGCGAGCGCGACCCCGGCCGCGCGGCCGCGCTCTTGTTCGTCGCTCAGGTCAGCGGGAACGATGAGGACCTGCCCGGCCGCGGCGCCCTGGCCGAGCAGGATCTCCTGGGTCTGCGCCAGCTGGCTCGCGGAGCGGGCAACCAGGATCAGGCGGGCGCCCGCCGCCGCCAGCCCGAGCGCGACGGCACGGCCGATGCCGCGCCCCGCGCCCGTGATCAGCGCGGTCTTACCGGTGAAATCGGTGACCAGGTTGCCGCTCACCGTCAGGCCGCCGCGTGCTCGCGCAGGTAGCGGACAAGGCCGATCACGTCCTCGGGAACGAGTCGGCCGATGGCGCCGCTGGAGTACACGCTGACCACGACCCGGCCGGCCGGGTCGAGGACGAAGCCGGTGGACTGCAGGTAGACCGGGTCGGGGTTGACGAACGCGCCGGTCAGGTCAGCGATAGCGCGGGCGTCGGCGCTGTGCCCGACCGGGAAGGTCAGCCCGTGCTTGGCGATCAGCCCGGCAGTGGTGCTCTCGTCGTCCACCGAGAGCGCCGCGACCTTGATCCCGGCGGCGGCGAGACCGTCGCTGGCCCGCTGGAACGCCCGCAGTTGCGCGTTGCAGTACGGGCACCACGCCCCGCGGAAGAACAGCACGACTCCGAATCCGCCGTCGACCGCGTCCGGCAGCAGCAGCGCCGGCTTGCCCGGCGGGGTCAGCGGCACGGCGGGAAACGGGTCTCCAGGGCTCAGCAGCGGCATCACAGCTCTCCTTCGTCTGCTTACGAGAAGGACGCCCGGCGAGGTCCGGGGCATCGTGCTGTTAGCGCCGCTATCGCGGATGGTCTTACCTAAAGCCGGAGACATAATTACCCGCGCGCCCGGAGATGGCGGGTCACGCCCGGTCCTCCCTGGCTGCCACGAGCAGTCCCCGGTAGTCCTCGGCGCATGGGCCGCAGCTGAGCAGGTGCGCGGCGACACCGGGGTACCGGCGGGCCGCCTCGGACCCGGACTCGTCGTCAAGGACGAGCTCGACATAGACGTGCAAGATGCGGAGCGCCTGGTCGCAGCCCACGTCGCGCGGATCGGTCCGCAAGAACCGGTCTAGCTCATCCCAGCCCGTCATCGTCTCGTATCCCGGTCGCTCAGACCAGCCTCCTCGACGGAGACCGTCAGATACCCGTTCGCAACCAGATACTACGACGCGGCGGTGCCCGGTCAACTACGTGACTTGACGATGTGCGGCGCCCGTCGCGGCGGCAACGCTGGGCTGTCGGTGATCAGCGGGCGACGAGCGGCCGCGGAGAGTGAGGGCTCATGACTGCGAGCGGTGAGGCGGCCGGCGGCACCCGGACTGCCCTGGTAACCGGAGGGACCGGCGGCATGGGCCGGGTAATAGCCGCCAAGCTGGCCGCCGACGGGTTCGATGTCGCCGTGGCGTACACCGGCAGCGTCGACCTGGCCGACGCGGCGGTCAAGGAGATCGCCGACAAGGGCCGGCGCGGCGCCGCGTTCGCCGCGGACGTCGCGGACGAGCAGGCGGTATCCGCACTCTTCGACGCCGTCGAGGACCGCTTCGGGCATCTCGACGTCGTCGTCCACACCGCCGGGATCAACCATCCGGTCGCGCTGGCAGACCTTGACCTGGCGGACTTCGACGAGATTCACCGGGTCAACGTCCGGGGTACGTTCGTCGTCAACCAGCAGGCCGCCCGGCGAGTGCGGGCCGGCGGCGCGATCGTCAACGTGTCGTCGAGCATGGTGCGGTTCGCGCCGCCAGAGCTCAGCGTGTACGCGGCGTCCAAAGCCGCCGTGGACGCGCTCACGCGGATCCTGGCCAAGGAAATGCGGGGCCGCGACGTCACTGTCAACGCGGTCGCGCCGGGTCCCACCGCGACCGCGGCGTTCCTGCACAGCACCCCGGCCGACGAACAGCAGCAGCTGGCCGCCCTGCCGCCGCTCGGCCGGCTTGGCACTCCTGACGACATCGCCGGGGTCGTGTCGTTCCTGACCGGGCCGGCCGGGCGATGGGTCAACGGCCAGGTGGTCTACGCCAACGGCGGGTTTGTCTGACGATGAGCGGTGACCACTACGACGTCCTGATCATCGGCACCGGGCCCGGGGGCGCGACCACCGCGGCCCGCGTGGCCGAGACCGGCAAGCGCGTGCTGCTGCTCGAACGAGGCGGCTTCCTGCGCCGAGAGCGGGACAACTGGAACTCCCAGGCTGTCTTCGGCGACGGGAAATACACCGCCGACGAGACCTTCTACAACCTGCACGACCGGCCCTTCCAGCCGGAGCTGCACTACTACGTCGGCGGCAACTCGAAGGTGTACGGCGCGGCGCTGTTCCGGCTGCTGCCCCGGGACTTCGGCGACGTTCGGCACCCAGGCGGAGTAGCGCCCGCCTGGCCGTTGAGCTACGACGACATGGAGCCGTATTACGTCCGCGCCGAGCACCTGTTCTGGGTGCACGGCAAGCACGGCGAAGACCCGTTCGCCGGCGCGTCGAGCAAGGACTACACCTACCCGCCCGTGCGGCACGAGCCGCGTATCCAGCAGCTGTCGGACGATCTGGAGAAACGGGGCCTGCACCCGTTTCACCTGCCCATGGGCGTACAGCTCACGCAGGACGAGCACGGCCAGGCGACCACGGACTCGCGGTGCATCCGGTGCGACCGGGTGGACGGGTTCCCCTGCCTGCTCGGCGCCAAGGCCGACGCCGAATCGGCGGTGGTCCGCCCGGCCCTGGCGGCGCATCCCAACCTGTCTCTCATGACCAGGACGACCGTCGAGCGGCTGCTGACAGACGCCAGCGGCCGTTCGGTCGCCGGTGTGGCCGTCACTCTCCCTGACGGGTCTCCGCATACCTTTACCGCCGACATCGTCGTGCTGTCGGCGGGGGCCATCCTGTCAGCGGCGCTGCTGCTGAAGTCGGCGAGCGACGGGCATCCGGATGGCCTGGCGAACTCATCGGACCTGGTGGGACGGAACTACCTGCGGCATAACAATCTCGCCCTGATCGCGTTCTCACACGAGCCGAACCCGACGGTCTTCCAGAAGACGCTGGCCCTGAACGACTTCTACGGCCCCAGCGAACACTGGGAGTACCCGATGGGCAACATCCAGATGCTCGGTAAGTCCGATGACTGGCAGCTCAAGGGAGCGGCACCGCACGGGCTCGGGTGGGCGCCGTCCGCCCCCTACACCGAAGTCGCCAGGCACTCGATCGACTTCTGGCTGTGCAGCGAGGACCTCCCCCGCGCCGACAGCCGGGTCACCCTCCGCCGTGACGGTGCGATCCGGCTCGCGGTGCAGCCCGACAACAACACCGAAGGGCTTACCCGGCTCCGCCGGACCTTCGAGGGAATGCTGGCCAGGCTCGGCATGGCGCACACGACCTCCGCGCGCAGCCTCTACCTCCACAAGACGTTCGACGCCGCTGCCACGGCACACCAGGCGGGCACCGCGCGCTTCGGCACCGACCCGGCCACGTCGGTCCTCGACGTGCATTGCAAGGCCCACGACCTGGACAACCTCTACGTGGTCGACGGCAGCTTCATGCCTTCGATCGGCGCCGTTAACCCCACCTTGACGATCGTCGCGAACGCGCTGCGCGTCGGCGATCACATCGCCGAGCGCATCGGAACCACCCCATCTGGGACCTCGTGATGCCGAAGATCGAAGATTACGCCCTGCTGGGCGACCTGCACACGGCGGCGCTCGTGAGCAGGGCCGGGTCGGTGGACTGGCTGTGCCTGCCGCGGTTCGACTCGCCCGCCGCGTTCGCCGCGCTGCTGCACAACCACGAGGCGGGACACTGGACGCTGGCGCCGGAGGGGGCGCGCACCTGCACGGCCCGCCGGTACGCCGGGAAGACGCTGGTGCTCGAGACCGACTGGGACACCGCCGGCGGCGCGGTCCGGGTGATCGACTTCATGCCGCCCCGGGAGGGCACCCCACACCTGGTCCGCATCGTCGTGGGCCTGCGCGGCGAGGTCGCGATGCGATCGGTCCTGCGGCTGCGGTTCGACTACGGACGGGTGATTCCCTGGGTCAGGCACCAGGGCAACCGGGTCGACGCGGTCGCGGGGCCGGACTGGGTCCGGCTGATGTCCGCGGTTCCCATGCACGGCCGCGACTGGGAAACGCTCGGGCACTTCACGGTCCGGGCGGGCGACCGGGTCCCGTTCGTCATGTCGTGGGGGTCCAGCCACCAGCCCGACATGGCGCACGCAGACCCCGAGCAGGCTCTTTCGGCCACGCAGGAGTTCTGGACCCAGTGGGCTGATCACGCCGACTACCCGGCGGGTCCGTACGGCGACGCGATCGACCGGTCGCTGATCACCTTGAAGGCCCTGACCTACGAACCGACCGGCGGCATCGTCGCGGCCGCCACCACGTCGCTGCCTGAGGAACTCGGCGGGATCCGCAACTGGGACTACCGGTACTGCTGGCTGCGCGACGCCACCTACACGCTCCAGGCCCTGCTCGCGGGCGGGTACCGGCGGGAGGCGAGCGCGTGGCGTGACTGGCTGCTGCGCGCCATCGCCGGCCAGCCGGACGCGCTGCAGATCGTATACAGCATCGACGGCACGCGCCGGCTGCCCGAGACCGAGCTGCCCTGGCTGGCCGGCTACGAGGGCAGCCATCCGGTCCGCACCGGCAACGCCGCGTCCGGCCAGCTGCAGCTCGACGTCTGGGGGGAGACGCTGGACGCCCTGTTCCTTGGCCGGCAGGGCGGCCTGCCCATCGACCGTGACGCCTGGACCCTGCAGGTCGCCCTGATGAACCACCTCGAATCAGCCTGGCGCGAACCGGACAACGGGCTGTGGGAGGTGCGCGGCGACCGGCAGCACTTCACCCACTCCAAGGTGATGGCCTGGGTGGCCGCCGACCGGATGGCGCGGACGGTCCGCGAGCACGGCCTGCCCGGCCCCGAGCGGCGGTGGGAACAGCTCCGTGACGAGATCCACCGCGACGTGATCACTCACGCGTTCGACGCCGAGCGCAACACGTTCACCCAGGCCTACGGGTCGAGGGCGCTGGACGCCGCCCTGCTGCTGATTCCGCGGGTCGGCTTCCTGCCCGCCACCGACCCGCGGGTGCTGGGCACTATCGCCGCGATCCGCCGCGAGCTGAGCGAAGACGGCCTGGTCCGGCGCTATTCGACCACCGCCACCGACGACGGCCTCAAAGGCGGCGAGGGGCTGTTCCTCCCGTGCTCGTTCTGGCTGGTGGACGCGCTGTACGCGGCCGGGCAGCGGACCGACGCGATCGACCTGTTCCAGCGGCTGCTCCTGCTGCGCAACGACGTGGGGCTGCTGAGCGAGGAATGGGACCCGGCCGCCCGCCGCCAGCTGGGCAACACCCCCCAGGCGTTCAGCCACTTCGCCCTGGTCATCAGCGGCATCCAGCTGCACCGCGGGAGCGCGGCCCGCAGCGACAACCCGATGTCGATATGACCAGCCCGCTGGGGGTCATCGACCGGGTCACCCTGATCGTGTCCGACCTTGACCGGTCAGAAGGCGACTACGTCAAGACCCTCGGATGCACGGTCGAACGCCGCGACGACATCGAACCCTCGGTGACCAGCGTGCTGTGCATCCCGCCCGCGCGCGGCCGGAGCTCGTGCCTGCGGCTGGGCCGCGAGCGGATCGAGCTCCTGGAGTTCACCGACTCGGCGGGACGCCCGTACCCGCCGGACAGCACGAGCACCGACATCTGGTTCCAGCACATAGCGATCGTCGTGAGCGACATGACGCAGGCGTACGAGCAGGTCATGGCGAACCCGCGATTCCGGCCGATCACCCGCGGGGGGCCGGTGCGGCTGCCGGATAGCTCCGGGGGCGTGACCGCGTTCAAGTTCCGTGACCGTGACGGCCACCCGCTGGAACTGCTCGCGTTCCCGCCGGGGAGTGGCCCGGGAGAGTGGCGCACCGCCAGCGGCGCCGCTCCTTTTCTCGGCGTCGACCACACCGCGATCGCGATCAGCGACACGGCCAGGAGCGCGAGTTTCTTCGAGGCGGTATTCGGGTTCCAGGCCGGCGCCGGCACTGAGAACCGCGGACCCGAGCAAGACGCCCTTGACGACGTGGACGACGTGCGGGTCAGCGTCACTCCGATCGCGCGGGGGCTGCCCGCGCCGCGGATGGAACTGCTGCGCTACCACGTGGGCAGCCGCCGGCCGATCGCACCCGACACGGCCAGCAATGACATTCCGGCGACGCACTGCGTGGTGCACGTCGCGTCGCTCGACGTGACCGCGGCGGCGCTTGCCCGCCGCGGCAGGCCATTGACCCCCGATGACCTGATGGTCCGGCGCGGCGGCATGCGAGCGGCGCTGGTGCAGGGACCTGACGGGCACCGCTTCCTGGTGGAAGAGCGGATACGTCGCGGGGAGTAGCCCGCACTCGGTCCGGTGGGAGAATGCGCCGGGACTGACCGGTTCGTATGCTCGGAGGATGCGCACCGAACTCCCGGCGCGAGCCGCGTCATGATCCGGGTCCTGCTGGCCGACGACCAGTCGCTGATCCGCAGCGGCATCCGGTCCCTGCTCGACGCGGAGGACGACATCGAGGTGGTCGGCGAAGCCGTCGACGGACGGCAGGCGGTGGCGCTGGCGACCGAGTACCGGCCGGACATCGCGCTGGTCGACATCCAGATGCCGGTCCTCGACGGGATCGAGGCGACCAGGCAGATCGTCGCGGACGAGCGGCTGGACAACGTACGCGTCGTCATCCTCACCAACTTCGGGCTGGACGAGTACATCTTCCGCGCGCTGCGGGCAGGCGCCAGCGGCTTCCTGCTGAAGGACATGGAACCGACCGAGCTGCTGCAGGCGCTGCGCGTGGTCATGCGCGGCGACTCGCTGCTGTCCCCGGCCGTCACTAGGAGCCTGATCAGCGAGTTCGTCGCCCGGCCGCCGGACGCCGTGGCGGCCGCCGGGATGGAAGAGCTCACCAACCGGGAACGCGAGGTCGTCGCGCTGGTCGCGCACGGGCTGAGCAACGACGAGATCGCCAGCGCCATGGTGCTGTCCCCCGCCACCGCCAAGACCCACGTCAGCCGCGCGATGATCAAGCTGGGCGCCCGGGACCGGGCCCAGCTCGTGGTCTTCGCCTACCAGGCCGGCCTGGTCAGCCCTCGTGATCCCGCGCCGCCCCGCTGACGCTCAGCGGCGCAACGCCGTCTCGCGCTCCATGTGCGACAGCTTCGCGGGATTGCGCACCGCGTAGAGCCCGGTGATCAGGCCGTTGTCGATGCGCATCGAGATGACCGTGTCGACCTCGCCGCCGCGCCGGATAACCAGCGCCGGGTAGCCGTTGACCTGCGCGGGCCGCAGCGAGGCCGCGGCGCGCATCGTGACCAGCCGGCCGGCCACGGTGCCGGCACCCACGATGGGCGCCAGCGCGGCCTCCGCGACGCCGCCACCGTCGCCAAGGAAGACGACGTCCGGCGCGAGCACGTCGAGCAGGGTCTGCAGGTCGCCCGTCGTGACCGCCCGGTGGAACGCGGTGAGCACTTCCCGGGTCTCGGCCGGGGAGACGACTTCCCGGGGCCGGCGGGCGGCAACGTGCGCTCGCGCGCGGTGGGCGATCTGGCGGACCGCGGCGGGGCTCTTACCGACGGCTTCGGCGATCTCGTCGTAGGTCAGATCGAAGACCTCGCGCAGCACGAACACCGCCCGCTCGGTCGGCGCGAGCGTCTCGAGCACCAGCAGCATCGCCATCGAGACGCTGTCGGCCAGTTCGACGTCCTCGGCGACGTCAGGTGCGGTCAGCAGCGGCTCGGGCAGCCAGGGGCCGACATAGGACTCCTTGCGGCGGCCCAGCGTCCGCAGCCGGGCGAGCGCCTGGCGGGCGGTGATCCGGATCAGGTACGCACGCTGATCGCGCACGGTCGCGAGGTCGACACCCGCCCATCGCAGCCAGGTCTCCTGCAGGACGTCTTCGGCGTCGGCGGCGGAGCCGAGCAGCTCGTAGGCGACGGTGAACAGCAGGTTGCGATGGCCGAGGAACACTTCGGTGGCGGGATCCGCGCGGTCGTCTTGGCTCACACCCACCAGACGCCGCACTCCGCCGTTTCGTGACAGCTGTCACAAGAATCGTGCCGCCAGCATCTCGTGTCCGTCAGTACACCACCACAAGTGAGGACGAGCTCATGGAACCCCGTTTCAACATGGCCGGCACCGAGGTTGGCGCCAAGTTCTTCAAGCGGTTCGCCAACGCCAGCCTGGTGATCCATCAGTCAACGCTGCCGAGGTCCACGCAGGAACTGGTGGCGCTGCGCGCCAGCCAGATCAACGGCTGCGGTTTCTGCGTCGACATCCATACCAAGGAGGCTGAGGCCGACGGCGAATCCCCGGTCCGGCTCCACTTGGTCGCCGCCTGGCGCCACGCCACGGTGTTCACCGAGGCCGAGCGGGCCGCGCTGGCGCTCGCCGAGGAGGGCACCCGGCTCGCTGACGCCCACCAGGGCGTCTCCGACGAGACCTGGGCCCAGGTGCGTAAGCACTACGACGACGAGCAGATCGCGGCGCTGGTCTCCGTGGTCGCCCAGATCAACGCGGCCAACCGGTTCGGCGTGATCCTGAACAACCTGGGGGGCTCCTACGAGCCCGGCGGCTACGCCAGCATGGCGAACTGACCGGCAGCGCCCGCAAACACACCACCGCCCCAACGACCTGAACTTAGCAGCGATCGTGCAGGTGATCGCGCTGAGTCAGCCAGCCGGGCGGAAGCTCGGCGGTGAGGACGGCATGCACGAAGCGCGCGACGGCCGTCGTCTGCGCGCGGCTCGGGCTCCACTGCAAGGTGAACGGCACGAGCTGAGGCGGTTCGGCCGGGCGGATCACGGTGCCGTCATGCCCGGGCGCCAGCGAGGGGATGAGCAGGATCCACTGCACGTCCTGCTGCCGCGCCCACCAGGTGGCGGCTAGTTCGGAATCCGCCAGATCCACGGTTGGCGGGCTGATGCCCGCCTGCTCAAGCGCCTGCCGCTGGCTCAGGGACCAGGCGGGGAACAACTCCGCCGGGGCAGCGCCAAAGACATCGCCGGCCAGGTCGGCGAGCCTGACCGAAGCCTCGCCGGCTAGCCGGTGGCTGGGCCGCAGGCCGACGAGGAGCGGCTCAGCGCAAAACACCTCGTTGGCTATCCCGTCGGGGGCCGGGAGCAGACCACAGGTGATGGCCACGTCGACGCGGCCGCCGAGCAGCGCGTCGGTCAGCGTGGGCAGCCACATTCGCTGCAGGTTAACGGTCACGTGCGGTGCCTGCGCAGCGAACCGGTCGATGAGATGCGGGGCGAGGACCGGGGCCACGGGCGGGGTGATGCCGAGCAGCACGCTGCCCGCGTCTCCCCCCGCGACGCGGCGGACCGCGGCGTCCGCCGCCGCGACCTCGTCGAGGATGACCTTCGCCCGCGCCAGCAGCTCGGCGCCTGCGCTTGTGATGGCTACCCGGCGAGTGGTGCGCGTGAACAGCGGCGTGCCAAGCTCCCGCTCCAGGCGCCGGATCAGCTCGCTTAGCGTCGGGGGCGCGAGATGCAGCCGTTCGGCGGCCCGGCCGAAGTGCAACTCGGAGGCCACCGCCACGAATGCCTCTAGCTGGCGCAATTCCACATGCTGACGGTACGCATACGTGGCCGGCAGTCACCACGCGTCCGTTCGGAAAAAATTCATTTCATCCCGAACGGGACCGTGTTTCACCCCTCCAGCCGATCGGCGGCTCGCTGGCACGCGGTGCGCGCCTGGGCGGCGAGCTCTCGCACCAGCTGGCCGGCCGGGATGTCCGTGCTCAGCTGGTGGCTCTGGCCGGCCCAGAGGTTCACGAGTCCGGAGTCCCCGCTGGCGCGGCCCGCGGCGCGCAGCGGCGCGGTCAGGTAGTGGATCTCGGGATAGGCGACCGGCGCCGCGGCGGTGTGCCGGTCGAGGAACCGGTTGCCGATGCCGCGGGCGAGACGGCCGGTGAAGGCACGGGTCAGCGCCGTCGTTCCGGTGCCAGCGAGCGCCTGGCGGTACACGCCGGCCGTGCCGGCTTCCGGGCAGCGCAGGAACGCCGTGCCGATCTGGGCCGCCGCCGCGCCCGCGGCCAGGACCGCCGCGACCGCCCCGCCGGTGCTGATGCCGCCGGCCGCCACGAGCGGGACGCTCGCGTATGCCCCCACCAGCTGCAGCAGGGACAACAGCCCGAGGCCGTCGCCGCCGCCGGCCGGGTCATCGAGAAAGCTGGAGCGGTGGCCGCCCGCCTCTATCCCCTGGACGACCAGCACGTCGGCGCCCTGGCTGGCCGCGTACCGCGCCTCGGCCGGCGTGGTGACGGTGACCCACACCTCGCTGCCCGCCTCGCGCAGCCCGTCGATAACGACCCGGTCCGGGCAGCCGAACGTGAACGAGACGACCGGGACATGTGCCTCGAGGAGCAGGTCGATCTTGGCGGTCCAGTCGTCGTCGTCGAACCGCGGCACGCCGAGCTCGACGCCGGCGTCACGGGCGTCGTCGGTCAGCGTCGCCGCGTACGCCTCGACGACGCCGGGCGCCGCGGGGCTGCCGGGCACGAACACGTTGACCCCGATCGGGGCGCTGGTCAGCGTGCGCGTCTGGGCAAGCCGGTCGGCCAGCACCGGGGCGGTCAGGTACCCGGCGGCGAGGAAGCCGAACCCGCCCGCCTCGCTCACCGCGGCGGTCAGCCGGGGCGTGGAACCTCCGCCAGCCAGCGGTGCCAGCACGATCGGAATGCTGAGCTGGTCAAGGATCACCTGAATTTCTCCTGTTCGGGTACGGCCGTTTCTTTGTGTCTTATCAGGACGGCCATCCCGCGTGCGCCCATCCGCATGGGGTGTGTTCAGATGGGAACTAGCGCTGACTGAACGCTAACGACGGGAGTCCGCACATGACCGCGACAGAATCCGCCGCATCGATAGACCTCGACACTGTCGCGGAACTGGCCGCGCAGCTGCGGGTCGACTCGGTTCGCTCCTCGACCAGCGCCGGGTCCGGGCATCCGACGTCGAGCATGTCCGCGGCGGACCTGCTGGCGGTGCTCATGACCCGGCACCTGCGCTACGACTGGGACGAGCCGCACCTGCCGGTCAACGACCACCTGATCTTCTCCAAGGGCCACGCGTCCCCGCTGCTGTACTCGGTGTTCAAGGCCGCCGGAGTCGTGTCGGAAGACGAGCTGATGAACGGCTACCGGCGCTTCGGCCAGCGGCTTGAGGGCCACCCCACGCCGATACTGCCGTGGGTCGACGTCGCCACCGGCTCGCTGGGCCAGGGCCTCCCCGACGCCGTGGGGGTCGGGCTGGCGGGCAAGTACCTCGAGCGGCTCCCGTACCGCCTCTGGGTGCTGACCGGGGACAGCGAACTCGCCGAAGGCTCCATCTGGGAAGCCTTCGACAAGGCTTCCTACTACAAGCTGTCCAACCTCATCGCGATCGCCGACATCAACCGGCTCGGCCAGCGCGGCCAGACCGACGTCGGCTGGAACATCGAGGAGTACCAGCGCCGCATGGAGGGGTTCGGCGCCCGGGTGCTGACCGTCGACGGGCACGACCTGGCCGCCATCGACAAGGCGATGACCGCCGCGGAGGACACCTCCGGCGGCCAGCCCACCGTGATCCTGGCCAAGACCATCAAGGGCAAGGGCTTCTCCGAGGTCGAGAACAAGGACGGCTGGCACGGCAGGCCGTTCCCGCCCGACATGGCCGAGCGGGCGATCGCCGAACTGGGCGGCGTCCGCAACATGGTGATCCGCGGTCCGCGCCCGGAACCCGCCGAGCCGGGTCCGGTGCCGGAAAAGCCCTCGACCGTGCCGCCCCAGCCGGCCGCGGCCGTCAAGCCCCCCTCGACACCCCCGCAGTACGCGGTCGGCGACAAGATCGCCACCAGGAAGGCCTACGGCGACGCGCTCGTGGCCCTGGGCGCGCGCGACGACCGCATCGTCGTGCTGGACGGCGAAGTCAGCAACTCGACGTTCGCCGAGGAGTTCACGTACGCCTACCCCGAGCGCTACTTCGAGATGTTCATCGCGGAGCAGGTGATGGTCGCGGCGGCGACCGGGATCGCCGTCCGCGGGTACCGCACGTTCGCGTCCACGTTCGCCGCGTTCTTCACCCGTGCCTACGACTTCATCCGGATGGGCGCGATCTCCGGCGTGAACCTGCGGCTGTGCGGGTCGCACGCGGGTGTCGAGATCGGCGCGGACGGCCCGTCGCAGATGGGGCTCGAGGACCTGGCCATGATGCGGGCCGTGCACGGGTCGACCGTGCTGTACCCGAGCGACGGCACCAGCACGGTGTCGCTCGTCGAAGCGATGGCGCGCACGCCGGGCATCAGCTACATGCGCACCACCCGCGGCAGTTTCCCTGGCCTGTACCCCGACGGGGAGAATTTCCCCATCGGCGGATCGAAACTGGTTCGTTCGGGGGACAACGACCGGGTCACCCTGATCGGCGCGGGCGTGACGCTGCACGAGGCGCTCGGCGCCGCCGACGTCCTGGCGGGCGAGGGCATCGCCGCGCGGGTCGTCGACTGCTACTCAGTCAAGCCGATAGACACCGAGACGCTCGTCGCCGCCGCGGAGGCGACCGGCGGGCGGATCGTGGTCGCGGAGGACCACCACCCCGAAGGCGGGCTCGGCTCGGCCGTCGCGGACGCGCTGCTGGCCGCTGGGCAGCAGAACCTGCACCTCACCCACCTCGCGGTCCGTGAGATGCCCGGTTCTGGGTCCGGCGACGAACTGCTGGCCTGGGCCGGAATCGACGCCGACCACATCGCCGCCGCGGCGCGCAAGCTGGTGGGAGGCTAGCCAGCGCCGACAGCCGGCAGCGACCTGGCAAAGGCCTGCTGCAGGAGCGGCAGGACGGCCTGGACGACCGGGACCCGGCGGAATCCGGCCGGGATAGCCACGGTCAGCTTGGCCAGGTTCTGCGCGGTCGGCGGGAGCCAGGTGATGTCCGCTGTCTGCTGGGTGACGGGGAAGCCGCCAGCCGAGCGGATAACCACGCGAACCGGCAGGTACGTGCCCGGGTCGACCCAGATCGTCTCGGAGATCGGACTGCCCGCGCGGCTCGTCAGCTTGATCGCCTCGATCCCGTCGACGTTCTGCCGGCCGGCCTCGGTCAGGGTTCCGCAGGAGATCGCGTTGTGCAGGGCCCTGGCTGCCGTCGCGGGCGGCGAACTGGCGGAGAACAAGCCGGCGGCGAAACCGAGGCCCGCGATCCCGGGCTGCATCGGCAGCCCAGGATGCAACAGGGTCGGGAGAGCAGCGATCACCGGCTCACAGCCATGTGCACTGGGTACGGGGGTCGCGGGTGCGGCCGGGTAGCCCAGTCCTGGCATGCGCGCCCACTCTCGCTTCAGGTAGCTGACCAAGGTGTAGCCGACCGAGGGGCCGAAGCCCTCGTCGTCGACCGGATGCCCGGACGACGAGTTCGTGAGCGAGCGCCACTGATCGCCGTAGGACCACTCCTCGGAGGTGATCGTCGTGGCCGTGCCGCCGGGGAGCGCGGGGCGCTGGGTCGTGACCGTCATCTGCGCGATGTCGCCGGGATCAGCCGTGGTCAGCGCGCTGTCGACGCGCTTGACGACATCCGCGGTGAGGACGGCCGACCCGGTGCCGCCGTGACCAGCCCTGGGCACCACGACAGCCACCAGGGCTACGGCGCCGGCGGTCAGCGCCGTCGCCAGCCCGCCCGTCGCGCGCAATGCCAGCCGCCGGCGCCGCCGTCGCACGACCCAGCGGGTCAATCCGGCGGGCGCCCGCAGGTCAGCGGTGAACCGCTCCATGCCTTCGCGGAGAAGGATCTCGACATCGGTGTTCATGATCGCTTTCCATTCCGGCCGCTCATAGCCGCCATCTCATCCCAGCTCTCGGCGAGTTCCCGCAGTCGCGTCATGCCTCGAGAGCCGGCTGACTTGACCGTGCCCTCGGAGCAGCCGAGGACCGCGGCCGTCTCGGCGTCGGTCAGTTGCTCCCAGTACCGCAGCACGAGCACAGCGCGCTGTCTCGCGGGCAGTTGCAGGAGCAGCCGGACCAGGGCGTCGCGCAGGTCCACGTCACCGGCCGGGTCCGTGGGCTGCGGCAGTCCGGTGCGCAGCAGGCGTTCCCGTTGCCGCCACCGGCCCGCACGGCGGTAGCCGTCGATGGCCAGGTTGCATAGCGTCCGGCGCAGGTATCCCTCGGGGTCCCCGTCGAACCGGCGCCACCGTCGCAGCAGCCGCTCGACGGCCGTCTGCAGCAAATCCTCGCCGGCTTCCCTGGTGCCAGTCAGCAGCACAGCCGTGCGCAGCAAGTGATCGGCGCGCTCGGCGAGAAAGCGTTCGAGCTCAGTTATGCTCCGCTCGGCTGCCATCCGGTCTCCTCATCCGGGTTTTCTCCCAGTTCGCAAACCAAGCACGAAGAACGCGGCACAAAGGTTCCAGCCGACGGCAAATTCACGGCCGCCACAAATGGCCAGACTGAGCCGGGAATTCCCGGTAATGGTCCACTTGCTCACATTTATCTGTATCGTCCTGTGTGTGAGCGTGAGCGGGTATCAGGGGATCCGCGCTCGAGCGGGCCTTCGCGCGGCCGTCAACGCCCGCCTTGAGGAGATCAGCTTCCGGGCGGGCCTCATGGCCGTGACGATCGCTCTTGTCGCTCTTTCCGCCATCACGGCGGTCACGGTGTACGCGTTCGTGCTGCGCCATGGCCCGGCAGGCAACGCCACGCGGGTGGCGAGCGCCAGCGGCGCGCCGGTGACAACTAGGACCGTGCCCGCCTCCCCGCTGCCGCCCACCCAGCAGGCGAGTCCCCGCCCCAGAGCCCACCCGAAGGCCCAGCAGCCCGTGACGGTCAGCACAAGCAGTCCCCAACCGGCCGGCGGACAGCCCCAGGCCGCGGCAGGCAGTCCGGCCCCGCCGGCACCGTCAGCCCCGGCGGCCCACACGCCCGCCTACGTGTACGCGATCCCCGACGGGCGTGCGCCCTGGTACGGCACCCGTGACCGCTGGCCCGGCGGCTTCACCTTCCCCGGACCGCGAGGATTCGGCTGGCGCTTCTAAAGCGCTGGAGTCGAGCGATCCTCATCAGGGCGTCCCTCATTGGGTGTCCTTTCGCGCGCTATTTACCCGAAAGGACACCCAATCTGGAAGTCGGCCGTCCGCGCCCAGAGTACGGGCGCCTTTAGCGTCCGTTCAGGTCGGCGCGGTACAGGTGCATGGTGAGCGGGCCGAAGACGGCGATCAGGGCCGCGGACGCCAGCAGCACCCAGCCGACCTGGCTGGCCGCCGGCGTCCCGTCCATCAGGGCTCGTTCGGCGGTGACGAGGTGGCTGACCGGGTTCACGTTGACGAACGCGCGCAGCCAGCCGGGCAGCGTGGCCGGGCTGACGAAGACGTTGCTGGCGAACGTCAGCGGGAGCTGCACCGCGAAGCTCAGCACCGTGACCGCCTGGGCCGAGCGGAGCGCGAGACCGAGGGCGGTCCAGATCCACGACACGCTGAATGCGAAGACGAGGATGAGCACCACCGCGAGCACGGCGCCGCCCGCGCCGCCCGGCGGCCGGTAGCCCATCAGCAGCCCCATCCCGAGGACCAGGCACGTCGCCAGCACGTACCGTGCGATGTCCCCGACCAGCCCGCCGACGACCACGGCAGGCTGCCAGACCGGCATCGACCGGTACCGGTCGAGCGTGCCCCTGGCGCGGTCGGTGTTCAGGCTCACGCCCGCGGTGACCGTGATCAGCAGGACCGTCAGCACCAGCGTTCCCGGCAGCAGGAACCGCAGGTACTCGCGGGGCGAGCCGGCCAGCGCGCCGCCGAAAAGGTACGTGAACATGAGCGTGAACAGCACGGGGATGAAGATCGCGTCGGTCGCCAGCTCGGGCTCGCGCCTGATCCGCAGCATCGCCCGCCACGCCATCGTGAGCGTGTTCCGCACCATCCGCGGACGCCGCCCGGCATCGTGGCCCTGGCGGGTAAGCGTCCGCGGCTCGATCGTGGCGGTCATGCCTGCTCCTCGTTGTTCGCGGGCTGGGCAGCGTGCCCGGTCAGGGCCAGGAAGGCCTCGTCGAGACTCGGCTGGCCAAGCGAGAAGCTGGCCACCTGGGTCCACTCGCGAGCCAGCACGGCCAGGCCGCGGGCGGCGGCCTCGGCGGCGCCCTGCCCGTCGATCCTGGCGGTGAGGACCGCCGGATCCGCGTCCTGGGTGACAGGCACGCCGAGAACGTCGCCCAGGACCTGCCGGGCGAGGCGTGAGTCGCTCGTGTCCGCCAGCCGGACCCGCAAGGTGCCCGAGCCCACCGAGGACTTGAGCTCCGCCGGGGTGCCTTCGGCGACGATCCGGCCGTGGTCGATGACGGCGATCCGGTCCGACAGCTGGTCGGCCTCCTCGAGGTACTGGGTCGTCAGCAGGACGGTCGTGCCCTGCGCGACCAGCCGGCGGACCGCCTCCCACACCTGGACCCGGCTGTGCGGGTCGAGCCCGGTCGTCGGTTCGTCGAGGAACAGCAGCGCCGGCGCGACCACCAGGCTGCCGGCGATGTCCAGCCGTCGCTGCATGCCCCCTGAATAGGTCCGCACCGGACGCCCGGCGGCGTCGGCCAGCCCGAACGCGTCGAGCAACTCGGCCGCCCGGGCCCGCGAGGCTCGGCGCCCGAGCCCCAGCAAGCGCGCCTGCAGCACGAGGTTCTCGGTTCCGGTCAGGCTCGGGTCCACGGAGGCGAACTGGCCGGTGAGGCAGATCCCGGTGCGCACCGCGTGCGGCGCCGTCGTGACGTCATGCCCAAGCACCCGTACCAGGCCCCCATCCGGCCTGGTCAGGGTCGCGAAGATCCTGATCGTGGTGGTCTTGCCGGCGCCGTTGGGTCCGAGCAGCGCGAACACGCCGCCGCTCGGCACCGACAGGTCGAGGCGGTCCACCGCCCGGACGGTGCCGAACGCTTTGACCAGTCCGCGCGCCTCGATCGCCAGCGGCACCTCGGATGTCATCGTCATGCCGTCGATGCTGCCGTCCGGCGGCGGTCTTGTCGTCGGGCAGCGGACCCGTCTTCTGCCTAGCCGGCCCGGATACGGCGGCGCTCCTGAGTACGACGCTGGGAGTAGCGGAAAATGCCTACGACGAGACGATGCGCCCGCGGGCCTGGCGCGTAGGCTCGGAGCATGCGCACGGATCGCGACTGGCGAAAGCTCCACGCGGCCGGCTGGTTTATCTCGGCCGGGGTGATGGCCGTCGCGGCCGGAATGTGGCAGCTGCACCTGCGGGAGGTCGAGCAGCGCGCCGAAGAAGCGGAGCGGACCAGGGATGAGGTCGCCCGGCGCCGAGCCGTCGAAGAACGGCTGCGCATCGCGCGCGAACTGCACGATTCCCTGACCCACAGCATCTCGGTGATCCAGGTCCAGGCCGGCGTCGCGGTGCACCTGGCCCGCAAGCGCGGCGAGGACGTGCCGCCCGCGCTGCTGGCGATCCAGGAGGCGGGCACGGACGCCGCCAGGGAACTGCGGGCCACGCTCGGCGTGCTCCGCAGCCAGGGCCCCGACGACGGCGAGGACTACGACGGCAGCGGCCTCGGCCAGCTGGACAGCCTGGTGGCACGCGCGCGTTCCGCCGGGCTGCCGGTGACCGTGACCGTCACCGGCGCGCGGCGGGAGCTCACACAAGACGTGGAGCAGGCGGCGTACCGGATCGTGCAGGAAGCGCTCACCAACGTCAGCCGGCACGCCGGACGGGCCTGCGCCTCCGTTCACCTGCACTACGCCCAGGATGCCCTGACCGTGCAGGTCAATGACGACGGGAAGGGCTCTAGCACGACATCGGCGGGAACTGGGCTGGGCCTGATCGGCATGCGGGAGCGGGTGTCCGCGCTCGGCGGGCGGCTGCACGCCGGGCCGCGGGAGGACGGCGGTTTCCAGGTGCGGGCCGAGCTTCCCGCCCGCGCGTAGCAGGCCGGCCCGCTTCAGACGGCGACGGGGCGGCCGATGCCGGCCAGCGGGCGCGCGATCCGTTTGACGTTGATCAGATTGGTGTACGTCACGTTGTCCGTGGTGGACGTGCCGCCGTAGGTCCCGCAGCCGAGCGTCAGCGACGGCGTCAGTCCGTTGCCCCAGCCGATGCAGCCCTGAGCCGCCGGGCTGTTGACCATGATCCGGCTCACCGGCATCCGCGCGGCGAAGACCAGCGGAAGCCGTTCGCTGCGGGTGTGGATGACCGCGGAGTGACCAGCGCCGCCGTTGCCGAGGAGCCGCAGGCAAAGCTGGATGGCGTCGTCCTCGCCGTCGGCGGTGAACAGCGACAGGATCGGGGCGAGCTTTTCCATGCCGAACGGACCCTGAATGGCTCCGCGCGGCAATGGCACGACCAGCAGGCGAACGCCGGGCGGAACCTCAATGCCGGCCCGCGCGGCGATGGCCGTGGCCGCCTGCCCCAGCGCGTCGCGGCTCAGGTGCTCACCGTCGAACGCGACCCGCGCCAGGCGCTCGCATTCCGCGGCGTCGAGCACCGCCGCCCCCGCCTGGCGCAGTGCCCCGATAAACGTCTCACGCACCGACCGGTCGACGACCAGGTTGTTCTCCGAACCGCAGATGAGGCCATGGTCAAATGCCTTGCTGGCCACGACCATCCGGGCCGCGGCCTCGACCTCGGCATCGCCGCAGATCCAGGCGGGCGCGTTACCGGGCCCGACGCCGATCGCGGGCGTGCCAGAGCTGTACGCCGCCTTGACCATCGCCGTCCCGCCGGTGGCCAGGATCAGCGACACACCGGGGTGGTGCATCAGGGCCGCGGTGGTGCGGCGGGTCGGGCGCCGCGGCACGCTCTGCACCAGATCGGCCGGCGCACCGTGCCGGACCAGGACCTCGCGGAGCAGATCCATGGTCCTGGCGCCGGTCCTCGCGGCGTGCGGGTGGCAGCTCGCGATCAGCGCGTTGCGCGCCTTCACGCAGATCAGAGTCTTGAACACCAGCGTCGAAACCGGGTTGGTGACCGGGATGAGCCCGAGGACGACGCCTACGGGATCAGCGATCTCCGTCAGCGACTCCCCCTCGCCGAGCACGCCCACCCCCGGCTTCCCGACCAGCGACTCCGCCACTCCAAGGCTGCCGAACAGGTTCTTTTCCACCTTGTCCGTCACGCAGCCGATCCTGGTCTCGGCCACGGTCGCGGCGGCGAGCTCATCGGCGTGGCCCGCGATCTGCGCGGCGAGCGCGGTGATAAGGGCATCGATCTTGTCCTCGGGCCAGTCAGCGATGCTCTGCCGCGCCGCGGCGGACCGCGCGATCACCGCGTCCGCTGCTGGATCCGGCTCGTCGGTGAAGATGAACTCCTCAAGCCCCTTGGAGAAGGCCCGGGCCTTCTCCGCGGCGTGGCGGCCCAGCCAGCGCAGCGCCATGACCCCAGCCGCCGGGTCGCGGTCGCACAACGTGCGCAGCGCGCCGGCGGTCAGACGCTGGGTGGTCACGTCGGTGTGCGCGTAGACGCTCGCGGACCGCGGACTGTCGTCGAGCAGGCCGAGCTCACCGCACACCGCGCCTTGCCCCAGGAACGACACGACGCCGTTGCTGTCGAAGTCTGGCCTTTCGACTTCGACCCGCACCTCGCCCGCGACAATGACGTAGCACGCGTCACCAGGGCTGCCCTCGCGCATCAGGCAGTCCCCCTCGGCGAAACGCACGGTCTCGAGATGCGCCTCGAGCCCCGCGATCCTGGCGTCTGTCACGGTTCCAGCGTCACCGGGCTGGTGACCGCTGGCGAGGGTGCTGCCCTCTGATACGCGGTGTGGCCAGCCTCCCCCGACCGCTGCCGACGACCAGGGTTTCGACCAGGGACTTCACTGGCGCAGACTGAGGGCGACATGCGCGACTCTGCTAGCAGCCGCAATCAATGGAGGTCACCATGGCCGGCGCCGACGCCAACAGTGGCACCACGAACGAGCCGTCAGGAATCGGCACCGACATGAACCTCGAGGTCGTGTCGCTGCCGGTCGCCGACGTCGACCGGGCCAAGAACTTCTACCTGAGCCTCGGCTGGCGGCTGGACGCTGACATCGCCGCGGGCGACTACTTCCGGCTGGTCCAGTTCACGCCGCCTCACTCGGGATGCTCGATCCACTTCGGCAAGGGCGTCTCGGCGTCCAAGCCGGGCTCCGTCGACCGCCTGATCCTGGCCGTCGAGGACATCGACGCCGCCAGAAATGACCTCATCAGCCGCGGTGTCGACGTCAGCGAGGCCTACCACTACGAGCGGCGGCCGGGCCACACCGGCGAACATGACTCGCGCGTCCCGGGCCCCGACCCGCAAAGAGGACGTTCCTACTGGGTGTACGCGTCGTTCAGCGACCCCGACGGCAACGGCTGGCTGCTCCAGGAGATCACCACCCGGCTCCCGGGCCGGGAATGGGAGCCTGCCACGAGCGTCGCCTCCCTGGCACATTTGCTGCAGGAGACGGCCGAGCATCACGGTCACTTCGAGGCGGTCGCCCCGCCGCACGACTGGTGGGACTGGTACGCGGCGTACATGACCGCCCGCGAGGCCGGAAGCTCCCCGGATGAGGCCGCCGAGAGCGCCGGGCGCTACATGGCGGAGGCCAAGCACATCGTCGTCTCGGGCACTTAACGCCGGCGGGGCGGGGATCTCACCGCCAGTGAGGAAGAAGGTCTTGCTGGCGATCGCCCACACCCCGTCCTCACGCACCAGCGAGAAGTAGTTGGTGAAGTCAGCTCCGAGGTAGCCGGTTTCCTCGAGGACGGCGACAGCGACATCGCCGGTGACCTCGATCGAACGGATGCGAGAGGAGTAGTTGCCGGCCCAGCCGGCTGGATCCGGAGTTTGCGCGACGATGCCCAGGAAGTCCTCGACGGGCGTGGACATGAACACGCCGCCGAGATAGCCCCACATGTGCGCGTCAGGCCGGAACGCCGACCGGACCAGGTCAACGTCGGGCTTGGTAACACCAGAGACGTAATTTTCGACGATCGCGCGTACGTCCTTTTCCATGCTTTCCTCCGTCGTTTCGGTCCTCCCGCAGAGAAAAGCGTCCCCCGCGCCTGTCAATGGCCGGTCAACAGTGGACCTCTCGACGCAACTGGCTGGCGCCGGTGAGCAGCAGCGTGTCGTCGGCGCAGGTCTCGACCAGCCTGGCGATGAGCTGCGGGTGCGGGCCGAGCGCCTGCTCCGCGCCGGTCGCCAGGTCCCTGGCCCTGGCGGCGTGCCGGGCCGCCAGGGCCGCGTGCGGGTCGCCGGCATCGCTTGTTTCCGTGAGGGCCGCGAACGCGGACGTGAGCTCGCCGAGCGCTTCGCGCAGGGCACCGGGGTACGGCTGCCGCGCCGAGAATTGGGAAGTGCTGGCGTGCGCGAGGCTCAGCACGGTCGCGGCGAGCAGGTCAAGCGGCGCGTTCTGTTCGCCGGCCTGCCGGACCCGGGCTCGCTGCGGCCAGCGGCGCGGCGCGAGGCTCACGACCTGGCGGGCGGCCGACTGGGCTTGCTGGAGCCCCGCTAGCCGGCTGTGGATGCGCTGGCCGGCCGCGAGGACCCAGTCCAGGCTCGGCTGCTGGTCCGTGCCGGCGAGTTCCGCCAGGCGGGTAAGGGTATCGCGCAGCGCGGCGAACACCTGCCGGGCCGCGCCCTGGATGAGCGGCAGCGGATCGGCGGGGAACAAGACCACGGTGATCACCAGCGCGACCCCGCCGCCGATCAGCGCGTCGGAGAGCCGCTCCGGGCCGGTGGCGACGCCCGCCACGGCGATCATCAAGATCGCCGAGGTCGCGGCCTGGTTGACGAACAGCGTGCCCTGCTCGAAAAACCCGCCGCCAAGCACCAGCGCGGCCACGAACGCGAGCAACGCGGCCACCGCGATGGCGACCGCGCCGGATGCGCCAGGAGCCGAGCCGGCCACCGCCCTGACGGCGGTGCCGGAGCCGATCCCGATCACCACGCCGACGATCAGCTGAATGGCGTGCTGACCGCGCAGCACCCGGTTCTTGGACAGCGAGAGCGCCGCTGCGGAGGGAGCGAAGAACGGCTGGTGGTGGCCCAGCAGGGTATGCGCGATGTACCAGGCCAGCCCCGCGGCCACCGGGGTCTGCACGATGCTCCAGCCGGCGTCGGCCACCCGCCGGCGGGCTCCGCGGGCGCTCGGCCAGCTCGGGATCACCGGCCCGGCTAGCCGGCGTTCGCCGTTGCCGGGTACCGCTCGATGAGCTGGTCGGCGATGGCGTGCAGGTCGTCGCCGATGTAGTCGGGCTGCGGGCCGGCGTCGAGGGGGGCGTTGCCGGTCCGCA
>Ga0335075_10002905_pt1 | contig 27423 bp, 24 predicted proteins | sample Lox_Sample_24_FD_206723 | JGI IMG/M metagenome (GOLD analysis project Ga0335075, IMG submission 206723) | Soil microbial communities from Loxahatchee National Wildlife Refuge, Florida, United States - Lox_Sample_2.4 | ecosystem: Environmental > Terrestrial > Soil > Wetlands | place: USA...
TGGGCCGCGCCGAAGCGATCGGCTTGGCCCGTGCCGGCGCCGCTGTCGTGGTCAACGACATGGCCGCCGCGCTGGATGCTTCCGACGTCATCGACGAGATCACCGCCGCCGGCTCCAAGGCCGTCGCGGTGATCGGCGACATCAGCCAACGCGCGACCGCCGACGAGCTGGTCAGCTGCGCCGACGGGCTCGGGGGCTTGAGCATCGTGGTGAACAACGCGGGTATCACTCGCGACCGGATGCTGTTCAACATGTCCGACGAGGAGTGGGACGCGGTGATCGCCGTGCACCTGCGGGGCCACTTTCTGCTGACGCGCAACGCGGCCACCTACTGGCGGTCAAAGGCCAAGGAGGCCGGCGGCTCGGTCTACGGCCGCATCATCAACACGTCGTCGGAGGCGGGTTTGGTGGGTCCGGTGGGGCAGGCTAACTACGGCGCCGCGAAGGCGGGCATCACCGCGCTCACCCTGACGGCGGCCCGGGCGCTGGGCCGCTACAGAGTTTGTGCAAACGCGATCTGTCCGCGCGCACGGACCGCCATGACGGCCGATGTCTTCGGGGAGGCCCCCGAGATCGGCGACGGCGAGATCGACCCGCTCTCGCCTGAACACGTCGTCACCCTGGTGCGCTTCCTGGCGTCCCCCATGGCAAGTGGCGTCAATGGCCAGGTTTTTATCGTTTACGGTCCACAAGTGACACTGGTGTCGGCGCCCGCCGTCGAGCATCGGTTCATCGCGGACGCGCAGGCGTGGGACGCGCAACAACTCAGCGCCACGCTCGAGGATTACTTTGCTGGGCGCGACCCGGAGCGAAATTTCGCCGCGACCGGGTTAATGGAGTGATCGTCCGGGCCACAAGACGCCGGTAGTGTTCCGCACGAACTAGAACACGTTGCAGGATGACCTGCATCACAATGACTCTGACCTGGCAAAATTACTAACTTTTGTCTAATTTTGCCGTTCTTTGACACTCCGAACTTGTTCTAGTTACTATGATCCGGCTCACGCGGAGCGCCGTCCGCTCAGAACCAAGCTAAGGCGGCGCCAACCGGGGACGCAGAGGCATCGCTGGCGAACTTGCAGCCACCCGCGCGAGGAGGGGGACCAGGTTGATCGAACAGCTTGCGGTCCCGGCCCGGGCCGTGGGCGGGTTCGTAGAAATGTCGCTGGAGACCTTTCGCGCCGTCTTCCGCCGACCTTTTCAGTTCCGTGAGTTCCTCGACCAGACCTGGATGATCGCCCGGGTTTCGCTGGTCCCGACCCTGTTGGTCGCCATCCCGTTCACGGTCCTGGTGGCATTCACTCTCAACATCTTGTTGCGCGAGATCGGCGCCGCCGATCTGTCCGGAGCGGGTACCGCCTTCGGAACCATTACCCAGCTCGGACCCGTGGTCACCGTGTTGGTGGTGGCCGGAGCGGGCGCCACCGCGATCTGCGCCGACCTGGGCGCCCGCACCATCCGCGAGGAAATCGACGCCATGCGGGTGCTGGGCATCGACCCGATCCAACGCCTGGTGGTGCCCCGGGTGCTGGCGTCGACGTTCGTCGCGTTGCTGTTGAACGGGTTGGTGTCGGCGATCGGCATCGCCGGTGGTTACGTGTTCTCGGTCTTGTTGCAGGGCGTGAACCCTGGAGCGTTCGTCAACGGCCTGACCGTGCTCACCCACCTCGGCGAGCTGGTGCTCTCCGAACTAAAGGCGTTGCTGTTCGGTGTCGTCGCCGGCCTGGTCGGGTGTTACCGCGGGCTGACGGTCAAGGGCGGACCAAAGGGCGTGGGGATCGCCGTCAACGAGACGGTGGTGTACGCGTTCATCTGCCTGTTCGTGATCAACGTGATCATGACGGCGATCGGTGTTCGAGTGCTGGCGCGGTGAACGCATGACTTACGACGCCACCCTGCGCATCCGCCGCTTTTTCTCCCGGTTCGCCGGGCCGGTCGACAGCTTTGGCGAGCAGGCGCTGTTTTACGGCGAATCGATGCGCTACATCCCGAATGCACTCACGCGGTATCGGAAGGAGACGATCCGACTCATCGCCGAGATGACGATGGGCACCGGCGCGCTGGTGCTGATCGGTGGAACAGTCGGTGTCGCAGCGTTTTTGACGCTGGCGTCTGGCGGTGTGATCGCTGTACAGGGTTACGAATCACTGGGCAACATCGGGATCGAGGCGTTGACCGGGTTCCTGTCGGCATTTCTCAATGTCCGCATCGTCGCCCCGGTGGTGGCGGGCATCGCGCTGGCCGCCACCATCGGCGCCGGCACCACCGCTCAACTCGGCGCGATGCGGGTTGCCGAGGAAATCGATGCCATCGAGTCGATGGCCGTGCACTCGGTGTCCTACCTGGTTTCCACCCGGTTGATCGCCGGTCTGATCGCGATCGTCCCGCTGTACTCACTGGCGGTGTTGGCCTCGTTTTTCGCGGCGCGGTTCACCACGGTCTTTATCAACGGGCAGTCGGCTGGTTTGTATGACCACTACTTCAGCACCTTTCTGATACCCACCGATCTGCTGTGGTCGTTCCTGCAAGCCATCGTGATGTCGATCGGGGTGATGCTGATCCATACGTACTACGGCTACAACGCTTCTGGCGGCCCGGTGGGTGTAGGCCTGGCGGTCGGCCAGGCGGTGCGGACGTCGCTGATCGTCGTCGTCGTTATTACTTTGTTCATCTCGCTGGCTGTCTACGGCGCATCCGGTAACTTCAACCTCTCGGGGTGAGCCCGGTGACGATGCAGAGCGCGTAGCGCGATGAGCATAAGCCGGGCCAATTAGCAGAAGGGGGACGATGGCAAGCACCGGGGCAAGACGCACACATGTCAGGCTGGCAGCGGCGCTGCTGGCCTCTCTGTTGGCGGCCTTCGCGTTGCTGACCTATCTGTCGTACACCTCAGCTTTTTCCTCGATCGACACCGTCACCGTCACCGCGCCGCGCGCCGGGTTGGTGATGGACCGCGGCGGCAAGGTGAAATACCGCGGCATCCAGGTCGGCAAGGTCGACAACATCAGCTACACCGGTGATGAAGCCCAGCTGACGTTGGCCATCGACAGCGCCGAGCGGCCTTACATTCCCGCCGATGCGGCGGTTCACATCGCCAGCAACACGATCTTCGGCGCCAAATCGGTGGAATTCATTGCGCCCCACGACGCTGTCCCGACGCCGCCGGCACCGGCACTGCGCCCTGGCGCGCACCTGGCGGTGTCGGCGGTTTCGCTGGAAGTCAACACCTTGTTTCAGTCGCTCATCGACTTGCTGCACAAGATCGATCCGGTCGAGCTGAACGGGACGCTGAGTGCGCTGGCCGAAGGCCTGCGTGGACACGGCAAAGACCTGGGCGCCCTGCTGTCCGGCCTGAATACCCTTACGCAGCAAACGAATCCGAAGCTGCCGACACTGCAGCAGGACTTTCGGAAGACTGCCGCGGTGGCCAACATCTACGCCGACGCGGCACCCGACCTGGTCACCGTGTTCAACAACACCCCAACGATCGCCAGGACCGTCGTGGACGAACAGAGCGACCTGAATCGCAGCCTGCTGGCGGCGATCGGGTTGTCCAACAACGCCTATGACACGTTGGCGCCGGCCGAGCGGGACTTCATCGATGCCATCAAACGGCTGCGGGCCCCGCTGAAGGTCGCCGGCGACTACTCCCCGGAGTTCGGTTGCATGTTCGCTGGCATCCAGCGCGGTATCCAAGAGTTCGCCCCAGTGATCGGTGTTCGCAAGGCGGGCCTGTTCACCTCGTCAAGCTTCGTCCTGGGGGCCCCGTCGTACACCTACCCGGAAAGCCTGCCGATCGTTAACGCCTCGGGTGGCCCGAACTGCCGTGGCCTGCCCGACATACCCACCAAGCAGAGTGGCGGGTCCTGGTTCCGGGCGCCATTCCTGGTCACCGACAACGCCAACATCCCGTATGAGCCGTTCACCGAGATGCAAGTGGATGCGCCTTCGACGCTGCAGTGGCTGTTCCACGGCGCCTTTGCGGAACGGGATGATTTCTGATGGCCGGCGGATACGAGTCGCACCGCTCGATGATGGTGAAGGTCGGCATCTTCACCGTCACCATGCTGTTGGTGGCCCTCGGCTTGGTGGTGATATTCGGCGAGTTCCGCTTCGGTCCGTCAAACACCTACCACGCCAACTTCATCGACGCGACGCGGTTGAAGGGCGGGCAAAAGGTGCGCATCGCCGGGGTACCGGTCGGTTCGGTCAAGAACGTCAAGCTCAACCCGGACAACACGGTGGACGTGGCTTTCACGGTGGACAAGCGCTACACGCTGTATTCGTCGACGCGCGCGGTGATCCGTTACGACAACCTCGTCGGTGACCGGTTCCTGGAAATCACCTCAGGCCCAGGCGAACTGCGCAAGCTGCGGCCGGGGGCGACCATCGATCAGCAGCACACCGCGCCGGCGCTGGATCTCGACGCGTTGCTCGGCGGCCTGCGGCCGGTGCTCAAGGGCTTGGACGCCGACCAGATCAACACGGTCAGCAGTTACGTGATCGAACTCCTGCAGGGCCAAGGCGGAGCGCTGTCCAACCTGCTGGCCGACACAGCAGCCTTCGGGTCGACGCTGGGTGCGCGCGACCAGGTGATCGGCGATGTGATCAACAACCTCAACGCCGTGCTGACCACCGTTGACGCCAAGGGAGCGCAGTTCTCGGCCAGCGTCGACGAGCTACAGAAGCTGATCACCGGGTTGGCGCGGGGACGCGACGCCGTGGCAGGCGCCATCCCACCGCTGGCGTCGACCACCTCGGATTTGACCGAGTTTCTGAAACGTGGACGCAGGCCACTGCAGGGCAACATCGAGAACGTCCGACCACTCGCCACCGAGATCGACGATCGGAAGGCCGAGGTCAATAACGATATCGAGCAGCTGGGCGAGGACTACCTGCGGCTGTCAGCGCTCGGTGCCTACGGGGCGTACTTCAACATTTACTTCTGCACGGTTTCGCTCAAGATCAACGGGCCGGCCGGCAGCGACATCCTGATCCCGATGGGCGGCCAGCCGGATCCGAGCAAGGGTAGGTGCGCTTTTGCCAAGTAAGCCAGATCGCAGACAGGGCAGGGACCCGCTCCGCACCGGCATCTTCGGTGTGGTCCTGGTGTTCTGCGTTGTTTTGGTTGCGTTCGGCTACACCGGGTTGCCGTTCTGGCCGCAGGGCCGGCCCTACACCGCCTACTTCGCCGACGCCGGCGGGCTCACCCCTGGAAACGACGTCTATGTGTCGGGGATCAAGGTGGGCAAGGTGCAATCGCTCGGACTGGCCGGCGACACCGCCAAGGTGGCGTTCACCGTCGATCGCCACGTCGCTGTCGGCAACCAATCGCTGGCGGCGATTCGCACCGAAACCATCCTCGGTCAGCGGTCGATTGCGGTGACTCCGGTCGGCACTGGTACCGCGACCACGATTCCGTTGAGCCGGACGACGACACCGTATGCCCTGGGCTCGGCGCTCGAGGATCTGGGCCACAACGCCGGAGATTTGGACAAGGCCCAGTTCGAGAAGTCACTGCAGGTTCTCACCGGCGCGCTGCACGACGCCACCCCGCAACTGCGCGGCGCGCTGGACGGGGTGACCTCGTTGTCACGCACGTTGAATCGCCGCGACGAGGCACTGGAAAGCCTACTGGCACATGCCAAATCGGTGACAGCTGTGCTGGCCGAGCGGGCCGGGCAGGTCAACAAGCTGGTCCAAGACGGTACCCAGTTGTTTGCTGCGCTCGATGCGCGCCGAGCTGCGCTGGCGGAGCTGATCGGCGGCATCGACGATGTCTCGCAACAGCTTTCCGGCTTCGTCGCCGATAACCGCAAAGAGTTCGGTCCGGCCCTGAGCAAGCTCAACACCGTGCTGGATGATCTCAACGAACGCCGCGACTACATCAGTGAGGCGCTGAAACGTCTGCCTCCGTATGCCACCACGCTCGGCGAGGTAGTCGGCTCTGGACCCGGATTCAACGTCAACGTCTACAGCGTGGTGCCGGCACCCATCGTCGGAATGATGTTCGACGCGGTATTCCAGCCCGGCAAGCTTCCGAACACCTTCGCAGACTACCTACGCGGAATGGTGCAGGAGCGCTGGCGGATAAGGCCGCAGTCGCCATGACGGTGTTCTCTGCGATCAAGGAGCGTCGCCGCGGAACGCGGCTGGCGCTGGCCGTGCTGCTTGTCGTATTCCTCGCGGCGGGTGTGTATCTGGCGTGGCCCGGCCGGACCGGTAACAAGATCGTCGGCTACTTCACCTCGGCGGTCGGGCTGTATCCCGGGGACCAGATCCGGGTTGTCGGAGTACCGGTCGGCAAGATCGAGTCGATCGAACCGCGCGCAGAAGACGTCAAGATCACCATGTCGGTGGACCGGGACGTCAAGATTCCCCAGGACGCCGAGGCGGTCATCATGGCGCCCAACCTGGTTGCGGCGCGTTATATCCAACTCGCCCCCGCCTACACCGGCGGGCCGGCGATGCTTGATGGGGCAAGCATCGAGTTGTCACGCACCGCGGTGCCGGTGGAATGGGACGAGGTCAAAGGGGCACTAAGCGATCTCGCCAAGCAGCTGAGTCCCGCAGCCGGACAGCTGCAGGGACCGCTCGGCAAGGCGATCAACCAGGCCGCGGATACGTTCAACGGCAACGGCGACTCATTCCACAGCGCGCTCCGCGAGCTCTCGCAAGTTGCCGGCCGACTGGGAGATTCGCGGACCGACATCTTCGGTACGGTAAAGAACCTGCAGGTGTTGGTCGGCGCGCTGTCGTCCAGCAACGAGCAGATCGTCGCATTCGCCGGACATGTTGCATCGGTGTCGCAGGTGCTCGCCGACAGCTCGACTCATCTGGATCGCACCCTCGGTACGCTCAACCAGGCGCTCATCGACGTCAAAGACTTTCTGCAGCAGAATAATTCGACACTGATCGGAACGGTCGACAAACTCAACGACCTGACCAAGGTGCTGAGCGATCAGAGCGAGGACATCGAGCAGGTGCTGCACGTGGCGGGCCCCGGTATCGCCAACTTCTACAACATCTACGACCCCGCCCAGGGCACGTTGAACGGTCTGATCTCGATTCCCGAATTCTCCAACCCGGTCCAATTCATCTGCGGCGGCTCGTTCGACACCGCGGCTGGACTGTCCGGACCGGAGTACTACAAGCGCGCCGAAATCTGCCGGGAGCGGTTGGGTCCGCCGCTGCGCCGGCTGACATTCAATTACCCGCCGATCATGTTCCACCCGATCAACTCGATCACCGCGTACAAGGGTCAGGTCATCTACGACACGCCCGCCACCCAAGCCAAGGCGCAGACGCCGATTCCGGACCTGAAATGGGTACCAGCACCAGGGGTTCACCCGCCCAGCGCATCGGACCTGCAGGCGTTGTTGGTCCCACAGGCCGCGCCGAATGGTGCGCCGCCCGCTGCGGCCCCCTCCCCTGCGTCCCCGACGGTGCCGTTCGGTCCGCGGCCGGGTCCACCACCGGCCGTGTTGGCACCCACTGCTCCACTGCCGGCAGAGCAGGGGGCCGGACGATGAGCCGCATCTGGTTGCGCGGCAGCGCATTAGTGGCGGGCAGCGCGCTGCTCGCCGGCTGTCAATTCGGCGGGTTGAACTCCATCTCGTTGCCCGGGACTGCCGGCCACGGCCCCGGCGCCTACTCGATCACCGTCGACTTGGCCGATGTGGCAACGTTGCCGCAGAACTCTCCGGTCATGGTCGACGACGTCACCGTCGGCAGCGTGTCGGGCATCGACGCGATGCAGCGGCCGGACGGAAGCTTTTTTGCCGCAGTCAAATTGGCACTGGACAAAAACGTGGTACTACCGGCCAATTCGACTGCCAGGGTGGCACAGACCTCGCTGCTGGGCTCCCAGCACGTCGAGCTGGCCGCCCCGACGAAACAGCCGTCGGTGGGCCGGCTGGTCGACGGTTCCACTATTCAGGAGTCCCGTACTAGTCGCTACCCCACCACCGAAGAGGTGCTCTCCGCGCTCGGCGTGGTGGTCAACAAGGGCAATCTCGGGGCGCTGGAAGAGATCACCGACGAGGCCTACCAGGCAGTGGCGGGCCGCGAAGGTCAGTTCGTTAATCTGGTGCCTCGGCTCGCCGAGCTGACGGCGGGATTGAACAAGCAAGTCAACGACATCATCGCTGCCATCGACGGTCTGGATCGGTTCTCAGCCATCCTGGCGAGCAACAAGGGCAGTCTGGGGCGGACACTGGATTCGCTGCCGGGCGCGCTATTGGTGCTCAACAAGAATCGGGACAACATCGTCGACGCGTTCGGCGCACTCAAGAAGGTGGCGACCGTCGCGTCGCACGTGCTCGCGCAAACCAAGGTCGACTTTGCCGAGGACCTCAAAAGCCTGTACTCGGCCACCAAGGCGCTGGCCGACAACCGGAAAAACTTCATCTCGTCGCTGCAGATATTACTGACGTTCCCGTTCCCGAACTTCGGCATCAAGCAGGCGGTGCGTGGTGATTACCTCAACGTGTTCACCACATTTGACCTCACCGTGCGCCGGCTCGGGGAGACGTTCTTCACGACATCGTGGCCGCTGGACCCGAACATGCTGCACATGAAGGACATTCTGAACCCGCCGGATTTCCTGCTCGGGGAGATGGCCAACCTGTCCGGACAGGCTGCCGACCCGTTCAAGATTCCGCCTGGCACCCCAGCAGGGAACAACTGATGCTGGACCGCCTAACGAAAGCTCAACTGGCCATCTTCGGAGTGGTCACGGTGATCACGGTTGCCATCATGGCGATCTTCTACCTGCGGCTGCCGGCCGCGCTGGGCGTCGGCACCTATGAGGTGAAGGCCGACTTCTTCGCGGGCGGCGGCTTGTACAAGAACGCCAATGTCACCTACCGCGGCGTCGCGGTCGGTCGGGTCGAGTCGGTGGGGCTCAACCCGCACGGCGTCAACGTGGTTATGCGGCTGAACAGCGGCACCGGGGTGCCGTCGAACGTCATCGCCACCGTGAAGAGCGTGTCGGCCATCGGTGAGCAGTACGTCGATCTGGTGCCGCCGGACCATCCGGCAGCGATCGATTTGCGCAATAAGCCTCGCATCGATCGAGACAACACCCGGATCGGCGTGGACATCGCCAGTCTGCTGCACCAATCCGAGACACTGGTCAACAGCGTCGCCGACACCCGGCTGCGTGAGTTGCTGCACGAAACCTTCATCGCATTCAACGGAACCGGTCCAGAGCTCGCTCGGCTCATCGAATCGGCCCGGTTGTTGGTGGACGAGGCCAACGCCACCTATCCGCAGACCTCCCAATTGATCGATCAGGTGGGGCCGTTCCTGCAAGCTCAGATCCGCGCCGGTGGCGACATCAAGTCGTTGTCCGACGGGCTGGCGCGGTTCACTTCCGAGGTGCGGCAGGCCGATCCGCAGCTACGCAACTTGTTGGCTGTGGTCCCTCCGGTCGCTGACGAGGCCAACACGGCGTTCTCCGGTATCCGCCCGTCGTTCCCGATGCTTGCGGCCAATTTGGCGAATTTGGGCCGGGTCGGTGTCATCTACCATAAATCGATCGAGCAGCTGTTGGTGGTGTTGCCGGCACTGTTCGCCGCGATCATCACCGCGGCCAATGGCGAACCCCAGGATGAGGGCGCCAAGCTGGACTTTAAGATCAACATCGACCCGCCGCCGTGCAACGTAGGGTTCATTCCGCCGCCGATGATCCGCACGCCGGCCGACGAGACCCTGCGCGAGATTCCGACCGACATGTACTGCAAGACCGCCCAAAACGACCCGTCGACCGTGCGCGGTGCGCGCAACTACCCATGCCAGGAGTTCCCCGGCAAGCGGGCACCGACCGTGGCGCTGTGCCGCGACCCGAAGGGATATGTGCCGACCGGCACCGACCCGTGGCGCGGTCCGCCGATCCCGTACGGCACGCCGGTGACCAATGGGCTTAACATCCTGCCGCCCAACAAGTTCCCGTTCATTCCGCCGGGAGCCGACCCCGATCCGGGCACACCGTATCCGCCGGGGGCGTTGCCGCCGGGCGCGGTGCCGGGACCCGGTCCGGCTCCCATTCAGCCGTTCCCGACGCCGCCACCGCCGAACACCGGCGGGACCGATGGCCGGCAGGCGTGGATACCTCCCGCGCCGTACCCGCCGCAGCCGCCGGCAATACCGTTCCCGAAGGCGGTTCCGCCGCCTCCGCCACCGGAGGGCCTGTCACCGCCGCCGGCATACCCGCCGCCGGAGAAGCCGTGGGGCCCGCCACCCGGTCCGGTGCCGCAGGCCAACGGTACGGCTTACACCACCTATGACCAGAGCACGGGAGTTTTCTCCGACCCCGCGGGAGGCACTGGTATCTTCGCGCCCGGCAGAGTATCGAGCGCCGAGAACTGGGTGGACCTGATGCGCGATCCGAGGCAGTTGTGACCGATGCGCCGAGTCGGCCAGTGCGACGGCGGGCTTCGCGGGCAGCCGGCCCGGCCGGCGGTGAGGCAGCTTCCACCACGGTCCGGGTTGAAGCGCCGCCCGAGCCGGTCAAGCGGCGAGCGACGCCGATCGGTCCGCCGCCGCGGCGTCCCGCGCACCGCCGGCTGGTGGGCTGGACGGCGCTGGCAGCCGGACTGCTCGGGATCGTGGCGTTGACCGCCGGAGTGGCTGTCATGTGGTTCCAACAGCAGGATGCCGATGCCCGACAGGCTCGCGAGCAGCGCTTCGTCGACACCGCCACGCAGACCGTGGTCAACATGTTCAGCTACACGCCGGACACCATCGACCAAAGCGTGTCCCGATTCGTCGACGGCACCAGCGGGCCGTTGCGCGGCATGCTCAGCTCGAACAACAATGTGGAGAACATCAAAGCGCTGTTTCGTCACACCGACGCGACATCGGAGGCGGTCGTCAACGGCGCCGCACTGGAGAGCATCGACAACGTCACCGACAACGCCTCGGTGTTGGTGTCGGTGCGGGTGACCGTCACCGACATGGACGGTGTCAATAAGCCGTCCGAACCCTATCGGATGCGTGTCATCGTGCACGAGGACGACAACGGGCGAATGACCGGCTATGACCTGAAGTATCCAGACGGGGGCAATTGATGCGGTGGTTGATCGCCGCCACCGTCAGCTTGCTGACCAGCGCCTTCGTCGGGTTAGCCGCGGCCGGCGGCTGGTTCTATTGGCAGCGGGTGGAGACCCGCGGTGAGCAAGCCGCCCGGACCGTGCTCCCGCCGTTGGCCGCCAAGGAAATCCCGCAGGTATTCGCCTACGACTACCAGACTGTCGAGCGCAGCCTCGATGCCGCGTATCCGCTACTCACACCGGGCTATCGCCACGAGTTCGAGAAGAGTGCCACCCAGCAGATCATCCCGGAGGCAAAGAAGCGCGAGGTGGTCGTGCAGGCGAACGTTGTCGGCGTGGGAGTCATGGCGGCGCAACGCAATTCAGCATCAGTAATGGTTTACATGAACCGCACGGTGACCGACAAATCGCGGGAGCCACTCTACGACGGTAGCCGGTTACGAGTCGACTATCAGCGGGTCGGCGGCAAGTGGCTGATCAACTACATCACGCCGATCTAGCCGCTACCGGCATTGTCCGATCTCGTTGCAGTCCAACGGGTAACGCTCGACCGGGTTGGGCAGCGGTCCCTGGAATGCCAGGGTAAATGGTGTCTTTCTCATCGCGGGCTGCAGGCCGCAGACGTCGCCATGAATGCTGGTATGGGTACCGGTCAGTGATACGTCGTCGAACGCGTATGTTTCCGTCGATTCCGCGGTGGTGCCGTCCGGACACGCTACGCCGTCCGACCATGGTACCTGGAAGGTCCACAGATCGTTCGTCACCCGGGCCCGGCCAACGTAATTCGCCAACTTCTCCTGGCGGCTGATCGCCCGGGGTGTCGTGCTCACGACGTTCAGAGCGCACAGGTTCATCGCGACCAGGGGATCGGTGAAGTCGGGAATGGCCCGCTGACGGGACGGCGCATCGCACAGAGCATAAATTTTCCACGTCGCCGCGGGCACGCCCGCCTCGCTGAAGCTGTACATGCCGTCCGGTGGCGGTCCCAGCGCTTTGGCGGGGCTCGCCGTTCCGAGAGCCGCGAGTGCCATAACGGCGGCGGTCAGGCCGCGGGCGAGGATCACGTTCGCACTCCCTTCCACGGGTGTAGACGAGTATTGCAGCGCGCCCGCGTTGAGACCACCGATTCAGCTGTTCTGTGGATGCGCCTCGGCCAGCGCGTCGAGAAACGATCTGGCCCAGCGGTCGACGTCGTGGGCGAGTACCTGGCGTCGCAAAGCCCGCATCCGGCGCCGTCCCTCCTCGACCGACTGATTGAGCGCTGCCTCGATCGCGTCTTTGACGCCTTCGGTGTCATGCGGATTCACCAGGTAGGCCTGCCGGAGTTCGGCTGCGGCACCGGTGAATTCGCTGAGCACCAATGCACCGCCGAGGTCGCTGCGGCAAGCCACATACTCCTTGGCCACCAGGTTCATCCCGTCCCGCAGCGGGGTGACCAGCATGACGTCACTGGCCACAAAGAACGCGACGAGTTCGTCGCGGGGGACCGGACGATGCAGGTAATGCACTACCGGGTGGCCGACCTCGCCGTATTCACCGTTGATGTGGCCGACCTGGCGTTCGATGTCGTTGCGCAGCATCTGGTAGCTCTCGACGCGTTCACGGCTGGGCGTGGCCAGCTGCACCAGCACGGTGTCGTCGCCCTTGACCCTTCCCTCCGCGAGCAGTTCGGCAAACGCCTTTAGCCGCACATCGATGCCTTTGGTGTAGTCGAGCCGGTCGACGCCGAGCAGCATTTTGCGGGGATTACCGACCTCGGCCCGGATCTCCCTGGCCCGCTTGCGGACGTTGCGATCGCGGCCCTTATGGTCGAGGTCGCTGGAGTCGATGGAGATGGGGAAGGCGCCCACTCGAACGGTGCGCCCGTTGAGCTGTACCTCACCCAAGCGCGACCGCACTCCGACCTGACCGCGCGAGGTGCTCGCCCCGATGAGGCGTCGCGACAGAATCAGGAAGTTCTGGGCACCGCCGGCCAGATGGAATCCGACCAGGTCCGCGCCGAGCAGCCCTTTTACGATCTCGGTGCGCCACGGCATCTGCATGAACAGCTCGACCGGCGGAAACGGGATGTGCAAAAAGAAACCGATGGTCAGATCGGGCCGCAGTTCGCGCAGCATCGCAGGCACCAGCTGGAGCTGGTAATCCTGCACCCAGACGGTCGCTCCCCGGTCGGCCGCGCGTGAGGCGGCCTTGGCGAATCGTCGGTTGACCTCGACGTAGCGATCCCACCACTCCCGGTGGTAGTTCGGCTTGACGATGACGTCGTGGTAGAGCGGCCACAGTGTGGCGTTGGAGAATCCCTCGTAGTACTCGGCGACATCGTCGGCGGATAGTCGTACCGGGTGAAGCCGAAGATCTTCCGCCTCGATGGGCTCCTCGTCGCCGTCGACGATGCCCGACCAGCCGATCCAGGCCCCCTGACGGCGGCGCAGCAACGGCTCTAATGCCGTGACCAACCCACCGGGGCTGCGCTTCCATGTGGTGCTCCCGTCGGGCAGCCGCTCCATGTCGATCGGCAGTCGGTTGGCGACCACCACGAAGTCGGACTCCCCGGCGGCAGGATCCTTTGCGCCCTTGCCTCCGGTGGGGGGCATTTACACCTCGATTTTCGCCGGCCCAATACCGAGCATCGACAGGAAGATGCGGCATTCGTCGGCGTCGGTCGCGTAGGCCGCCACGACGCGCCTGGCCTGGCTCGCGGTGCTGTCAGTCAGCGGTTGCACATCATCGATTTCATCATGACCAGATTTGGCGGGCATGACACAACTGTATGCGAAGTGCGTATTCACCCGCAGCCGGCGCCGTAACCCGCCGACGGGAGCGTTACGGGCTGGCCGTAATGTGTAAGCATTCAACAAGTGGCGAGTGAGGTGGCGAATGGCAGTCCCCAACGAGGTGGGCACCAGCGCGGTTGACGCGAAGCCTGAGGAGCTGGTGGCTTACCAAACGCTCGACGACGGCCGCATCGCCCGGATCTGGCTCAACCGGCCCGACGCGCACAATGCCCAGAGCCGCGGCCTGCTGGTTCAACTCGACGAGGCGTTCTTGCGCGCCGAAGCCGACGACGACGTTCGCGTGGTGATCTTGGCCGCACGCGGTAGGAATTTCTCCGCCGGTCACGACCTGGGGTCAGAGTTGGCATTGGCGGAGCGGGCGCCCGGACCGGCACAGCTGCCGAGCTTCCGGATAAACGGCGCCACCCGCGATCCGGTCGCCGAAAAGACATATCTTCAGGAATGGCATTACTTCTTCCAAAACACCTGCCGTTGGCGCGATTTGCGTAAGATCACCATCGCCCAGGTGCAGGGCAACGCGATCTCCGCGGGTTTGATGCTGATCTGGGCTTGTGATCTGATCGTCGCCGCCGACAATGCGAAGTTCAGCGACGTGGTCGGTGTCCGCATGGGCATGCCGGGTGTCGAATATTACGCGCACCCTTGGGAATTCGGCCCGCGTAAAGCCAAAGAGCTTTTGCTGACTGGTGATTCGCTGGACGCCGACGAGGCCTACCGGCTTGGGATGGTGTCCAAGGTCTTCCCGCTCGACGAGCTCGAGGACAGAACCGTGGAGTTCGCCCGGCGCATTGCCGAGCGGCCCACGATGGCGGCGTTGCTGATCAAGGATTCGGTGAACGCGGCGTCGGACGCGATGGGTTTCACCGAGGCGCTGCGCCATGCGTTCCATATCCATGAGCTGGGGCATGCGCACTGGGCGGCGCACAACGAGAACAGATACCCGATCGGTCTGCCGCCCGATGTCGAGGACTGGCGCATGGCCAAGCCTTCCAAAGTGGCTCGCCGCGATACCCCCTAGCGACTGCAAGTCACATATGCCACCGGAGCCTCGCCGCGGATGGGGATGTGCGTCGGGCCCGCCTCCGAGCGATTTCTCCTGCTGCCAGAGGCTGCTGTGGCATATGTGACTGGCTACCGGTTGATCTGTGCTGACCGGCGCATGGTTCGATGGCTAGAACCTGTTTCAGTTTGGCTGGGAAGGGGCGGGCGTGCAGCTTTCGTTCGAAGACCGGACCTACCTGGTCACCGGCGGTGGCAGTGGAATCGGCAAGGGAGTGGCCGCCGGGCTGGTAGCCGCCGGGGCCGCGGTCATGATCGTCGGCCGGAACCCGGATCGGCTGGCGGCCGCCGTCGAGGAGATCGAGGCGGTTAAGGCCAGCGGTGGCGCGATCCGATATGAGCCGGCCGATGTCACCAACGAAGACGAGGTCGCGCGCGCCGTCGATGCGGTTACGGCGTGGCACGGCCGGCTGCATGGTGTCGTGCATTGCGCGGGCGGATCGCAGACCATAGGGCCGATCACGCAGATCGACTCGGAGGCCTGGCGACGCACCGTGGACCTCAACATCAACGGCACCATGTACGTGCTTAAGCATGCTGCACGCGAATTGGTGCGCGGGGGTGGTGGGTCGTTCGTCGGCATTTCCTCGATCGCCGCTAGCAACACCCACCGCTGGTTCGGCGCCTATGGCGTCACCAAATCGGGCCTCGACCATCTGTTGATGCTGGCCGCCGACGAGCTGGGGCCGTCCTGGGTGCGGGTCAACGGCATCCGTCCGGGCCTGATTCGGACCGATTTGGTCTCTGCGATCACCGACTCGCCGCAACTGTCCGAGGACTATCGGATCTGCACCCCGCTGCCGCGGGTGGGCGAGGTGGAAGACATCGCCAACGCGGCGATGTTTTTGCTGAGCGACGCGGCCGGCTGGATCACCGGCCAAGTCATCAACGTCGACGGCGGGCACCTGTTGCGACGCGGCCCGGACTTCACCGCGATGCTGGAGCCGGTGTTCGGTGCAGACGGCTTGAGAGGAGTGGTCTGACCCCACGGCGCGCCGATCCGGCCGATGGTCCGCTCAGTGAGATAAAGATCTTCCAATCGCGGGGCCATCGGGAACAGTAGCCTCATATAGGGACAACGTCGGAGGATGCGATGCCTACAACTTGGGACACGATCGATCGCTATGTCGTCATCTCGACTGACACCCACGCCGGGGCCGATATCGGCGACTACAAGCCGTATCTGCCAGCGCGTCTGCACGACGAGTTCGACGCCTGGGCCAAGACCTACGTCAGCCCGTTCGACGACCTGATCATCGCCACCGCTGCTCGGAACTGGGACCACGAACTGCGGATTGCCGACATGGACGCCGACGGGGTGTCTGGCGAGGTGTTGCTGCCCAACACCGTTCCGCCGTTCTTCCCGACCACCCCCAACATCACCATCAGCCTGCCGCGGACCCGTGAAGAGTTCGAGAAGCGCTGGGCCGGCGTGCAGGCCCACAACCGCTGGCAGGTCGACTTCTGTTCGCTGGCCCCGGCCCGTCGCCGCGGGTTAATCCAGATCTTTCCTAATGACATCGAGCTGGCGTTGGAAGAGATCCGCTGGGGCGCCGAGCAAGACTGCTTCGGTGGCGTACTCGTTCCGCCGGTCTCGCCCGGTGACCCCCAAGTCGCGCCGCTCTTCCACACTCGTTACGAACCGCTCTGGGCGCTTTGTGCGGATCTGGACCTGACGGTGGTGCAGCACGCGGGCGCCGGCAGCCCCGAGATGCCGATGGACCAGCCGGCATCCAACGCGGTGTTGATCACCGAGATGGCGATTTGGGCCAACCGCACTCTCGGACACCTGATCCTGGCCGGGGTATTCGAGCGGTTTCCGACACTGCGGTTCGTTCCGACCGAACAGGGCACGCTATGGGTACAGCCGCAACTTGCCATCCTCGACGCCATGGTCCCCACCATGAAATCAGAGGCGCACAACCGCACCTACGGGATGTTCGGCGGGTCATCGGTCGACGCGTTGACGCTGACTCCGAGCGAATATGCCCGGCGGAACTGTTATTTGGCCAGTGAGCTGATGCCGTTCGACTCCATGATGATTGATTTCATGGGGGCGGGCCACATCATGTGGGGCAGTGACTATCCCCACGAGGAGGGCTTCACTCCCCACTCCAAGCTGGCAATCCGCTGGGCCTTAAACGACAAGTCGGAGGATACCTGCCGAAAGATCCTGGGCGGCAACGCCGGTCGGTTGTACCGGTTCGATCTTGATGCACTGGCGCCCGTCGCCGCCAAGATCGGGCCGACTGTCGACGAGGTGCACACGCCGCTCGGGGACACCGGCTACCGGGCCCCGGCCGCTTTCGGCTACCGACCGTTTGAAGGCGGGCTGGCGCTTAAGCGTCTGGCGCCGGCACGTAGCTAGCCGTCAGGGTCTCCCGGCCAGTGGTCAGTTGCCAATGGCGTAGTGTCCCGGGTTGTTAACCTGGCCAGATGGAAGACAGCAATCCGCCGCGCAAGCCGAATCTTGCGGCAACCAGCTGGGCGCTGCTCGGTGTGCTGTCATATGAGCACGAGCTTTCGGGTTATGACATTCGCAAGTGGATCGATTGGGGCATGCGGTTCTTCTACGGCAGTCCCGCTTATAGCCAGATCTACTCTGAGCTCAAGAAGCTGGAGAAGCTGGGACTGGTAACCTCGCGCGTCGAAAACACCGGCGGGACACGCAATCGCAGGTTGTACAAGATCACCGACGACGGGCTGGACGCGGTGATTCGCTGGGCGAACGAGGCGCCGGTCGACACGCCAACACTCAAGCATGGCGCACTGCTGCGGGTGACCCTCGGGCATCTCACCAACCCGGCCAGGCTCAAAGAGGCGCTGCAACAGCACGTGGCGTACGCCGACGAGATGCACCGCCAGGCCGCAAAGGGTGCCCGGTGGGCCGGCGCCGATCCGTCCTGGGCATATGCCCGCGTCGCATTGCGGTGGGCGGAGCGGTATTACGCCAACGAGCGGGAGCTCGCGTTAACGATGATTAAAGAACTCGACGAGGCGGAAGCCTCTTTTCCCCAGCAGGAAAAGGACGGCTCTGCCAAGATCCGTTGGCCCGCACCGGATTTCTGGTACGAGATTGAGAGGAAGGCCGATGCCGACGAGGCGGACTGATCAAACCCCTGCGGCGTCGCGGGCGGCGATGTAGCCGTACACCAGTCCCTGGGCGATGGTCGCGCCCGCGCCCGGATATGTGGTTCCGAACGCGTTGGCTGCGGTATTTCCGATCGCGTACAAGCTCTCGATGACGCTGCCATCTTCGCGCAGCACCCGGGCGAAGTCGTCGGCCCGCAGACCGCCGCAGGTGCCCAGGTCGCTGAGCACCATCTTCACCGCATAGAACGGCCGCTTATCGAGCGCGCGGAGGTTGGGGTTCGGCGCGATGGTGGGATCGCCATAATAGCGGTCGTAGGCGCTGCTGCCGCGGTGGAAGTCGGCGTCGTGTCCGGCTCGCGACATCTCGTTGAACCGCGTCATGGTCGCGGTGAAAAGTGCTCCGGGGACACCGATCTTGCCGGCGAGTTCAGTCAGGTCGTCCGATCGATGGGCGATCCGGGCTTCGTACCATGACTGTGGAATCGGCATACGCGGGAACAGTTGACCGGCAAAGACATAGCTGTTCCGGTACTGCTGGTCGAAGACGATCCACATGGATTCCACCGGATTACCCGAACGTTCCCGTTCCAGGACGCGCTGGCCGAACGACATGTAATCGGTTGCCTCGTTGGCAAACCGCGTGCCGTTCTGGTCGATGATCAGCGAGCCCGGTAGGGACCTTTCGGCGAGCATCACCGACGGTGCCCCTCCCGGTAGCGGCGACACGGCGGGAAACCACCACGCCTGATCCATCAGATCGGTTGCGGCATCGATGTCTTGAGCGACACGGATCGCGTCACCGGTGTTGGTCTCGGCGCCCAGGCTCATGTGCTCGCCTAGGGATTCGGACTGGAACTTCCATCGCATGGCCATGTTGTGATCGAATCCACCGGCGGCCAGCACCACGCCGCGCCGCGCGGTAATGGTGACCTTGCGCCCGTCGTGGCCCATAACTGCACCGGTGACCCGTCCGCCATCGGTGGTCAACCGCTGCAGCGTGGTGTCGGTCCAAATCGGGATCTCCGCGCGCACAACACCAGCGAACAGTCCTGCGGCCAGTGCCTGGCCGCCGGCGACGTAGCGTCGCCCGATCAGCAGTCCGCCCACTCCCTGACTGAGGCGCTTGGCGATGGTCGGTATGCCTTTTCGCGGAACTCGGGCCATCAGGTTCATCCACCGGTAGTCAGCGGTGGTAGTCGGCATGGGGACGTTGGCCTCCATGACACCGGGTCGCAGCCGGGTTCGGTATTCACCGAGGATTGCGGAGTTTAGTGGCCGGCACTCACACGTGCGGCCAGCGGCGGTTCCACCCGGCTGCTCCGGGTGGTAGTCGGAATAGTCCTTGGCCCAACTCAACCGAATCGGCGTGGTGCGCCGCAGCATGTCGACGGCTCCGGTCACATGGCGTAGGTAACCGGCCGACCGCTCGGTCGGTGCGCTGCCGGCTACCAGAGACTGCAGGTAGGTTTCGGCACACTCGACGGTGTCTCCCGCGCCCTGCTCCTCGAGGATCGGGCTCGCCGGCAACCACAATGCGCCGCCCGAGCGGGCGGTCGAACCGCCGACATAAGACGACTTCTCCACGATCAACACCGTCAATCCACATTCGTGGGCAGCCAATGCCGCTGCCATCCCCGTCCCGGATCCGACGACGAGCAGGTCGACCATCATGTCGCACACCGCCGCGCCGGCGGGGATCGTGGTTCGTTGAGCAGTCGTCACACGGATGACATTAGGTTCGGCAGTCGGGTCGGGACGGCTTTTTCCCTGCCAGCGGGACGACCATTGGGAATCTCAGCAAAGCAGTTGGGCCAACTGCAGGCAGACCTGCCGCCGGGCCTCTTGCGCGATGTCGAGAATCGGCATCGTCATGAATCCGTGGATGCCCCCCTCGAAAGGGCATCGCACCGTGATCACACCCGCCGCCTCGAGCGCGTCGGCGTAGGCGATGCCTTCGTCACGAAGTGGATCGTGGCCGGCGACGACGACGATCGCCGGCGGCAGGCCTGCCAGGTTCGCCCTCAGCGGCGAGGCGTACGGATGTTCGCGATCCGCCGGCGCCGGCACGTACTGGTCCCAATACCACTGCAGCGCCGGCTTCGGGTTGTAGAAACCCTTGCCGAACAAGCGATACGACTCGGTATCGAAGTCGGCTGCGATCACCGGATAGAGGAGTAATTGAGCCGCAAGTTGGGGACCGCCGCGATCGCGCGCCATCACCGCGGTGACGGCGGCCAGGTTCCCTCCCGCGCTGTCGCCACCCACCACCACGCGTCGTGCATCACCGCCGACGGCGTCTGCGTTGTCGGTCGCCCATCGGGCTGCGGTGTAGAAATCCTCGGCCGCGTCAGGCCACCGATTCTCCGGCGCCAATCGGTAGGCCACCGAAACAATCACGGCGGGCAGGCGATTGGCGATATTGCGGCACAGGCCGTCGTGGCTGTCCAGGTCGCAGAACACGAAACCGCCGCCGTGCGCGTACACCAGAATCGGCAGCGCGCCGCCACCGACAGGTCGGTAGATCCGTATCGGGATGTCGCCGCCGGGCCCGGGAATGGTTTCGTTCCGGACCTCGGCAACGGGCTCGGGCTTGGCGGGTGGCACGAATCGGGAGCGGATGGTCGCTCTTGCTTGAGCACCGGTCATGGTGTGGACCGGCGGGAAGCCGGCGTCCAGCACCTCGATCAGCGGGGCGATCTGTGGATCCAATGTCACTTGCGCCGCTCCTCCGCATCGCTGCGTCCCCCTCGCCGCTGCGCGGCTGAGGGTGCCCCCACTGCATCGTCGTCGGCGCGGTTTACGCGTACTGCAAGGCGGGCCGCGACGGGGGAGCGGGACGCCGCGGCAGCAACGGTCGCACCGCCTGCAATGTCGGCGCAACCCGCTGTGGGCCGTCCTCGACGTTGCGCCAGATGCGCATCGCGATCGTACGCACCGGCGCCGTCAGGCGCTGGTCGAACATCATGCGGTTCATCGGACCGCACACCGACACTGCGGCAATTGCCTCCGTGGCCTCGCCCGGGCCGCCGATAGGGGCTGCGACGCAGCCGAATCCGAGCAGTGACTCCTCACGCTCGAACGCGACCCCGTGGGCGCGGACCTTGGCCAATTCGACGGCCAGTTGCGAGCCGCTGGAGATCGAGTATTTGGTTTTGCGGACCTGCAGATTCACCTCGGCCTCCTCGTCGCAGTAGGCCAGGATCGCCTTGCCGACGGCAGTGCAGTGCGCTGGCTGACGGCCGCCGACCCGGGTGGGGATCGCGGCAATCATCCGGTCGCCGACCTTCTCGAGGTAGACGACATCGGGTCCATCCAGAACCGCGAGGTGTACGACGAGCCCGGTGGCACGGTGCAATTCGCCCAGCAGCGGAGCGGCCGCCCGCACCAGGCGGTCTTGGTGCACAGCCAGCGAGCCCAGCTCCACCAGACGCATGCCGAGCTCGTAGTCGCGACCGCTGCGGCGCAGCCAGCGCAGCTGTACCAGTCGGTCGAGCATCCGGTGCGCCGACGAGCGCGGCAGGCCGGTGCGACGGACGATCTGGGCCAGCGTCAGCCGTCCCGGTCCCTCGAATGCGTCGAGGACCAGCGAGATGCGGTCGATTACGGCGGTGGGGGTGGCTGGTTCGACGGCCGCCACGGCTTCCATGCTCCCGGACATCGGCTTCTCCAATACCCTGCGTGACTGAGTGGCATATTACTAATAGTAATAAAGCACATTTGGGTGGTCGTTGTCACTAGCCGCGTAAAAACTGCCGCGGGACACGCTGAGGTGTCCGGCGGCGAAGCCGGATCAGTGCAGGTCAGCCCTTGGCGGCGGAGCGGCCGGCCCGGCGACCGTAGAAGCTGCCGTCACCCAGCGAGACGCCGCTGGCGTAACCCCAGGCGGCCAGTCCGGCGGTCGAACGGCCCGCGGCGAAAAGTCCTGGGATGGGCTCACCGCTGACATGCAACACCTCGGCATCCAACGTGGTGGCAAGCCCGCCCAAGGTGAAACCCCCGGTGTTCTCCCGCAGATCGATGGCGCCGACCGGAGAGCCGATCGGCTTCACCCACTCCGGTTTCTTGTGCAGCAGGGGATCTTCGCCGCGGACGGCGCCCTCGTTATAGGCGGCGACCGTCGCCTGCAGCGAACCGGGCGTCAGGCCCATGTCGCGTTCCAGGTCGGCAACGGTGTCGGCCACCCAGGTCGGCGGCCGCAGCATGAGCTTGGGTGACCACGAGTTCATCGCCTCGTCCTGGGCATCGCCGTCGATGATCAGGTAGGCAATGTTGTCCTGCTGGTACAGCGTGAGCTGCCCGATCCGGCCCGGGTAGGTGTCCTCGGCCACATAACGCTGAGCGCGGCCATTGACCAGGATGCCGCGCACCAGTTGCTGAGGGTCGATGAAGATCGCGACTTCGGTGGCGTCCATGTGGGCCAGATCGGCACCTAGCGCCTGGGCCATCCGGATCGCCTGACCGTCGTGCTGCTCGATCGACGCGGCAGGGCGTCCGGCGATCCGCGGGGCGAAACGCTTCACCATCGCATCGTTGTAAGCGAAGCTGCCCGTTGCGAGCACGACCCCGGTTCGCGCGCGGATCGTCATGTCAGTGCCGTACTGGCGGGCACGGACGCCGACCACCCGGCCGTCGGATTCGACGATCAGGCACTGCGCCCGCACGTCGTAGAGCGCCCGCGCGCCGGCCGCAGTAGCGGTGTCGACGAGCGGCTTCATCAGCATGTAGCCGGCGCTGGCTTCGCCCTGCTTCTTGTTCTGCATCTGCGGGACGTGCCCGCGCGGGGCCGGCGTGGCGAATGTATTGAACGGGTAGGAGTTTTCGCCGCCGCTGTACATCAGGCCTTGGTCACCCATCGGTTCCCAGCCAGGCTCGGAGAAGAACTCTGCCTTGAATGGCACGCCGCACCCGACGAGCCAGTCGAAGTGGGCGACACTACCGGCGCAGTAGTCGGCGATCCGGTCTTCGTCGGCGCCGGGTCCCATCGCGACGGCGAGGAATGCTACCATGTTGTCCACGGAATCGGTGAAACCACAAGCTTTTTGCAGCGCCGTACCGCCGCCGAGGTAGATGAATCCACCCGCCATCGCCGCGGCGCCGCCCCAGGACCCGGTGCGTTCCAGGACCAGGACGTCAGCGCCGGACCGGGCCGCTTCGACCGCCGCTGCTGCACCGGCTACTCCGTAGCCGGCGATCACGACGTCGGCCTCGTGGTCCCAGGAGGTGATCGCGGCGGCCGGGACCGGTGTGACGTCGGTGTCTGCTGTCATAGCCGCATTGCCGCTGGCATCTCACCGACCCACTGGTGGCCCCAGTAGCTGTCCGCGGTGATTTCCTCTGCAGTGTAATAGCTTTCGTCAACCCGCATGCCGTCGGTGCCGAATTCGATGTCCCAGTCACCGGGTGCGCGGACGTAGAACGACACCATCTTGTCGTTGGTGTGACGGCCGAGCGTGGAGGACAACTGGAAGCCCTCGGCGTTGACCCGGTCCAGCGCCTGACCCACGGCATCGAGAGTGTCGACTTCGACCATGATGTGGACGAGGCGTGGGTCACGCTGGTGCGCGGCTGGGACAATCGCCAGGCTGTGGTGTCGTTCGTTGATCCCGAGGAAGCGAACCCGCACCGGGCCAAACTCTTTCGGGAGCGGCACCCGAAAAGCGCCGCGAGAACGGAAACCCAGTACTTCGGTGTAGAAGTCGAACAGCCCGTTGGGATCGGTGGCCGGGACGACGACGTGACCCATTCCCTGATCGCCGGTGACGAATTTCGCGCCGAACGGCGTGATGACCGGACTATGGTCAAGCACCGCACCATGGAACACCTCGACTGTGGTCCCGGCCGGATCCTCGAAGGTGATCACCTCTTCTACCCGGCGGCCCTCGGCGTCGTCGGTGGACAGCTGCTTGAATGGCACCCCGGCACCGTCGAGGGCTGCTTTGACGCGCTGCAGTGCCGGGTGATCGCGCACTTCCCAGCCCACGGTGAGAACCCGGTCGGTCTCACCAGGCACCACGATGAGTCGGGCGGCACGTTCGTCCATCCGCAGGTACAGCGCTGAGGAGTCTGGCCCTTTCCCCTCCGCAAAGCCGAGGACTCCGAAGGCGAACTGCCGCCAGCGCTCGATATCGTTGGTGGAAATCGTTATGTAGCCAAGGCTTTTCAGGTCGCTCATTGCAGCGTTCTCCTAAATCAGCGCTCGCAGCGGACCCTCGGGCGGATCGATGCCCAGCGAACTCAGCGCCGACGCGTGGTAGGTGGTGCCGGGCATGTGAATGGCGTGCAAATGGCCGACGTGCACATCGCGCCAGTAGCGCTGCAGCGGTTTGTCCATCCGCGCCGCATTCCCGCCCGAGCGGGCGAAGATCTCATCGACCGCCGACACCGCGCGCCACACGGCACGAACTTGGGTACGGCGACCCGCCGCGCGGTCTGCGAATGACACCTCCCTGCCGGAAGCCACGATGTCGTAGATGCGATCGGCGTTGGCCAGCAGCTCCTGGCGGGCGGCGTTGATGTCGGCGGCGGCCTCGCCGATGGCGTACATGACGTAGGGATCGTCCTTGATCGCCGTTCCGGTGGCGGCGACGCGCTCCCGCTGGTAGTCCAGGTGCGCGGCGAGCGCTCCCTCGGCGATGCCGATGGTCGCCGCGGAGATTCCCAGCGGGAACATCGTCGACCATGGCATCAGATACAGCGGCTCGGTCATCCCGGCTTCACGCTGTGCGGTGCCATCCATGACCTTCGTGGCATCCATCGTCCGGTAGGCCGGTACGAACGCATCCTTGACGATCACGTCCTTGGAGCCCGTTCCGCGCAGCCCCACCACATTCCACGAGTCCTCGACGATCTCGTAATCCCTGCGGGGCAGGATCATGTGCAGCATTTGGGGCGGCATCACCGGTACGCCGTTGGCGTCGCCGAGCATCGCGCCCAGGATGATCCAGTCGCAGTGGTCGGTGCCCGAGCTGAACTGCCAGCGGCCGTTGAAGATGTAGCCGCCATCGACCGGCTTGGCCACGCCCTGTGGCGCATACGGGGAGGCCATCCAGGTGTCCACGTCGTCGGCCCAGACTTCGGCGGGGACTTTCGGATCCGCATACGCCAATTGGTAGGGGTGAACGCCCACCACGCCGACGATCCAGCCGGCGGCCGGGTCCAGCGCCGCCGTCGCCATCACGGTCTCGGCGAACTCGCGCGGATGTACTTCAAACCCTTGGTAACTCTTGGGCTGCAACAGCCGGATCAGGCCGGCCGCCTTCATGGATTTGACGCTGTCGTCGGTGAGCCGTCCGATTCTCTCGGCCTCCGCGGCCTGGTCGCGCAACTGGTCCGCGATGGCCATTACCCGGTCGATTACCCGCTCGGTCATATTTTTCCTTACGTATGGGGGCCTAGTAATGGTCTACCGCAGTCGATGCCGGACCGCGGCTGTTCCCATTGAGCGGACCAAAATGCGGGGAAAACTCGATGTGAAGGGGCGCAGCTTCCGTTGACCGGGAAAAGCTCACCGCGCTCCCCGGTGTAGCGCGTAGCTTGCGAAGGTGTGAGCAACACTCCCGACCTAAACGGACCTACCGTCGACGCAGTGGTCGTCGGAGCCGGGTTCTCGGGTTTGTATGCACTGCACAAGTTGCGTTCCCAAGGGCTATCGGTCTCCGTGTTCGAGGCGGCACCCGACGTCGGCGGCACCTGGTACTACAACCGGTATCCCGGCGCACGGTGCGATGTGGAAAGCGTCGATTACTGTTACTCCTTCTCCGATGAGCTGCAGCAGGAATGGACCTGGACCGAGAAGTACGCCACGCAGGTCGAGATATTGCGGTACATCAATCACGTCGCCGACCGGTTTGACCTTCGTCGCGACATCCGGCTGAACACACGGGTGATCTCGGCCGTCCTCGACGAGCAGACGCTGCGCTGGACCGTCACCACCGACTCCGGCGAAGTGGTCACCGCTCGGTTCTGCCTGATGGCCACCGGTGCGCTGTCTGACGCGATGACACCGGACATCGAGGGCCTGACCACCTTCGGTGGCGAGGTCTACCACACCGCCCACTGGCCGCACGACCCCGTCGACTTCACCGGAAAGCGCGTTGCCGTGATCGGGACCGGATCATCGGGAATCCAAACCGTGCCAGTCGTCGCCGAGCAGGCGGCCGCGCTCGTGGTGTTCCAGCGCACCCCGAACTACAGCGTTCCGGCTCGCAATGAGCCGCTGACCGCTGAGCGGGTTGCTGAGGTGAAGGCCACCTACGACGAGCGGCGACGGCGGTCCTGGCGCAGCGGCGGTGGTTCCCCGTACCTCGGCACCACCCGCATGACGATGGAGGTTTCACCCGAGGAGCGACGTGCCGCATTCGAAAAGCGTTGGCAGCTAGGTGGTGTGCTGTTTAGCAAGACCTTCCCGGATCAAATGATCGACTCGGCGGCGAACGAAGAGGCCAGAAGGTTCTACGAGGAGAAAGTTCGCGCCGTCATCGATGACCCCGACGTTGCCGAGCTGCTGATCCCGGCCGATCACCCCATCGGAACGAAGCGAATCTGTACCGACGACAACTACTTTCAGACCTTCAACAAGCCCAACGTGAGTCTGATCAGCGTCCGCAAGACTCCGATCGAATCGATCGATGCCACTGGGATCAACACCACCGAAACGCATTACGACTTCGACGCGATCGTTTTCGCGACCGGTTTCGACGCCATGACGGGGGCGTTGGCAAAGATCGACATCGTCGGGCGCGGCGGCGAGCTGCTCCGCGACAACTGGAAGGACGGTCCGCGCACCTATCTGGGACTGGGCGTGGACGGGTTCCCCAATCTGTTCGTCGTTTCCGGCCCCGGCGCGCCGGCGGTGCTGGCCAACATGGTTCTGCATGCCGAGGCGCACGTGAACTGGATTGCCGACTGCATCGGCTACCTCGACGACCATGGGTACGGTGCTATCGAAGCCAGTTCCGACGCGGTGGACGGTTGGGTTGCCGAATGCGGCCGCCGGGCCGAGTCGACGTTGTTCACCAAGGCCAACTCGTGGTACATGGGCGCCAACGTTCCCGGCAAGCCGCGGGTCTTCATGTTGTTCGTCGGAGGATTCGCGGTCTACAACGACATTTGCACCGAGGTGGCTGACGCCGGATACAAGGGGTTCACGTTGATGAAGGGGTGCGGAAAGTAGTTGAGATGCAGGATGATTCAGGACGGTTGACCGGAAAGGTCGCCATTATCACCGGCGGCGCCGGCGGGCTCGGCGCGGCATTTGCCCGCCACGTGGTCGCCCGCGGCGGCAGCGTGGTGCTCACAGATCTGCTCGACGACAACGGCAAGCAGCTGGCCGACGAGCTTGGCCCGCAGGCCCGCTACAGCCATCTCGACGTCACCGATCCCGAGCAATGGTCGGACGCGGTGCAGTTCACCCTTGCCGAATT
>Ga0335075_10002906_pt1 | contig 27420 bp, 25 predicted proteins | sample Lox_Sample_24_FD_206723 | JGI IMG/M metagenome (GOLD analysis project Ga0335075, IMG submission 206723) | Soil microbial communities from Loxahatchee National Wildlife Refuge, Florida, United States - Lox_Sample_2.4 | ecosystem: Environmental > Terrestrial > Soil > Wetlands | place: USA...
CCAGCCTGCCGCTCACGTTCGCCAGCAGCGCGCTGGTACCGCTGGCGCTGATGCCCGGCTGGATGGCGGCGGTGGCCCGGCTGAACCCGATGACGTACGCGATCAACGGCGTCCGCACGATCGTGCTTTATGGCTGGCAGCCCGGCCCGCTGTTGCGGATCACCGCCATCCTCATGTCGTTCGACCTGCTCTGCCTGATGGTTGCCGCCGTCACCCTCCGTCGCGGCCTGCGCTGACCGTCGCGGGGCAGGCTAATTCAGCGCCGGAGAGAATAGCTGGGGGAGCAGCCCTGAGCTGGGGCGGATGCGGAGGGGTGGCCCGCGGTGCCAGCGGACGGCTGAGCCGGACCGCACCCGCTCGCCGACCCGAGCGCGCCCAGCATGATGACCCCCGCGATCAGCGCGACCGCGAGCAGGATCACGACGCCAGCCGGCGGGTGCCAGCGCCTTCGGCGGAGCTGCTCGATGGCCGGCATCGCCTCCTGCCAGGTCAGCCGGGTGAAGATCGCGAACAGCGACTTGAGGCGAGGGTCGCGGGATAGCAGTGCCTGCTCGATCCTGGTCAAGACCCGTTCTTCGGAAACTGTCAAACTCATCTCTGCTCTCCGGTTCGTGCCACAACTCGGGCATCCCGCGCCCGTCTAATCCGTCCCGCCGATCCCGGCCGGGAACCAGGTCGGCTTGCCGAATCCAACTACCCCGGTATCGCGTTCGAAACTCCTCAGTAGCTTCCAGGCGCGGGCGGATTATGGCTCTAGCCCGCGGACTCAGGCGAAACCGCGGACCTGGGGCCGGCGGCGTCAGTCCGGCGGCTGCGTCCGCAGCCAGACGGAGGTGTCCGGTGGCAGCAGGCCGTCGGTAAGCGGCCCGCTGGCGAGTATCACCGCGGCATGAGCGGGCAGGGCGACCGGCACGTCCGACAAGTTGGCCACACAGCACACGCTGCCGGCCCGGTCGAAGGTAAGCACCCCGCTATTCCCGTCTGCCGACGGAAGCCAGCTCATCGGGCCGTCGCCGAGCGCAGGCTCAGCCCGGCGGAACCGGAGCGCGGCCCGGTACAGCTCGAGCATCGAGTCAGCGCTGCCGGACTCCGCCTCGACCGTGAGGTCGCGCCATTCCTTGGGCTGCGGCAGCCACGGGTCGCTGGCCGCGCCCGCTGGCGAGAAGCCGAACGGCGGTTCCAGGCCCGACCAGGGCAGGGGCACCCGGCTGCCGTCCCGGCCGGGGTCGGCACCTCCGGTGCGCCGCCAGATCGGATCCTGGCGCAGCTCATCCGGGATGTCCTCGACTTCCCACAGGCCCAGCTCCTCGCCCTGGTACACGTAGACCGAGCCGGGCAGCGCCATGGTCAGCAACGCGGCGGCCCGGGCCCGGCGGGTGCCGAGTTCAAGGTCGACCGGGAAGCCGCGGAAGTACGGCCGCTGCTGCAGGCTGAATGCGGTGTCCGCCCGGCCGTACCTGGACACGATCCGGTCCACGTCGTGGTTGGACAGCACCCACGTCGCAGGCGCGCCCGCCAGCGCGTGCAGGGCCAGGGTGTGGTCGATGACGGAGCGCAGCCGCGCCGCGTCCCACGGGCAGCTCAGGTACGGGAAGTTGAAGACCGTGTGCAGCTCGCCCGGGCTGACGTACCTGGCCAGCCGCGCAGCGTCGGGTATCCAGATCTCGCCGATGAGCACCCGGCCCGGGTACTGGTCGGAGAGCACCCGCCAGGACCGGTAGATGTCGTGCACGTCGTCGCGGTCGGTGTAGGGGTGGGCTGGTCCCGGCGGCTGGTCGGGCGCCACGTCTGGCAGCCCGGAGTCCTTGGTCAGCAGGGCGGCGGAATCGATGCGGATGCCGTCGGCTCCGCGGTCGAACCAGAATCGCAGCACGTCCTCGAACTCCTCCCGGACGGCGGCGCTGGCCCAGTTGAAGTCCGGCTGCTCGGGCGCGAACAGGTGCAGGTACCACTGGCCAGGCGAGCCGTCGGGCTCGGTGATCCGGGTCCAGGCTGGGCCGCCGAATATCGACTGCCAGTCGTTCGGCGGGAGATCGCCGCCCGGCCCGCGGCCCGGGCGGAACCAGAACCGGTCCCGCGCCGCCGAACCCGGCGCGGCCGCGAGCGCCTCGGCGAACCAGGGGTGCTGATCAGACCCGTGGTTCGGCACTATGTCGATAATGATCCGGATGCCGTGCGCGTGCGCCTCGGTGATCAGCGCGTCGGCGTCGGCCAGCGTGCCGAAGGCCGGGTCGATATCGCGGTAGTCGCAGATGTCGTAGCCGGCGTCGGACATCGGGGACGGATACCAGGGGTTGAACCAGATCGCGTCCACGCCCAGCTCGGCCAGGTACGGCAGGCGTGTCCGCACGCCGGGCAGGTCGCCGATCCCATCACCGTTACCGTCCGCGAAACTACGGACGTAGAGCTGGTAGATCGCGGCGCTGCGCCACCAGGAGTCCCCTGGCGCGGATGGCCCGGGGGATCCGAGTTCGTGCACGGTGAACCTGCTTTCTCCAGTATCTGGGCACGGTGCCGCCGACCGGCGGCGACGGAGTGAACGGTCTGCGGCGAGGCGCTGGCGCGCTGGCTCGCTGGCTCGCTGGCGCGCTGGTAGTTAGCCCCGGATGCCACCCGAGGTCAGGCCGGACATGATGTTGCGCTGGAAGATCAGGAAGAAAATGATCGTCGGGATCGCTGCCATCGCGGACGCGGCAATGATCAGGTTCTGCGCGGTGGCGCCGTTGGCTGCCTGCCAGATTCCGACGTTGAGGGTCTCCCTGGTCGGGCTGTAGCCATACTCAGCCAGGAGCGGCCAGAGGAAGTCCTTCCACACCGCGACCAGCCCGAAGATCGATACGACACCGATGATCGGCCGGGAGATGGGCAGCACGATCCGCCACAGGATCCGGATCCGGGACGCGCCGTCGATCTGAGCTGCGTCGATGTAGTCGGTCGGGATCGAGTCGAAGAACCGCTTGAGCAGGAAGATGTTGAATGCGTTTGCGACGGACGGCAGCCAGATCGCCCACGGGCTCCCGATCAGGTTCCAGTGCACGATGGGCTCGGCAGCCATGGTCACGTACTGCGGAATGACCAGCACGGTGGCCGGGATCATCAGGGTGGCGAGCATCAGGAAGAGAATCGCGTTCCCGAGGAAGGGCCGCAGTTTCGAGAGCGCGTACGCGGCTGTCACGTCGAAGACAAGCTGGAATGCGAGCGCGCCGAACGCGTAGTACAGCGTGTTCCACAGCAGCCTGGCCATGTCCAGCCGGTTCCACGCCTGGACATAAGTGCTGGGGTACACGTGATGCGGGTAGAGCGTCGGCGGTGTGGCGATCGCTTCCTGGGTGGACTTCAGGCCATCGCTGAACAGGAAGTACAGCGGCCCGATGAACGCCAGCGTGAAGGCCACGATGACCACGGTCAGGACAATTCTGTACGCGATCTTGCCCGAGCGCCGGTTCAGCTGCGCGCTGGATATCAGTGTCCTGGTCGAGCCGGCCGCCGGCCGGCGCCGAGGCGCCCCGGCCGCACCCGGAGCCTTGGGGCTCGCTGTGCTCAGTAGTGCCATCTCGTCCCTCCCTCAGGCCCGGCGCTCTCGCGTGGCCCACAAGAACCCACCGGAGAACAGCGCGAGCACCAGCATGAGAATCACGCCTAGAGCCGACGCGCTGTTGTAGTTGCTGGAACCGCTCAGCTCGAATGCGTACTGGTAGATGAGCATCACCACGGACTCGGTGTTGTCCCCGACGCCGCCGCCGCCGTTGGTCAGCACCCAGGACTCGACGAACATCTGCATCGTCGCGACGATCTGCAGCATCAGCAGCATGATCAGGATCAGCCTGGTCTGCGGGATCGTGATGTGCCGGATGCGCTTGAACAGGCCCGCACCGTCGAGCTCGGCCGCCTCGTACAGCTCGCCGGGGATGTTCTGCAGCGCGGCCAGGTAGATCAGCGTCGCACCGCCCATGTTCATCCAGGTGGAGGCGATCACTACCGAGATCATCGCGGTGCTGACGAACCCGGTGCCCGGCTGGAAGACCCAGTGCGACGTCGGGAGGTGCAGGGTGTGCAGGATGTCGTCGAACAGGCCGTACTGCGGGTTGTAGAAGTAGGCGAACAGCAGCAGCGCCGAGGCCGGCGGCAGCATGACCGGCAGGTAGACCAGCACCCGCAGGTAGCCCTGCGCGTGCCTGAGCTCATTCAGCAAGATCGCCACGCAGAACGGGACCGCGTACCCGACGACAAGTGCGAGCAGAGTGAATTCCAGCGTGTTCCGCCAGGCCAGCCAGAACGTCGGGTCGTGGATGATGCGGTCGTAGTTGACCCAGCCGGCCCAGGTGTAACCGCCCCCGTATACCGCCTTCTGGAAGCTCAGGATCACTTCGCGGACGATCGGGTACCAGGAGAAGAACGTGAAGCAGAGGACTGCGCCGACGAGGAAGCCGTACGCCGACAGATTCCTTCGGACCTTCTGCTCGAACCGGCCGCCGGCCACCTGGCCTCTGGCCGCTTGCCGGGCATTCGCCTTGCGCACCGTCGCGACATCCGCCATCAAGTCTCCCTGTTGCCTTCGGGCCGGGGTCAGGACGTGGGGGCCGGCCCCGCTATCCGGCCCCCACGCTTGCGCCGCCGGGGAATCTTCCCGGCTGTGCTCTTAGGAGCTGAATTGGAGCAGCGTGTTGACGTTGGCCGCTGAGGTCTTCAGCAGTGCCGGGATGTTGACGTTCGGCTCGGTGAGCACTGCCAGCATCATCGGGTCCAGCGTCTTGTAGACAGCTTGCGCATCGAACGGCTCGCCGTCGCTGACCTCGTTGGCGTTGACGTAGGCCTGGTAGTACGACTGGTTGATCGTCGAGTACTTGGTCCGCAGCGCGCTGACCTGCGCGCCGGCAGCGCCGTCGAACAGTGAAGGCTCGTCGAAGCCGACCGGTATCCCGTCCGCCTTCAGCCGTGCGAAATTGAAGGTGGTGCCCTGGCCTGGCGTCAGGTCCTCGAAGTCGATGAACTTGATGCCGGCCTCGATCTGCGCGGGCGTGTCGCGCTTGGCGAAAACGTAGGCATTGCCGCCGCCGAGCGAGCCGGCTGGCTTGCCGGTCAGGCTGGGGAGCGGGCCCATGCCGATGTCGTTGATGTTGCCCTTGTCGGTGGGCACGATCACGTTGTAGATGTCATCTGGCGCGGCGATGTACATGCCGAGCTTGCCCGCGGCGAACTGCTGCTGCAGCGCTCCCCAGCCAAGGCCCTGCGTGGCGCTCATGGCGTTGTCGGTGAACCGCAGCGTGTGCAGCGCCTCCAGGATGGCAAGGCCCTTGGCGTTGTCGAAGCTCGCCGTCGGCGGGACGTTGTTGGTATTGACGGTCGTGCCACCGAGTGCGTCCATGTAGGAGGCGAAGTGCCAGCCGCCGTTGTTGTCGGCGCTGTAATCGCCCCAGCCCTCGATGCCATTCCCGAGCTTGGCGATCGCCTTGGCGTCCGTCTCCACCTGTGCCCAGGTCGTCGGCGGGTCGTTCGGGTTCAGCCCGGCCTGGCTGAACAGCGCGCGGTTGTAAATGAGTCCTTGGGTGTAGTTGCTGGTCGGCAGGCCGTAGATGGTCTTGCCAGCGGTGACTGCCTTCATCGCCGCGGGCACGATGTCCTTGAGCGTTGGCACGGTCTTGGAGCTCACATACTGGGTGATGTCGGCGGCCTGGCCAGCGGTCAGGACCTGCGGCAGGTCCGTGAAGTCGATGTAGAAGATGTCCGGCTCGGTTCCGGCCCGGAGCTGCGCGGTGAAGGTGGGAAGGTTTGTGCAGGGGTAGTTGTAGACGCTCTCGATGGTGATGGTCGGATTGGCCTTCTCGAACGTCGCGACGTCCGCGACCCACTCCTTGTGCTGCACGGGATCCTGCGCCTGAGTCGGAGCGCAGTTAATGCTGACGGTGACGTTGCCGCCAGAGTTCGAGGCGGGGCTGCTCGAGCAGGCCGTGGCGGCGAGACCCAGACCCGCCACGGCGGCGACTGCGGCTACCGCGCGGTAGCCCAGCCGGTAACGCTGTCTGCTCATCGATCAATCCTTCCGTGGGCTGAACGTGGGCGATGTCCGCGCCCGCGCCGGTTGCGCACAACATACTGATGTGGACATCTAGTAGCAATATCTGAACGAAAAGTCGCAAGGAATGGACTTCAGCGTGAGGATCTTCGGCGCCGGGGATTGCGCAAGCTGAGGTCTTGCTTTGCAGGTCGTAGCCCTGCTCTGACTTGGCGCAATGTCAAGTCAAGATCTTCGGGCTTGCTGGTTGGTGATCCAGATCACGCAATATCTTGCTCAGAAATGTCGTAACGTTGCAGCATGACGCGAACTCCTGCACGGCGGCTCGCCGAGGTCGCCAAGAAGGTCGGGGTCAGCGAGGCCACAGTGAGCCGCGTGCTCAACGGCAAGGCGGGCGTGTCCGACAGCACCAGGGAGGCCGTGCTCACCGCCCTGGACGTGCTGGGCTACGAGCGCCCGACCCAGCTGCGCGGCGAGCGCGCCCGGCTCGTCGGCCTCGTGCTGCCCGAATTGCAGAATCCCATCTTCCCGGCCCTGGCCGAGGTCATCGGCGGTGCGCTGGCGCAGCGCGGGTTTACCCCGGTGCTCTGCACCCGCACGGCCGGCGGGCTATCGGAGTCTGACTACGTCGACATGCTGCTCGACCAGCACGCCTCCGGAGTGGTCTTCGCGGGCGGGCACTACGCGGAGCTGGCGGCTCCGCACGACCATTACCGGCTCCTGCACCGCCGGGGTGTCCCGGTGGTGCTGGTCAACGCCGCGATCGACAACCTCGACTTCCCGTGCGTTTCCACCGATGACGTGGTTGCCGCAGGCCAGGCGTTCCGGCATTTGGCCTCGCTCGGGCACAAGCGCATCGGGCTGGTGGTCGGTCCCGAGGACCACATGCCCTCGCGGCGCAAACAGTCGGCCTTCGCCAAGCATGCCGAGCAGGCCGGGCACGCCATCGGGCCGGTGGAACACACTCTGTTCTCCCTGGAAGGGGGCCAGGCGGCCACCACCCGGATGCTGCACCAGGACGTGACCGGGGTCATCTGCGGCAGCGACGTCCTGGCCCTGGGCGCGATCCGGGCCGTCCGGCGTGCGGGTCTGGAGGTCCCCGGTGACGTCTCGGTCGTGGGCTACGACGACTCCGGCTGGCTGAACTGCACCGATCCGCCGCTGACCACCGTCCGCCAGCCGATCGAGTCGATGGGCAAGGCCGCAGTTGCCCTGCTGGTCAACCAGATGGAGACGGCGACAGTACAGCCAGAGGAACTGCTGTTCGAGCCCGAGCTGGTCGTTCGCGGGTCTACCGGGCCCGCTCCGGTGCGGATGGCGCCGGCCCCGGCCAGACAGCCCGCCGCGGCTGAAATTTCCTAGCCGGGAGAGTCAGCGTCCCAGCCTTACCGGTTGCTGGCTTCCGGTACCACCAGGACCGGGCATGGCGCGTTGCGCAGCACGTGCTGGCTGACGGCCCCGAGCACGCGGGCCATCCTGGTGTCGCCACGGGCGGCCAGCACGATGAGCTGCGCGTCCACGTCACGCGCGGCAGCGACCAGCGCACGGCCCGGGAGGCCGACGACGGTGCGGCAGGCGACGTCGCCGGCTTGGTCGCCGAGCGCGTCGCGCACGATGTCGCTGAGCATGGCGTCGGTGACCACGCGTTCGTCCTCGGCCGTGCGCAGGGTGGCCAGCGGCCGCGCCGCCGGGGCGCCGAGTGCCCGCTCGCCGCTGTAGGCCATGACCGCCAGCAGGGGCGCCGCCCGGTAGCGGGCCTCTTGCGCGGCCAGACGGATGGCGGCGTAGGAAGCTGGTCCGTCGACGCCTACTACCACGGTCATTGCCGAACCTCCCTCGGGATGGTCGTGGGGCGGGTGCCTCAGGTGGCGGTCCGGGCCGGCGTGGAGCCGGGGTCGTCCGCGGTGAGCGGCTGGGCGATCTCCTCGAGGCTCTGCCGCTCGGCCTTGACCCCCAGGAAGATCTCCACGATCCCGGCCAGGATCATCAGGGTGGCGCCGATCGAGAACGCGAGCACGGTGTCGGATACCTTGCCCGTGCTGACCAGGGCCGAGAACAGCAGCGGCCCGGTGATGCCGCCCGCCGCGGTGCCGATGGCGTAGAAGAAGGCGATGGCCAGCGCCCGGGTTTCCATCGGGAAGACCTCGCTGACCGTCAGGTACGCCGAGCTGGCTCCGGCCGAGGCGAAGAACAGCACCGCGCACCAGCAGGCGGTCATCGTGGTGGCGTCCAGCGAGCCGCGGTGGAACAGGTAGGCCGTGCCGAGCAGCAGCGCGCCGGACAGGATGTAGGTGCCGGCGATCATGGGCTTGCGGCCGATCGTGTCGAACAGCCGCCCAAGCAGCAGCGGGCCGAAGAGGTTGCCGACCGCGATGACCGCGAAATAGTAGCCGGGGTCGGTCTTGACGTGGAAAAACGTGGTCAGGATCTGCGCGTACCCGAACGTGATCGCGTTGTACAGGAACGCTTGCCCGATGAACAGCGAGAAGCCGAGGATGGTCCGCCTCGGGTACCGCGTGAACATGGTCTGGGCGATCGTCCAGAAGCCGATCGTCTTGCGCTGCCGGATCGTGATGGACCGGCTCGGCTCGGCCAGGTCGGCGCCGGTTTCGGCCTCCACGCGCTGCTCGATGCCGTCCACGAGGTCCTCGGCTTCCTGGCCCCGGCCGTGGATGAACAGCCAGCGCGGGCTCTCCGGCACGTTGCGCCGGACCAGCAGGATGACCAGGCCGAGCACCACGCCGAGGGCGAAGCACAGCCGCCAGCCGAGCGCGACCGGCAGATCGCTCGTGGCCGGCACCGTGATCAGCGCGCCGGCCGCCGCGCCGGCCCAGTACGTGCCGTTGATGATGATGTCGATCCGGCCCCGGTGCCTGCTCGGGATCAGCTCGTCGATGGCCGAGTTGATCGCGGCGTACTCGCCGCCGATGCCGAACCCGGTCAGGAAGCGGAACAGGAAGAACCACCACGGCGCGAAGGACAGCGCGGTCAGCGCGGTCGCGGTCAGGTACACGCCGAGCGTGATCATGAACAGTTTCTTGCGGCCGAACCGGTCGGTGAGCCAGCCGAAGAACAGCGCGCCCACGCACGCTCCGGCCACGTACATGGCGGCACCGAGCCCGGTCACCTGGGACTGGGTGATGTGGATCCCGCTCCCGGGCTTGGCCAGCTGCGCGGAGATGTTACCGACGATCGTGACTTCCAGGCCGTCCAGGATCCAGACCGTCCCGAGCCCGATGATGATCATCCAGTGCCAGCGTGACCAGGGGAGGCGGTCAAGGCGGGCCGGAACCTTGGTGGTGATGGTTCCCGTCTGGACCTGGCTCACCTTGCCGCCTCCCCTGGTCACGCTCTGCTCTTTATCGGGTCAGCACTACCCCGATCCGCTGGACTAAGACCGCCGCTGCCTGGGCACATCCGTGCCGGTCGTCGCGGGCTCGGCGTCGTACCCGTTGTCGGGCACGGTCTCGGCCGGATAGGCGTCCTCGGGCTCCGGGTAGCCGGGCCCGTGGCCGGTGCCAACCGCTGGCTCCTCCCCGGCCCCCTCCCCGGGCAGACCGGCCGTGGTCTCGACGACCGGCTCCTCGGTGGCGGCTGACGTCTCGCCGAGCAGGTCCTGGAACAGGGCGCGGTAGTGGATCATCGCCTGCCGCAGGTCCTCGGTCGAGGCGGCGTTGTCCGCGGCGCGCTGGCTGATGTCGTAGGCCGCGCGGTAATTGCCGAGAACGTTCGCGTGATCGACGGACAGGTCGGCGAGCACCTGGTCACCGCCCTCGGTGGGGTAGCCGCGCTCTTTCATCACGGTCATGACCAGGCGTTGCGCGGCTATCACCGCATCCTGCGGCGCGTCCACGAACCGCTCCTGGACCACGGCCCAGTCCTGCGAGTACTGGGCCCGCGCCGCGGGATCGAGCGGCCGGATGTCCAGGCCGGCCACCCGGCGCTGCCGGTTGGCCAGTTCGGCCTCGGCCTTGGTCCGGCTGCCCTTCTCCTCGACCATCCGGTCGTATTCGGGGCCGAAGCGCTGCTGGAGCCGGCGACGTCGCGTGGTGTAGGCGACTCCAGCGATGGCTGCTACCACCACGATGATGGCGATAACGATGATGACGATAGTCCCGGATGACATGGCCTTCCTCCCGGGTTCGGTATTCGAGTCCGACCTGCACTGCCCGGAAAGGCGAACCTCAAACAGCAGCCCTAGGCCATTAGAAACGCAAATCGGCCCGCCCAGCAGAAACCGGGCGGGCCGACGGGGGGACTTACCAGTAATACCACCGGCGGCGGGGCGCCGACGGGCTGTACCAGCGACGGCGCGGCGCGGCAACCGTCTCCCCGATCCGCACGACGAATCCGAGCAGCCAGATAACCAGGGCGACAAGCGCCAGCCACCACAACACATGGAGCGCAAACCCGAGCGCCCCGAAGATAAGCACGATCAGCAGGGCCACAAGGATGATCGCCATTGGGAGCTTCCTCTCACGAGCGCCATAAAGCAGCCATTTGCTCTACCCCTGTGGCAGCGGCCAAACATTCCGCCGGAGGCCGGCCCGTGTGACGTCAGTGACCGCCTATCCACTCGGCGATCGTCGAGGCCAGCCAGGGTCCGTGCGATATGTGCACGTCGTGCGGGGCTCCAGGCACTTCACGAAAGGTGCCGCGCGGCATGAGGTCAGCCATGGCAGCGACCAGGCTCGGCGGGCAGACCGGATCGTCGGTTCCGGCCAGCAGCAGCGATGCACACCGGATATCCGCAGCGCGGGACCGGCTGATGTCGCCACCGGAGCCGACGATCGCGCGAAGCGCCGTACCCCAGCTCTTGGCCATCGCCCTGGCGTTGTCGACGCCGTAGGCCTCGGCCAGGTACGCGGCCAGATCCTGGAGCGGTTCGATCGGGTCGTCGACCACGTTCTCGATCCCGTCGAGCTGGCCCGCGGCCGGCGCGGTGACCTGACCGGCGGCACCCCAGGTGACCACCGATAGTGCGCGTCGTGGTTCGAGCGCCGCCATCAGCAAGGCGACCTCACCGCCGTCGCTGAAGCCGACCAGATGAGCCGCGGGAACGTCGAGGTCGTCGAGAAATGTGCGGAACGTGTGCGCGTCCTCGGCATAGAACGCCGGCGCGTAGTCGCGAGGCTGGGGCCGGGACCGGCCAGAGCCCGGCAGGTCGGCGGCTATGACCCGGAAGCCGGCGCTGAGTTCGTGGCGGAGCCGATCGAACTCGATGATGTTGCCAGCCCAGCCGGGCAGCAGCAGAACGGCGTCGCCATGACCGAGACTCTCGTAGTAGATCTGCTGTTGCCGCACTGTCTGCCAGGCCATCGCCGAGCCCTTTCCGTGGGTGCCGTCGCGTCCGGGGGCGGCTAAGTTTCGATGATCGGGGCTGGGTATCCGCGGTGCTGGCCGGCGGGCAGCGTCCAGGGGCGGCGGATCGCAGCCGCGTCCAGGCCGGCCAGTTCCGGCACGTAGCGCCGGACGTAGTCGCCGTCCGGGTCGAACCGCGTGGCCTGGCGCAGCGGACTCAGCACCCGGCCGGGCCGGGTGTCGTTGCCGGTCCCGGCCGCCCACTGCCAGTTGCCGTAGTTGCTGGCGATGTCCCCGTCGGCGAGCAGCGCCATGAAGTGCCGCGCCCCGAGGCGCCAGTCGATGTGCAGCTGCTTGCACAGGAACGACGCCGTGATCATCCGGGCCCGGTTGTGCATCCAGCCTTCCCGCAGCAGCTGGCGCATGCCTGCGTCCACGATCGGCACCCCGGTCCGGCCCTGCCGCCAGGCTTCGAGCGCCTCGTCGTCGTCGCGCCAGCGGACCCGGCTGTCCCGGGCGCCCTGGCCGCCCCGGCCCGGCCGGTAGTCCCGGGTGGTGATGGCCGGGAACGCGGCCGTGACCTGGTGGAAGAAGTCCCGCCAGGCGAGCTGGCGGGTGAACTCCCCGGTCCCGGCCGCCTGGGCCAGCCGCAGCGGGGACAGGCAGCCGAAGTGCAGGTACGGGGAAAGCCGCGAGGTCAGGTCACCGGCCAGATCGTTGCGGCCGTCGGCGTAGCCGCCGGGGCCGCCGGAGCGCAGCCAGGCATCGAGGCGCTTGTTTCCGGCCGTCTCCCCTCCGGGGAACGTGCCGGGGCCCGGGGCGCCGAGGTCCGGCAGGTCGCCCGCGGTCAATCCGGCGGCCAGGCGCACCTGGTCCGGGGCGGCCGCCACGGGCCGGCGCTCCGCCCGTTCCCAGGCCCGCAGGTACGGGGTGAACACGCGGTAGTGGTCACCTCCGCCGGACGGGCGCAGCTCGCCCGGCGGCACGACCGTGACGCCGGGGCACAGGGTCAGCCCGAGCCGGGCCGCCTGGCACGCGGCGGTGAGCCTGCGGCGCCGGGCCGCGGCGTAGCAACTCACGTCGTCGGCGCAGAACACGCCGTCGGCCCCGGTATCCCGGGCCAGCCCGATCACCTCGGTGACCGGGTCGCCGCGCCGGATGATCAGATCGCCCCCGCGCTTCCGGAGCGCGGCGCGCAGGTCGGTCAGGGACTCGAGGAGGAATCGCACCCGGTTCGGCCCGGCCCGGGGAACCAGCCGGTCGTCGAGGACGAACAGCGGCACAACGGCCTGCGCCCGGCGGGCGGCGGCATCCAGCGCCGGGTTGTCCTGCAGCCGCAGGTCGCGGGTGAACAACATGATCGCGAGGCGCATGGTCGGCATCCTGCCATTGGGGCGGTGCCCGGCGAGCCCCATCGCGGCGCCGGGCTCCGTGTCTGGCCAGCTACCGCACGTCCACGGCGGCAAACCTGGCCGAACTCGGGTGAAGGCGAAGCGTCCCGTTCTGACCGAATGTTTGATGCCCGATCTCACGGATAAGGCTGAACGTCGTGCCGGAAGATACCCGCATCGTTAGCGAGCACGGGAGGAATACCGTGGCTGAGATTGTGTCAGAGGCCCTGATCGGGCGGCTGGCGGACTGGGGTGTTGACACCGTCTTCGGTCTGCCCGGCGACGGCATCAACGGGATCATGGAGGGGCTGCGCCGGCAGCAGGACCGGGTGCGGTTCGTCCTCGTCCATCACGAGGAGGCCGCTGCCTTCATGGCCACCGGGTACGCCAAGGCCACCGGCAAGCTCGGCGTCTGCCTGGCCACGTCGGGCCCGGGCGGCATTCACCTGCTCAACGGCCTGTACGACGCGAAGCTTGACCACATGCCGGTGCTGGCCATCACCGGGATGCAGGAGACCTCGATCCTGGGCACCGGCTACCAGCAGGAGGTCAACCTCGACAAGCTGTACGAGGACGTGGCCGAGTACGACCAGATGATCTACAACCCGGCGCAACTGCCCACCGTGGTCGACAACGCGGTGCGCACCGCCTATGCCCGGCGCGGGGTCGTCCACCTCACGGTGCCCAACGACATCCAGGTGGCCGACGCCGGAGCCGACCCCTGGCAGCATGTGGCCCCGGCCCGGCCGCCGCAGACCGCCCCGGTGATGCTCAGCGCGCCGGGCATGCCCAGCGACCACGACCTGCAGCGCGTCGCCGACCTGCTCGCCGACGGGAAGAAGATCGCCATTCTGGCGGGAGCCGGTGCCCGGCACGCCCGCGCGGAATTGCTGGCCGTGGCCGAGGCGCTGGCCGCGCCGATCGTCAAGACGCTGTCCGGCAAGGACACCGTGCCCGACGACTCGCCGTATACGACCGGCGGGATCGGGCTGCTGGGCACCCGGCCGTCTGAAGACCTCATGGAGGAGATCGACACGCTCCTGATGGTGGGGACCAACTTCCCCTACACCAAGTACCTGCCGGAGCCCGGGAAGGTGCGGGTGGCCCAGATCGAGGCCGACCCGGCCCGGGCGGGGGCCCGGATCCCCACCGAGGTGCCGGTGGTGGGCGATGCCAAGCAGGCGCTGCAGGGCCTGCTGCCGCTGCTCAAGCCGCGCTCCGATACCAAGCACCTGGAGAAGTACCAGAAGGAAATGGGCAAATGGCGCAAGAACATGACTGCCCTGCAGGACGGCGGGCGGGAACCGATCGCGCCGCAGTATCTGGTCAGCGTGCTCGACGAACTCGCCGCCGACGACGCCGTGCTGACCTGCGACAGCGGCACGATCGCGACGTGGGCGGCCCGGCACTGGCACATCCGGGGCGGGCGTGAGTTCTTCCTGTCCGGCAACCTGGCCACGATGGCGCCGGGCCTGCCGTACGCGATCGGCATCCAGCACGCGATGCCGGGCCGGCAGGTCATCGCGTTCGTGGGCGACGGCGGGTTCGCGATGCTGATGGCGGAGTTCATCACCGCGATCAAGCACAAGCTGCCGGTGAAGATCGTGATCAGCAACAACAACGCGCTCGGCCAGATCCTGTGGGAGCAGATGATCCTCGGCTACCCGGAGTACGGCGTCCGCGAGCCCGAGCCGTTCGCGAATTACGCCGCGCTGGCCACGGCCAACGGTGCGCTGGGCATCAAGGTCGAGCATCCTGGCGACGTGCGCACCGCGGTGCAGCAGGCGCTCAGCCACGACGGGCCCGCGCTGGTCGACGTGAACGTCAACCCGGACGAGCCGCCGATGCCGGGCAAGGTGGAATACGCCCAGGCCAAGAAGTTCGCCGAGGCGTTCCTCAAGGGGCAGCCGCGCAAGGCGACGATCGCGACCACGCTGTTCCGTGACAAGATCGAGCAGCTTAAGGCGTGACTGGCGGATGGATTCGACGCGAGATGTCCTGACCGACACGACGCAGAACCCGGCGGTGGTGGCGGACGCGGAGCAGCACGTCCGCCAGGAAATCACGGCCCTGCGCACCCGTGTCCGCGCCCGGGCGGCCGGGGCGCTGCGGCCGCTGGCCGCGGTGGCGGGCATAGTGGTGTCTGGATGGCTGATCCGGCGCTGGCGCCCACGGCGCTGACCGGTGGCGGCGGCTGGATTCCGCGACGAGGAGGCAGGGCATGCCCGGCGGACAGGCGAAGCGGGCGGGGCTGCCGACGTGGCTGGAGCCCGAGCTGGCCACGCTGACCAAGGACAGGTTCTCGGACCCGGGCTGGATCTTCGAGCGCAAGCTCGACGGCGAGCGCTGCCTGTCCTACGTGGGTGACGGGGTCAGGCTGATGACCCGCAACCAGCACGACGTCACCAGTACCTTCCCGGAGATCGCGGCGGCGCTCTCCGCGCAGCGACGGCAGGATTGCGTCGTCGACGGGGAGATCGTCGCCTTCGAGGGAAGCGAGACCAGGTTCGAGCGGCTGCAGCAGCGGCTGGGCGTGGCCCGGCCCGGCCCGGACCTGCTCACCCGCTACCCGGTGTACTACTACGTGTTCGACGTGCTGTACGCCGACGGCCGGGATACCCGCCCGCTGCCGCTGCTCGAGCGCAAGGACGTGCTGCGCGCGGCGCTGGCTTTCGATGACCCACTGCGGTACACCGAGCACCGGGACACCGACGGCGAGGCCTACTACCGGCAGGCCTGCCACGACGGCTGGGAAGGGCTGATCGCCAAGCGCGTCAGCGCCCCCTACCGCGCCGGCCGGACCAAGGACTGGCTGAAGTTCAAGTGCGAGGCCGGCCAGGAGTTCGTCATCGGCGGCTTCACCGACCCGAAGGGGTCACGGGCCGGGTTCGGCGCGCTGCTGCTCGGCTATTACGACACCGGCGGCGGCCTGGCCTACGCGGGCAAGGTGGGCACCGGCTTCGATACCCGCACGCTGGTCAGCCTGCACGAAACCCTGGCCGGGCTCGAGCGCAGCACGCCGCCGTTCGACCGGGGCGCGCTGCCGCGGTCGGGGGTGCACTGGGTCGAGCCCAGGCTGGTGGGCCAGGTCGGGTTCTCCGAGTGGACCAGGGACGGCGAGCTGCGCCATCCGCGGTTCCAGGGCCTGCGCAACGACAAGGACCCGGCCGACGTGGTGCGGGAGACGCCGGTCGGGGGGACGGCTCCGGCCGGGGGGACGGCCGGATCGTGACCGCGCGGGACGCCGTGAGGGTCTCGGGCATCAGCGTCCAGCTGTCCAACGCCGGCAAGGTGTTCTTCCCCGAGTCCGAGATCACCAAGGGCGACCTGGTCGGATACTACCGGGACGTGGCCGCCCGCATGCTGCCCTACCTGAGGGACCGGCCCCTGGTCATGGAGCGCTACCCGGACGGGATAACCGGCGAGCGCATCGTGCAGAAGAACGTCCCGCGCTACTTCCCCGAATGGATAACCCGGACCAGGGTGAAAAAGCAGGACGGCACGCTGCTCCAGGTCATCTGCGACAAGCCGGCCACGCTCGTCTACCTGGCCAACCAGGCCTGCGTCGAGATGCACGCCTTTCTCAGCCGGACCAGCGCGCTCGAGCGCCCCGATCAGCTCGTGTTCGACCTCGACCCGCCCGACGACGACCATTTCGCCCTGGTCAGGCACCTGGCGCTGCGGCTGCGGGAGCTGCTGGAAGACGAGCTCGGCCTGACCGCGTTCGTCAAGACCACCGGCGGCAAGGGCCTGCACGTGCACGTCCCGCTCAGCGCCCGTGACGATTTCGACGCGGTGCGCCGGTTCGCTCGCCAGGCCAGCGAGGTGATCGCGGCCAGGGAGCCGGACAGCCTGACCATCGAGCAGCGCAAGGACAGCCGCGGCGACCGGGTCTACTCCGACGTCATGCGCAACGCCTACGCGCAGACCGCGGTCGCGCCCTACTCGGTGCGGGCCAGGCCGGGCGCACCGGTGGCCACCCCGCTGCGGTGGGAGGAGCTGGAGGACTCCGGGCTGACCCCAAACCAGTTCACGCTGCGCACCGTGGGCGAGCGCCTGGCCCGGCTGGGCCAGTCCGACCCGTGGGCCGGCCTGGCCAGGCACCGCTACGGCCTGGCCAGGGCGTCCCAGCGCCTGGGGAAGATTGCCTGACGCCCTGCGCGCCGTGGTTAGCGTGGAAGCAGGTCGCCAGGGTGCTCGACCGGGAAGCCGTAGGCGTCGATGACCATGCCCCCGGCGCGGCTGGCGAGCGCCAGCCCGGCCTCGGCCACTCGCAGGCAGAGCTCCCGCGCCGCGGTAGCCACCTGGTACTTGGTGTCGACATTCCAGCGGCTGAGCTCTTTGCCGCGCAGCTGGCCCAGAGCCGGCGGCGGCAGTGCCCACTTGACGGTGGAAAACCGCGGCGGAAAGAAGCTGACGAACAACGGCGGCTCCTCCTCGGTGATCAGGAAGTACGCGTCCTGTGCCCGCTCGTGGCGCTCGATGATGATCTCGTCGTCGAAGAACGGCTGCATCACCGTGATCACCTGCTCGACCGGCAGCGGCCGCGCGCTGTACACCGAGACCGTCAGGTCGAGCTCCATCGGCGGTCGCTCGTCGTGAACCGTGCCGCCCAGACGGGCCGCCAGGCCACGGATGAGCCGCTCGGCGTCCTGCCACTTCAGCTCGTCCGGCCGGGTCGCCCGGGAACCCTGCTCGACGATGCTGGCGTAGTAAGCGGTGGCCAGGCCGGCCGGGAGCCCGGCCTTCCCGGCGAGTTCCGGGGTCACCTCGACCGGCCCGATCAGGCGCACGCCGTTGCGGAAGGCCAGGCGGTCGCTCTTGACGCGGACGGCCGGGTCGTAGCGCAGCAGCAATTCCGACAGGGCGTCGGCCGGGTCGCTCGGGAACAGCACGGCCGGGCCGCGGGCCAGATACCTGGCGGTGCGGTCGAATAGTGCCATCCGTTGCCTCCCGGATCCTAGGGGGTTGGCTCCAGATAGCCACGCTCACGAAGCTGCCCGGCCATCCACAGCCGGGCCTGGCGCTCCGCCGGCGTCTCCGGCAGCAGCGACATCAGGAACATGGCGATGAAGATCCCGGGAAAGAACAGGAGGGCAATGGCGCAGATGAGCACGAGCAAGATCCATCCCAGCTGCACCAGGCTGCTGAGAAGCTGGCCGGTCCAGCCCCGGCCGAATCGCGGCACCGGGAGCCTCGCGCGCTGGGGCAGCGCGGGGACGTTCCAGTGCTGCACGGTGCGGACGGCCAACCAGGCCAGCAGCGCCAAGGTCGCCAGCGCATCGATGACGACCAGCACGTCGAAGCCGGTACGGGAGGAATTGCGGATCGAGCCGAATAGCCCCGCGTCGATGCTGGCCAGAATGGCCAGCACGATCGCCCAAAGGAGCGACATCCCGATCCGGCGCGCCCAGTAGCCCGTCCCGTGGTCATACCACGTCTGCCCCAGGCCGGGAAGCCGCGGGATCAGCACGTCCCGCGGCAGCGTGTGGCGCGCCGGCAGGAACCTGGATGCTCGCACGGGATGCACCATATCGTGCCGGTTAGACGGGTCAATATCCCCCGAAGTGGCCGGTTTCTCCGGCTCGAGCCGCTGCGGGCCAAGGTTTAGCAGCGAAGTTCGCGGATAGATCCCTGGCCTGAGCGACGAGGAGGATCCGCATCATGGGAGCCGAGAAAAAGGCGGCCGACAAGGCCAAAGCAGGCAAGGGCAAGATCAAGAAGGCGGCCGGCAAGGCGGTCGGGAACCCGCGGCTGGAAGCCGAGGGCCGGGCCGACCAGACCGAGGGCAACCTCAAGCAGGCCGGCGAGAAGGTCAAGGACGCTTTCAAGAAGTAGCCATCGGCGTCAGTAGACCTGACGCCGATAGCGATCTCCCGCGAGGCCAGCACCGCGACGGGGCGGTACTGGCCTCGTCGGGGCTACGGCGGTATCGGCGCTTAGCGCGCCGGCACCGACCGGATGCCGCCCGTTGCCGGGCGCAGCCCACCCGAAGTATCCGGCCCGGCTGACGCTGGCGCCACCGGCACTGCCGCCACCGGCGCTGCCGCCACCGGCACAGGTGGCACCGGCACAGGTGGCACCGGCACAGGTGGCACGGGCGCAGGTGGCACGGGCAGCACTGGCACCGGCGACACTGCCGCCGACAACATCGGTTTGGACGGCTCGTCCTGGTCCTGCGGGCTCTTCGGGCCGCCGTGGGCGGATATAACCGCGGGGCGGATCTGGCCGAGCACAGGCGCACGAGCCACCATGATCACGCCGACCACCAGCGCCACGATGCCAGCGGCCTGTATCGCCAGCATTCCCGGTGAAATGCGGATCACATCGCCGAACACCACCACACCGAGCAGGATCCCCGAGACCGGCTCGGCCGCGGTCATCCCCGGCAGGGACGCGTGCAACGGCGCCGCGCTGAACGAGTTCTGCATCAGCCACATGGCGATCAGCGCCGCCCCCAGCAGGCAGTAGGGGGGCCAGGTGCTCAGCACGCCGACGAACGAGTGCGCGTCGAAGATCTGGACGGTGCGGCGGGTCAGTGCGTCGGAGATGCCGTAGACCAGGCCGGTGCCGATGCCGGTCAGGGTGGCGCGGGCCTGGCCCGAGCGAAGGTGGCCCGCGTGAATGAAGCAGTAGGCGACGACCGCTATCCCGGCGGCGGCCGGCCAGTCGGAGAACGAGCCGAACGATGCCGACGGCGTTCCCGGGGAACGGGCCAGCGACAGCGCGGCCACGCCGCTGCTGAGGATCACCGCGCCGAGCAGCTCGGTCCCCCGCAGCCGCTGATGCGACAGCGGGACCGCGAGGGCCAGGGCGAAGATCAGACTGGTGGCCAGCAGCGGCTCGTAGAGCGACAGGTCAAGGTGACCGACCGACCAGGCCGACAGCAGCTGTCCGGAGATCATCACGGCCAGGCCCAGCAGCCACCGGGGGCGGTGCAGCAGGTCGCTGATCAGCTTGAGGCGGAGGAAATAGGCCTGCGGCGCCTGTTCGGCTGCGTGCTGCTGCAAGACCCATCCGGCCCCCAGCAGCATCGCCGCCACCAGGGTGATCCCTACCGCCACAAGGTCCATGTCGCTCCGCTGCTCGTGCCACGCCCGGAACGCGGCTCTTCCGCCTTCCGTGCTCTGCCCCGGCTGTGACCGGCTATTCGCTCGCCTCCCTCATTTCGATTGTGCACTGCATGTAGCCCGGGCGACCGATCCGGGCAAACACTTTTCGGCCACGAAACCGCCGGCAGCGAGGCAAGCTTGGCCCGAGGGTATCCCGACGGCGCCACCACTTGAGGGCTGCCCCGGAGAAATTGCCCTGAAAAGCACGCCTGTGGCGGACCGCGGATGCGGAGGACGGCGGGGTCAGGTCGTGTCCTCGCTGGGCCGGCGGCGCGCCGGTTCCCGCCCGGGCGGCTGGCTGGGGCGGGGCGTGATCGGTGGTGCCTTGTGGACCCGGTGGACCTGCGGTTTCCCGGTCGACACGCTCGCCTTCTGGCCGTAGTGCATGAAGTCGAGCGGCTCGCCGTCGGCCAGGGTGTACTTGGTGGTCGCGTGGGTCACCTCGACGTGCAGCCGCCGTCCCCGGATGAGGACGGTGAAAGCGAGCCGGGCGAGCCCATCGGGGAGCCGCGGCGAAAAGCTGATCATGCCGTCCTCGTGACGCAGGCCCCCGAAGCCGGCGATCAGCGCCACATAGGTGCCGGCCAGCGAGGCGATGTGGACGCCGTCGCGGGTGTTGTGCTCCAGATCCCGCAAGTCCATCAGGGCGGCCTCGCCAAGGTAGTCATAGGCCAGGTCCAGATGCCCGACCTCGGCGGCCATGACCGCCTGGGTACAGGCCGACAACGAGGAGTCCCGCACGGTCAGGGCCTCGTAGTAGTCGAAGTTCCGCGCCTTCTGCTCGGCGGTGAACGCTCCCCCGCGCTTGTGCATGGCCAGCACCAGGTCGGCCTGCTTCACGACCTGCTTGCGGTACAGGTCGAAGTACGGGAAATGCAGGAACAGCGGGTACTGGTCCGGGGCGGTGTGGGCGAAGTCCCACGCCTGCTGCCTGGTGAACCCCGCGGCCTGCGGGTGGACGCCGAGCGTCTCGTCGAACGGGATGGACATCGCCTCGCCGGCGTCCCGCCAGCCAGCGGATTCTTCCGGGTCGATGCCAAGTTCCTTGGCCCGGTCCGGGTACTTTTCCGCGACGTCCGCCGCTTTCAGCAGGTTATGTTTGGCCATCAGGTTGGTGTAGATGTTGTCGTCGGCGACGGCGCTGTACTCGTCCGGGCCGGTCACCCCGTCGATGTGGAACCGCCCCTGGCCGTCGTGGTGGCCGAGCGAGCGCCACAGCCGGGCGGTGTGAGCCAGCAGGTCAAATCCCTCACCCCGCTCGAATGCCTCGTCACCGGTGGCATCGACATACGCAACCACGGCATCGGCGATGTCGGCGTTGATGTGGAAGGCAGCGACGCCGGCCGGCCAGTAGCCCGAGCACTCCGGGCCGGAGATCGTCCGCCACGGGAAGGCTGTGCCCTTCAGCCCGAGCTGGGCAGCTCGCTCGACGGCGGTCGGGATCGTGCTGTGCCGCCAGTGCAGCGCGTTGGCGACGGCGCCGGGGACGGTCAGCGTGAGCACCGGCAGCACGAACGCCTCGGTATCCCAGAACGCATGCCCGTCGTAACCGGGCCCGGTCAGCCCCTTGGCGGAAATTGCCCGCTGCTCGGCCCGGGCTCCGGCCTGCAGCACCTGGAACAACGCGAACCGCACCGCCTGCTGCACCTCGGCGTCCCCGTCAACCTCGACGTCGGAGCGGTCCCAGAAGTCGTCCAGGTACTTGCGCTGCTCGTCGAGCAGCCCGTCCCAGCCGGTCTGCCGGGCCGCGGTGAGCGCCGCCCACACCTGGTCCCGCAACCCGTTCAGCGACCGGGCACCGGACCATCCGTAGGCAACGAACTTGATCAGGCGCAGCTTCTGCCCCGGCTGCAGCACCGTGGCCGCGGTGACCAGGCAGCTGTCGTGTACCCCCCGGCCCTCGATCCTGACGTCTGAAGGACCGTCGATGATGTGGTCCATGGCGGCACCGACCCGCAGCTTGGACTGCCGGGTTATGTGCACCAGCACCGCCGCCGTATCGCGGGCGCTGTCGTATTCGTGCTGCAGCGGGCTGGCCAGCGCCGCGGCCGCCCGGGGATCGGCACTGGCCATGGGCAGCTGCTCGTTGGCCAGCAACTCGGACAGCACGGCGATCCGGGCCGGCTGGTCCAGCGGCACCACCTCGTAGGAGATGGCCCCGATCGCCCGCTGGGTGAACGACACCATCCGGGTCGACGTGATCTGGACCCGTTTCCCGGCCGGCGACACCCACTCGGCGGTCCGCTTCAGCACCCCCGCGCGGAAGTCGAGCAGGCGCTCGTGGGCGCGTAGCTGGCCGTAGCGGATGTCGAAAGACTCGTCGTCGACGAACAAGCGGATGATCTTGCCGTTGGTCACGTTGATGATCTCTTGCCCGGACTCCGGCAGGCCGTAGGCGGCCTCGGCGTAGGGCAGTGGCCGCGTCTCGAAGACCCCGTTGAGGTAGCTGCCCGGCAAGCCGTGCGGCTCGCCCTCATCCAGGTTGCCCCGCCACCCCAGGTGGCCGTTGGCCAGCGCGAACACCGACTCCGCCTGGGCCATCAGGTCCATGTCCAGCTTGGTCTCGCGCAGCGCCCACGGCTCGACCGTGAACGCCTCCTGCAGGATCACCGGTGCTCCAGCAACTCGGCCAGGTCCTTGACGACGACGTCAGCGCCGTGCTCCCGCAGTCCGGCTGCCTGCCCGACGCGGTCTACCCCGACCACGAACCCGAACCCCCCGGCCCGGCCCGCGGCCACCCCGGCCAGCGCGTCCTCGAACACCGTGGCCGCGGTCGGCTTCAGCCCCAGGGCCCGCGCCCCGGCCAGGAAGGTGTCCGGAGCCGGTTTGCCGCGCAGGTGCTCCCGCTCGGCAACCACGCCGTCGATCCGCGCATCGAACAGGTCCTCGATCCCGGCCGCGATCAGCACGTCACGGCAGTTGGTGCTGGACGACACCACGGCCCGGGGCAGCCCCGCCTCCTTGACTGCCCGGACGTAGCTGACCGAGCCCGGGTAGGCCTCGACCCCGTCCTCGTGGATCCGCCGCAGCACGATCTCGTTCTTGCGGTTACCGAGGCCGTAGACGGTCTGCGCATCGGGCGGGTCGTTCTCCTTGCCCACGGGCAGCTCGATGCCGCGGGAGGCCAGGAAGGACCGGGTCCCGTCGGCGCGGGGCTTCCCGTCCACGTACTCGTCGTAGTCGGCGACGGGATCGAACGGCACGAACGGCTCATCCCTCCGCTGCGCCCGTTCTCGCAGGTAGTCGTCGAACATTTCCTTCCATGCGGCGGCGTGGACCTTCGCGGTCTCGGTGAGCACGCCATCCAGGTCAAACAGGCAGCCGCGGATACTGTCCGGGAGTCCGAGCACCCGTCAAGCCTACGAGTTCGGGTTCACCATCCATAGATCCGCACCGGAAGTTCATGCAGGGGCTTCTGATCTGGGCCGGGATAGGTGATCATCACGACGATATCGTCCGGGTCGCGACCCTCGACGGCCTTGGCCGGGCCGCCGGAGCGGGTCTCGCGGTGGGCCGACAGCTCCTTCAGCACGCGCTCGCACCGGTCCAGGTCCTTCTCGTCGGCCGCGGTCCAGATGACGTACTGGACACCCACGGCGCCCAGCGTGTGCACGACGCTGCCGCCCATGGCCCGCAGGATCAGCTGACACCCGTCGCTGCTGAGCAGCAGCGCGGCGGTCGCGCTTCGGTCGACGACGTCCAGGGCGAGTACTTCCCGGTAGAAGCTGACCGATCTGTCGAGGTTCTGCACGAATATGACCACCGAGCCGATCCGGGAACCGTGTGCCATCTGGAGACCTCATTTCGTCGCCAAGCGGCCCGCCGGCGGGGCCGTTACCAGTGAACTCTTTTCATCCTCCCAAGACTGCCCACATACTCGGACGCGAGATGGGCGGATGAAAAGGGTTCAGTGTGGCGGGTCCGGTATCCGGCAGTCTCGCGGGTCCGAGGTCTGCGGCCTGGTTTGCCGCCGGCCGGCTCGGTCAGGGGGCGGGCGGGACGAACCAGGGGTTCCCCTGCGGGAACAAGCACCGGTCGGTGATGTGGTTGAGCACCCGCCTGGCCTGCCGGAACCGTTCAGCCACCTCGGCCACGACCGCGAGCCTGGCGGTATGCGCGGGCGCCAGGCCCCAGGCGGCCCGGTACCACTGGGCGCCGAGGTGCTCGAACAGGTCAATGGCCGGGGCCGCGACCAGCTGGTCGCGGCGCTGCTCGGGCACCTGGGCCGTGCGCAGCAGCCCGGTCGCGCTGACCGGCCCGAGCGCATGGGCCGCGGCGTAGTCGGGAAACACCCCGGTCAGGAACAGCGCCACGTCGCCGAGCCTGCGGTACACACCGGCCCGCTCGGCCTCGGGAACCGCGTCGAGCAGTCCGGCCATCCGCACCAGGTCGAGCTCGCTGACCCGCCGCCCGCGTGCTGCTCGTGCCGTACGCCCCGGCTGGCGGCTGGCCCGGTACTGCACGTTGGCGGCCCGGGTGAACGACGCGAGCAGCTCGGCCAGAAACAGCCGCCGGGCCGCCGAGCCGAGGAAGTCACGCAGCTCGGACGCGTCGAACAGGGGCACCCGCTGGCGCATCGAGCGCTCCGGCACGTGACCCATGGTCTCCAGGTCGGTCGCGGCCCGGTGCACGGCCACGGCGAATATCAGGAACGGGGACGCCAGAGCCGCCCTCGCCGTGGCGCCGGCCGGTGCCTGCGGCCCGAACACGGCCTGGAACACGCGCGAGTCGCCGACCAGCCGCGGAAGCTGCTCGGGGTGAGCGCGCAGCCACGCCGCGGCCCTGGGCGCCGCCCGAGTGCTGGTGTCTTCCGCGACCGTGGCCAGCAGCTCCAGGTCCGCGTCGGTGAGATGGTCCGCATACCCGCTGCCAACGAGCCCGCCGTCCATATGATCACCATAACTCGCGTCCGGCTCACCCGCCCCTGCCGCTTTTGCCACCTCCGGTCCCCGGCCGGGTGGGCTGTGATCGGCGGGTCTTTGCGAGACTGAAGCGTGACCAGCTATGACCGCTGGGTCCTGCACGTCGACCTCGACCAGTTCATCGCGGCCGTCGAGGTGCTGCGGCATCCGGAGCTGCGCGGGCGGCCGGTGGTCGTCGGCGGCGACGGTGACCCGGCCAAGCGCGGGGTGGTCGCCACGGCGTCGTACGAGGCCCGCCAGCACGGCGTGCACTCGGGGCTGCCGATGCGGACCGCGGCGCGGCGCTGCCCGGACGCGGTGTTCCTGCCCTCCGACCGGCCCGCCTACGAGGCGGCCTCGGCCGAGGTCATGACCGCCCTGCGGGGGCTCGGCTACGTCACCGAGGAGCTTGGCTGGGACGAGGCGTTCGTGGCCGCCCAGACCGGCGACCCGGAAGCGGTGGCCCGGGAGATCCAGCAGCAGATCAAGGCGGCCACGCGGCTCGAATCCTCGGTCGGCATCGGGGAGAACCGGATCCAGGCCAAGCTCGCGTCGAACTTCGCCAAGCCGGCCGGCGTCTTCCGGCTGACCCACCAGAACTGGTTCGCCGTGATGGGCGGGCTGCCGACCGGCAAGCTGCTGGGTGTCGGGGCGAAGACCGAGCGCAAGCTGGCCGAGCTGGGCATCGGCACGGTGGCCGACCTGGCTGGCGCCGACATCGCCGCGGTGGCGGCCCGGCTCGGGCCGACGATCGGGCCATGGCTGGTGCAGACGGCCCGCGGCCTGGGCTCGGCCGAGGTCTCGGCCGAGCCCTACGTGCCGCGCTCGCGCAGCCGCGAGATCACCTTCCAGCGGAACATCGAGGACTGGGCGCAGGTGCGCGAGGAGGTGCTGCGGCTGGCCGCGCAGGTGACCCGCGACGTCGAGGCGGAACAGCGGCCGGCCGTGCGCATCGTGGTCAAGGTCAGGCACGCGCCGTTCTTCACCAGCACGCACGGCCAGACGCTCGCCGAGCCGGCCAGCGACGAAGCCGTGATCGGCCAGGCCGCGCTGGCCGCGCTGGACAAGTTCACCGACCGGCGCCCGGTCCGGCTGCTCGGTGTCCGCGCCGAGTTCGAAGACACCGAGCCCTAGCTGTGGGGCATTACGCCGGGTCGCGTCCGCTCGGCTGCTGCGCGGGCGGCGACTAGGCTCTTTGCCATGAGCGGCAGGCCTTCCACCTCGCACTGGGGCGCCTACCTGGTGCGGGCGGAGCCGGACGGGGAGATCGTCGTCACGCCGCACCCCGCCGACCCGGCGCCGTCCCCGCTGCTCGGCAACATTCCCGGCGGCCTTCGGCACGCCACCCGGGTGCGGCGGCCGGCCGTTCGCCGTGGCTGGCTCACCCGCGGCCCGGGCCCGAGCGACCGGCGCGGGCGCGATGAATTCCAGGAAGTCAGCTGGGATAAGGCGCTGGACCTGGTCGCGGGCGAGCTGGCCCGGGTCCGCGGGACCCACGGCAATCAGGCGATCTTCGGCGGCTCGTACGGGTGGGCCAGCGCCGGGCGGTTTCACCACTCCCAGAGCCAGCTGCACCGGTTCCTGGCCCTGGCCGGCGGCTACGTCTCCTCGCGCAACACCTACAGCTTCGGCACCTCGGAAGTGCTGCTGCCCCACCTGGTGGGCAGCTCGGGCCCGGTGCTGGGCGGCGGGTCGTCGTGGCCGGCGATCGTGGCCAACACCGAGCTGATCGTGGCGTTCGGCGGCATCCCGGAGAAGAACACCTACGTCACCCCGGGCGGGATGACCACCCACGGCACCCCGGGTTACCTCGCGGAACTCGCCGCCAAGGGAACCAAGATCGTCCTGGTCAGCCCGCTCCGTTCCGACCTGCCCGACTACGTGGGGGCCGAGTGGTACCCGGTGGTCCCGGCCACCGACGTCGCGCTGATGCTCGGGCTGGCCCACACCCTGGCCACCGAGGGACTGCACGACAAGGGGTTCCTCGACCGGTACTGCGTTGGCTACGACACCTTCGAGCGGTACCTGCTCGGCGACAGCGACGGCGTGCCCAAGGACGCGGCCTGGGCGGGCCCGGTGTGCGGCGTCGAGCCGGACACGATCCGGGCGCTCGCGCGGCGGATGGCGGCCGCGCGCACCCTGGTCACGGTCACCTGGTCGCTGCAGCGGGCCCAGCACGGCGAGCAGCCGGTCTGGGCCGCGCTGACGCTGGCCGCGATGCTCGGCCAGATCGGCCTGCCCGGCGGCGGGTTCGGCCACGGCTACGGCTCCATGGGCGATGTCGGCAGCCACGGCGCGCTGCTGCGGCTGCCGACCCTGCACCAGGGCCGCAACCCGGTGCGCACGTTCATCCCGGTGGCCAGGATCGCGGACATGCTGCTCTGCCCCGGGGCCCGGTACGACTACAACGGCCAGCGGCTCACCTACCCCGACATCCGGCTGGTGTACTGGGCGGGCGGTAACCCGTTCCATCACCACCAGGATCTCGGCCGGCTGCACACGGCGTTCGCCCGGCCGGACACGGTTGTGGTGCACGAGCCGCACTGGACGGCCACCGCCCGCCAGGCCGACATCGTGCTGCCCGCCACGACCAGCCTGGAGCGGGAAGACATCGGCAGCGGGCGGCGCGACTCCCACCTGATCGCCATGCACCGCGTGGTCGAGCCCGTGGGTGAGGCCCGCAATGACCACGACATCCTGGC
>Ga0335075_10002907_pt1 | contig 27420 bp, 24 predicted proteins | sample Lox_Sample_24_FD_206723 | JGI IMG/M metagenome (GOLD analysis project Ga0335075, IMG submission 206723) | Soil microbial communities from Loxahatchee National Wildlife Refuge, Florida, United States - Lox_Sample_2.4 | ecosystem: Environmental > Terrestrial > Soil > Wetlands | place: USA...
CCGACATCCGGACTCGACCCGCTGATGGAGGCGGCGTTCCGCGAGTGCGCTGAGCAAGAGCGGTCGCGGGGCCGCACGCTATTGCTGTCCAGCCACATCCTGTCCGAGGTCGAGGCGCTGTGTGACCGTGTGACGATCATCCGGGCCGGGCGCACAGAGGAGACCGGCACACTGGCCGAGATGAGGCACTTGACCAGGACCTCGATCGCTGCGGAACTAGCCGGCCCGGTCCCCGGCCTGGCGGGTATGGCCGGCGTGCATGATCTTGTCGTCGACACTAGCCAGGACGGCGGCAGCCGGGTTCGCTGCGAAGTCGATTCGGACCTGCTTGGCGACCTGCTCAAGCTGCTTGTCGCGGCCGGGGTCCGGACGCTGACGAGCCAGCCGCCCACGCTGGAAGAGCTGTTTTTGCGGCACTACACCGACCTGGCCAGTGTCAGCCAGCGCGGAGCCGGCCAGTCCCCGGCTGGAGCGCAACCGTGAGCACGTCGGCTCCTGCGGCACTGGCCGCGACAGCGCCGGGCCGCCAGCGGCCAGGAGCTGGCCGGGGTGTCGCGCTGGCCGCGACCCGGCAGCTGACCAGGTTCGCGCTCCGCAGGGACCGCTTCATGCTGCCCGCCTGGGTTTATGCGCTCACCCTCATCGCTGCCTCCGGCGGCTACGGGCTGAAGGCTGTTTACAAGACGGCGGCAAGCAGAGCGACGCTCGCCGCCAGTGTTTACCACAACGAGGCGCTGTCTTTCCTGTACGGGCAGCTGCACGGAAGCTCGCTCGGCGCCATTACGGCGTGGCGCTACCTCGCCTACGCCGCGCTGGCCGCCGGCTTGATGAACCTGTTCCTGGTGATCAGGCACACCCGTGCCGATGAAGAGACCGGCAGGCTCGAACTACTCGGCTCGACGGTGATCGGCCGGCACGCGCCGCTGGCTGCCGCGCTGCTGGTCGCTGTGGTGGCCGACGTCGCCCTGGTCGTGCTGAGTGGCCTGGTGCTGGTGGCTGGCGGCCTTCCGCTCGGTGGTGCAGTGGCCTTCGAGCTGGCCGAGATCGGCTGCGGCCTGACGTTTGCCGCGCTCGGTGCGCTAGCGGCCCAGGTCAGCGGAACCGCGCGGGGCGCAAGGGGCCTGGTCATCGCAGTGCTTGCGGTCGTCTTCCTGTTCCGGGCCGTTGGTGACTCGGGCGGCAATCACGAACTTGGCTGGCTTACCTGGCTGTCCCCGATCGGCTGGGCTGAGCTAGTCCGGCCATTCACGGCGGACCGGTGGTGGGTGCTGGCGCTGCCGGCTGCAGCAGCCGCGCTCGGCGTGGCGACCGCGGTGGCGCTCGCGGCTCACCGGGACCAGGGCGCCGGGTTGCGGCAGCCCGGTGACGGTCCGGCAGCGGCCGGCCGGCTACTGGCAGGCCCGGCAGGTCTCGTCTGGCGACTGCAACGTGGCGCCCTGGCCGGATGGGCCGCCGGATTCCTGGCTGGCGGGCTAGCCATCGGGGTCGTCGGCAACGGCATCGGCCAGCTGGTGGGCTCAAGCCAGGTAATCGACAAGGCGATCGCCAGGATCGGCGGCCAGGCTGCCCTGACCAGCGCGTATCTCGCCGCTTGCACGAGCCTGATCGGCCTCGTCGCAGCCGCGTACACAGTGTCTGCGGTGCTGCGGCTCCGGTCAGACGAGGCGGACGGCCGGGCCGAGCCAGTGCTGGCTGGCGCGGTCGGAAGGCTGCGCTGGGGCGGGAGTTACCTGCTCGCCGCGACGGCCGGCACCGGGGTCATGCTGCTGGCCGGCGGCGTGGGCATGGGGCTGGGCTACGGGCTCGCGAGCTCTGCGACCGGAACGCAGCTGCCCCGCCTGATCGGTGCGTCACTGGCGCAGTGGCCTGCGGCACTGTGCGTTGCCGGGGTCGGAGCCGCGGTCATCGGCCTGGTGCCGCGGTGGAGCGCTCCGGCCGGCTGGGTGGCGGTCGCTTTTTGCGGCCTGGTCGGGGTGCTCGGTCCTGCGCTGAACCTGCCGCAGGCAGTGCTCGACGTGTCGCCGTTCACGCACGTGCCGAAACTGCCCGGAGGCGCGTTCAGCGTCGAGCCGCTGCTCTGGCTCACCGCAATCACGCTCGCGCTGGCAGCGGCCGGGCTGGTCGGCCTGCGCCGCCGGGATGTCGGCTGACGCAAAACACCCCGGCACGTCCCGGTCCCGGCCGCGTCGCGCTGATGAACTGACGGTGAACCGGTGACGGCTCGCCCCGAGATGGCGCACCTACGAAGCTGGCTTCGCGACGGCGCGTCTGCTCGTCGCCGCGCTCGGGCCGGCCAGCGGCAATCTCAGCTGGCGTCGGCACCTGGAAGACAGCCGCAGACGCCCCGCGATCAGGGATGAATCGTCTTGTGCTCGGCCAGCATCTCGACGTACTGCGCGATCTTCCGAGCGCGAGTCTCTGGCCGCTTGACGGTGCCGATCCGGTACAGGATGGCGTACCGGTTCAGGCTGTTGAGCGTCGAGAAGAAGTCGGCCGCCACAGTATTCGCCGCGAGCGCGGCAGCCAGGTCATCGGGCACTGTGATGCTGCGCGGGCCGGCGTAGGCGGCGTCCCACCGGCCGTCGGCCCTGGCACTCTCGACTTCGGCCAGCCCGGCAGGCTGCATCCGGCCAGCGGCAATCAGGGCCTCGGCTTTCTGCGTGTTGATCTTGGACCACCGGCTGCCGTGCTTGCGGGGCGTGAATCGCTTCAGCCAGTAGTCGTCGTCAAGCCCGCGGGTCTGGGCGTCAATCCAGCCGAAGCACAGGGCCTCGTCCAGGGCCTCGGCGTAGGACAGCGTGCCTTGAGGCGCGTCCTTCTTGGCGATCTTCAGCCAGAGGCCGTCGGCTGAGGCATGGCGATCACTGAGCCAGGCGCGCCACTTAGCCGCAGTCGGGAACGCCACGGGATCGTGGTCAGGCAGAGTCACCAGCTCAGTGAACCAGCCAGGTCCGAGAGTTCGCGGTAGCCGTGGCCGATGCACCGAGCTGGAAGTGGCACGCCCGTCATCGCTACTGGCCTTTCCCGTAGCCGCGAAGCATCGCCGTGACGTGCGCGCGCGCAGTGGACTCGAGCGCGCCGGCCCGGGTGAGGATCTGCGCTGCGAGGCTGTCTTCGTTCCGGTACAGGCCAAGCAGCAAGTGCTCGGTGCCGATGTAGTTGTGGCCGAACTCAAGCGCGACAGCCAGGGCATCGCGCAGCGCGCGCTTGGCGTTCCCGGAGAACGGCGGCCTGCTTCCGCCGGCCGGCGTTGCGGTGGCACCGGCAGCACCGCCAGCCTGGGCTGGCGCCTCGGCAGCGGTTGACGGCTCAGCCGGGGTTGATGCCTCGGTCGGGGCTGACGACTCAGCCGGGATCGACGGCTCAGCTGTGCCAGGCGCGCGGTCGCCAGCGGCCAGGATCGCGGCGCGCACAGCGTCTGCGCTGACCTCCATCGCGGCCAGCGCCCGGCCCGCGATGCCGTCCGGCTCGGTGAACAACGCGAGTAGTACGTGCTCGGTGCCGACGAAGTCATCGCCGAGGAAGATCGCGGCCTGGCTGGACTCGGCCATGACATGCCGGGCCCGGTTGGTGAATCGCTCAAAGGTCGGCGCCGGGATCGCGGCGACAATGTGGGTGGCGACCGCCGACGCGAACCGCTTGTGCACGGCCTGCTTCGTCACGCCGAGCGCAGCGCTGATCTCAGTCCAGGACCGGCCGTCACGACGGCACCGGTCGACGAAGTACCCGAGCAGGGCGTCAGTGGTCTCCTCCAGCTGCGCTGCCGCTGCGGCAGCCGCGACAAGCTGGTCGAGAGGCTGGTCGGAGCTTGAGTCCTGCCGGACTGTCTCGATGAGCTCCTGAAGGGTGGGCGGAGGTGTCATGGGTCAACCATAGGTTGACGCACGAAGAGTCGTCAACCCTACGTTGACGATTCGGACGTCAACTTTGCGTTGACCAACTGTTAGCCCGTCATAATAGAAGGGATGGGTCCGGCCCCGGCCGGGCCATCCCCGCGCGACCGAAGCCATCAGGCCTGACCGAATCCACTCGTTCCGACCGCTGTCATGAGGCCCGGCCGGGCGAACCCAGACGACTGAGCCACCGGAGGTACCGAGCCACGTGGCGGAGCTGAACCACCCAGTGCAACCGAGTCACCCGGCAGCGCGACCGAGTCAGCCAGCGGAACTGAGCCCTTCGCGGCGGATGCTAGTCCTGGCGATCTGCTGCATGAGCCTGTTCATCGTCGGGCTGGACGTGACGATCGTCAATGTCGCGTTGCCGTCGATAGGCCACGACCTTCATGCCGGGGTCTCGGGCCTGCAGTGGACTATCGACGCATACACCCTCGTTCTGGCGAGCCTGCTGATGCTGTCCGGGTCGACCGCGGACCGGATTGGCAGGCGGCGGACGTTCCAGACGGGACTGGCCCTGTTCACCGCCGGATCCCTGCTCTGCAGCCTGGCGCCTGGCCTTGGCTGGCTGGTCGCGTTCCGCATGCTGCAGGCAATCGGCGGATCCATGCTCAACCCCGTCGCGATGTCGATCATTACCAACACGTTCATCGAGCCACGAGAGCGAGCGCGGGCGATCGGCATCTGGGGCGGGGTAGTCGGGCTGAGCATGGCACTCGGTCCGATTGCTGGCGGCCTGCTTGTCGAGTCGGTCGGCTGGCGCGGGATCTTCTGGGTCAATGTCCCGGTGGGTATCGCGGCAGTCGTGCTCACCGCCCTGTTCGTGCCTGAATCCAAGGCACCGCGGGCGCGCAAGCTCGATCCGGCCGGTCAGTTGCTGATCATCGTGCTGCTGACCGCGCTGGTCTACGCGCTGATCGAAGGGCCAGGATCCGGCTGGACGTCGCCGAAGATCCTCAGTTGCTTTGTGGCGTCGGCAGCGGCGCTGGTTGCGCTGGCAATTTACGAGCCACGGCGGCCCGAGCCGCTGATCGATCCCCGGTTCTTCCGCAGCGCGCCGTTCTCAGGCGCGGTCGTGATTGCCATCTGCGCATTCGCAGCCCTCGGCGGGTTCCTCCTGGTCAACACCCTGTACCTGCAGGACGTGCGCGGATACTCCCCGCTGCTGGCCGGCGTCTACACGCTGCCGATGGCGGCGATGACGGCCATTTGCTCGCCTCTGTCGGGCCGGCTCGTCGGCGTACGAGGGGCACGGCCGTCGCTCCTGGTCGCCGGGGTAGGCCTCACGGCGGCCGGGCTGATCCTGACCCATGTGACCAGCGGCACTGCGACGATCACCTTGCTAGCCAGCTACGTGCTGTTCGGTCTGGGCTTTGGCATGGTGAACGCGCCGATCACGAACAGCACCGTGTCGGGGATGCCCAGGTCACAAGCCGGCGTCGCGGCGGGCGTGGCGTCCACGAGCAGGCAGGTCGGTTCGTCGCTCGGCGTCGCGGTGATCGGGTCGGCGTCCATCTCTGCGCTGCACGGGCCATTCCGGCTGGGCTTTGCCACTGCCAGCCACGCCGGCTGGTGGATCGTGACCGGCTGTGGCGTGGCGATCTTCTGCCTTGGCCTCCTGGTAAGCGGGCGCTGGGCAATCCAGACGGCGCACCGGACCGCCAGCCGGCTGGTGCCCGCTCATGCAGCGCAGGCAGCGGCTGGTCAGGCGGCAGCGGACCGGCAGGCCCCAGACCAGGCCGCCGGCGGGTCCGCTGCCGGCACGATCAGCCCTGCTGCTCCGCGCTGACTGACATCAGCGCGAACGCCGCGCCCTGGTCATCGCGCACGACCGCCATCCGGCCGTACGGGCTGTCCCAGGCGGGCGCGACCAGGCTGCCGCCCAGTTCGCTGACTCGCGCCACGGCCGCATCGGTGTCAGTGACGGCGAAGTAGGTGCCCCAGTTCGCCGGCATCTCGGCCGGCTGCTCAGCACCGATCTCGCCGATCCCGCCGATCGTCCGGCCATCAAGGTCAAGCGTGGCGTACTTGAATCCGTCGGCGCTCATGTCACCGTAGGCGTAGCCGAACACGGCAGCGTAGAAGGCCTTGTTGCCGTCAAAGTCCCGGCTCATGTTCTCGCTCCAGATGAGCGAGCCCGGCTCGTTCGCGCGCCGCACGCCGGTATGCGCGCGTGCCTGCCAGACACCGAAGACGGCGCCGCCAGGGTCCGCCGCGACGAACATCCGCCCGACGTCCATCACGTCCATCGGGCCCATCAGGATCTGGCCGCCTGCCGCCTTGATCTTCGCCGCGGTCTCGTCGGCGTCCTCGCTAGCCAGGTATGTCGTCCAGAATGTCGGCATCTCCGCCGGGCCCATCTTGGGGCCGATGCCGGCGACCGGATCACCGTCGATCTCGCAGATCGAGTAGCCACCAGCCTCTGGCGGCCCCTCCAGGATCGACCAGCCGAACAGGCCGCCATAGAACGCCTTGGCCTTCGGCACGTCAGCCACGCCGAGGTCAATCCAGCACGGCGTCCCGGCCGGCCAGGCAGTGTCGCGTCTGACCATCGCTTCCCTCCATCCCGCGCCAAGGAGCGCGTTCGAAAGCAGACCGAAGTCGCAACGGAGCGTACTGCGGGAACGCCCGCAGCCGGGGCTGATCCGGCGAGCACCGGCCCGGAAGCGTAACCGGCAACGTGGTGATTCTGGATAAAGGAGCCCCGATCCCGGGTTGCCTTCTCGGTCGTCGACGGCCTGATTAGTGGTCGTGGTCCTATCGGGGTGATGGCACAGTGAGACGCATGGAGGAGTCCATACGTCTGAATCGGGCTAACTGGGACGAGCGAGCCCCGGCGCATTATGCCTCGCTCGACTATGCCGTGGAGCGGTTCGTCAACGAGCCCGAGTATCTATCTGAGGTCGTTCGCTTCGACCTGCCGCTGCTGGGCGATATCAACGGCCTGCGCGGCGTCCACCTCCAGTGCCACATCGGCACGGACACGGTATCGCTGGCGCGGCTCGGCGCGACCATGACCGGGCTGGACTTTTCCAGGCCGGCGGTGGAGATGGCCCGCCATCTCGCTGCGCGGACCGGTGCGGACGCCACCTTTGTGGAGTCTGAGGTCTATCAGGCCCTGGACGTACTGCCGGCCGGAGAGTTCGACCTGGTCTTCACCGGCATCGGCGCGCTGTGCTGGCTGCCGAGCGTGCGCCGCTGGGCGACGGTGGTCGCGGCGCTGCTGAAGCCCGGCGGCCGGCTGTTTATCCGTGAGGGTCACCCGATGCTCTGGTCGATCGATGACACCCGCGCCGACGACCTGCTCACGGTCAAGTATCCGTACTTCGAGCGGGACCAGCCGATCGTGTGGGATGAAGGCGGCACGTACGTCGCCACCGACGCGGTCTTCGAAAACTCCACCACACACGAGTGGAACCACGGGCTCGGCGAGATCGTGACCGCGCTACTGGACTCCGGGATGCTGATCACCGGCCTGACCGAGCACGACAGCGTGCCGTGGGAAGCTCTGCCGGGCAAGATGGCTCGGACACCGGGTGGCGAGTGGCGCCTCGCGGCCGATCCGTGGCGACTGCCACACAGCTACACCCTGCAAGCAGTACGCCAGGACCGATCCGTTTCGTCGCCATGAAACAGGTCACGCCGGGCGTGCCGTTCCCGGTCTCTAGCCGGGCGGATAGCAGTAAGAATCGCTCGACGCGTCGCCGCCCTGGAGCCTGATCTGGTGCGCCCGCCGGCCACGGAACGCCTCGCCCTCGACGAAGAAGCGCTTGTCGAACGAGATGCCGCCGTCATCGGCAACGTCCAGCTTGGCCATCCAGGCACCAACTCCGTCGGGGTAGAACTGGTCGTCCCACGCGCCGTACAGGGAGTTGGTGAAGTACACCCGCCTGGAGTCCCGGCTGACCTCCACCATCTGCGGCCCTCCGGCGAGCGGCAGGTCCGGCCTCGCCGGGTGCTGCTTCCTGCCGGTGATCCCGCCGACGCGGACCGATCCGGTCTCCTGCGGGTGGAACGGGTCGCTAACGTCGTACTGCTTGAGCTCGCCGGTGCCCCAGCAGGAGACGTAGAGGCGCTGATCGTCCACGGCCAGCGCCAGGTCGGTAACCAGCGGCGGCACTGCGCCGAACGGCTTCAGCGCGGGCGGCAGCTCGTCCTCGCTGGCGGGCTCGGCAGGGATCGAGATCACCTTGTGCGCTGCCCAGGTGCCGTCGGCTTGCCGGTGCCAGAGCCAGATCGACGCGGACAGATCCTCGACGCTGATCACCACGCCGGCGAAGCCGTAGGTCTGCGTCGGATTGTGCGCGGGCCGTAGCTCGAGCGCCATCTGGTGCTGGTCGCCGAGGTCGATCGTCTGGATGTTGGCGCGCGTTCTCATGTCCCAGAAGTGCAGCCGGTGGCCGTACTTGCGGCCGAGCAGGAGCTCGGGGACGACTCCGTGCTCGATCATGGACGGTGTTCCCCACTCCGAGGTGATCGCCACGTCGTGGTTGATGTGCCACCACACGTCGTAAGCGAGGTACTGATCGCCTCGGTCTGCCTCCCACTGGCCGGTGACCTCGAACGTGGCCGGGTCGAGCAGGGCGACGCCACCGGGTCCCTCGCCGCTGCCGCCGCCCAGGCAGGACACGAACACGCCGCCAGGGCCGCAGTGCACCGTGTGCGGGCGGGAGTAGTTCGCGCGCTTGCCGAGCTCCTCAGAGCCGAGCACGCTGGCGACGCGCGGTGCTGCCGGGTTGTCTTTGGTATCGAGGACATAGAGGCGGGACGAGCGAAGGCCGGGCACGATCAGGTAGCGCCGGTCGCCGTGGTCGTGGCCGCCGCCTGGGCACAGGGCGCTCGAGCAGGCGTTCCAGCCGAAATGGTGCAGCTCGTCGCCGATGTTGGGCAGCTCGGTGACGCCGACGACCTCGCTGTAGCTGGCGGAGTCCGGATCTACGTCGACGACCGTCATCGCGTCGGGCTTGTCGGCTGGCCGGGCGAAAGTGGCGACGTAAGCCAGCTTCTCGCCCGGGGCCTGCGCGGCGTCCCGCGGCGAGCGGTAGAAGGTCGGGTCGGTGTGGCACCCGTTGGGGTTGCTCATTGGCTCATGTCCTTGGCTGGCTCTCGTGGCCGTGTTATGCAACGTACCCGGGAGCGGCAGGCCCCGTACCCGGGAGCCTAGAGACGGGCCTCGGCTGGCTCGCCACCTGAAGATGGCACATCGTAAAAAGCTCGTTGTAACTGAAAGTAGTCTGATCCAGTCATGTAGCACATACGGCTGCCGTCCCGGCGGCCGCGGAGGCCTTTTTCTTGCAGACTCACCGGCTCTGGCTGAGCGTCGGCGGCGCCGCTGCCGCGGCCGCGGTGGTACTCGCCGCAGGCTGCAGTTCGCCGGGCGGGGCTGCCGATCCGAGCGCGCCAGCCGGGCCTGCGGGAAGCGCCGGGGCAGGCAGCCAGGCCCCGGCGGGCCAGTCATCGGCAGGACAGTCATCCCAGCCGGCCGACGGGCCGCGGACCTCGGCGAGCCCGGTGTCGTCCGCGCAACGGGCCGCCGAGGCGACCCAGGGCCCCGCCGCGGTGCCGACGGCCGCGCAGCTAGCCGCCCTGACCGCGCAGTCAGCCGAGATCGCCAAGCTGTCCCCGGCGCAGATGGCCGGCCAGCGGGTGATCTACAGCTATAGCGGCCTGTCAGTTCCGGCGAGCTTGCTCAGGCTGATCCGGCATGGGGACGTCGGCGGTGTCATCTTCTTTGGCGCCAACATCTCGAGCGAAACTCAGCTCCGGGGTGTCATCGCGCAGGTGGAGAAGGCTAATGCTGCGGCAACCAACCCGGCCCGCGGTTATCCGCTGATGCTCATGGCTGATCAGGAGGGCGGTCTGGTGCGCCGCCTGTCCTGGGCCGGGCCAGACCAGTCCGAAGCGCAGATCGGCGCGTCCGCAGCCCCGGCCAGTGCGGCGGCTGCGGCAGGCGCGCAGGCGGCGGCCGGCTTGCGCGCGGTCGGCATGAACGTGAACCTGGCGCCAGTGCTCGACGTCTACCGCAAGGCAGGCGACTTCGATGACCAGTACCAGCGCTCCTACAGCATGAACCCGGGCACTGTGTCAACTGCCGCCGCCGCGTTCGTCACCGCGCAGCAGGATGGCGGCGTCGCGGCCACTCTCAAGCATTTTCCCGGACTAGGCGAGGCAAGCGCCGCGCAGGATACCGACGACAGGCCGGTGCGCATCAACTTGCCGGCCCACACGCTGCGCGACATCGACGAGCTGCCCTACCAGGCGGCGATCAAGGCCGGTGCCCGGCTGACGATGGTGTCGTGGGCGAACTACCCGGCACTCGACCCGAAGCTGCCCGCGGGTCTGTCGCCGACCATCATCCAGGGCGAACTGCAAGCGCGGCTCGGTTTCACCGGCGTGACGATCACTGACGCGCTCGGAGCCGGAGCGCTGCGAGCCTACGGGTCGCTGCAGCACCGGACGATGCTCGCCGCGCGCGCCGGGATGGACGCGCTGCTGTGCACCGCCACCGATGCGGTGCCCGGCTGGAAATGTGTACAGGGCCTGCGCGCCGGGTATAGCGACGGCGCCTTGCCGAAGACGGCGTTCAAAGCGCAGCTCGCGCAGCTTTTGCAGTTGCGGACGAGCCTGCCCGCCTGACGGCCGGGCGCTACGCGACCTGACGAAACCGCCGGTCCGTTTTCTCGCTGCCGTCGTGCGCCGGACGCGCGCAGTTCGCGCGCGTCACCGTGCAGGCACCGGACTGGCTGGCAGTTGCATTGCGAGCGGGGCCGGCCTGGCTCTGCAGAAAGGCAGCCTTCGCTGTGCACAAGCAAATATGGCGCAGAACCGCCGGCATCTGCGTTGCCTCCGCAGTCGTGCTCTTCTTCGCGGCAAATGCCGACGCTGGCCCGGTGACCCGCACACTGCGCTCAGCCAGCGGTCGATCCGCCAGCCGTCTCGCCCCTCAGGCCGCGAACGCGGCAGCTTCGGGCAGCAGCCTCCGCATGGCCGCGGCGGACCGGGCTGCGGCCCAGAGTCCGGAGGCCGCGCTGGCTGCGACGCTGACCCCTGCCCAGCTGGCGGGGCAGCGGGTCATCTATAGCTATTCCGGGCTCACACCGCCGTCCGCCCTGCTGAAGCTCATCCGGCACGGTGAGGTAGGCGGCGTCATCTTCTTCAGCTCGAACTTCGCGAACACCGCGCAGTTCACTGCTGCCGTCGCCACGCTGGTTGCCAATAACAGCCTGGCGCAGAACCCGGCCCATACCTTCCCGCTACTGCTCATGACGGATCAGGAAGGCGGCCAGGTCAGGCGATTGCCCGGCGCTCCGGTGATGTCGGAAAAGCAGATCGGTTCGCTGCCCACGCCCACTCAGCGTCGTTTGGCGGCCACCGCGGCCGGTACGGGCGCGGGGCAGAACCTGCTCAGCTTCGGCCTGAACATGAACCTGGCGCCGGTGCTCGGCGTGTTCCGCACTCCCGGCAACTTCCTGGACCAGTTCCAGCGCTCGTACAGCATGAATCCGATTACCGTGTCGAGGCTGGCATCGTTCTTCATCACTGCGCAGCAGGCCACCGGAGTGGCCGCGACGGCGAAGCATTTTCCCGGCCTTGGCGCGGCCACGACCAGTCAGAACACCGACCTGAGGCCGGTCACGATCAATCTCACCAAGTCCACGATTCAGAGCGTCGATGAGGCCCCGTTCGCGGCCGCGATCGCCGCCGGAGTCAAGCTGGTGCTGGTGTCCTGGGCCAGGTACCCGAATCTGGGCTCATCCCGGCCAGCCGGCCTGTCCTCCGTCATCGTGCAAGGGCAGCTGCGCCGCCGGCTCGGGTTCACGGGCGTGACGATCACCGATGCGATCGGCGCGGGCGCCCTGGTGAACAACGGCTCGATCCAGAACCGCTCGTTGCTGGCTGCACAGGCGGGGATGCAGCTCATCTTGTCCGCGGCGCAAACTGTCACCGAGGGCCAGAATGTCCTGGCCGGGCTGCAAGCCGGGTTCAACAACGGCAGCCTCAACCAGGCGGCTTTCCGGGCCGATGTGACGCAGATCCTGACACTGCGCAGCGGGCTGCCGGATCCCTCGATCGGCCCTGGCCGGGCTTGACGGGCGGCTGTGCTCGGTGGCACGGGAGCGCCGCTTGGCTAACGCCCTGCCATGGTGTCGATGCTGGTCATCTCCTCGCCGGTCAGCGCGAACCCGAAGAGGTCGAAGTTCGACGCGATCCGCTCCGGCCGGACTGACTTCGGGATCACGATGATGTTGTGCTCCAGGTGCCAGCGCAGGACCACCTGGGCCGTCGTCACTCCGTGCGCGGCAGCTATCTTCGCCAGCACAGGATCGTCCAGGTCGGTGTTCTTCAGCCCGCTGTAGCCCTCAAGAACGACGCCGCGCTCGGCGTGGCCAGCCAGCACGGCTGCGTCGTAGCGAACCGGGCTCCAGTCGATCTGGTTCACCGCGGGCATTTTCCCTGACGACCGGGTCAGCTCGTCCACTTCGGTGAGGGTGTAGTTGCTCACGCCGATGTCGATGACTTGCCCCTCGGCCTGGATCTCGATCAGTTCGTTCCATAGCTGGCGGCTGGCTCCCCGCGCCGACGGTGGCCAGTGCACCAGCCAGAGGTCCAGGTAATCGGTACCCAGCGCGTCTAGCGACTGCCGCAGCACCGAACGGGCCTTCCCCGCGTCGGAGGGGCGGATCTTGGTCGTGATGAATATGTCGGACCTGTCCAGCCCGCTGTCCCGGATGGCCCGACCTACGTCGCCCTCGTTGGCGTACATCGTGGCGGTATCGACGTGCCGGTAGCCAGCTGCCAGGGCCGCGAGAACCGCCTGGTAGGCGTTGTCGTGGCGCATTCTCCAGGTGCCGAACCCGACGACCGGCATCTGCCCGCCAGCTGGCAGCGAGAAGGCCGGAACCTCAGCCGGAGATGTCATTCGCTCATTATGCGCCGCCGGTGAGTAGCCCTACGTGCGGGAGGACGCTGTGAACTTCCGCGGGATCCGCCCGTAGTCTCGCCGTCCGAAATAGCCGGTTTGCGGTCGGCGGGTCGGTGGACAGGTCAGCGTGGCGCGGCACCCGATCCTAGCTACGCGCCGGACAACGTACTGTTAGTCACGATCAGCACGATTTAGCCGTGGGAGATATATGGAGCTCGACCCGAAGCTGGTCGCGAGCCTGCGCAGGGCAGCCGACGCGATGCCAGATGACGTCGAGCTGCGCCTGCACCTGGCCGCGCTGCTGATCGAGGCCGGGCGGCGAGATGAAGGCGTTCGCGAGGTCGGGGTCGTCCTGCAGGCTGACCCGGCCAACGCCCGCGCGCTGGCGCTGATCACCGGCCCTGAGCCGACGGGCAGCGCCGGAGCGCCGGACGGCGCCGGGGCCCGGCCTGACCTCGCGAGCCCCGGTGCGGTCCCCGCTCAGGACGGATCCTCACCGGAGGCAGAGGCCGGGCTGCCATCCCGAGCCGAAGCCGAACCCAGCGCCGAGCCGGCTGGCCCGCTCGCCTCCGAGGTGCCGGATTTCGACTGGGGTGCCGCCGAGTCGGAGCTCGCCGACGTGCTCCCGCCTCGCTTCGTCGGTCCGGACGGGGCAGCCGAGCGCGTTGGCGTGGAGAGCGTCGACCCGGCCTCCAGGGTTTTCGATGTCGAGCACACGGGCCTGCGGCTTGCCGACGTCGCCGGGATGACGGATGTGAAGCAGCGCCTCGAGGCCGCCTTCCTCGCTCCCATGCGCAATCCCGAACTCCGCAAGCTCTACGGGAAGAGCCTGCGCGGCGGCTTGCTGATGTACGGGCCGCCCGGCTGCGGCAAGACTTTCATCGCCCGCGCCGTCGCGGGCGAGCTGGGCGCGCGTTTCCTGGCGGTCTCCTTCGCCGATGTCATCGACAGCATGCTCGGCCAGAGCGAGCGCAACATCCACGAGATATTCGGGGTCGCCAGGGAGAACGCGCCATGCGTGGTGTTCCTCGATGAGGTGGATGCCATCGGGCAGAAGCGCACTCAGCTACGGCATACGCCGATGCGCGCGGTCGTCAATCAGCTGCTGCTTGAGCTTGACGATGTGACCGCCGCCAACGAGGGCATCTTCCTGCTGGCCGCCACTAACCATCCGTGGGATGTGGACAGCGCGCTGCGGCGGCCGGGCAGATTCGACCGGATGCTGCTCGTGCTGCCGCCCGACCAGGCTGCGCGCGCGGCGATCTTCCGTTACCACCTGCGCGACCGGCCGGTCGCGCGGGTAGACCCCGAGCGGCTGGCCAAGCTCACCGACGGCTACTCGGGCGCGGACCTCGCCCATGTCTGCGAGTCGGCTGCCGAGCTGGCGCTACTGGACTCAGTTCGCCGTGGCGAGCCCAGGATGATCGGCCAGCCGGACCTGGAGTCGGCGATAGCCGAAGTGCGCCCCTCGCTGAGCCCCTGGTTCGATGCTGCTCGCAACGTCGCGCTGTTTGCCAACGAGGGCGGCGCCTACGACGACCTGGCCGCGTACCTGAAGAAGAAGCGGATGCTGTGATCGAAATCGCCCCGCGGCAACAGTGGGCGGCAGTCATCTAACGTCCCGTGCCATCGTCGCGTCAGGCAGCACGGGCGCCAGTTTTAGGCGTCTCGCCCGGGTGACGGTCTGCTGGCTGCTCGTCAGAGCACGACGACCGAGCGGAGTACCTCCCCGCGGTGCATCTTCGCGAACGCTTCCTCGACCGCGTCCAGCGCGATGGTCTCGGACACGAACTTCTCCAGCGGCAGCCTGCCCTGCAGGTGCAAGTCGACCAGCATCGGGAAGTCACGGCTTGGCAGGCAGTCGCCGTACCAGGACGACTTCAGCGACCCGCCCCGGCCGAACACGTCGAGCAGCGGCAGTTCCAGCCGCATCTGAGGGGTGGGCACTCCGACCAGCACGACGGTCCCGGCCAGGTCGCGAGCGTAGAACGCCTGCTGGTAGGTCTCCGGGCGGCCGACGGCCTCGATTACCACGTCGGCACCGTTGCCCTCGGTGAGGTCCCTGATCTTCTCGACCGGGTCGGCGGACCGTGAGTTCACCGTGTCGGTCGCGCCGAAGCCGCGGGCCCAGTCGAGCTTGCGGTCGTCGACATCGACGGCGATCACCTTCCGCGCGCCGGCCAGCACGGAGCCGAGAATCGCCGCGTTGCCGACACCGCCGCAGCCGATCACCGCGACCGAGTCGCCGCGGCTGACGCCGGCCGTGTTCAGCGCGGCGCCGAGGCCCGCCATCACGCCGCAGCCGAGCAGCCCGGCGACCTCGGGCTTGATCGCGGGGTCCACCTTCGTGCACTGGCCGGCCGCGACAAGCGTCTTATCCGCGAACGCGCCGATGCCGAGCGCGGGCGACAGCGGCGTGCCGTCGGCCAGCGTCATCTTCTGGCTCGCGTTGTGGGTGGCGAAGCAGTACCACGGGCGTCCGCGCAGGCAGGCCCGGCACTGGCCGCACACCGCGCGCCAGTTCAGTATCACGAAGTCGCCAGGCGCGACGCCCGTCACGTCCGGCCCGACGGCCTCGACCACCCCGGCTGCCTCATGCCCGAGCAGGTAAGGGAAGTCGTCGCCAATGCCGCCCTCGCGGTAATGCAGGTCGGTATGGCACACACCACAGGCCTGGACTGCGACCAGCGCTTCGCCCGGACCTGGATCGGGCACCAGTACCGTCGTGACGCTGACTGGCTCGCCCTTGGCGCGAGCGACGACGCCCTTAACCTCGTGTGCCATCCTGCTGCTCCTTCAAAGACCCACAATCATCACGGGAACGGGAAGCTGTCAGCCGGCAGCCTCCCGTCCGGCTAGTCTGGCCGGCCGCGAACCACGTTGGCTAGCTGAACGGTAAGTCAGTCCGCTGCTGAGCCGGCGGCGAACACGTGACAGCCGGCCGGATCCAGCCGCAGGCCGACGGACGTGCCGCGGTCGGCTCTGGCCGGGGCAAAGATCCCGGTGAGACGGCTGTGGCCGGCGATGTCGATGGCGTGCTCGTAGCCGCGCCCGCGGAACGCAACGTCGGCGACCACGCCGGCCAGGTGATGCTCGCCGTCGTTGGTGCCGGCCAGCTGAACGCCGGTAGGCCTGATCTGCAGGATCGCCGCACTACCCGGGGCAAGCTGGCTGGTGGTGCGGACTCGGCACGTACGCAGCAGAGCAGGGCCGGCCAGCTCGACCTCGGTCACGCCGCCCGTGCCTGGGACCGCTGCGCCAGCGCCGGCCTGGCTGACAACGCGCACCGGCAACTCGCCAGACAGGCCGGTGAACCTCGCCACGAACGGGCTGGCTGGCTCGGTGTAGACGCGCTCCGGCCTGCCGAACTGGATCAGGCGGCCGTCTTGCAGCACGCCGACCTGATCTGCCAGCGCGAACGCCTCGGCCTGGTCGTGGGTGATGTAGATGGCGGTCGCACCGGATTCCCGCACCAGGGCCGAGATCTCGACTCTCATCCGCTCTCGCAGGTCGGCGTCGAGGTTGGACAGCGGCTCGTCACACAAGATCAGCCCGGTACCGGCGACCAGCGCCCTGGCCAGCGCCACCCGCTGCTGCTCGCCACCGGACAGTTCGTTGGGGTACCGGTCAGCCAGCGTGCCGAGCCCCACGCGGTCCAGCATGGCCTGTGTTCTCGCCTGGCCGGCCGGCTTAGCTAGCTTGGCCCGCCGCAGCGCGAACGCGACGTTCTCCCGGACGCGCAAGTGCGGCCAGAGCGCGTAGTCCTGGAACACCATGGACAAGTTCCGGCGGTCCGGTGGCACATGCTCCTGCTCGCTGGCAACCGTCCTGCCGCCGATGGCAATCCGGCCCGAGGTGACGCGCTCGATCCCGGCCAGGCAGCGGAGCAGCGTCGTCTTGCCGGAGCCCGACGGGCCGAGCAGCACCACGAACGTGCCCGGCTCAACCCGGAGGCTGACCTCGCGCAGCGCCACGCTGCCGCCGGGATACTCCTTGCTGACCTGCTCGACCGCGATGCTCTCGGCACCAGTGCCCGGAGCCTGGTTCCCCACAGTCATCGTGCTGTTAGCCACGGGTCGTCGCTCCTATCCTGCGCCAGCCGGCCGGCGCGAACAGCCGGTAGCCGCCGAGCACGGCGCCCACCAGGGCCAGCGCGATAGCGACCGCCAGTACCGACTGCGCCATGCCGACTCCGAAGCTGGTCGCATAGGTGCTGAGGTTGTCGTTAATCGCAACCGAAGCCGGCGGCTCGTTCGGCGCGTAAAGCAGCTGCGAGATTGGCAGCTCGAGGAATATCCCGGAGAAGGTGAGCAGCCAGGCCATCGTCAGCGGTCGCGATACGACCGGCAGCACGCCCCGGGTCCATGCCATGAAGGCCCCGGCGCCGTGGGCGCGCGCGGCGTCGCGCAGGGACGACTGGAGCTGGGACACGGCGCCGACAAGGACCCTGGCGTTGGTCGGCAAGCTCGACGCTATGTACGCGATGACCAGCAGGGTCTGCGTCTGGTACAGGTTGATGCCAAGCGTGGAGAACACCGGCAGGTTGTAGAAGAAGATGTAGCCAGCGGCGAACACCACACCTGGCAGCGCCACGGCAGCGAGCAGCACGAAGTCCAGCACCCGTGACGATTTCTGGCGGCGCTGGGCGAGCAGCCACGCGGCGATGAACCCGCCAGCCACGGTGACGGAAGCGGCGATGAGTCCGTACGCGAACGAGCGTGCCAGCGGTCCGAACTGGCCCGGCTGGCCCGCCAGCGGGTGGAACAGCTCCCGGTAGTTGGCCAGCGTGAAGCTGAACGAGCTGCCGAAGTTGGCCAGCAGCGAGGTGCTTACGGCACCGAACGCAGGCACGCCGAGCGCAATGACATAGAACAGCGCCATGCCGGACACGGCCGCTGCCTTCCCGCGGGCGCTGAGCTCGCGGCGCACAGCCTGCCTGGTCCGGCCCGACAGCATTTGGTAGGAGCGGCCGCGCAGAGCTCGTGCCTGCAGCGCCAGCGGAATCGCGACGGCGGCCACGAGCAGCAAGCCGAGAGCCGACGCCGCCGGGAAGCTCGGCGGGAAGTTGCCGATGTCGGCGTACAGCTGATAGGTGCCGAGAGTGAAGTTCGCGTTGTAGGCGAGCGTCGAGGCGACGCCGAAATCGCTGATCGCCTCCGCGAAACCGATGGCCAGAGCGGACCAGATCGCGGGCGCCAGCATCGGCCAGATCAGCCGCAGTGTTGCAGCCCGCCCGGCGCCGTGCACCCGGGCGGCGTCCTCGAATTCCTGTCCGAGCCCGGCCAGGCCCGCAGTGACAGCCAGGTAGGTGAACGGCACCGACCGCAGGCCGAGTAGCAGCACCACCCCGAACGGCCCCATGATCAGGTGCGTTACCCACGGCCAGTCCATGCCGAGCCGGTACATCACGCCCGCCGGCTCGACGATCCGCTCCCAGCCGAGCGCGGGCAGCCAGGATGGCAGCAGCACCACGAGCCACATGCTGGGCATCACGAATCGCCGGCCCGGCAGCGTCGTCCGGTTGGCCAGCCACGCGATCGGAAAGCCGATCGCGAGCCCGAGAGCGGCCGCCGACGCGCTAACCCACAGCGAGTTGGTAATCGCGATCGCGGTTGCGCCGGTGAATGCCTGCCGTATGAAGGTGAGGGTGAACCATTGCGTGCCCTGGTCAAAGAGCCGGGGCGAGATCGCCAGCACCAGCGAACTCGCGCACGGCACCAGGATGAACAGGATCAGCAGCAGCCAGAAAATCGGCTTGCCGATCCAGCCCGCAACGGACTGGCGTACCCGTGGCCGGGCGGCCCGCTCGGAGATCCAGGCCCGGGCCCGGCGGCCCGGTCCGGCTGTTGCCGGACCGGGCGCGCCAGTGTCGTCAGTAGTGACGGTCACTTTGTCATCAACCTTGCGCGCCGGGGTTTTCCGACGTCACCGGAGGATATTGGCGTCGAACCAGGTGTTGATCGTCGCCTCTTTCGGGCCCCAGGTGTAGGGGTTGATGGTCTGCGTCTTGACCGACGCCAGCGACGGCAGCTCCGGCTTGGGGCTCACGCCCTTGAGCACCGGGTAGTACAGCGAGTCGCCGTAGGGGTCGCCCGACTGCATGACCTTCTGGCCGGCCGGCGAGAGGACGAACTTGATGAACTTCTCGGCCTCCTGGCGCTCGGTGGCTGACGCCTTGGCGTCGATGCCGATCGCGCTCGGCAGCAGCGTCACCGGGTTCAGGTACTTGATGACCAGGTTCGGGTCGCTACCGGGGCCGTTCCCGGCCCCGATGCCGGCCGAACTCTGAACCAGTGCCAGCTTGATCCGGCCGCTGGTCAGTGCCTGCAGAGTCGGACCGTTAGTCGAGTTGACGACCAGGCCGTTCTGCTTGAGCTTGGTGAAATACTACTCGCCCTGACTGACCCCGCCGAGGTAGTTCATCATGCCCGCGATGAACGGATACGTCGGGCCAGACTGGGCCGGGTCGTTCATGCCGACCGCGCCCTTCCACTTCGACGACAGCAGATCCTGCCAGGTGGCTGGCGGGTCGGTCACCTTGGTCTTGTCGTAGACCATGGCGGCCATCAGCGTGACGCCGGTGGGCGTCCAGCTCTTGTCCGCCGGGAGCGACTGGGTGCCAAGGCTGTTCCACTGCGCCTTCGGCTCGAAGCCCTTCTGCAGCAGGCCTTGCGTGTCGAGGCCGGCGAACGCGGTGGTGCCGTCTACCCACAGCAGACCCCAGTTCGGGTTGTTCTTCGAGGCCTCGATCTGGGTAAGCAGCGGACCGGTGGAGTTGTCGTCGAGCTTGACCGGGATGCCAGTGGCCTTCTGGAAGGCAGTGACTTCCGCGTGGTCGTAGCCCTGGGCAGAGTAGACAACCAGCGTTACCTTGCCCGACCCGGACGAGCTCGCGTTGGATGATGCGCAACCCGCAAGGGCGACGGCCCCGATAGCGAGGGCGCCCGCGAGCATGCGCATTTTGTTTCTGGAAGCGAAGAAGGTCATGGCCGGGAGTCTGCGGCAAGGTGCGTACCAGGAGTCGACTATGAGATGTCCTGGAGACGAACTGGCCGTCAAGTTCTGGCAATAACGGCGGTCACGCTAAGTTCGTGACGACCGTTAGACCGCCCAGCTAGCGCTCTGAGCGTCAGAACTCATCTGCTGGTCAGCCCACAGGTGTCGGCGGCTGCTGGCTGTACGGCGGGCGGCCCGGCGACAGCGTGAACCGCAGCGCGCCCTTCTTCAGGAGCACCCGAACCGGCGGCCCGGCTGGCTGCACCACGGCCAGCGCTTCCTTCAGCTCGGCCGGCGACACGTCGCAGATCTTGACACGGTAACGCGGCGGCTTCGACCGCGGCATCGTCAGGGCGGGCGTCCCGCGGCCGAAGGTGAACGGCATGACCAGAGCGCCGATCAGGACGAGAACCTGCCTGCCGGGTCCCCGCCGGTGCGCGACTGGAGCGGACGGCGCGAGCGAGATCTCCAGCAGCATCCCGTAACGGCGCCGGACCATCCGCACCTGCGCGATTTCCGGCCACGGCAGATAGACCTGCCGCAGCTTCGGGCGCTTGCGCTTAGTGGCGACGCCGAGCACGATGCCGTGACTGTCGGCGCGGAATGCGTAGTGCCTGACGGTCGCGAGCACGCAGAACATGGTGATTGCTGCCAGTGCCAGCCCGCCGATCTCCGGCAAACCCAGCCACAAGGGCATCCGGCCGCTAGCGTGTCTTACCACGGCCAGCACGACTGCGCTCAGGATGATGAACCAGGCCGGGATGAGCCAAAGGAATCCTCGCGGGTACCGGCTGGCTGGCCCCCGGACCAGGCACGTGACGGTGTCAGTCAAGGCCGCCTCCCCGCATGGTCCCTATCGAGGATCTTCTGTTGCCGCCCCCTGGTAGGGCAAGTAGCAGGAGATTTTGTCACCGGAACGTCATCGTCGGTGCGACGTGACGGGGCCTGCGGCCCGTCCGGGCCGGTGCCATACGCTGAGCGCAGCCAGCGCCGGCGCTAGGGACCAAAGGAATACGAGCATGCAGATCGCTGAGATCACCCGTGCGGAGACCAGCCACCGGGCCGACCTCCTCACTGTCGATTCGTATGCCGTCGAGCTAGACCTGACCCGCGGTGACAAGGTATTCAGGTCGACCGCTGTGATCACCTTCGAGTGCGCGCAGCCGGGCTCGGCTAGCTACGCCGACCTGGTTGCCGAGAGTGTGCACGAGATCACGCTGAACGGGTCGCCGATCGATCCGGATACCGCCTGCGCGGATGGCCGCATCGCCCTGCCGGACCTGGCCGCGCGTAATGAGCTGCGAGTCGTCGCCGACTGTGCGTACACAACTGACTCCAAGGGCATGCACCGCGCGGTGGACACCGCGGACGGGAAGATCTACTGCTACACGAACTTCGAGCCTGCGGACGCGCGCCGGGTGTACGCGAACTTTGAGCAACCGGACCTGAAGGCAACGTTCACGTTCACCGTTATCGCGCCCGCGCACTGGACCGTGCTGTCCAACCAGCCCGCGCCTGAGCCGGAGGACGCTGGTGACGGCACTGCAACGTGGCACTTCCCGCCAACGCCGCGGATGTCCACGTACCTGACTGCGGTCGTGGCTGGGGAGTACCACCACGTCCAGGCGGCGCACACCACGCCCGCCGGTCAGGTGATCCCGCTTGGCCTGGCCTGCCGTGCCTCGCTGGCCCCCTACCTTGAGGCCGAAGACATGCTCACGGTCACCAGGCAGGGCTTCGACTACTACACGGAGCTGTTCGGGACTGGTTACCCGTTCGTGAAGTACGACCAGGTGTTCGTGCCGGAGTTCGCCGCCGGGGCGATGGAGAACGTCGGGTGCGTGACATTCTCCGAACGGCTGATCTTCAGGTCCAAGGTCACCGACATGATGTACGAGCTGCGCGCAACGGTGATCCTGCACGAGATGGCGCACATGTGGTTCGGCGACCTGGTGACCATGAAGTGGTGGGATGACCTGTGGCTGAACGAGTCATTCGCTGAGTTCAGCGCGGCCTTGTCGAGCGCGGAGGGCACCAGGTTCACCGACGCCTGGACGACGTTCTCGGGATCCCGCAAGACCTGGGGTTACATGCAAGACCAGCTGCCGACTACGCACCCGATCGCGGCGGACGTGGCGACGCTCAGCGAAGCGATCGCGAACTTCGACGGGATCAGCTACGCCAAAGGCGCGTCGGTGCTCAAGCAGCTCGTCGCGTACGTCGGCCGGGACAACTTCCTCGCCGGGATCCGCGCCTACTTCGCCGAGCACGGCTGGGCCAACGCCACGCTGTCGGACCTGCTGCGCGCGTTGGAGATCAGCTCGGGCCTGAGCCTCGGTGACTGGGCGAAAGCCTGGCTGCAGACGGCGGGGCCGAACACGCTGCGCAGCGAGTTCACCGTCGGCGCGGACGGGACGTTCGCCGGCTTCGCGGTCCTGCAGGAGGCGCCGGAGGAGTACCCGACACTGCGGCCGCACCACATCGCGATCGGCTTGTACAACCGCTCGGCCGCCGACGGAACGCGGCCCGGCGCTCTGGTCCGCACGCACCGGGTCGAGACCGACGTGACCGGCCCGCGGACCGAGGTGCCGGAACTGGCCGGCGTCGCCCAGCCCGACCTGATCCTGCTGAACGACGACGACCTGACCTACGCGATTGTGCGGTTCGACGACCGGTCGCTGGCCACGCTTATCGAGTCGGCAGGCGGGTTCGCCGACTCGCTCGCCAGGACCGTGTCCTGGAGTGCTGTGCTTGACATGGTGCAGCGGGCCCAACTGCCCGTTCCCGCCTTTGTGAAGATCTTGGTCAGTGGCATGGGAGCGGAACCCGTCGTCTCGGTGCTGCAGATCTTGCACATGACCGCCTCCCGCCTCATGGCCGTCAACGCCGACCCGGCGTGGCTGCCCGAGGGTAAAGCGCAGCTGGCCACTGCCGCGCTGGAGCTGCTGAGATCCGCGGAGCCCGGCAGCGACCACCAGCTCGCCTGGGCGCAGCTGCTGAGCTGGACGGCTGTGACGCCCGAGCAGCTGGACTTCGTCGCCGGCCTGCTAGACGGGACCGAGGCAGTTGCGGGCCTGGCTGTCGACACCGACCTGCGGTGGGCGTTGCTGCGCCGGCTGGCCGGCACCGGACGTGCCGGCGACACGCAGATTGACGCGGAGCTGGCCGTCGACGCGACCGACGCGGGCCGGCGTTACGCGGCCGCCAGCCGGGCGTCGATCCCTGATGCCGAGCACAAGGACGCGGCCTGGCAGCTACTCACGCAGTCGGTGGAGCTCGGGCACGAGGGCGTGCTGGCCGTGGCTAGCGGCTTCGGCCAGCCAGAGCATGGCGCGCTGCTGGCTCCGTATGTCGATGCCTACTTCGCGGTGCTCCCGGAAATCTGGGAGAACCGCGGCGACCACATTAAGCGGCTGCTTGCGGAGGGGCTGTTCCCGTACTGGGCCGCGTCGCCGGAGTTGCTGCGTCAGGTCGATGATTTCCTGGCCGCGGAGCAGCTCGACCCGGCGCTGGTCCGGCTGCTCATCGAGCGCCGCGACATCGTTGAGCGCGCACTCCGGTCCCGCGCTCTGCCCGGTCTGGAGATCTCATGACGCGGATTTTGCCATAGCGCGATGCGGTGCTGCGGCGCTGAGAATCGACGGCTGACCTGCGGAATTGATGTGTTCGTGAGTCGTCGGTAACAGAATGTGACGGTCGAAAGTTTGATAACACTGCGGTTACGGTCGGCTGTGACGCATGATGGTGCTGATCCACATCGGGCAGAGACGCCGCATCAGTCTCAGGAGTACCAGCCGCTATGACCTCGGGATGGCCGCAGAACTCGCAGGACGCGCGGTGGCCCCGCTCGGACGCCGATGATCCCCGGTCAGGTGGCCGGGCTGGCGGACGGGTCGCTACCGGCAGCGACCGCGGTGATCGTTCATCCGCGATGTTCGGGAACGAGCACCCGAGCGCGCCGCTGCCGGTAACCAGGGATCCGGGCGACCGGTCATCCGCCTCGCTGTGGGCCGACCATCCGAGCGGACCGCTGCCGGCCGCCAGGGAGCCGCAGCGACGCGGGCGATTCGGCCGGGGCAAGTCACGCGATGACGCTGCATTCGGTGCCGATGCTCCAAGCGAGGCTGACTACGACTGGATCCGGTACCTCGGCGAAGCCGGACCCGCTCAGGAGACTTCCAGGCGCCCGGCGGCTGGCCCCCGATCGGGTGCCCGGCCTGTCGGCGCCGCGCCCGGTGCGCGGCACGGCAGTGCTCCGGCCGGCGGCGCTCCGGCCAGTGCTGGGCCAGCAGGCGGTGCTCCGGCCAGTGCCGGACCAGTCGGCGGGGCGCCTGCCAATGCCGGCGGCCGCACGAGCCGGGCTGGCGGGATGCTGTCCAGGCGGCATGCTGCACAAGGTCGGCCTGCCGCTGACATGCAAGCTGGCCAGCCGCCCGCCGATGCGCCGGTCGGCCGGCGGGGGCGCGGTTCCGCCGAGCGCACGCGGCCTGAGTATCCGGCTCCGCCGCAGGGCCTTGCGCAGCCGGGCATGGCGCAACCGGAACTTGCGCAGCCGGGCCGTCCCCAGCAGGGCACGTCGCGCCACGCGTATCCCGCCGCTGACGCGTCGACTGCTGCGATGCCTGCCGCTCCCGCCGGGACAGAACCGGGCCGGACGCGGGCAGGCGACCGCAGGGCACGGACCGGCGGTCACCGGACGCGGACCGATGAGCACCGGACGGGAACCTACGACTACCCGGCCGTTACCGATGACTATCAGGCACAGCCGGACGACTACCGGGGACGGCCTGGTAGCGGCACTGCCACGCCGCAGCAGGGCCCGGCATGGCCGTCGTCAGCAGCGGCAGGTGCTGCGGCGGGACGCGTCGGCCGGCAGGCGCCCGACTCCACTGCACCGTGGCCAGTAGCGCAGCGACCGGCCGAGGCGCGGCTCGCGCCGCCAGCGCCGGCTCAGCGGCCTGCTGGTCGTCGCGGGCCGGACCCTGTCGGCGGCGACCCCGTCGGCGGACCGGCAACCAGCGCGTTCGAGCGTCCGGCCGCGGCGGGGGCGGCGACGGCCACAATCGATGCCCCGCCCAGGTCCGCGCCAGTCAAGTCCGCGCCAGTCAAGTCCGCGCCAGCGAAGCAGCGCGCAACCGACGATCGCAAGGCTTCAAGCCGCAGGTCCGCCAAGCGCAAGCGGAAGCACCCGGTCCTGCTCGGCGTCCTCGGCGGCGGCCTGGTTGGCGTTCTGGCGGCCGGCGGAATCCTGGTTACCATTGTGCTGCACCGAACTGGCAACGGACCCGAGCACCGCATCGTGACGCCGGACAAGCTGCTGTCGTACACGCAGAACCCCTCGCTCGCCAAGGGCATGGGCGCGGAGGCGCTGAAGGCTGACATCCTGTCGAAGGGTGGTGGCGAGGCCAGCCACGTCGTGGACGCTGTGTACGAGGACACCGCTGGCCAAGGGTCTAAGTCGGCCCCGCAGATACTGCTGTTCGTCGGTGGCAACCTGTCCGGGTCCGCGCAGGCCTTCATCTCGAGCTTCACTGGCCAGCTGCCCAGCGCGTTCGTGACCAGTGCCGGCTCGCTCGGCGGTCAGGCGGCTTGCGTGCCAGGGACGGGCGGGCACCCGGCCGAGTGCGTATGGGCCGACGGCGACACCTTCGGGCTGGTTGCCTCGCCTTCGCTGAGCGCCACAACGCTGGCCGGCGAGCTGCGGTCGATCAGGCCGCTGGTTGAGCTCAGCGCGAAGTAGCTGCAAAGGTCGCCTGGCCGTCCACGCGTCGCAGGTGATAGTGCGCGGACGCATTGCCGGGACCGACTATCAATGACGGCCTGATTAGCTTCGGCCCCGAATTGCCTGGCAAAGCCCTTGGCGAAAGGGACCGACCGTCAGGCCGTCAACTCACCCGCTCAGTGCTTTCTTTACCCGTGCCGGTCAGGAGCTTAGCGGCGCCGGTCAGGACTGGCTCGGATTCGCGTTCGCGGGGTCTTGCGGCTTGGACGTCCGCAGCGACAGGCGCGCTATCGCGATTGTCACCGCGCCAGCCAGCACCGCGAGCCCGGCGAGTTGTCCGCCGATGAGACGAGCGTCCACTGGCACGGTGGCCGCCGCATCCGCAGCGTGCACATCGGCACGTGGCTTGGCAGACGGCTGTCCGGGTGATCCTGTACTCGGAATCGGACTGGCCTGGACAGTGGGGAACAGGCCAGATGGATTAGTGGGCGAAACACCCGTTCCCGAAATTGCCGGCAGGCTCGTCCCGGGTGGCAGGCTGATGCCGGCCGATGAGGTCGGGATGGCGGTGTCCGGCGCGACGACGACGTCCGAGGCCGTGCCCTTGAACGACAGGGCGCCCGAAGCGGTCGCGTCGGCGGAGATACGCACGTGCGCGCCGACAGTGGCGGCGGATCGCACCGGAACGCTCGCTTGCAGCTCGGCCGCCTGGCCGGCAGGCAGGTCCCCGACCGCGCAGCTGGCGCCGTTCGGATCGGGGCACACAGTGAAGGCCGGCGCCCCGACGTAGCGACCACCGCTGGTGCTTGCGCGCACTGACACGGCGCGGCTCGTCGCCTTTGTGGACCAGACCCATATCACGAAAGTCGCGTGGCGGCCGGCCTTGACCTCGCCGCCCCCGGAGAGCGACTGGATCCGCACGCACAGTTGCGGCTTCGCTTTCTTGGGCTTCGGGCTGGGCGAGCTTGGCTTCGGCTTGGGGGAACTCGACGAGGGGCTGGGTTTCGGGGTGCTGGGCTTCGGGCTTGGCGTAGTGGAGCTCGGACTCGGCGAAGCGGTTGCCGTGGTCGACGATGAACCGGCCGATGATGAAGACGAGGAAGCATCCGGGGTCGACGTACTGGGACTCGACGAGGGGCTGTCACTGGCCGGCGTGCTCGCCGAAGCAGACTTGCTCTTGCTGCCAGTGGCCGACTTTGTCGGTGTCGCTGATGAACTCGCCGAGCTCAATCGTGACGCCGATGAACTTGCCAGTGTGGCGGCAGGATCATGGCTGGCGGCCTCGGTTCTGGCTGCCGACAGCTGAGTGCTCTTCGGCATGAGCGGGCACGCCGAGCTGATAACCGACTGGCTGCTCGCCTCCGCTGCGTGCAACTCGGCGAACATGCTGCAGCCGATGAATGCGAAGCCGGATAGCGCCCCGAGTGCGGCAGGCCTGAGGATCAGGGCCCTCACCTGTGAGTCCTCCTGTGCGATCTGGCTGCGCAAGGCGTGCCGGGTTGCCCGGCCGGGCTCATGACATGGGCCGTCATGACTCTCACATTATGCACGGCGGCCCTTCTGACTTATAGCTGTCCAGAATGGCCATCTAAGGTTCATCAACGCGTCACTGCGGTCGGCTGGCCATCCCGCGGCGGGCCGCCACGCTGTCTTCGCTGGGCTTCTGCCCAGATGGGCGGGTGTTATGCCATCCGGCCGCGCCGTTCCGGACCGGGACACGTGGTACGGGTGCCGGTCTAGTGGCGTCAGAGGCCCACTGGCGGCACCCATGGCCCGTGCTCGCGCCCACGGTGTTCCCCAGCGACCGTTCTGGGCATCCTGGACCGGGCAAACCTGCTGACGCCGGGTCGTGTATGCTCTCGATTCGCGGCAGTTCAGTCCGGGAG
>Ga0335075_10002908_pt1 | contig 27416 bp, 20 predicted proteins | sample Lox_Sample_24_FD_206723 | JGI IMG/M metagenome (GOLD analysis project Ga0335075, IMG submission 206723) | Soil microbial communities from Loxahatchee National Wildlife Refuge, Florida, United States - Lox_Sample_2.4 | ecosystem: Environmental > Terrestrial > Soil > Wetlands | place: USA...
CGATCGCTATCCGCGTAATCTCGTTCATGGACGGCTCCGTTTGTTCGACTTCGACAGCCGAACCTTGGCACACAGATGCCGTAGGGGCCGTCCACCCCAACGGAAAAGCGAACCGCATTCCGCCACTGGCACCCGCAGCCCTCCCGTCGCCGGTCAGCCCACCCTCGCATATCCCCCATGGCCGGCGCCTCGATGGGCGGCGGAGCCGGACCCGTAACGCACCTCCCGCACAAACAAAGAGCACGCACGGGGCCGCCCCAAGGCCGGCCCCGCCGTACTGATTCGCCGCCCGCCGCGGTAAGTTACGCTTGATACCAGCCCGGTCGCTCCACTCCTCAGCGGTTCTCGCCTCCGTCGCAAACAAAAACACGGATGTCAGGGCCAGGCCCTGACGATGGCGGCGCAGCTTGGGAGGGTCATTCGACCAGGTGATTGGTATGAGACCGGGGACCGCCCAGGAACGGTGCCAACGTAACGCCGATCTGCTCCGCGGATGCCCATCAGCAGAGAAGGGGATGGCCCGCGCCCTTGGTCTGCTTAGCAGCCCAAGCCCGCAGAGCGGCAGAGATGGGATTGGCGCCGACGCCAGCCCCTTCCTCCATCCGGCCGCTGAGGGTAAAGCAGGCGCATTGTGATCACGACCAACCGACGGGATGCGTGCGTGAGGGCTCGCGGGCGACAGCGCACCGCCGCAAAGCGGCCCGTATGAGCTGGCTCACCGAATTCGTCCGCCCGAAGATCCGCACGCTGTTTACCCGGCGGGAGGTGCCGGACAATCTCTGGCACCAGTGCCCGGCCTGCCAGCAGATGATCTTCGCCCGCGACCTGGCCGCCAACCTCAAGGTCTGCACGCACTGCGGCCATCACATGCGCGCCTCGGCGGCCGAGCGCCTGACCTGGACCTTCGACGCCAACGCCTTCACCCGCATCGAGCTGCCCAAGGTCGCGCCGGACCCGCTGCGCTTCCGCGACAGCAAGCGCTACCCCGACCGGCTGAGGGATGCGCGCGACAAGACGCATATGGAGGATGCGGTCGCGGTGGCACACGGCACGATCGAGGGCCGACGTGCGGTCGTTGCGGCCATGGAGTTCGACTTCATCGGCGGTTCCATGGGCGCCGCGGTGGGCGAGGGGATCGTCGCCGCGGCACGGCTCGCGGTGTTGCAGGATGCGCCGCTGGTCGTGTTCACCGCGTCCGGCGGCGCGCGGATGCAGGAAGGCGCCATCAGCCTGATGCAGATGCCGAAGACGGTGATCGCGACGCGCCTTGTCAAAGACGCGGGGCTTCCTTTCATCGTGGTGCTGACTGACCCCACCACCGGTGGCGTGACGGCCAGTTTCGCCATGCTCGGCGACATCCAGATCGCCGAGCCTGGTGCGATGATCGGCTTTGCCGGTGCTCGGGTGATCGAGCAGACCGTACGCGAGAAACTGCCGGAAGGATTCCAGACAGCCGAGTACCTGCACCAGCACGGCATGATCGACATGGTGGTGAAGCGCACCGAGCTGCGCGCCACGCTCACCCGCATCCTCGAATTGTTGCAGGTGAAGCAGCGGGAGCCCGCGCCGCCCGAGCCGACGGCACAGGCGGCCGAGTGAGCGATCGTATCGGAACGATCGTAGCTCGGGTCGAGCGGCTGCACCCGCGGCTGATTGACCTCAGCCTGGATCGGCTGCGGGCATTGCTGGGCAAGCTGGGTTCGCCGGAGCAGCGACTGCCGCCGGTTATTCATGTGGCGGGAACCAATGGCAAAGGAAGCACCTGCGCCTTCCTGCGCGCCATGGGCGAGGCGGCGGGGATGCGTGTGCATGTCTATACCTCGCCGTCCCTGGTGCGTTTCAACGAGCGTTTCCGCATCGCCGGCCGGTTGGTTTCGGATGATGATCTGGTAACAGCGCTGGAAGAGGTCGAGCGCATCAATGCTGGTGCGCCGATTACAGTTTTCGAGGTGATCACCGCCGTCGCGTTCCATCTTTTTGCGGCGACGCCGGCCGAACTTTGCGTGCTGGAAGTCGGGCTCGGCGGGCGGGGCGATGCGACCAATGTGGTCGAGCGGCCGGCGGCGTGCGCGATCACCTCGATCTCGCTCGATCACCGTGAGATGCTTGGCGACACGGTGGCGGCGATCGCCGGGGAGAAGGCGGGCATCATGAAGCCGGGGGTGCCGGTCGCGGTCGGTGTGCAGACGCCGGAGGCTATGGCGGTGCTGAAAGCCGTCTCGGCGCGCGTGGCCGCCCCGCTGAGGCTTTTCGGTCAGGATTGGCGGATGGATGGGCTTCGGTATTCCGATGCGCTCGGCACGATCGATCTGCCGCCGCTGTCGTTGCCGGGCGCGCATCAGTTCGACAATGCGGGGATCGCTGTTGCGACACTGCGCTCATCCGGTCTCGGCGTGCCGGATCCGGCGATCGCGGCGGGCGCGGCGCGTGCGGAGTGGCCGGCCCGGCTGCAACGGCTGCACGGCGCGCTGGCTGCACTTCTGCCGAGCGAGTGGGAACTGTGGCTCGATGGCGGGCACAATCCCGGCGCCGGCGTCGTTTTGGCCGCGCATCTACAAACCTGGGCGGATCGTCCCGTGCATCTGATCGTCGGGATGAATCAGAGGAAGGACGCGGTGGAGTTCCTCCGTCCGCTGCTGTCGCGCGCGGCGTCGGTCCGCGCTGTGGCCGAGCCGGGGCAGCACCTCGCGATGCCGGTGGAAGCGATCATCGCGGCATCGGGAGGCATCGCGCAGCCGGGCGGGCGCGTGGCCGATGCGTTGCGGGCGCTGGCGCAGGAAGACGGGCCGAAGGCGCGCGTGCTGATCTGCGGCACGCTGTATCTGGCCGGCGAAGTGCTGAAGCAGGACGAAGGGCTGCAATGATCCGCGGACATTCTTCTCCCCTCCCCTTGCGGAAGCGGAGGGGAATCCTTGCCTTGCTGCTTCTGCTTCTGCTTCTGTCCGTTCAGGCCGCAAACGCCGGCTGGCCCGACTTCCAGATCATGGAATGGCAGCCGCGCAACGTGCAGCAGCTCGCGACGCTCAAGAAAATTGGCGTGACCGGCGGCATGGTGATGATCAATCGCGACGCCGGTACGTTCGACCCTGCTTCGCCAGTGCCAGCGGCGCTGCGCAGCCAGGGAATGAGATATTACCTGGAGAATATCGCAACCGATTTCTATGCAGCCTATCACCGCTATACGCCGGGCAAGCTGCCCGACTGGCGGTTCACCGAGCTGCAGGCGCGCTATGCGGCGAACCCGTCAGATCTTTCAGTTTTCGTGCGCGATCCCAGCCTGTCCGACCCGGTCTGGTTGAAGCGGATCGAGAATCGTCTGACCACGGTGGTCGATGCGGCGAAAGCCGATCACCCGATTTACTACAGCCTGGGCGACGAGACGGGGATTGCCGATCTTGCTGCCAATTGGGATTTCGATCTTGCGCCGGCCTCGCTGGCCGGGTTTCGCACGTGGTTGCAGACGCAATATCCCTCGCTGGCGGCGCTCAATGCTGAATGGGGCACGCATTATGCCACGTGGGACGAAGTGACGCCCGAGCTGACCACCGCCGCGATGCGGCGGAGCGACGACAACTTCGCGGCCTGGTCGGATTTCAAGGCGTGGATGGACGTCGCCTATGCACGCGCCTTGCGGGCCGGCACGGACGCGGTGCACCGCGCCGACCCGACGGCGCTGGCGGCGATCGAAGGCGCGCAGGTCCCCGGCTGGGGCGGTTACGACTACACGCTGCTGGCACACGCCGTCGATGTGATGGAGATCTATGATACGTACGAAAACCTCGCGATCGTCCGGTCGCTCAATCCGGCGATTGTGACGCTGAAGACGGCGTTCAGCTCGAAACCCCGACAGCTTCACGCGATCTGGCGGGAGTGGCTGCGCGGCTGCCGCGGCCTGGTGCTGTGGGACGACCACAATGGCATCGTCCGGCCGGACGGCACGTCAGGACCGGATGCAAAGGGCTATGCGCCAGTGTTTGCGGCACTGCGCGGTCCGCTGGGTCGGGCGGTGCTGGACAGCCGACCGATCTATGACCCTGTCGCGATCCTGTATTCACCGCCGAGTTTCCGTGTCGCCTGGATCCTCGAGCACCGGGCGGATGGTAACGCCTGGGCGAAGCGCACCGCCGCCGAGGAGGATACCGGCGATGCGCAACGCGAGGCGCTGGCGGCCTACGCGCAGGCGCTCGCGCATCTTGGGCTGACGCCGCGTTATGTCGGGCCCGAGCAGTTGGCTCATTTCGAACTGGGGGATGCCAGGGTGTTGATCCTGCCGTCCGCGATCGCGCTCTCTGTAGCCGATGTGACCGCGGTTCGCCAGTTCGTCGCGCAGGGCGGGCGGGTGATCGCCGACGTGGTGCCAGGCAGTTTCGACGAGCATGGACGGCGCCTGCCGCGGCCGTCGTTGGCCGATCTGTTCGGTGGCGGCGACGGGAAGATCGTGCCGGCCGGGGATCAGGCTGGGCTCGCGGCGGCGCTGGGTGGTGCCGGAGTGAAGCCTGCTTTCGCGGTGAAAGCGCCGGATGACGATGTGACAAGCTATGTGTTCCGCGACAGCGACAGAACGATCCTCGCACTGCAACGCGATTTCACTGATACGGCCACGTCTGAGCAGGTCACCGGGACCTTGCCGCGCCCGTATGTCGTGCAGGACCTGCGCAGCGGAGCGTCGCTCGGGCGTGTTCAGCAGATCGAGCTGACACTCGATCCGGTGGCGCCGGCGGTGCTGGTGCTAACCGAGGCGCCAGGCTGAGCGCGCCCTCGCCCGGTTCGAAGCGTGTCAATGGAACCGCACGCTGCTTCCGCAAGGCATGTTTCGCAGAAATAAGCCTCGCATAGGCCATCGCCGAGGATTGCCGTCTCAAGGGCGGTCGGACCGCTTGTTCGATCCCCGCTCGTTTCGTGCAACAAGGGCCGCGCCCCTTCACGCCTCGGCAAATCTCCCACTATGCTGCGGCTGTCGTCGCCGCAGAGCGGGAAGGGGGAAATTGATGTCGAGACGCAGCATAATCCGCACCGCGGTCACCGCAGCTATCGCGGTTGTCTGCCTGGGCGGGTCCCCACTGGCAAGGGCCGAGCAGGTCACGATCAAGATCTGGATGCACGAGCATCCGCCACGCCTGCCCATCGACAGGAAGATCATTGCCGCGTTCGAAAAGGCCAATCCCGACATCAAGGTCGAGTATGAGGCGATTGCCGTCGCCGACTACCCGACCAAGCTGCTGACCGCCTTCGCCTCCGGCGGTGGTCCCGATGTGTTCAACGCGTTCTCTGGCCTGGTCGCGCAATACTACAATGCACGTATCCTTGCGCCGATCGATTATGCGGCCATGGGCTATGCCGACCAGAAGGCACTCACCAGCCTTTATAGCGGCGGCTTCGACGGCATCCGATTTGCCGGCAAGCTGTACGGCGTGCCCACCGAGGTCAGCAATTACGCCTGCTATACCAATAACAAGCTGTGGAAGGAGGCGGGGCTCGATCCCAACAAGGACTTCCCCAAGACCTGGGAGGCGTTGCCGGCAATCGCCGAAAGGCTGACCAAGCGCGATTCCAACGGTGTGCCCATCCGTCGCGGCTTCGACTTCGACTGGCCGAGCCGCCCAGTCTCCTGGCTCGTCATCAGCAGCATGATGCACCAGCTCGGCGCCAACATCATCGATGAGTCCCATTACAAAGCAATGCTCGACACGCCGGCGGGACAGCGTTCGATGCAGTACTGGGTGGACTGGGCCAACAAGTGGAAGCTGGGCGGGCCGCAATACACGGATTCCCGCACCGATTTCCTCGGCGGCAAGCTGGCGACCGACTGCAGCTTCGGCGTCTGGGGCATTCCGCAGATGGTCGATGCAAAGATCGACTACACGGTGAAGCCGGCGCCGCGCTGGGCCGATGCGACGCATGACAACGGCTTCGACGCCTATGCCTATTACATGATGGTCAACGCCCGTTCGCCCGCGCCGGTGCAGAAGGCCGCATGGAAATTCGTCCGCATGTTCACCGACGACGCGGCCGAGCTGTTCACCGGCGCCGGCCTGTTTGTGCCGCGCAAGGAGGTTACAGACCTGCCGCAATTCAAGACCGATCCGTCCGTGCGCGTATTCCTGAACGAGCTTAGGACGGCCGAGTTCACGCCGCGTGTGGTCGGCTATGACCAGGTGCTGGACGCGTTCCTACGCGGGCGCGACCAGATGGTGCAGGGCGGACAGCCGGTCGCGCAGGTACTGCCGCAGGTCAACCAGGACATCAATTCTATCCTGCGGCGTGAGAAGGCGAAGGCCCAGGCGATGGCGAAGGCGAATTAGCTGTCCTTGCGACCGGTCGATCGTCGTTCGGTCCGCCCCCTCCCGCGAGGGGAGCGGAGCCGGCGGCGGCCGATGGACCGCAAGTGGTGGGGTTTAGCCTTCGTCCTGCCGGTCGTCGGTTTCCTCGCCGTCTTCAACGTCTTTCCCGTCCTGTTCGGCTTCTACCTGAGCCTGACCGACTATGACCTGCTGAACCCGCCGGAATGGGTCGGGCTCGATAATTTCCTGAACCTGTTGGACGATCGGCTTTTCCTGACCGCGTTCGGCAACACGCTTGTTTTCGTGCTTGGCGCGACCGTGCCGGTCTGGATCGGCTCGCTGCTTGCCGCGTTGCTGTTCGATCAGGGCTTTCGCGGCAAGGAGATCTTAAAGACCGCCTTCTTCCTGCCGGTTCTGCCGCCCGTCGTGGTGGTGGCGGTGGTCTGGCGCATGTTGCTCCATCCCAACGGGATCATGACCTGGCTCGCCGGCTCGTTTCGTGGCGTAACCGAGATCGACTGGCTGTCCAGCACGGTGCTGGCACCAGCGGCAATGATCGTCGTGCACGACTGGGCGGTGATCCCGTTCTTCATGATGATCTGGCTGGCGGGCCTCGCCGGTATTCCGCCGGAGTTGCGCGAAGCGGCCCATATCGACGGCGCCAGCCCAGTGCGCACCTTCTGGCATATCGAGCTGCCACAGTTGCGCGCGACCGCCGTGCTGGTCGCAGCGATCAGCACCATCAACGCCTTCCAGACCTTTACCCTTCAATACGTGATGAGCGCCGATGGCGGTGCCGGCGGCCCGGCAAATTCGACGCTGGTGCTGGGGCTATTGGTGCTGAAATACGGATTCCAGTATTTCCGCATGGGCGATGCCGCCGCAGTTTCGGTGGTGATGTTCGCGATGATCCTGGCGGTGACGGCGCTGCAGCTTTGGTTTAATCGCCGTGCCGATTAAGCGCGGCGCCCAACCCACGCTGTTCGTGGTCGCCCTGGCTGCGGCGGTGGTGTTCGCTTTCCCGATCTTCGTGATGATCACCTCGGCCTTCAAGGCCGAGGAGGAAATCCAGTCGATCCCAATCCATTGGCTTCCACACCACTTCCAATGGTTCGCGCGGTTCCGCGAAGCGGCAGAGTTCGCGCCGCTATGGCGCTATTTCGCGAATTCGTCTCTCTATGCCGTGGTGCACGTGGCGGCGACGGTGTTCTTCGGCGCGCTCGCCGGGTTCGGTTTCGCTAAATACCGCTTTCCAGGCCGAACCTTTTTGTTCTTCTTTGTGATTTCCACGATCATGATCCCGTTCCAGATCCTGGTGGTGCCGCTTTTCATCGAAATCAAGATGTTCGGCTGGCAGAATTCCTATCCTGGCCTGATCATTCCGGGCATGATGAACGCATTCGGCGTGTTCATGATGCGCCAATATGCTTCAGACCTGCCGGACGAATTGCTCGAAGCAGCGCGCGTCGATGGTGCCGGCGAGTTCCATATCTTCTTGCGGATCGTGCTGCCGCTGCTGGTGCCGGCGCTGGCCAGCCTGGCTATTATCGTGTTTATCTGGGCCTGGGGAGCGTTCCTGTGGCCGCTGGTGATCGTGCAGGACCGCTCGATGAACGTGCTCGCGGTGGGGCTGACAAATTATAGCCAGCCATATCAGCACGCGCCGATGTGGGGTGCGGCGATGGCGGCCTCCACGGTCGCGACCGTGCCGATCGCCTGTCTGTTCGCGTTCTTTCAGAGATATTTTATCAAGGGGCTGACGGCGGCGGCGGTGAAGGGGTAACGGTCGCGTCATCGAGTGGCTGGCGGGTTGATGAAGTGGACACGGAGTGCACTGAGGTCGGACGGAGTTTCACAGAGAAAAGGTTTACGCGCTCGCCGGGGAGACCGGGGCGGCCGTTGCGGCTGCCAATCGCGCGAAGCACATTGACTTCGTCTCTGTGAAACTCCGTCCGGCCTCAGTGCACTCCGTGTCCACTTCCTTATTCACGATCGCTCACTGCTGCCATTAACAGAAACGCGCCCTCATCCCGGCAAGCGCGGCGTGCTCTGGCTCCTCCGGCCGGTTCCCTCATCAGACGCCAAAGCTTGCCGCCGGAAAACAGAGGGTCTAGAAGCCCGCAACCCGCGATACCGAGACGAGCACGAATGAAGCAACAAGCGAACCTGATCCGTGCCGGACAGGTAATCGAGCACGAAGGCCGCCGCTGGACCGTGCTCAAACAGCAGATCATCACCCCTGGCAAAGGCGGCGCCTTCATCCAGGTGGAGATGCGCGACCTCAAGTCCGGCAATAAAACCAACGAGCGCTGGCGCACCGCCGATACGGTCGAGCGGCTGATGACCGAGGAAAAGGACTACACCTATTCCTACACCGATGGCCCCAACATGGTGCTGATGGACCCCGAAAGCTTCGAGCAGACACACATCCCACTCGAGCTTCTGGGCGACGCCGCGGCCTTCTTGCAGGACAACATGCCCGTCACCGTCGATCTGGTCGAAGGCGAGCCGGTCGGGATGCACCTGCCGCCGACGGTAGTTCTGGAGGTGGTCGAGGCCGACCCGGTGGTGAAAGGCCAAACCGCGGCTTCGTCCTACAAGCCGGCCCGGCTGTCCAACGGGGTCAAAACGTCGGTTCCGCCCTTCATCGAGACTGGCGAGAAGGTCGTGGTCAGGACCGAAGACGCCAGCTACGTCGAACGAGCGAAGGGATGAGCCGCGTTTGGCCTTCCGTCTCTCCCCGCATCTGACGGTGATGGCCAACGCCGCCCAGAAGGCGTCGAAGCGGCTGCTCCGGGATTTCAACGAGGTCGAGCAGCTTCAAGTCAGCGTGAAGGGACCGTCAGATTTCGTATCCCAGGCCGATCTGCGCGCCGAGGCGACCCTACAGGAGGAGTTGAACAAGGCACGCCCCGGCTACGCCTTCCTGATGGAGGAATCCGGTGCCTCGGGCTCGGAGAACTGGGCTTGGCGCTGGGTGGTCGATCCGCTGGACGGCACCACCAATTTCCTGCACGGCATCCCGCATTGGGCGATCAGCATCGGGTTGGAGCGGCGCCTGCCGGATGGCGGGGCGGAACTCGCCGCCGGGCTGATCTACGCCCCGGCGGTCGATGAGATGTTCTGGGCCGAGAAGGGTGGCGGCGCCTTTGTGAACGAGCGGCGCCTGCGCGTATCCGCTCGGCGCGACTTGAAGGAGGCCGTGTTCGCCACTGGTATCCCGTTCGCCGCGGTGCCACGGTCCCGGCAGGCGGCATTCTCGCGCATACTGGCGAGCCTGATGCCGCAAGTGGCTGGGATCCGCCGGTTCGGGGCCGCGGCGCTCGACCTCGCCTGGGTGGCGGCGGGCCGCTACGACGGCTACTGGGAGCTCGGCATCAACCGCTGGGATATGGCGGCGGGGCTGATCATAGTGCGCGAGGCGGGTGGCTTCGCCGCCGATCCCGGCGGCGGCGACCCGCGCGAGACCGGCAACGTGGTTGCCGCCAACCCCCATCTCCACGCCAAGCTGTGCGAGGCGGTGGCCGAAGGGGCGGCGGTAAGAGGTCCGTGAAAGATCCCGGCGATCACGCTGCGTCGCCCAGGCGCAGCGCCGTCGCCGCGAGGTGCGAACCGAGCTAGACTCCCCCTGACCCGCGGGCGGTTCACGTCCCCCGCCCGGCAAAGCAAGGAGGAGTCCGTCCATGCTGTCACGCGAGGAGAACGAGCTGGTCACCCGCATCGGACCGGGAACCCCGATGGGCAACACGCTCCGGCGCTACTGGCTGCCGGCCCTGCTTGCACGCGAAATACCCGAGCCCGACTGTCCGCCGGCGCGCGTTCGGCTGCTCGGCGAAGACCTCGTCGCCTTCCGCGACAGCAAAGGCCGCATCGGCCTGCTGGAAGAATTTTGCCCGCATCGCCGGGCTTCGCTTTATTTCGGCCGTAACGAGGAATGCGGGCTGCGATGCGTCTATCACGGCTGGAAATTCGACATCTCCGGCGCGTGCGTGGACATGATGAACGAGCCGGAGGAGTACGACTTCAAGCACAAGGTTAGCACGACCGCCTATCCCACCTGCGAGCTGGGCGGTATCGTCTGGGCGTATCTCGGGCCTGCCGAGCACATCCCGCCGTTGCCGAAATTCGCCTGGACGCAAGTGCCGGACAGCCAGCGGCACGTCACCAAGGTGATCGAGGAATGCAACTGGTTGCAGGGGCTGGAGGGCGGCATCGACACCTCCCACGCGCCGATCATGCACCGGCTGCTGAGCGACACGTCCACTCGCGGGGGCTTCAAGCCGTCCGACCCGTTCGTGCGCGGCCGGCCGCCGAAGCTGGTCGTCGATGTTACCGATTACGGCTTCCATTATGCCGGCATCCGCCCGCTGGGCGAGCACGAGATGCACATCCGCACCTACCAGTTCATCCTGCCGTTCCACCAAATCAGACCCGGGAAGGAGACGGGCAGAGAGACCAATGCCGGCCACGCGTGGGTCCCGATCGATGACGAGACCACGATGGTTTACAACTGGACCTGTTGTCCGGAAGGTCCGCTCTCCGAGGAACATCGGCTGGAGCGTGCGCTCGGCAACGGCCCGCTGCATGTTGATCCGGTGACGTTCCGCTCGAAAGCCAACCGGGCCAACGACTATATGCTGGATCGCCAGGTGCAGCGGAGCGAAAGCTATACTGGCATCGACGGCATCAACGTGCAGGATCGTGCGATCCAGGAGAGCATGGGACGCATCGTCGATCGCTCGAAGGAGCATCTGGGCCCGGCGGACAAAGCGATTATCCAGGCACGCAAGCTGCTGCGCCAGGCGGCCAAGACGGTGGAGGCGGGCGGCGCGCCGGGCGGCCTCGGGACCAGCTATTACACGCTGTGCGCGCACGAGGCGGTCCTGTCGCGCGACGCCGATTGGCGGCGGGAAATGATGCACGAGATGCGGCCGGAGGCGATTTTGCAGACGGTGTGAGAGTAGGGCCGGCAAATCTATCAAGTGGACACGGAGTCCACCGAGTTCCGACGGAGTTTCGCGGAGATAGCCTTACTGGCGCGCATCCAGGAAAATGACGCTTGCGCAAAGCGCAAAAATCTCTTCTCCGCGAAACTCCGTCGGAACTCGGTGGACTCCGTGTCCGCTTGATTAACCCGTCAACCGCTCGATTGGTTATCCACGGGTCACGAATCACAATTGTAACCGGTTAACGCGCGATTAACTCGCGCCCGCCAGCGTCGCGCCTTCACTTGGCACGAAGGGTTATGACGGCAGACGGGTATGCCCTGCTCGCCCAGGGCCGCAACGCCGAGGCGCTGGCCCATTCGGAAGCGATGCTGGCCGACTCGCCTGACTGCGCTGATGCGCGCGTGCTGCGCGGGGCGGCGTTGAAGGCGCTGGGGCAGTTCGCTCCTGCCATCGCTGCGTTCGAGGAGGTCCTTGCGCGCCGGCCTTGGCGAGCGGACGTGCTGGTCAACCTCGGCAACGCGCACGCAGAGCTCGGCCATCTGGAGACGGCCGAGCGGTGCCTGGAGCGGGCGCTGGTGCTGCGCCCGGAGCTCAAAGCGGCGCACGCCAGCCTGATCGGGGTCTGTGCGATGCTGGGCCGGGACGATGTGACCGAGGCGGCGTGCCGGACCGCACTGGCAGTCGATCCGACGTCGGTCAACGCCAACCAGTACCTGGCCGACATCCTGGCGCGGCGGGGCGAGGCAGCCGCGGCGCAACGCCATCGCGATGCAGCCTATCGGCAGCAGAACGTGTTTGTGGAGCCGGCGGTCGGGCAGCGACCTCGCGTGCTGGTCCTGTTGACGGCTCGGGACGGCAACATCCCGCTGAAATACCTGCTGTCCCGGGACCGGTACATGGTGGTGAAGTGGCTGATCGACTACGCCACGCCGGAGCAGCCGGGCAACCTGCCGGGCTATGACCTCGTATTCAACGCGATCGGCGAGCCGGATCTGCCGGCCTCGGTTCATGCGGCGGTCGATCGGTTCCGGAGCATCTGCCCGCTTCCGTTCATCAACTCACCCGAACGCGTCCAGCGCACCTGCCGGACCATGCTGCCGGAGTTGCTCGATGGAGTACCCCACCTGGTCGTGCCACCCGTCCGCCTACGGAGGTCGGGCGAAACGGGCAGTGCGCCGGTGCTGCCTGCGCTGGTGCGTCCGGTCGGTGCGCATGGCGGAGAGGGGCTCGCGCTGGCATGGGCATGCGAAGAATTGGCACAGGCGCTGACGGGGCCGCACGATCACTACGTGACTGAGTTTCGGGATTTCCGCTCGCCCGATGGGGCATGGCGGAAATATCGGATGATCTTCGTCGATCGCCGCCCTTACCCGTACCATCTGGCGATCGCCGATCACTGGCTGGTGCATTACTACACGTCGAACATGGCCGCTCACGCCGAACGGCGCGAGGAAGAGCGTGGGTTCCTTGCCGATCCCGCAGCAGCGATCGGCGCACCAGCGCTCGCGGCAGTGGCAGCGGTGGGCGAACGTCTGGGGCTGGATTACGGCGGGATCGATTTCTCGGTGCTCGCGGATGGCCGCGTGCTGGTGTTCGAGGCCAACGCGACAATGGTGGTGCATCCGGAGACGCCGGACGGCCCCTTCGCCTACAAGAACCAAGCGGTCCAGACGATCCTGGACGCGTTCGACGCGATGGTGGCGCGACGGCTCGTCACGGCATGTCCCGTCGAGCGTTGATGCGTTGCAGCGCTACCCCGTCATTCCCGCGCCGGCATGACCGGGTGGTGTTGGCGCACTTGCCCCATTGCGAACATCCGAACTACCGGGCGATAAGCGGGATCCGGGACTGATGGCAGTGCCAATCCCGTGAAGACCGCACAGCATGCACCGCCGAGAGGTCGAACGATGGCACCTGGCGAGACTGGTCTCCTCACCCGCAATCCATGGGTCGTTCGGCGCCCCTTAACCATCGCGGAATATCACCGCATGGGTGAAGTCGGCATCCTGACCGAGGACGATCGCGTCGAGCTGATCGAAGGGGAACTCATCGCCATGTCGCCCATCGGCAGCAACCACGCAGGTACCGTGAACACGCTCACCCGCCAGCTTGTCCAAGTTGTCGGCGAACGGGGCGTCGTGGCGGTGCAGAATCCGGTTCACCTTGATGATCTCTCCGAGCCTCAGCCCGATTTCGCGGTGCTCAAGCCCAGGTCGGATGATTATCGGCGGGCAACGCCGCGTCCGGATGACGTGCTGCTGATCATTGAGGTCGCCGATAGCAGTCTCGCTTACGATCGCGCGGTCAAGCGGGCGCTCTATGCCCGCCATAACATCCCGGAATTCTGGATCGTGAACCTCGCGGCCGGCGAGGTAGAGGTCTGTCGAAAGCCAACGGGCGACCACTATGCGTCAATTTCGTGTGTCGGACACAAAGGCACGTTGCAGCCTGAGCTCCTGCCGGGGGCAATTATCCCGGTCGCGGCGCTTCTCGTCTAGGAGGAGACGCTCGTTTCTGTCACTCGAACCCGCTTTGCTCGAAATTGAGCGTGCGGGCTTTATTCGTCACCGACGTCACCACCTTGTCCGCGAACCCGTCCGCTCGCTCGGCGACGATATCAAGCTTGACCAACAGTGTCGCATCACCCGTTCGCGCCAGCTCCGTCAGAATTGACTGCGCAATCTCTGCCGCAAGCGGTTCGAATCGTGTCGGATCTACTGTCACGGTTCCGAAAAAACGCTGTTTCGGCTCAAGCGTTGGCGGCGGCGGTTCGCCGAATCCCGACCGCCCCGGCGCGCCCGTTTCCGGTAAGGTCGAAGCTGCGTCGGCGGCCGCCTGCCGCTCGGCCACTTCACGACGCACCAGCACGCCCGGGCCCCGTACGTCCGGAAACAGTACGCGGCCGATCCGCACGCCGATATACCGTTTGGCGGCAACATCGAACTTGTCGGCCCAGGCATAGGTCGCGCCGGCCGAGCCGATCAGCTCTTCGATCGCGCCCGCCAGCAGGCTCTCGGTGTGCAGGCGCTTCATATGGACATAGCGCGCGCTCCACTCGACAAGGTCGTGCACCGCGACATGCGGCTGATCGCCAATGACCCGATCGAGCAGCCTGGCGAGAATCGGAGCACCCAGCTTCTCCACCACAACCGCGCCATCCCGGGCTGCTTTTTCGAATGCCGCGGCCGCGATGCTTTTCTCGCCGCTGCCGTTGCGGATCGGCGCGGCGTGCAGCGCATAGCCGCGTGACGGTCCACCCGAAGAGTCGTCCGTCCAGTACGGCACGATCAGGTGCGACCAAGCACCGCGGATTGCCCGACGCGCGGAATTGAAGGCGTCATCTCGGCGCGACCGTGCCTCCGACTGCTGCCGCGGCGGCAGTTGCAGCTCGGCGTCCGCTCTGCCCACGATCATCGACCAGGCCTGAAGCCGGCGCACCGCGGCACGTGCATCATCCAATCGCTCTTCGTCCGGTGCGGCGAAGAGCAGTGCGTTGCGGTATTGGCGCTGGCTCGATCCACGCCGCTCCAGCACGTCGGCGGCGGCCTTCACCGCCTTGGTGTCGGTGGCGGAGCGTCCGGCGTGGGGATATCGCGCGTCGAGGATGACAAGGCCGAGCGCACGGGTATCCTCGGCCTGCGCCGGATCGGCACCGGTGGCGACGAACACACGGGGGAATTTGCTGCCGATGTTCTCGCCCGTCAGCAGCTCGTTGAGCTTCGTATCGACATCGCCGGGGTTCAGGTCCTTGGCGAGATCGGCGGCCAGCCGGTTCAACGTGGGCACCGTGCCGAACCAGGAACGCTCCACGTCGCGATGCAGGAAGGCGGCGGTCTCGCCCAACTCGCGGAGCGCTTCGCCGAATATGTTGATCTGATCTCCTGGCTGCGCGCAGGCGAGCCGCAACTGCGGACCGGTTACTCCCGCAACCGACGAGCCGGAAAGCGGCGCTGTCGCCAGGAACACGGCACGGGCGGCGCGTGTCGTCGCTTGCACCGCGCCATAGGTCCGGCGCTCGGTGATGCCCTCAACATCGGAGTCCAGGATCGATGCGAAACGCGGGTCGAGCGGTGCCAGGACCTCGCCGCGCACGCGCGTATCGGCGAGCGGGAGCGAGGCGGGCATTATCAGCGGGTTCGAATCGCCGGTACGCCACAGCGCCTGGATGGCGGTCGCCATCAAGCGAAGTACGCCCCGGGTCTCCTGGAACTTCTCATTCGCTCCCAGCACCCAGGCCTCGGCGAACAGGCGAAACAGCTCCGGGTGGATTGGATAGGCGCGTGCCATCTTCTCGCGGTAGTCGGCTTCGCCGACCTCCGACGGAAATTTCTCGCGGTTGGCACGATAGAGCTGGTCGAAGGCGTGTACTGTGGTGTCACGGTCGCGGAGCGCCGCCTCGTCCAGCTCATGGAACAGCCGGCGGCGGACGATGTCGTATTGCTCGTGACCATGCGGCGGCAACCAGGGCGATTGCACACGGCCGAAGATCCGTTCCAGCCGGCGGCGTGCCTCCGCGCCCCGCTCACCGCCCGCTTCCGCATCGGATTCGATCAGCGATCCCAGCATCAGCGTGCCGGGGACCATCTTGACGGCTTCGGTCAGCGACTGGATGAAGTTCAGGAATGCTTCGAAATCATCCGTATCCAGGACGCGTGCATAGGCTACCAGCTCATCAAACAGCACCAGGCAGGGGCTTGCGGCGTCGAGGAGGGTCAGCAGCCGCTCCGAGCCGGGCGCCGACCGCGTGCTTTCCGCTTCGGTCATCAAGTCGAGTCCCGGCTGGCCGGCCAGCCGCCAGGCCATCAGGCCCCACGGCGTGTAGAGCGACGGCTCAGCTTCGCGCGACAGGCGCTGACGAGCACCGAGCCCGGTGCCGACCAGGGTGAAGCACCGCGCCGGGCGCCAGGCACGCGCGCCACCATCGGTGAGGATGTCGGCCAGTCCGGCCAGCCGTGTGGGCGCGGGCGAAGTTGCGAGATGCCGCAGCGCCAACATCGTGTGCGTCTTGCCGCCGCCGAACGCAGTCTGCAGGCCGATCACCGGCTCGCCACCGACGCCGGCCAGGCGCTGCGCAGCAAGGCTCAGGACTTTCCGCATCCCTTCGGTCAGGAAGGTTATGTTAAAGAAGGCGGCGGCGTCCTGATATTCCGGCGCAGCGCGGCCGAGTTCCACGGCGGTCAGGTCGGCGGCGAATTCGGCCTGTCCGAAATGGCCTTCCAGCACATCCGGGCGCGGGACGGCGACCTCTCGCCATGGTTTCAGATGGCGCGAATTTGGCGTTTCGGCGGTTGGCGTCACGCGTGCAGCTCGAACAGGTCGCGCGTGGTGCGGGGTGCGGCTGCCTCGGCGCGTTCGCCGATATGCCGCCAATCTTCCGCAAGACGGTTCCAAACCAGTGCTTCGGCCGCCCAGCCTTTGCGCTCGCAGATTCCGTACAGGCGATAGGCCAGCGCCCGGACACTCTCGCGATCGGCGAGCCGCGTCATGACGGCGGCGGCTTGTTCCTGGCCGCCATCGTGCGCAACCAGGGCGCGGGCCAACCGCTGCGCCGCCTGCCAGATGGTGGACGGGCGGCTGGCCGCCGCACCGCGCAGCGGCATTTCATCGCGGCGGGTCAGCCGGGTCGTGCCGGACTGGGTCACGATCAGGCCGATGCGCACCAGCTTGTCGAGTCCAAGGTTGCGGGCGTTGGCGGCTAGGATCGCGTCGCCGCTGTCGCGCGCGTCCCAGCCGGCGTCCTCGAACCAGTCGAGGGCGAAGCGAGTCGGAAGGTCGTAGGCGGCATCATCGTCCTGGTCGAGCTCGTCGCGAATCTGGTTGATCAACCCGAGCGCGGTGCGGACCGTCATCTTCTGTCCGGAATCCTCCAGCACCGCTGCATAGCGGGTGAAGATGCCCATGCCGGGACCGATCGCTGACTGTGCCATATCGACGGGGCCGATGCCGGCGGCGCGAATTTGCGCAAGCGCCGAGGGAAGCTCTCGCCGCAGGACGCGGACGAAGGTTTCGCGTTCGACGACTTCGGCACCCACGGGTCGTTTGCGGCAGACCAGGACAATCGACGAAGCGAGCGCATTGGCTCCCATTCCAGTCATCCGGTTGCCGAGCTCCGTGCGCAGCGGCCACGTGCCGCGCACCGCCAGGCTGCTATCCACGACCGCTTGCAGGAAGGATGCCCATCCGGGCGAGGCGATGCCTTCTTTTCCGGATTCGGATTGCTTGAAGGCGTAATAGATCGTCAGTGGTGCATTGTCGTCGGCAGCCTGATGCATCGCTCGCAGCGCCCGTCCCATGCCGGCAATGAAAAAAGCCTCGGCCGCCCGCTTGCCGCCGCGGCGATAAGGTGTGGCCACAAGTTCATCGTTCTTGGGTGTCAAGGGTGCGCGGAGAAGTTCGGGCCAGACCGCCGCTCGATCATCACGTTCACCCAGTGAGCGCCGAAGCCAGACGTAAAAGAAATCCGACAGATCGGCGTAGCCGATGTTGTCATAGTACGGAGGATCGGTGCTGATGACGACCGGGCAAGCGGGATGCTCGCAATGCATTGCATTTTTTGCTGTCACTTGGCCGGCGTGCGCCTGAGAGGGAACCCCCTCCAGGCTTTCAGCGGTCCAGACGATGGCGCCCTCGTATGTACCCGTTCCGGTCAACAGCGGATTGGGCTCGGCAAAGTCCCAGGTCATTGGGATCGCTTGCCGGGCAAAGGTCGGCCGCGTCGAATCGCGCTGGGTGAACCAGGTGCAGATCGACGATCCTCGGTCCGCCAGTTTCGACAGCGCAAATGTCAGGTACGTAGCGACGGCGTCGGCGTACGCGGTGGCTCCTGTGCCACCCGCGTGCAACGGCGCGCCCCCGGCGGAGAGACCGGCGGTGCGTGCGTGTCTCTCGATCTCTTGGCGCGCCTGCCCTATCAGGTCCGCGAATGTCGTGAGAGCTGCGAGCTGACGTGGGGTGAAAAGATCCTTGTGATCGGGTAGTCCATAGTCCGGCGGCGAGAACCATCTTGAATTCTCCGATATCGCCTGGTTGATCCCGGTTGTGACGATATCGCCAATTTCTGTTGCCGGTTCGTGCGGTTCGGAGGGTGCCAGGTAGAGCCGTTCCCGGCTCCCCTCGACAACCATCGCCAGCAATCGGCTACGCATTCGACCGGCTCTGCCTTCCTCCTTGATCCAAGCCGCGGTGATCGGGGCTCCGGTCAGCAGGCATCGAAAACTGGCGCCCCGCGATTGCTTGGTCCCGCTCTTCGCAGGCGTCCTCTGTTCCTCCGTGAGGACTCCGGTCCGTACTTCGAACCGCCAGGTCCGCGCTGCGCGATCCACGATCGGTTCGATCCAGGACTGCTTGCCGCGCTTGGTGGAAAGCATGAACGTGGATACCAGCGGCACATGCGCACCCCTGGCCGCCGGATCGGGTGATCGCACCGTGCGCGCCCAAAGCCAGGCGACGACGGTCGCTTCACGCCCATCGGGCAAGCTCACCTTGGGATAGAGATGCCCGATGCGACGCTGCGCTTCCTTGCGCATCCATCTGCCGTAGTACCTCACATCCTCGGCGAGCCCACGTGCGCCGGTCCATCCGCCGGGCACCAGATCGGGTCGCGCGCGTGCCTGTGGGTTCACCGGCGGTTGGTCGGCGAACTTCGGCGGGATTTCCACGAGCGCCTTGGAGATCAGCACAGCGACGGGATTGAGGTCCGAGCCCAACGCCGGCAATCCAAGCCGCTGCGCTTCGAGCGGGATCGAGCCGCCGCCGCAGAACGGGTCGTAAACGGGCAGCGCGTGTGCGCGGAGATAGGCCCGCACGGCCACCGGATCGGACGATGGCGGTGGTTCGTCGCCGCGGCGCCAGGCCACAGACCGTGCGATCTCCCATCGCGCCTCGTGCAGGATCGCGTCGTCGTTCGACGCTTCCCACGGGACCAGGCGCTTGATCACTCCATGCAGGCGGTCGCGCTCTGCTGCCTGTGCCTCGGGCGTTGGAAATCGCTCGGGCCAGCACGACGGGTCATCGACGAGCTGCGCGAACAGCACGGCGCGGCACGCCGCCAGCGGGCGGCGCGCCCACCATAGATGCAATGTCGAAGGATGTCCGTGCCGGATCGATTTCTCCCGCGCGGCGGCGGCGTTGACCGCCTCCAGCGGGATCGAGACCTCGATCAGTTTTTTGCACGGTCGTTCGACGACCATGCGCTGGATTCGCCCTCCTGGCTGCGATCGCGCGTCTTGCGCAACGCAGTTTCAGCAGAGGAGGGCTAAGGTCCGGTTAATGTGGCAGCCCGTTCTCAATTATCGGCGCTCATAGGTGCCGATTCCACGCTGGTTGACAGGCATTTGCCCGGCGGTACGCTGCTTCCCACCCCGGAGACGGACAGATGAAATCCTTGCTGAAGTCTCTGAATACCCTCCCCGCATATGTGAGCGGTGTTCTCATCGTGTGGGCGCTGATCTTCGTGGTTGGGTACTTCGCCAAGGGCCCTACCCCCGGCCGGCCGCTCCTTCACGTTTTTGGCGGTTTTCTGCTCGGCATGCTCTCCATGTACATTGCGACGCGCGTTTACCCTTCCTCGCGGAAGGAATCCAACGCTTGATGCCCACGCTTGACGGCGAGGTCGCCGCCGACAGGAGCTTGCAATGACCACGTCGCTTATCCGTGGGCGTCACGTCATCACGCGAGCGCTCGACCGTTTCCGGTGGGAGCAAATCGATGATGGCGCCATTCTGCAGGAAAGCGGGGTTATCACGGCCATCGGGCCGTTCTCCGACCTGGCCGCGCGGCACCCCGCAGTCCCGGTGATCGGCGCCGGGCAGGACGTCGTCTTGCCCGGCTTCGTCAACGGCCATCATCATATCGGCCTGACGCCGGTTCAGCTCGGATCGCCGGACATGCCGCTGGAGCTGTGGTTCGCCACGCGCCTGGTGGTCCGCGACGTCGATCCATATCTCGATACCCTCTACTCGGCTTTCGAGATGATCGCCTCCGGCATCACCACCGTCCAGCACATCCACGGCTGGGCTCCGGGCGGCGCGAAAGAAGTCGAGGCACGTGCCGACCGTATCATCCGAGCTTATGAAGATATCGGAATGCGGGTCTCCTACTGCTACGCGCTTCGTGACCAGAACTACCTCGTCTATGAGCCGAACGAGTCGTTCCTGGCGCGCGTGCCGGAGGACATCCGCCCGGCGCTGGCACGGCATTTCGCCCGGTTCCCGCTCGGCGCCCAGGATTCGGTGGCCTTGTTCGAGTCGCTGCACGCCAGGCACCACGCCAAGGAGCGGGTGAAGATCCAGCTTGCGCCGGCCAATCTGCACTGGTGCTCGGACCGCGCGCTGGAGCTTCTCGCCGCCACGTCGGAGCGTTTCGACGCGCCGTTGCACATGCATCTTCTCGAGACGGCATACCAGAAGGAATACGCCGCCAGACGCGGCAGCGGCACCGCGGTCGATTATATCGACCGCTTCGGGCTGCTGGGGCCGCGCATGACGCTCGGCCACGGCGTCTGGCTCACCGAGGCCGACATCGACCGGATCGCCGAGACGGGCACGCACATCTGCCACAACTGCAGCTCCAATTTCCGGCTCCGCTCCGGCATCGCGCCGCTGAACCGGTTCGAGGCGAAGGGCATCAACGTCGCGATCGGCCTCGACGAGGCGGGGTTGAACGATGACCGCGACATGCTGACCGAGCTCCGCATGGTGCTGCGCGCACATCGCGAGCCGGGCATGGACAACCGCGTGCCGACGACGGCGCAAGTGCTGCGCATGGCAACCGAGGGCGGCGCGCGCACCACGCCGTTCGGCGACACACTCGGCGTGCTGGAGGTTGGGCGCGCCGCGGACGTGGTGCTGATCGACTGGCGGTCGGTCAGCTTCCCCTATCTCGATATCGAGACGCCGGTGCTCGACGCGGTGATTCAACGCGCGAAGGCTTCGGCTGTGCGCACAGTCCTGGTGGGCGGCGAGGTGATCTATGATGATGGTCGCTTCATGCGTGTCGATCGGGACGCCGTGCTGCAGCAGTTATCCGATTTGTTGCAGCGGGATCTGACCGATGCGGAGCAAGAGCGGCGGCAGTTGTCGAAACAAGTGCTGCCGCACGTCAAAGCGTTCTACGAGGGCTATTTCAAACCGGAGGCACATCAGCCGCATTACAGGCAAAGCTCGCGCATCTAGTACTCCGTTCGCGAAGTGTCGACTCGAATCAGGGCGTCCCCCCCCCAACGAGGTGGAAGTGGTTTGGCCGTTAGCTGCCGAACCAGTAGGAGCCTGTATTCGCGAGGAGAAATGGACGGAGGTCACGGTCAGGGTCACACGGAGTTACACCGAGGCCCGACGGAGTTGCACAGAGGTGAATCTATGCGCTTCGCGCTGGCGGCTGGCTGAACCGTCTCGAACTAGAATCTCCGTGAAACTCCGTCGGGCCTCGGTGTAACTCCGTGTGACCTTGACCGTGACCTCCAGCGCCCCGCGTTGTTGATTTTGTGGGGCATGCTGTGCAGCGTCGTAGGGTGGACGCAGTCCGCCGGCGCCCCCGCGGCGGACTTCGTCTGCCCTACTTCAATTATGGGAGGTTGCCATGATCGGATTTGCTCTGCGGCGGGATGTCATGTTGGCCGCGCTTGCATCGTCTCTGCCGATCGGCTTTGCAGAAAGCTCGGCGGCCAGCCCGCTGAATCCCGATCAAACCATCATCCGTCAGCCCGGCCAACTGCAATGGAAGTCGAACCCCGCCTTCCCCGAGCCCAGCGTCGATAATTGCGCGCTGACAGGGAACGTCAACCAGCCAGGCCTCTACTACACTTTGGTCCGCTGGTGGCCAGGCTTCATGAGCGCGCCGCACAGTTACAGGACGGACCGGTTCTGCGTCGTCGTGTCGGGCACATGGTGGTGCAACAGCGGCGCTGATTTCGATCCCGCCGCTTGTGTTCCGGTGCCGGCAGGCAGCTTCGTCCGCCGAGTCGCCGGTACGCCGCATTATGACGGGGTGGTGCGCGGCCATCCGGTACCCGCGATCATTGCCATTTGCGGCATGGGGCCGGTGGGGTTTGCGCTGAGCGATCCATCGCAACCGGGCATACGTCGGGTCTGAGGCAAACCGATCGCAGTTGGTTGTCCCCGCAACGGGAGGGCGAGTCGTGTGCTTTAGCCGCTCGGTACAGCCGCGTGGTGGGCCGTGTCGGCAACATGTACCCCGGTGATCAGCCCCAGCACGTCGTTCATCGCGGCCTGATTCGTGATCAGATCGCCGACTCGCCGGCCGTGGCGCATGACGAAGATGCGGTCGGTCACCTCGAACACATGTGGGATGTTGTGGCTGATCAGCACCACGCTGATACCGCGCTGCTTCACACGGCGGATCAGCTCCAGCACGCTGCGCGCCTCACGCACGCCGAGCGCGGCGGTCGGTTCGTCCATGATCACCACCTTCCGCCCCCAGGAGATCGCCCGCGCCACGGCGACGCTCTGCCGCTGGCCGCCGGACAGCAGTCCGACCGCCTGTCGCACGGAGGTCAGCCCAACCTGCAGCGAAGCGATATGCGCGGCTGCCTCTCGGCGCATCGTCGCCTTGTCCAGCAGCCAGCGGTTCCACCATTTCGTGCCGGTCACCTCGCGGCCGAGGAACAGGTTCGCCTCCACGTCCATGTGCGGGACGACAGCGAGATCCTGATAGACAGTCTCGATTCCCAACGCGCGAGCCTGCAACGGCGAGGGGATGGCCACGTCGTTGCCTTCGAAACGGATGATGCCGGCGTCGGGCTGGACCGCGCCGGACATCACCTTCACCAGCGTCGATTTGCCGGCGCCGTTGTCGCCGACAAGGCCGACGATCTCGCCTTGCCGCAGTTGGAACGACACACCGTCCAGCGCATACACAGGCCCATAGTGCTTGACGATGCCCTCAAGCTCCAGGATGGGACGTGTCGCTTCCGTCATCACATGCAGCCGAGCGGCGGCTCCTTGAACGCCTCGGCCGCGCCCGCCGGCGTCTTGGCCTGCTTCCACTTCGCCATCCACTCGTCGACATTGTCGGCGGTAACGATAGGCATCGATTGCGGGACCAGCGCCGGATAGTTGCAGGACGCGTTGGTCAGCAGGTTGTGCAGAATGCTCACGGTCTGGTAGCCCCAGCCCCAGTAGTCCTGGCCGACCAGCGCCTGCACGTAGCCGTCTTTCACGAAGGGCAACTCGGGTGCCAGCACGTCGGTGGTGATGATCTTCACCTTGCCCTTGTTCTTGATCACTTCGGGCAGTGCGCTCATCTTGCCGAAGAAGGGGACGCCGGCAACCATCAGGATGGCGCCGGCATCGGGGTGCGACACCAGCAGGTTGTTGGTAAGGTTCTGCGCCTTCACCAGGTCATCATCGTGGAAGAAAGGTCCGATCGTCTTGATGCCGGGATAGGCCTTCAGCGCGTCGGTGGCGCCTTTCAGGCGGGCGTTCAGGTTGGTGGCGCCGGGGCCGCCGCTGACCAGGATCACCGTGCCGCTTTTGCCCATGAATTTGACCGTCTGCTCCGCCAGCGCCTTGCCCATGGCGACGCTGTCCACGCCATAGAACAGGCGGCGCTTGCTGTCCGGCACGTCGGAGTCCCAGGTGATGACCTGCATCCCCTGAGCGACGGCCTGCGCGATCGGTGCGACCAGCGGCTGCGGGGCGTTGGCATCGACCGCCATCCCATCGACGTGCCGCGCCACCAGGCCGGAGAGGACCTGTGCTTCCTGGCTGGCATCCGAGGTGGAGGATGCCGTCCATATGACATCCACATCGCCGAGTTCCTTGGCGCGCTGATCGGCGCCGTAATGGGCGTAGTAGAAGACCGGGTTGTCCAGCGCCTTGGGGATCACGGCGATGGACTTGCGGCCAGCGCTGCGCGCCACGAAGGGGCAGGCAAGGACGCCGGCCAGGGCCGTCACGCCCGCAAGGGCTGTGCGGCGCGTGGTGGTCAGGGCGGGGTTGCTCATCCTGTCGGTTCCTCCTGTTATTGGTTCACGTGCTTCGCATTGCTTCGAGCCGCTGGCGTGCCACGTCGAGCGTGGCGGCCGCGGCGATGACAAGGCCGGTGATCAGCTCCTGCCAATACCCCGCGAGGCCCAGCAGGACGATCCCATTGCTGATCACACCAAGCAGAGCGGCGCCCACAAGCACGCCGGGGATCGTGCCGCGGCCGCCATAAAGGCTGGTGCCGCCGATGATAACCGCAGCGATCACCTCCAACTCGTAGCCGGTGGCCGCGTCGGGCAGCGCGGTACCGGCCTTGGCCGCCAGCAGCACGCCGCCCAGTCCCGCCAGCAGGCCGGAGATGATGTACATCGCCAGCTTGATCCGCTCGACCTTGAGGCCGAGCAGCCGGGCGGCCGGCTCGTTGCCGCCCACGGCATAGACATGCCGGCCGAACGCCGTCTGGTTCATCAGCACGGTCAGCACAATCCCGACAGCCAGCATGATCAGCACGGGGATCGGGACCAGCCAGACTGTCGCGTTGCCAAGCTCGGAGAATGCCCGGCCTGCGGCGTTGTCGGGCGGCGTGACGGCGGCGCCGGAAACGATGCCATAGGTCACGCCGCGGACGATGCTGAGCGAGCCAAGCGTGGCGATGAAGGGGTTGAGGCGGATGCGGGTCACCGCGATCGCGTTGACCAGACCGACCACGGCTCCGGCCGCCAGGCCGGCAGCGATGGCGGGGGCGACACCCGCGCCGGCCGCCAATACGAGTGCCGCCATCATCCCGGCAAGGCCCATGGTCGAGCCCACCGCCAGATCCAGGCCGCCGCCGATCATCACGATCGCCTCGCCGAAGCCGGCGATGCAGATCCAGGAGAAGTAGACGGCAACGTTGCCCAGGATGTTGGAGGCTGTGAGAAAGTAGGGCGAGACGATGCTGATCGCCGCGCACACGACCACCAGCGCGACCAGCACGCCGGCCCAGGGGACCAACACGAGCTGCGCCGGGAGCGCCGGGCGCGGCGCGGCAATGTCAGCTTCGAGTCTGGCCGTCTGCTGGCGCGCCACGGACGTCTCCCACGTGTGGCGATGCTCCGGCGTGGGGGTTCAGCGAGTCAAGCACTGGAATTCGTGAGACGGGCGGCGGGGCTGACTGCCAGTTCGGTCACTCACGCCGCGTTTGCAAGGTCGAATAGCTTGCGCAGCCGATCGGAGAACCAACTGGCGACGCGACTGAGCGGCACCGCCTCGCTCGCCTCGGGCGAGGCCATCTGACCCTCGGATCGGAGCCGCGCGAGCTCGCGGCCTAATTCCTGCGCGACTGTGGCGCGGGCTTCCAGCAGCGGCGCCAGGTCATCCTTGGTCAGTTCGTAAACAGTGGTCGGGATCAACGCCGAAATCCTGGCCGAGCTGGCGCCCCCAGTCAGCAGCCCAATCTCGCCGAAATGGTCGCCTGGACCCAGGCGCCTCGACTCGACCTCGTTCCCGGCCACGACATGGTTCAACGACAGCACGCCTGTTCCAATGATAAACAGCGATTGCAGGACCACTCCCGGCTCGAGCAGGATCTCCCCTTGATCGACTGTTCTTTGCTTCATTTTTGTTGCCAGCGATTGCCGTTCGTCCGGCGACAAGGTTGCAAATATAACGACTAGGTCAAGCGTTCTTTCAGGGCAGCTTATCCCTCTCGGTGGGGCATAGATGTCTGGTCCCGAAGATAGCAGCTTGTCGGTCGATGCCAGGTCGCTGCCGGCAGCCGCCACATGTCGGTAAATCAAATCAAGCAGCTCGTTTTGCGCGTCCGTCCCGTGCGCCAGGTCTTCCGCAAAGAATGCTATCTCGAATTCGGTGCCGGTGCCGGTAACCGACTTGACGGTGATCGACGGGGCGGGCGTCCTGAGGACGAGCCGGCAGTTGAGAAGCGCCTGTTCGAGGATTTTGGTGCCTGCCATGGGCGTTGTCTTGCGGTCGAGCTGGACCGTCACGGTGATCCCGTGGATGCGGGAGGGCGAGCTGGCGTTCACGATCTTCGCCTTGGCGATAGCGCTGTTCGGTACGATCGCCAGATCACGCTTCGCGGTCAGCACATGCGTCGCGCGCCAATTCATCTCGATAACACGACCGTCGGCACCGCCTTCAATGCTGATCCAGTCGCCCGGCCGGTAGGGCCGGCTGAAATTGAGGACAATGCCGGAAAATACATCGCTCAATGTGCTTTGCAGTGCCAGTCCCAGGATGATGGCTATAACCCCCGATGTCGCAAGCAGTCCCTGGATCGGAAGATCGAATACGTAAGCAATGACCGCAAGAACAGCAGCGAGATAAATCAGTCCGGCAAGCAGGTCCTGGATCAGCTTGCCCTCGCGCGGCCGGTGCTCGGCGATGATCAGAACACGCACGACGCCGACCAGGAACCAGGCGACCCAGAACCACCAAGCGATCGCCAGGGCTCGGTGTGCAGCATCCTCAAAAAGGACGCCGGTTGATGTTAAGGGTCGATAGGGAACGACATCGGCCTTGACCAGAACGACCGTCAGGGCGGTCAGAAAAATCACCCGCGCAATCGCCCGGCCGAGCAGATGCTTACGAAGCAGCAGGTGCATCAGCAGCCCGGCCACAACAAGAATAATGAAGGCGATAACCAGCGGATCGCCGGCGACAGCCATCGTCCTGGCCGGAAGATTGGTCATCTCGCGCTTCTCCATGCGCCCGACAATTCGTGTAGCGGTTCTCGCCCGGAAAGGTGCGATCGTAAAGCGGTTCGGCACAGCTTTATTCGACAACCGAGGCAGCGGTTGCACCGGCAGGTCGGCGCGCCGTTTGCCGAGCACGATTCCAGTAGCCCCAATTCCACATGAGATTAGCACAGCTCCGGCTTGTTGCGCCTTCTTTTCGCATCGTACGCGGCCAGACAGCGGAGTTGGGAAACTGGAATGGCTGCTTCGGGTTGAACCGTCATCGGCCAGGCGCGGCGAAACGCACTCCCGCCTCCTCACCCGAGCTACCACGTTGGTCCCGGGGCGGACTGACCGTCCGAGACGCGCGTGGGCAGTCACGCCGGAAGCCTCACGCGCCCCCATGGCTTCGCGGACCGACCTCTCCCCTGGAGCGGACGATTCCGCCTGCTTGACACCCCACAAGCTCGCCACTAGGTTGCGCGCCCTTGGCCGAACCGCCGGTTGTGCGGCCGGCCGTCGTATCGCAGGCACGCGCGCGTGCGGCGCCGCCTTCGGCAGCAAGACCGA
>Ga0335075_10002909_pt1 | contig 27412 bp, 10 predicted proteins | sample Lox_Sample_24_FD_206723 | JGI IMG/M metagenome (GOLD analysis project Ga0335075, IMG submission 206723) | Soil microbial communities from Loxahatchee National Wildlife Refuge, Florida, United States - Lox_Sample_2.4 | ecosystem: Environmental > Terrestrial > Soil > Wetlands | place: USA...
GCAGGTGGTTGCAGTGCGGGCAGAACGCGGCCATCCGCGCCGAGCCGAACAGCAGCAAGGTCTTCATCGGCGCGCCGCACTCGCAGCGGCGCCGCAGGATGCCGAACCGGCCGGGCCGCACATCGCGATGCGGGTGCTTACACCGGGTGTTCGGGCAGACGTACCCGGGGTACGGCACTCGCTCGAAGCAGACCGGGCAGGACATCTTGATGTGCTTGATCCAGAGGATGCCCGAGTCGACAACCCGCAGCACGGTGCCCGCGCCGCGGACGGCTCCCGCGGAAAGGCCGACGGCGAGGAGCTGGATAACCCCGCAGGCGGTGGCGGCGGCAGCGCCAACCGCGGTGCCGGCGGCCATGCCGATCGCGCAGCCGACGCCGAGCGGGGCGGTGAACACGGTGGCTTCGTCGGCGTCGAACGACTCGAGGACCCTCTTGGCCCCTGAATTCCAGTTTTTCTTGGCAAGGGTGTACGAGAGTCGCACGGCCTGATCGGCGTCGGCCGCCGCCGGCCCGTAAAAGTACTGCGGCACCGCGGGATCGGCGCCGGCGGGCAGCTTCAGCGCCCGCGATGGCTCGGGCAGCCAGATGGGCCTGCGGGCCAGCACCCGCGCCAGCGTGAGCAGGTAGCCGCCGGGGACCACGACCGCGTAGTAGGCGAACGCGACGGCCGCCACCACCGGCACGGCGACGACGAGGTAGATCAGGTAGAAGATCGCGTAGAGGATCACCCACACGTCAGGCTTCCTCTCGCCGCCGGTCCCCGCCGAACGGCCACCGTTTCCGGCCGGCCCGCTGGGTGTCTCGCCGCGCGTCTCGCCGCGCGTCCCGCTGCCCGTCCCGCCAGTCCTGGAACGACTCCCCGAGCCCGTCGTCCTCCAGGGCGCGGGTGAGCACGGCGAGGTCACGGCGGCGCCATTGCAGCACCCGGTTGACGGCGGCGGGCAGCCCGTCGGCCAGGGCGGGCTGCCGCATGACGTCCGGCTGGGTGAGCGCCGCGAACGCCTGCCTGGCCAGCCTGACGTCCGCCCGGAGCGGTGACAGCCAGGCCCACAGGTCCTGGCAGAACGCGGCGGCCACCCGTTCGGGGCAGCCGCGCAGCGCCCGGCCGAGCGGCTCGGCCTGGGCCAGCAGCGGCGGCAGCTGCGTTTCCAGCAGCCGGCGGCCGTCCGCGTCAACGGTCGCGTACGCGGCGTACAGGCCGCCGAACACGGTGACGTCTCCGCGCCCGACGGCCTCGCCCGCCTGGCGCAGCAGCGGCTCGACGTGTGCCGCGTCCCGCAGGGCGCGCTGCTGCGCCGCCGGCAGCAGCGGCAGGACGGGATGGTCCGCCAGCGCCATGGCCAGCTGGAGCGAGCCGCTGTCGACCATGCCGCGGGCGACGACCGCGCCGATCTCCGCGGTGAGCCAGCCGAGCACGTCTGGCTCGAGCGCCCCGGTCGTCCCCGGCGTCACAGTCACCGCGCCGAGCAGCGCCGCGAGCTGTTCCGGGGGGCAGCCGGCCGGCCACAGGCGGCGCAGCAGCTGACCGTCCATCCGCCGTGACTGGCGGGTCAGCACGCGGATGTCGGAGATCTCGTCGAAGGCCCGCAACGGCTCGATCGCGCCGCGGGCCGCGGCGTGGATCAGCCACAACTCCGCGAGCCCGGGGTACGCGATCAGGTCGTCTCGCCCGATGGCCGCCCCGGCCGGGCCGCTGAGGAACGCCTCGGCGGTCGCCGGCGGCTCGCCCGCCAGCCGGGACAGCAGGCCGCGCCGGATGGCCGGGGAGCGGCCGAGCACGGCCGCCAGTTCCGGCGTCCCGTCCCGGGGGTCCAGCCGCGTTCGCCCGTAGGCTTCGAGTTCGGTGTCGGGTAGCGACAGGCCGGAGGCCGCCGCCCACTCGAGCACCGTGAGCGAGGTCGCCAGCGGCGCCGAGCCGAGCAGCCGCAGCGCCTCGGTCCGCGCCTGGCCGGCCGCCTGACCGGTGAGCTCGACCGGGTCCGCCGGCTCGCCGCGGGCGAGCCGGGCGAGCGCGCGTTCGGCGAGCATGAGTTCGAGCCGCCCGGCGCGGTCCGGGGTGGCCAGCCGGCGGGCCAGGCCGAGGAGCTCATGGAGCCGCTTGCTGGACAGCCGTCCGTCCGGCTGGGCGAGCGTGACGCCGAGCGCCGCGTCGGTGAGCTGCTCCGGCAGCGAGTCCGCCGCGGTCACCAGCCACCGGGCGATCTCGTCGGTCTCGGCGGGGGACAGGGACCGGCCAAGCAGCCCGGCGGCCGCGGCGACGGGGGGCAGCCAGCTGTCGAAGCCGTCGAAGCCCGGTCCCGGTCCCGGCGTCGGCTCTGGCGGCGGCTTCAGCGTCGCCGCCGGGCCGAACGCGGCCGCCTGCCGCCACAGCCCGGGCGCCGCCATCACGCCAGTGCCGGCGAGAATGCCGGCCAGCGGGTGCACGCCGCCGTCGGGCACCTGACCGGTTGTCAGGTCGAACAGCTGGAAGCTCGTGGCGGCGTCGGGCGGCAGGGATTCTGGCAGCACGCCGGTGAGGTGGTACCGCGTGTACGCGGGCCGGTGGCTGTAGGTGGTGAAGGTCAGCTGGCGCGCCAGGTCCGGGCCGAGCAGGTAGGAGACCGCGGCGATCCACCAGATGCTGTCGGCGGCGTCACGGCTGGTCAGCAGCACCGGCCGGTCGCCGGCCATCGCTTTGCTGACCGCGGTCAGCAGCTGCGGGAGGATGTCTGGCGTGCCCGGAGTATCGAGGAACGACTGGGTGTCGGCGCGGTCGACCGCGCCGCGCGGAGGCGGACCGGTTAGCTCGGGCAGCGTGGTGCCCGCCGCCGGCTGGCGCTGCCAGAGCTCCGCCCGCCACAGCTCCACCGGCAGCAGCGGGCCGAAGTCACGCTCGGGCGTGTCGGTGACGAGCGCGTGCGCGAAGTAGTTGCCGGGGCGGCCCGAGTAGTCGGTCCCGGCGAACACCACCTGCGCGGTGATCACCGCGCCGGTTGCCTCGCTGGTCCCGTAGCTGAACGCGACCGGGTAGGCGTCCGGCGCGCCGGCGGGCGCGCCCGCGCCCGCGCCGGCCAGCAGCCGGCCGGGCGGCTGGTACACGGTGCGGTCCTCGACCTCGCGCATGACGGCGGCGGAGACGCCGGGCGTGACCGCGTTGAACTGGTACCCGCTGTACCCGCCGAGCCCGTGTTCGCAGGACGTGTAGTAGAGCTGTTTGAAGGCCATGTCAGCCTCGCTTCACCGGTATGGCGCCAAGCTGCGCGAGGGTCCAGATGAAAGGGTCGGCGACGCGCAGCGGGCGGATGCCGCGGGGGGAGACGCGGTTGTCCGCGGTGGGCGTCTCGCCGAGCGCCGACACCCCGAAGTAGCGGTACGTGCGGTAGTAGTCCCTGGCGAACTGGTCGATCCGGTGGCCCTCCCACTGGCCCAGGAGCCGGCCGATCTCCTGGTGGACCGCCGCGCTGTCCCGTTCCGCGAGGTGAGCAGCCCGGGGTGGCGGCTGGAGCAGCGGGCTCGTGCGGCTGAGCTCGGGCAGGAACGCGTCCATTTTCGCGAACACGATGGCCAGCGGCTTGCGGATCCAGTCCGGTTTCTCGCCCGGCGCCGTGGCCAGCAGCAGATCGGTGATGCGTCCGAGCACGGTGGCGGGATGGTCGTCGGCGTCGTGGTCTGCGTGCGGGGCGGTGCCGTCGCCCGTGGCGCTGCCCGCGCCGTTGGCCGCGGCTCCCGGAGCGCCCGGCATCTTGAGGGGATCCAGGATCAGGATGATGCCGTCGGCCGCGGCGAGGTAGCGGACGTTCTGTTCGACGGACAGCTGGGATCGCAGGTCTTCGCCGGCCGCGTCGAAGAACGACAGCAGGGTGTGCCGTGGCATGGCGGCCCCGGTGCGCCCGGCGCGCCCCGGCCAGAAAGCCCGGCCGGAGCCGTTCGCGCTTCCGGTCGTGAAGCGGAAGACCAGCGGCACCCGGTTGAGCAGCCCCGCCGTCGGGGTGGGCGGCAGCATCAGCGACTCGCGGTAGAGGGGTTTCTCGTATTCGGTGGCGAAGCGGTGCCTGGTGTTGTCGTCGGCGCCGCTGATCGTGGCACTGAGCTGGCTGCCGAGGTCGTGCATGAGCTCGTGCAGCAGAACGGTCATGAACACCGTCTTGCCGGATTGCTTGGCGCCGACCAGCGCGATCATGCGACTGGGCATCTTGCCGAAGCGGACGGGCAGCTGGCTGTGGCACACCGGGCACACCCGGGTCGTGCTCGTGGCGGCGCACCGCGGGCACGGCGCCGAGGTCTGCCGGCCGTCCGCGGCGAAGACCGGCGGCAGCGCGCCGGTGAACCCCATGTGGGCACGCAGTATCGGGTCCACCTCGGGCGTGCAGCGCTGGCCGCCGCGCCCGACGCTACCGGGACAGCGGAACTCGATCTGCTGCTCGGTGAAGTCCTGGTAGCAGTACGGGCAGTAGAGCCGGCCGCCGGCGCCGCGCGGTCTCACGGCAGCCGCATCTCGTCGTCGGGCGGCGGGAAGAGCAGGACCGTGTCCGCGTCCGGGTCGGCGGGATCGGGAAAGCAGGCGAGCCAGCCAGGCACCCTGCGCGGGGAGACCGGCACCGTGACGGGCAGCTCCGGCGTCACGGGCTGCGGCTCCAGCCGCTGCAGAGTCTCGCCTTCGAACGGATCGCCGGGCCGGTACGTGGTGGTCGCCTGGACGATCACGATCGCGGGCAGCTGGGTGGCTCGCTCGGGGATGAACTCCACCGTCCGCTGCCAGCGGCGGCCCCGGACGCCGCGGGCGCCCCGCGTGCCCCGGGCGCCCCGGCGGATCCGGTAGTCGACGGCCACGCCGCGCGCCGGGACGGTCGTGGTGGCGGGCGGCGCGGCGAGCAGGCCGTCGCGGTGCGGGTAACGAGCCCTGACCTCGATCGTGGTCTCGGCGGGGCCGATCGCGATCGTGACCCCCTGGTCGACGTACACGTGCCTGGCGAAGCACTGCTCGCCGCCGGCCCAGCGGACCATCACGTCCGTGGCGCCGGCGGGCCACTCCCACGCCAGCCGGGCCTGGTCGCCCAGCCGGTCGCCGGTCAGCCCGCTGACCGGGTCGACCAGCTCGACCTCCGCGGTGTTGCCGGCCACGACCATGTTCCGTCCCGTGGTCAACGGCACGATGTAGTGACGCCCGGACGGCAGGCTCAGCTCGAGGCGATCGCGGCCGTCGCCGCCGTCGCCGCCGTCGCCGCCATCCCCGCCGTCGCCGCCGCGCCGGGGCGCCCCGGGAAGCCCGCGCAGGCTGGGCGTGTCCGCTTCGCGCGCGGTGAGCCGGCTGCCGGGCACCCACCGCGGCCGCGTGTCGCTCTCGGCCAGCCGCACCTGGCCATGCCGCGGCGGCGTCCAGGTCGCGACCACGGCTCGCCTGCCGTTGCCGACCCCGTGGCCGGCCCCGTTGCCGCCGGTGACGGTCACGGTCAGGTCCGTGACTGGTTCCGGCTCGTGCTCCGGCGTGGCCGGCACGACGACCCCCGCGGAGTAGTGCCGCTGCCCGTCGCCCGTCCGGTAGGACGCCGTTATCCGGTAGACGTACTCCGTTCCGGTGCGCAGCCCGGGGTCGCTGAAACCGGTTAGGCTCGCCTCGACGTGGGTCCCGTCATCGGGTCCGCGCGGCGGCCGGCCCGTGCCGCGGCGGACGAGGACCGCGCGGGCGCCGCGCGGCGGCTGCCAGGAGCCTGTGACGGTGGTGTCGCCCTCGGTGAGGCGGACGCCCGTGACGTCGAGCGCGAGCACCGTCGGCCCCGTGACGCCAGGCGGCGAGCAGGCCTGCGCCAGCCGGTTCGTGAGGACGCTGTAGCAGGCGAAAACGCTGTAGTACAGATCCGCGCCTGGCGGTGCGCCCTCGTCCACCGCGAGGGCCTGCGCCGTCCGCTCGCTCACGACCGTGCCGGCCGATGGCGTGGACGGCGCGCCATCGTGACCTCGCAGCACCCGGTACTGGAGCCGTCCGGTCAGCGCGTCGCCGGCGGGCCGCCAGGTGACCAGGATGCGCTTCCCGTCCATGGTGGCGGTGACGTTGCCCGGCGCGGGAGGCGGCAGCGCGATCAGCCGTTCGGTCAGCGCCTGGTCGTCGCCGGCCAGCTCCACCGCGGCCGCCAGCCGGGCGGCCGCCCGTTCGCGCCGCCCGCTGGCCAGTTCGTCGTCCGCTTCGCGGCTGAGCGCCGTGACGCGCGCGTCGAGCGCGGCGACGCGCTGGGCGACCGGGTCGGCGGCGGGCAGGCTGGCCGCCAGCCGCTGGGCGGCTCGCAGCTTGCCCGTGTCCAGCGCTTGCGCGGCCTGCGCGCGCAGCGCGTCTTCTCGCCTTTCTCCTCCGGATGGTTCGGTGCTGAGCAGCGCGCCCGCCAGCAGCCCCGCTTCGTCCTCGTCGAGACCGAGGTCGCGCGCCTGCACGGCGAGCGGCCGCTGGAGGAACCCGCTGTCGGCGAGCGGCCGCAGGCGTTCGACCACCTCCGACAGCAGCAGCGCGTCGAGCTCCCCGGGGTGCCGGGCCGCCGTGCCGAGGATCGCCAGCACGTTTTCCGTGGGCGCCCTGGCCGGGTCGGTGAAGGGCAGCGCAGCCGTCCGGTCGCGGGCCTGGCGGAGCACCGCCCCGTCGAGTGCCCGGCCGTCGGCCAGCCGGAACCCGTGCAGGACGCGGAAGCCGTCCCGGACGGCGTCGCCGAAGACGACCTCAGCGGCCAGGCGCTTGCCAAGCTGCCGCGTGAGCCGGGCGAGATCGGGCTGCTTCGCGTGCGGCTCGGCTGGCAGCGCGGGAAACGCGCTGGTCACGTGGACGCCCGCCTGGCTGAGCGCGGCCGCGACGTCCGACTCGGTGACCTGGCCGCCGAGCGCGTCGCGCAGCCGCAGCACGGTGTCCGGCCCGGCGTGGGTGACGATGCCCGCCTCCGCCTCGGCCATCCGCGCGAGCCGCCGAGCCTGCTCCTGGCGAGCCGCGGCGGCGTGCGCGGCCAGCCGCGCGGGGGTCAGCGGCCCGCCCTGCTCAAGGGCGGCGTGGGCCGCGAGCAGCGCACGGGCGAGCCGCTGGTAGCTCAGGTTGCCGGTCAGTTCGCTCCAGTACCCGACAACCGCCCTGATCTGGCTGGCGAACCCGGCCGGGGCGGCCGCACCCCGCTCCACCCCGTACCGGACGTACAGGTCCGGCGGTGGCACGTCGCCGGCGCGCCGGGCGGGATCGAGCACCTCCCGGCGGTAGCGGTCGCGGTCCCAGGCCACCTATCCGCTCACGTCGTAGCTCGTCACCTTGGACGTCGCCTGCTGGGTCCGCTCCTCGTCCAGCCCGCCGATCTGGATCTCGAAGCGCACCTCGCTGCCGGACCGCGGCTCCCAGCCGTGCACGGTGAGCAGCCCCGTGTCGGTCATGTGGAAGACGACCTGGAACGGCGCGCCGGCGGGGCGCGGCGGCAGGTCGCTGAGCGTGCCCTTGCCGACGAACGCGTTGTGCTCGAGTTCCTCGGACGCGACCGCGCCGGCCTGCTCCCAGACCTCGATCTGGACGTGCCGCTGATTGTCGATGACCGTGCGGAACGTTTCCGGCTCGGTGTCGGCCGGCAGCGGGGTGTTGGCCATCAGCAGGTGCTCGACGTACTCCCGGGCGGACTCGGGATCGGTCTTGAACACCGGGTCCTTGGTGTCGACCACCTTGACGCCGAACGCCCGCGGCACGACCGTCTCGACCGTCCGGCGGGAGATCGCGGAGACCTCTTCCGCGGTCATGCCGAGCTGGGCGGCCGCCGCCTCCACCGCGGATGCCGCCGCGGCCTGGTCGCCGCCGGCTGGCACGCTCGCCTGGATCTTCCGCATGAGGGCGAAGATGGCGGCGCCCTTGGCGACCGCCAGGTGCGGATCCTGCTGGCGGGCTTCCAGCCCGAACCGTTCCTTCAGCGTCGCGGCGATGGCCGGCATGATCGTCATGCCGCCCACCAGCAGGACGTCGTCGAAATGGTCGACGCCCTTCTCACGGGCGGTGTCGATCGTCCGCCCGGTGATCTCCATCGTGCGCTCGAGCAGCTCGGACGTGAGCTCTTCGAACTTCTCCCTGGTCAGCTCCAGCTGGGCGGCCGAGCCGCCGAACCGCACCGTGTGCTTGCGGGCCGCCACGGCGCTGAGCGCCTTCTTGAGCTGCTCCGCGGACGTCGCGAGGTCCTGCATGAACTGCTCGTCGCCGCTCGGGTCGAGGTCCGGGTATTCGCTGGCGAAGCCGCTGAGCAGGAAGTCGATGATCTTGCTGTCCCAGTCCGCCCCGCCGAGCTGGGAGTTGCCGTCGGTGCAGACGACCTTGATGTCGTCCCCGTCGATCCGGATCACCGTGGTGTCGAACGTGCCGCCGCCCAGGTCGTACACGAACAGGTGCCGCACGCCCGTGGCGTCGCTCAGCGCCTGGTAGGCGAGCGCGGCGGCCACCGGCTCGGCGAGGATGTCCAGCACGTTCAGCCCGGCGATCAGCCCGGCCTTGCGCGTGGCCTCCCGCTCCAGCAGCCCGAAGTAGGCGGGGACCGTGATGACCACGTCACGGATCTCCTCGCCCGCCTGGTCCTGCGCGGCCCGCGTCAGCTCCCGCAGGATCAGCGCGGAGATCGACTCGGGGGTGTGGTCCTGGCCGTGGAATGTGTAATGGATGTCGTGGCCCATCTGCCGCTTGATGAGCTCGACGACCTGCTCGGGGGCGAGCAGGGCGGAGTCCTTCGCCTGCCGGCCCACCACGACGTTCTCCGGTGACTCGAAGTAGACCACCGAGGGCGTGGTGTCCTCGCCGACCGCGCTCTTCAGGATGACCGGCCGCCCCGAGTCGTCCACGTAGGCGACGCATGAGTTGGTGGTGCCCAGGTCAATTCCGTAGGTTGCCATGTCACCTCACAGCGATTCGCCGGCGTACTGGAAGACGCGGACGTGCGCCGGGCGCCGGACGTGCCCGGTCTCACGCTCGATGAACCCGTCGGCGGCGGCTTCCGCCACCGTGTTGTGCCGTGACTCGTCGTCGCAGGCGACGATCGCCAGCGCGCGGTGGCGTCCGCGCTCGAACGGCTCGCCAGGCTGGGCGGAGAACAGGTCGATGCCGCAGCGGTCGAGGATCTGCGCGACGTCCACGGCGAAGGACGCGAGCAGGCGCCCGTCCTCGTCGGCTTCGGTCAGCCGGCGCGCCTCCCGGCTGAGCTGGTCGTGCAGCCGGATCAGGTCGGTGACCACCGGTTCGAGAATGATCCGGCCGGTCCCCGAGCGCAGCTGCTGATTTTCCTCGTGGAGCCGGTCGATGATCGATTCCCGGTGCGCCGAGCGCCGGTTGAACTCCGCGACCTGCTCTTCCAGCTTGCCGAGCCGCCCGGCGACGTCACCGAGGGCGGCGGCCGTGCCGGATTCCACGGCTTCGGCGGCGTCCTCGTCGTCCTCGGGCTTCCCGGGTTCCATGCCGGCGTCCTTTCTCGTGTGCCTTCAAAAGCGCGGTCATTGTTTTCAACGATCACTTTCACGCTGGCGTCACGGGAATTGCCGCGCCCCCGATAGACCCCCATAGATGACCAGGCACCTGAACGTACAAGCCAGCTGCCATAGTGTGACGATAAGGCAGCGGGTTTCTCCCGAAAAGGGGTTGCTCGCGGAAAACCGGGAATGCGGCGATGAGATCTGGATACCGGGGAAATGAGGAGTCGCTTAGCGCCCGGCGGACCTGCTCAACGCGTTGTCCGATTCCCGCCAGTATCGGGCCGGGAGGCTGCCTAGCGTGAAGGTATGAGCCAAACCACGGTTACCCAAGGGAAGGAAGTTGACCGGCGGGACGCTCGTGACGGCGCGGCGCGAGCCGCCGCTCGGCATCCGGCGCTGGCGCTCGCCGCGCTGCTCGGCGCGATGTTCCTCGCGAACGTGGACGTGGCGATCGCCAACATCGCGGCCCCGGCCATCCGCGCCGGCCTGCACACCAGCGGCGGCGAACTGGAACTCGTCGTCTCCGGGTACACGCTGACCTACGCGGTGCTGCTGGTGACCAGCGCCCGGCTGGGGCAGGCGCGCGGCTACCGGCGGATGTTCCTCGCCGGGCTCGCCGGGTTCACCGTCGCGTCGCTGGCCTGCGGGCTCGCGCCGGACGGGCCGTGGCTCATCGCGGCGCGGATCGCGGCGGGCGGCGCGGCCGCGCTGATGGCGGCGCAGGTGCTGACCGGAATCCAGCTGGACTTCGGCGGCCGGGCGCGGGCTCGCGCCCTCGGCCTGTACACGCTGGTGCTGTCCGCCGGAGCGGTGGCGGGCCAGAGCCTCGGCGGCGTGCTCGTCTCGGCCGACCTGCTCGGTACCACGTGGCGGCCCGCGTTCCTGGTGAACGTGCCGTGCGGCCTGGTCATGCTGTGGCTGGCGTGGCGGTACCTGCCCGCGCGGCCGCCGGACCGTCGCGGGGGCGGCACGATGGACCCGGCGGGGGTGGCCGTGCTGTCCGCGGCGCTGCTGCTGCTCGTGCTCCCGCTGGTCCTCGGCCAGGACGAGGGATGGCCGGTGTGGACGTGGCTGTCGCTCGCGGTGAGCGGCGCTTTGTTCGGGGTGCTGTGGGTGGTCGAGCGGCGGGTCGGCGCGCGCGGCGGGCGGCCGCTCATCGATCCGGTGCTGCTCGGCCGCCCGGCTATCGGCTGGGGGCTGGCTTCGCAGGCAGCCACGACCGGAACGTACTTTGCGATCCTGTTCACGCTCGCGCTGTACCTGCAACAGGGCCTGGGCAAGAGCGCGGCGTACTCCGGGCTGGCGCTGGTGTCGTGGGTCGCGGCGTTCGGCGTCCCGGGGCCGGTGCTCGGCAGGCTGCCGGCCCGGGCCCGCCTGGTGGCCGCCTGGGCGGGGGCGATCGTGCTCGCGGCCGGGTTCGCCGGGATCGGGGTCAGCCTGCTCGCCGGCGAAACCAGCGGCGCGCTGCTGATGACGCTGCTCGGCGTCGCCGGGCTGGGGCTGGGCATGGGGTTCACGGGCATGCTCGGCCACCTGACCGGGTCGGTAACGGCCGATCGTGCCGCCGACGTCAGCGGGCTGTTCAACACCGCCACCCGTGGCGGCGGGGTAATTGGAACCGCCACGTTCGGCACGCTGTACCTCGCGCTGGTGCACCACCCGTCCCAGGCCGTGCACGGCTTCGCCGTCGTCTGCCTGGCGCTCGCGGGCACCGCGCTGGCGGCGGCCGCCATGGCCGGGCGAGCGGTGCGAATGTCCAAAACCTGACCACAGTGTGTCTAAAAGTGGCATACTGTCCGGTAACGGGGAACGATTTACTTTACGCGCAGCGCCGGGGGGCGCTTGTGGATTTCGGGGTTCTTGGGCCTGTTGAGGTCCAGGTGGCTGGCCAGGTGGCCGACACGGGGCATGCACGGCAGCGTGCCGTTCTCGCGGTGCTCCTTCTCGACCTCGGCCACGTGGTGCTGGCGGACACGCTCATCAGCCGAGTCTGGGGCGAGGAGCCGCCGGCTTCGGTGCGCAACGCGCTGTACGGGTACGTGGCCAAGCTCCGGGCGGTTATCGCCGACCCCGCGGATCCGGAGGTCGCGCTCTGCCGGCGCCAAGGCGGCTACCTCTTGCGGGCGGAGGCGGATCAGCTCGACCTGCACCGGTTCCGCCGCCTGGTAACAGAGGCGTCCTCGGCTTCCGTTGACGATAACCGTGCGGCGGGCCTCCTGAGAGACGCCCTGGCCTTGTGGCGCGGGCCAGCGCTAGCAGGCTTGGACAGTCCCTGGCTGAACGCGATGCGCGACACGCTTGAGCTGGAGCGTGACGCGGTCGTTCTTGATCTCAACGCCGTCCGGCTACGGCAAGGCGAGCATGGCGCACTGGTGAGTGAGCTGGTTGGGCAGACGGCGGCGCGGCCAGCCGACGAGCGGCTGATCGGCCAGCTGATGCTGGCGTTGTACCGGTGTGGCCGGCAGGCGGAGGCGCTGCGCTGGTTCCAGCAGACCAGGCAGCGCCTGGCTGACGAGCTAGGCGCCGACCCCGGACCCGGCCTGCGGCTGCTGCACCAGCGGATCCTGCGCGCGGACCCGTCGTTGACCGCGCCTGAGCGTGCCGCCCAGCATTCCCCGGATCCCGGCCCGCCCGCGATGGTACGCGCCCCAGCCGAGATATTCGTCGGCCGGCTGGAGGAGCTGGCCACGCTCGAGGCGGCGGCGACCGCCGCTCGCGCTGGCCAGCCTGCCGTCGTGCTGGTCGAAGGGGAGCCGGGGGCCGGGAAATCGACCTTGCTGTCGCGGTTCGTATCGAGACTCGCCGGCGCGAAGGTGCTGCGGGCCAGCGGCGACGAGGGTGAGCGGCTGCTGCCCTACGGGATCGTGGATCAGCTGACCGGCGGCGCTGGCGATGACGGCTGCCCGCCGGGACTCCTGGCCTCGGATCTGAACGACGGGGTTGATCCGCTGGCAGTGGGCACCGACTTGGTGGCGTGGCTCGGGCGGATGTCCGCCAGCCACGAGATGGTGCTGGGAATCGTCGATGACCTGCAGTGGGCAGACGGGCCGTCGGCGAGGGCGCTGCTGTTCGCCGCCCGGCGGCTGCGGGCCGCCCGGGTGCTGCTCGTGGTGTCGGTGCGCAGCGCGGGACTGGTCCGGCTGGGGCAGGGCTGGCAGCGCTTCCTGGCTGGAGATCACCGGGTCATCAGAGTACGGCTCGGCGCTTTCACGCCCGCGGAGGTGGCGCAGCTCGGTGAGGCACTGGGCCGCGGCGAGTTGCCGCGTCCGGTCGTCAGGCGCCTGATCGCGGAGACCGGCGGCCACCCGCTGTATTGCCGGGCGGTGCTGGAGGAGGCAGGGGCGGCTGACCAGCTGGGAGGATCACCGCGGGTGCCACGCTCACTGGCTGGCGTGGTGCTTGGCAGGGTGAGCGCGCTGAGTCCGGCTGCCAGGGAACTGGTAACGGCCGCGGCGGTGCTCGGGAGCCGGTGCGGGCTGGCGGTGGCGGCCAGGCTGGCAGAACTCGCGGATCCGGTGCCAGCGCTGGACGAGGCGGTCGCGGCGGGCATCGTGGCCGAGCAGCCGGATGCGGCCGGGACGGGCATCGCGTTTACTCACTCGCTGGTGCAGCGGGCGATCTACGGCGAACTGTCCACGCGGCAGCGACGCGGCCTGCACCGGCGGGCGGCGGGGCTCGTCGATCAGGGCGCGGTCCTTGGGCACCGGGTGGCCGCGGCGGCAGGCCGGGACGATGACCTCGCGGCCGAACTGGAGGCCGCCGCCCTCGAGGCACGCCGCTTTGGCCAGCTGGCGCGGGCCGCGGCGTGGCTGACGCAGGCGGCGGACATGAGCACCGGTCAGGAGGCGGCGGACCGCCGTCTTCTTGACGCGCTGGAGATCCTGGTCAGCTTCGGCGAGCTGGCCGACGCCAAGATCCTCGTCACCAGGATCGGGACCGTCCGACCGAGCGCACGGCGAAGCTGGCTGCTCGGCACTCTCGACTTCTTCACCGGCCAGGTGGCCGCCGCCGAGGCACGCCTCACCGATGCCTGGCGCACGCACGAACCTGACCGCGACGCCGCTGTGGGCTGCGCGGCGGCCACCCGGCTGACCATGCTGTGCGTATTCGCCGGGCGAATCGGGGAAGCGGTCGAGTGGGGTGAGCGGGCCGTAGCATCGGCTCCGACGACGGCCGCCCGCCGCACCGCCCTCGGCATGCTCGCGGTCAGCCTGTGCTTCGCCGGGCGCATGGACAAAGCCGTCAGCCGCCTTGCGGTCTTCGATGACGCCCCCGCCGACGTGGCACTCGAAGAGACCGACGCGCTGGTGCTGCGCGGGATCGTCCGCAGCCTGGGCGATGACATGCCCGGCGCGGCCGCCGACCTTTCTTTCGCGGCCGGACGCCTGCGGGCCGGCGTTCCGTTGCGTTCGGCTAGCTGGTGCCTGCTGGCCATGGCCAGCGCCGAGTACCGCTCCGGGGCCTGGGACGACGCTGTCCTGAACGCCGAAATGGCCGTGTCACTCGCCAGTGAGGCCGATCGGATCTGGGAGCTCGGCTTCGCGCACGGCCTCGCCGCCGTCGTCCCCGCGCAGCGAGGCGAGTGGGATACGGCCGCGGCACACGTCCGCCGGGCCCAGGAGGCGGCTCACGCTGCCGGCCACACCGGGGCTATCGCCGCGGCCAGCGCTGCTCAGGAATACCTGGCCATGTCGCAAGGCGACCTGGAAGGCGTCCTCGTCGCGGCGGCGGCCACCCGGGCCAGCGTCAACAGCCCGTTCTACTCCCTCGCGGCCAGCTATGACTGGAGGCTCCTCGAACTCGAGGCGCTCATTCGCCTCGGCCACCTCAGCAGGGCGGAATCCGTGCTAGCAGAGCTGGAAGCGAACCTGTCACTCTACGGACCCCGCACTGCGAGGGCCGCCGTCGCCCGGCTGCGCGCTGAGCTGGCTCTGGCAGCCGGGCGCCCGGCGGCCGCCGCGGCAGCCATGGAGGATGCCTGGCAGCACGCCAGGGAACTGCAGGAACCGCTGCCGGCCGCCCAGCTAGAGATCACCGATGCCCGTCGGCTGGGCGGCGCCGGGCAGCCAGCGGCCGCCGTCACCCGGCTGACCTCGGCCCGCCAGCGGCTGAGCAAGCTCCGCGCCATCCCCTGCCTGGACGCGTGTGACCATGAACTGGCGGTCGCGATGGCCGCCGCGCGATCGCCCGGACCTCACGCAAAGGACCTGATCGATGTCTGATATCCCGCAGACAGCAGAGACCCCCGATATCGAATACCCCGTCCAGGCCGCTTACACCAAGCCAGGGCCATACGCCGTCACCACCGGCACGGTGACCGACGGCTCCGGTGGCGTGATCTACGACCTGTACTACCCGGATGACTATGCCGCGCTCGGATTCCAGAGCCCGATCATCACCTGGGGCAACGGCACCGACGGGACGCCCGCCATGTGCTCGACGCTGCTCCGCCACCTGGCCTCTTACGGCTTCACCGTCATCGCGTCGACGCTGGCCAACACCGGAAGCGGCAACCAGATCGACGCGGCCGCCCGCTACCTAGTCGGCCAGGCCACCACGGCGGGCAGCGTGTTCGACGGCAACCTCGACACCGGGCACGTCGCCGCCGTCGGCCATTCCCAGGGTGCCGGCGGCGCGACCAGGGCAGCCACCAATGACCCGGAACTGATCACGACGCTGATGACCTTCTCGCTCCCGAACACCATCTGGGTCGGTCCCAATCCGGACTGCCCGACCGCGGCCGATTGCATGTACGACCCCGCCCTGCTGACGCAGCCCGTCTTCTTCATCTCGACGCACGGGCCCGAAGACTTCGTCATCGCCAGCCCCGCGACGGAAACAGCCTTCTACGAGAGCACCACCACTCAGGCCGCACTCGGCATCATCGAGAAGTCGGGCGGCAGACCCGCTGACCACAACTCGATTCAGGACGTCGCCTACGGCGGGAACCCGCGCGGTGAACTCGGTTACGCCACGGCCTGGCTGGCCTACCAGCTGCGCGCCGACACCACGGCCGCGACCGCCTTCACCGGCCCGCACCCGGAACTGACCTCAAACTTGAACTGGCCGGGCAGCGCCACGAAATAGGGGCTGGGAACGCGCGGGCGCCGAGTCACGGCCCGACCGGCAGAGGCTGAGGAGGCCTCGGGCCTATCCAAGGCGGCGATGTAATATTTGGCAGTGAACCGCCCTTCCACGGGCTCGGGAAATGACTCGATGGGAATGGCTGTTCTTCCGAGTACGGCTTCAGTGCCGGCAGGTTAGCCGCGATCTCGTTATCGATATCCTGCGGCGTAAGCTGGTCCGGCTTATATTTATCGTATAGATCGATTCCGATTTGCCGTCCGATGTAGTTGCCTTCGGTATTCGTTCCGGCGAAATATGCGTTGGTCTCCGCGCCCCACTGGAGCGATCTGGCGGAGAACCCTGCCGCCCTGCCCACGTACCCGTAGGAGATGTTGGCCCAGATGTTAAAGTACAGTTGCACATTCGGATCCTCGTCGAACCGCGTGTACTGCGGGAGCTCGCCAGGCTGGCGCGGGATTCCGCTGAGCATATTAAGCACTGAGCTCTTGAAGTCCCACGGACGTCCAGGCGCCACCATATATGCCCATAGAGCCAGGGCGCCGACAGAAGGATTCCACAAAAGATATTGCCAGAAAGGAGCATTATTAGCCGCGAGAATTTCTTTGAATTGACTGCTGCCCATCATCTCGAATATTTCCTTGAATATGAAGTTGCGTACTGTCAGATAACGCGCGAATGGGTCGGTGCGACCGCCGCTGTTGCTATCGCCTGTTCCTTCGCCGGCCTTGTGGTTGGCGCCGTTGGGGTTGGTGAAGGACTGGACCCCTCCGCAAGGGCCGTCGATCATGCAGACCATCGCGCCGCTCGGGTCGGAGTCGGTCGTGGGATCGTCCGTGGCGTAGGAATAGGCGTTGAGGTCCTGCGGATTGCCCGGGGCGAGCAGCGAGTCGGGGGAGATGAACGCGCCGGTGGACGGGTTGTACTCGCGGGCGCCGAGGTTGGTCAGGCCGGTGGCCGGGTCGGTGGTGCCGCCGACGAAGCCCTTGTTGCCGGGCCAGGAGGACGGCGGGGTGCCGATCTGCTTGCCGTAGGGGTCGTAGTAGCGGCGGGTGACCGCGAGCGTCGCGGAGTTGACGGAAAGGTCGTCGGTGCCCTGCTGGTCGCCGGTCAGGTAATCCACTTGGCCGGACGACCGGGCGGCGACCGTCACCCCGCCGATTGTGTAGTAGCGGGTGCCGGTGACCGTTCCGGTGGCGGTGTTCTCCGTCAGTTCCTCGTCGCCCAGGTAGAGGGTGACCGAGTCCGGGTCGGACTGCAGCAGCAGGTTCCCGTTCGGGTCGTAGACGTACGACGTGGTGCCCGGGTCGGGGCCGCCGGTGCTGGCGACCGAAGCGAGTTCCCCGGCGTCGTTCCAGTTCAGTGTCTGGGTGTCGGATGGGGACTTGATGCTGGTCGTGTCGCCGGCGGCGTTGTACGCGTAGCTGGTGGCCGAGGTGCCGGACGGCCCGGTGACCTGCGCCGAGGTCACGGCGTGGGGCTGGGGCGACCCGGCGGCCGGGTAGCCGTACGTGGTGGTGGTCGCGGAACCCGACGCCGGCGTGGAGACTTCGGACGTGAGGCCGTTCTCGTCGTTGTAGGAGTACTGCTCCCAGTACGGGGCGGCCGCGCCGGATTCGGCCGACTGCGACGGCCCGGCCGAACACCCGGCAGAACCCTGCGACCAGGCCGTTGCCAGGCGGCCGAGATAGTCGTAGGAGAAGCACTCTACTTGCGCCGGACCGTCGGCCGGGGTGTCGGCCTCGGAGGTGATCAGCCCGGCGTCGTCGTAGTCGTAGCTGGTGTTGTCGACCGTGACCGGGCTGACTCCGGTCTGCGTCACGGCGCTGGTCAGCCGGGTCGTTGCCGGGTCGTAGGTGTTCGTCAGCCAGGCCGGCTCGGTCGTGGTGCCGAACGCGTACTCCTGCGGCTGTCCCAGCTCGGTGTAGGACATCGCGGGCACGTAGTACCAGAGCGAGGAGGTCAGGCTGACCGGATCGTCGGCGGTGTCGTAGCCGAGGTTGACCGTCTCAGCGGGCAGCCCGCCCCCCGCGGCGTCGGTGTAGGAGGTCTCCAGGTTCCCGTAGGTGCTGTAGTAGTCGGACTGGTCGTACGTGCCGGCCAGCGGCCCGGCGGACACCGTCAGGGTGGTCCCGGTCGCCAGGCCGTAGGAGTTGTAGCCGTTGACCGCCTCGCTGTAGCTGGTACCGGTAGTCCCGCCGGGGCCGTAGGCGGTCGAGGCGGTCGGCTGTCCCTTGGCCAGGGTGTCGAAGGTCCAGGAGGCGAGTTCGTCGGCGCCGCTTTCCGCCGCGCCGCCGGTGGTGTCGTACTCGGCGGTCTTCCGGTTGTCCGCGTCATAGGTGTAGCTGACCGTCTTGCCGCGGGCGTCGGTCGTGGACAGCAGGTTCCCGGCGGCGTCGTAGGTGCTGCTCGTGCTCCCGGCGTCCGGGTCGGAGGCCGATGTCTGGTCGCCGGCCAGGTCGTAAACGTACGACCAGTGGTTGCCCGCGTCGTCGGTGATCGTGGCAAGCTGGGCGGCGGGGGTGTAGGTGTAGGCCGTCTGGTCCCACCCGGAGGCCCCGGCCGACGAACCCGATCCGGGCGCGGGCGGGGTCGATGGCGGGGCGGCCGAATGGTACTGGTAGATGTAGCTGGTCTTGCCGATCCCGTTGGTGTAGGTGGTCTCGGCGGTGCCGCCGGCTGGCGGGGTGACCGTGGTGTAGTCGCCGCCGTAGGTGGTGTCGGTCTCCCACTTCTCGGTGGCGTAGCTGTACAGGACCTGCCGCACGACCCGGCCGTCGCCGTCGTAGAAGTACCCGGTCTGCGACGGCACCTCGTCATCGGGCGCGGCGACCAGCGTGGCAGACGGCGCACCGGTGGTGTAGTAGGGGCTGGACGTGACGAGCTGCCAGCCGTCGGAGTTGTAGGTGGCGTCGGTGATGTCCCGGCCGCCGTCGGGCGTTTCGGTCTGGGTCTCGATCTGCCGGCCGAGCGAGTCATACAAAGTCTCCGACGGCTGGTACGTGCCGACGGTGTTGATCGCGTTGGTGGTGATCACCGTCGGGCTCGTGTCAGACACGTCGTAGCTGAACGTTTTGTCCGCCGGGCCGGAGGTAGCGTGCCCCGGCGTCCACACCGCGGTCAGCCGGCCGAGTGCGTCATAGGTCTCGGTGGTCACCCAGTCGGCCGGGTTCGTGATGGTCAGTGGCAGGTCGCGGGCGGGGTCATACGTCGTCGTGGTGACCAGGGCCATCGGGTCGGTGACTTTTTCTGACGTCGGCTCCGCTCCGGCCGTCGGCGTGTATGCCGTGGTGGTGGTGTGCCCGTCCGCGTCGGTGGAGGTGAGGACGCGGCCGTACTCGTCGTAGGTGGCGGCGGACTCGGTGGTGAAAACCTCCGCTGTTCCGCTGAATGAGGTGGCCTTCTTCGTCATCGTGACGTTGCCGGCCGATGGCGGCGTGCCCAGCGTGGTGGATTCGTCGTAGTAGGTCTGGGTGTCGGACACCAGCTCGGCCTTGGTCGGCGTGCCGGACACCGGACACGAGGCGGGCGGCACCGCGGTCACGATGACCTCGGCGGCCAGGTCGAGCAGCCAGCTCGAGGTGTTGGTCGCGTACGTGGTCTGCGTGCAGGTGTCCTCGGACGCGTCCGAGGTGTCCGGCACGGAGGCCTCCACCGTGACCCGCCCGTACGAGTCGTGGGTGTAGCTGTCGTCCGCTTCGCGGTAGCCGCCGGAGGCGAGCGCGGTGAACGTCTTGGTCTCCGCCGTCCCGGTCATGTGCGCGGTCAGCGCGGGCAGCGGCGATGGCTGGGCCTGGGTCGCGGTCGCCGCGCTGCCCCACGGCACCGTGACCGCGTCGGAGACCACGCCGCCGCCGGCCCCGTCGTAGCTGACGTCTTCGAAGTCGATCCCGGCGAACTGGTCGGAGTCGGTGACGGTCTCGCCGCCGAGCGAGCTGGTCAGCGACACCGACGAAGTGCCGCCGCCGGCGTGGTAGTCGCCGTCCATTCCCTGGAAGTACGTGTCGACCGTCTTGGTCACCGGGTCCGGGGCGGTGCCAGTCTCCGTGGTGACCGTGCGGAAGCCGCGCCACTGGTCCCACGTCCGCTGGCTGGACCGGGTCATCGCGTCGTCGTCGTAATGCCAGGCCGCGCCCGTGTAGCCGTAGGTGGTGACGACGGGCGTGGTCCCGCCCGCGGTGTTGGACTGGGTCACGCCGGTGACGACGTACTTGTTGAACCAGTCCAGGACCGGGTTCGCGGCGCCCGGAGGCGTCCAGTAGTCGGGGTAGCACAGCGTGGTGTTGGCGTCGGGCGGGGGGAAGTTCCCCGACGTGCACGACGAAGGCGGCGTGTCGTAGGTGACGGTCGCGACACCGCCGGTCTCGCTGGTGACGGACGACAGCCGGAACCGGTCGATGATCGAGTAGCCGTCGTTCAGGTCCGTCGCGGTTTCGACCCGGTTGGGCAGCGAGATGCCGGCGAACTTCACCGGCGGCAGCGTGATGTGCGTGCCGTCCTCGCCGGTGCGGGTGATTGACTCCAGCCACATCGCGGGCGCGGCCGACCCGTCTCCGGTGGCCGGGTAGTCCTGGGCCAGCGCCCAGGAGTCCACCGGTTCCAGGGCCGAACCCTTCAGCGCCGAGGTGGTGATCGTGGTCAGCCGGTACCTGCTCCAGAATGTGGGGGAGGTGACGTCGCAGGACGCGCCGGAGGAGCAGGCGAGGTCCCCGGTGCTGCTGCTGGTCGGCACGTCGGTGCGGTCGGTGGCGGTGGTGAACGTCACCTCGGCGGCCGGGGTGGTCCCGTACACGCTGCCCGCGCGCAGCCCGTATTCGATTGTGGACAGAGCCCCGCCCTGTATGTAGGAGGCGGTTGCCTTGGTCCCGTTGTCGGGCGCGTAGTAGTTGGTCTCCGTGTTGTAGAAGTAGGCGATCGCGTCGCCGTGAGGGTCGGTGACGTAGTCGAGGTTCCACCGCCACGCTTGCTGGCAGTGTGAGTCGGCGAACGTCGCGTTGTAGCACGGCTGACCGGGCGCGGTGGCGTACACCGGCGCCGTCCACGCGCTGTCGGTCGTGGCGTCACCGGACGCGTAGCCGGGCACCTGGTTCAGGCCGAAGTAGTATCTGGTCCCGTCCGGCGTGGCGACCACCCAGTAGTCGTCGTCATGGGTGCCGTTGCCGCCGGAGCCGGTCTCGTAGCTGATCTTGTCCCCGTTGTCGGCCTCGGCGTGCCAGCCGGCCGAGGGGTCGTCCACCAGCGTCGTGGTCGACCCGCCCAGCGACAGCGTGGTGTCGTCGTCGCTGGACCAGCACAGGTCGCCGGTCTGGGTCGGGCCGGCCGGGTTCTGCTGGCACGACTGGTAGTCCCGCTCGATGAAGCCCGATTCGTAATCCCAGCCGTCGCCGAGCCAGGACGCCTGGTCGTTCGTCGATGACGTCAGGCCATCGACCGCCTGGGAGTTGTAGTCGAGGCTGACCTGCGGCGCCAGGCCGCCCGGCACCGGCGGCACCTGGATCGGGTAGGAGTACGTGAACGCGCCGGACTGGTCGCCCGCGGACCAGGTGCCAGCCTCCGACAGCGGCGTCGCCGTGTAGTCGCCCCCCGACCCCGACGCCGATGTCGTCGCCGCCACGACCGCGCTCGCGGATGCGGGCAGCGCGACATTCGCGGACAGCGAGTCCGTGCCCGCATCGTTGGCCGACTTCAGCGGCGTCTGCTTACGGCACGCCGTCACGCCGGGCGTGGTCAGCGCGCAGGCGGGGAGTTCCACGAGGCGCAGCCGGCCGGCGTAGCCGCCGCCGTCGGCGAACGCGAACGACCGGTAATCCAGGCTCACATGGGAGACGCCCCGCGCCGTTCCGGAAACTGAAAAGATCACGCCGCTGATGCCCGCCGCCTCGGCCGCCTGGCGGGACCCCATGTCCACCTTGGCTGGTCCCGACGCGGTGACCGCGTCGGATGCGGTCCCGGTCGCGGGCCAGCTCGTCGCGGGCCGCTGCCAGGCGGGCATCGCCGGGACCTTCACCGGGTGCGACGGCACCGCGTGCACCGGAACCGGCTTGGCGGCGGCGACCGGGCGGAGCTTGTTCGGTGACGGGCGGGAGGCGGCGACGGCAGGCGGCGGCGCCACCAGCACCATTCCCGTCAGCGTCGCGGCCAGCAGGACGGCGATGCCGCCACCCGCCGCGGGCCGCCGGAGCCGCGGGGCGGGACGCCTGACAACACGGGTTTTCCAGTTCATTGCGGTGCCGCCCTTCAGCTGCCCGGCGTGATGTTCGGCGTCAGCTGGCAACCCGTGCCGGGGGCGAGGACTGCCTTGGCCAGCTGGGCGTACCCGCCGTCGGCGCCGAGGGTGAGGTTCACGTGGTCGGCCGTGCCGTACCCGGACGCCAGCGCCTCGGGGCTGGCGTGGTCGCTCACGGCGGCGTCGAACGCGGCGTAGCAGTTCGGCGCGTCGCCGTCGCTGTCGATGAAGGAGTTGACGTCGGTGGTCCGGGCCGTGTCGACCGCGGCGGTGCAGGAATCGCCGGCGGTGGAGTTCGAGTAACCAGAGCACGGCGTGAGATCGCCGGTGATCACGCTGATCCCGAACGCCGAGAGCTGATCGTCCAGGAGCGTGTAGGCGTCCTCCAGGCTGGTCGCCCCCGTCGCCGAGCCCGCCTGCCGCAGCACGTCCTCCAGTCCCTCGTCGAGCACCACCGTGCCCACGTCCGGTTCGGCCAGGATGTCGGCGTCAACGCGGGCCAGCAGGCTGACCCCGCCGCCGGATGCGCCGTCGGCAAGCACCTGGTTGGCCTGGATCCCGGCGTCCACCACGCCGTAGCCGGTCAGCCCGCTGGTGGCGCTCGTGCCCGTCAGGGACGGCAGCAGTCCGGCCAGCTGCCCGGCGACCCGCTGGCTGGGTATGTCCAGCGCGTCGGACTCGGCGCTGGAGCTGTAGCCGTCGATGACGTTGTCTCCGGCCACCACCACGGTCGGCGCGCCCGGGCTGCTGTATCCGGTCGCCGCGGAGGACTCCGCGGGGGTGGTGACGTCCACGGCGGTCAGCACCGGGACGGCGCCGATGGCATCGCCGCCCGGGCCGGTGAACGGCGTCCCCGACGTGTCCTCGGTCTCGTTCGGTGTGCTCGGTGAGCTAGACCACGCCAGGCCGCCGCTCGCCCAGGAGTTCAGCGGCACCACCGGCAGCGACGAGTTCTCGACCCAGATGCTGATCAGCAGGCCGGTGCCGGGTTTGATCGCGAACGGCAGCGACAGCGGGTCGCTGAAGACATCACCGCCCTCCGGGATCGTGACCGAGCCCGACCCCCCGAAGGTGAGCGGCACCGGCGTCTGCGCCGGGATCGCGCCGTAGTACCTGTCCGCGATCGTGGCCGCGCCGATCACCAGCGGCCCGGTGCCGTCTTCCGACAGGAAGCCGGGGTCGGACAGCTTGATCCGCACATCGGCCCCGGCCGCCGCGCCGATGCCAGGCGAGACCAGCAGCCGGTAGGTGAAGTCCCCGGCCGGTGACGAGCGCTCGTAGGCGTCCTCGATCGGGGACTCGAACGTGCCGGTCCACGCCTGGCCGGAGGGCCCCGCCGCGGCGGTGCCGTTCACCTCGGGCGTAGTGGTCGTGGTGTCGCGCACCGCCATGCCGAAGATGTGCAGCGCCGGCTGGATCGTGGTCACGCCGCCGACCGAGGCCCCCACGTCCGGCAACGTCACCGAGGTCACCGTGCACGCCGAGTTCAGCGGCACCGCGAACGCGTAGATCTTCACGTTCTGCGCCAGCCGCCCGGTGGGGGTGTCCCAGCCCGGCAGCACCAGCGCCGCGATGCCGGACGGCCCGTTGACCCAGTCCGGCACGGTCAGCGTGTAGGGGGACTGGCTGACCGGGCAGCCGCTGGCGTAGTCGATGGTGCCCGTCGCCGGCGTGCAGGGGACGCTGGTATTGAACTGCGGGGCCCCGTCGCAGCCGCCACCGGTGACCGGCGTGCCGCCCATCACGGCGGGTGCCGTGACTTCGCCGGAGAGCACGCCGCTATCCGGGGAACCGGTCGCCACCCCGGAGACCTGCACGTCGCCGGCCGTCGACGTGGCCAGGAATACCAGCGCGCCGCCCTTGCCGCCAGCCGCCCCGGCGCCGATCGTCTGGTTCGCGGACAGCACGTTGTCCGGGCCGCTGCCAGCCGAGCCGAAGCCCGGCAGGCTGAACGTCGCCCCGTCGACCGTCACCGTCTTGCCCGGATCCCACCCCGCGGCGGACAGCTGGGCCTCGTCCAGCGACTTGCCGCCGCCGTCGCCGTTCGCGGCGCCCGAGCTCCCCGCCTGCGTGGAGATCATCGTGTTGTCAAAGGACTGCTTCGCCCCGAGCGCGGCGGCGAAGTTGGCCTGCAGGCTGGACCCGGAGGTGTACTGGACGTTCGGGTCGCCGGCGCCGGTGAAGGTCGTCGCGGCGCCCGGGGCCGCGTCGTTGGTCATCCCGGAGTCGTTGCCGCCCGCGTCCACCTCGTAGACCCACAGGTCGTGCGGCCCGGGGCCGGTCACCGGGATCGTCAGCGTGGCGCTGCCGCCGCTGATCGGGGTGCAGTGCGCCTGCGCGGCCCCGGTCGTGCAGGTCTGCGCGGCGGGGATGGCCCCGGTCGTCGGCGGCGTCTGGTCCGCCGCCCAGACGAACTCGCTGGCGGTGTCCCCGGCGGACTGCGTGATCGTGAACGACACCGAAGAGCCGACCGGCTGGGCAGCGGCCTGGCTGAAGCCGGCCGTCACCGCCGGGGCGTCCGGGTCTTGGGGGTAGACCGCGAAGTAGCACGCGGGCGACCACGGGGAGGAGTAGGGACCGTAGGTTGCCCCGGCCACACTCCCGCTGCCGGTCTCCGCCTGCGCCTGCCAGGCGATCACCGATCCGTTCGGCAGCCCGGACGTGTACGACGCGGGCAGCTGCCACGCCGCCCGGCCGCTCACGTCGTTGACCGCGGCGTCCTTCGTGGTCATCGCCGACGAGGTTGAGTAGTTCCAGTAGCGGATGTTGGCCTGCACGCTCCCGCCGTCCGGGTCGCTGTAGCCGGCCAGCAGGAAGGGGCCGTTGGTCGAGTCGGTCTTGCCAATCCGCGGCGGGTTACTGGGGCTCGTGTCGCAGTCCTGGGCGCGGACGCTCCCGCTGTCGTCGGCGGCTTCCTCCAGGCCCGACGGCGTGTTCGGGGTCTCGGTGTAGATGACCTGGAGATCCGGGTTCGTCGCGAACTGCTTGTGGTCGTCCTCGTTGGTATTGCCCGGCTCCCACAGCCGCAGCGTGATGGCGGACGCCGAGCTGATCTTCTGCAAATCGGGCTTGAGGTTAAACCCGGCCGCGACCCGGCGGCCGGTGTCCTCGACGGTGTTGCAGCTTCCGGGGTCCGGGCCGACCGTGCCAGTCGCGTTCACGTTGCCCCCGACCGGGGGCGGACCGGGCCACCCGGTGCCCGCGTTGATCGTGCCGATCCAGCTCGTCGTCACCGGCGCGGACGCGGAACACGACGAGGTGTACACCTCCTGCGCCTGGAACGACGCCGAGATCAGCACCGAATGCGATCCGAAGGTCCCCGCCGGGATCGCGACCTGGTACAGCGCGTAATCGGTGTCGTTGAACTCGCAGTTCCCGGCCTGGAAGTTGTCGTACCCGACCGGCAACGCGCTGTAGGACGAGGAGTCGTAGTGCGGTCCAGTGCAGTCCGCGCCCGACTGGACCGGGTCGTAGGCCTGTCTGCCCCCGGTGCCCGTGATCGTCGTGAACGACGGGTCGATGTAGACCGGGAACTCGGTCGTCGGCGACGTCAGCATCCGCATGTCCGGCGCCAGCGTCACCGTCGTCCCGTCCGCTGAGACCCGGGTTCCGACGCTCGCCAGCCGCGCGCCGCCCGCCGGCCCGGCCGCGGTGGACTGGGGGCCCGCCCCGGCCGCCGCCAGCCCCGCGCCGACACCCTGCGCCGCCGTGGCCGCCGAACGGAATGTCGTGGCTCCCGGCGATACGGCCGCGGAGTCCCACATCAGCGCCGGCGGCGCGACATAGGAACCGCGCCCGCGGGTCATCGTCGCGGCCAGGCCGCCGCCCGACACCGTCGTTAGCCCCGCCGTGCCCGACGTCGCCACCTTCAGCGCCAGCGTCGCCAGGCCCGGGTCGCGGGCCGCCGCCGGCGTGCGCACGACCAGTGTCTCGCTGAAGCCGCCCGATTGCGCGCTGGTCGCGGTCAGCACCAGGTCAACGCCCGGCAGCACGTTCTGGTAGGTCGCCGACGACCCGGCCACCACCGGCGCTGGCAGCGTGCCCGGCCAGGAGACGGCCAGGCTCGTCCCCGCCGCGGCGATCACCGCCACCGGGCCGGCGCCGCCGCCGGAGAACGTGACCGTGTCACCAGGAACCGCGGCCGGTGCCAGCCGACCGCCCGCGACCCGCCGCAGGGTGGTGTTCACCGGCACCCACTGGCCGCCGCTGGACTGGCCGCCGCTGGGCACCCGCACCGGCAGCACGTAGCTGGTCGCCTGCTCCGCGCCGTCCGGTTCCGCCGTCACCGTGGTCGTCGCCGTCGTCAGCGCGGGGATGCCCACCGCCTTTCCCGTCGCCTTGGCGCGCGCCGACGCGGCGGTCACGGCGGCCGCGCCAGGCGCGCCCCCGTTCGCGGCGCCCGGGCTTCCCAGCACGGCGAGATTGTGGTCAGCGGCGGGTTGTCCCGGCGACTTCCATGGCTCGCCTGGTGACGACAGTGCCTGCTTCGGCGGGCCTGCCGTCGCGGTCGCCGGGGCGGCCGACATCCCGAGCGCCACCGCCGCCATCGCCATTCCCGCCGCCAGGAGCGTGATCCTGCGCCGTCCCCGATTCGCATGCCAGCGCCCCATGGTCTCCGACCTCCCCGTCGCCGCCACCCCGGGCCCCCGCCCGGCATCAGCTAGCGGCAATCACCCTCCGCCTCCGATGTCGAAGAAACGTGAAGGGAATCTGAAATGCCTGGTGGTGGGGCGTTCGAGGAGATCGCCAGACTCGCGGCTGGCGGATCCGGCTGCTTAGGACGCCGGCGCGTAGCCGGGAAGCGTGATCGCGGTGGCGGTCCTGGTTGCGGCGCGGTTGATGAGGCCGCTGACGCCCGGCAGGTACGGGGCAAGCTTGAAGAACCGGTTGCGCTGGCGGATCTTCCCCCACGTGGCCGGCGCGAGGAAGGCGTGGCTGCCGGCCGCCTGCTTCTGCCCGCCTTCGACGTAGGGGCGCAGCCGCTGCTCGTAGCGCTGGTACGCGGTTTCATGGTCGCCGTGCGCGGCGGCGAGCTCGCCCGCGAGGACGTAGGCGGCGACGACGGCGTTGCCGGTGCCGTTGCCGCCGGGGCCCGCGGCGCACGCGGCGTCGCCGACGAGCGCCACGCGCCCCGTCGACCACCGGTCGAGGTGGATCTGGCTGGTGGTGTCGAAGTAGAAGTCGGCCGCGGCGGGCATCTCGGTCAGCAGCCGCGGGACGTGCCAGCCCGTCATGCCGGCGAACCGCTCGGCGACGATCTCCTGCTGGCGGCCCGTGTCGCGGTCGTAGTCGAGGCCCGGTGCGCTGAAGTAGAGCTGGGCGATCGCTCCGTCGCGGTCGTTCCCGGTAGCGAACATTCCGGCGGTCCGGCCGGGAGCGCTGTACAGGACGCCTTCGCGGTCGAGGCCGGCGAAGTTCGGCACGGTGAAGATCGACGCGAACATGCCGAGGTCGCTTGTGAAGCCGGCTTCGGGGCCGAAGGCCAGCCGGCGGATGGCGGAGTGCACGCCGTCGGCGCCGATGACCAGGCCGAAGGTCCTGGGGGCGGAGCGGGCGAACGTGACGTGCACGCCGTCGTCGTGCTGCTCCAGGGCGGTGACCGAGTCTCCGAAGATGTACTCGGTGTCGTTCCTGGTGGCCTGGTAGAGGATCTCGGCCAGGTCGCCGCGCA